>VFSW01012911.1_pt1 | contig 11630 bp, 11 predicted proteins | sample 5358111 | NCBI WGS metagenome assembly VFSW01 (sample SAMN11554181, study PRJNA540505) | mine drainage metagenome | isolation source: sediment from site ElyBrook_90M | place: USA: Ely Copper Mine, Vershire, VT | collected 2017 | reverse complement strand
CGCGTCGGAAAGTCATGAAAATTTAGGCGTCTACGCCCATCCGCACACAGGTCTCCTAGACCTCCTCCCCGGTCGAGGCAGCGCGCCGAATAGAATACCTCCCTACAATCGCGCGAAGCGCAGGCGCAACGCATTGGTGATTACGGAAACCGAGCTGAAGCTCATCGCCGCCGCGGCCAACATGGGCGATAGCAACCAGCCTGTGAAGGGATAGAGGATGCCGGCCGCGATTGGGATGCCGACCGTATTGTAGACGAAGGCGAAGAACAGGTTCTGCTTCATATTGCGGACTGCCGCGCGGGCCAGATGACGGGCGCGGAGCAGTGCGGAGAGATCACCCTTCAAGAGTGTCAGACCTGCTGTTTCGATGGCAGCATCCGAGCCGGTCCCCATGGCGATGGAGACATCTGCTGCAGCAAGGGCCGGCGCATCATTTACGCCGTCACCCGCGAATGCCACCACATGTCCCTCGCGTCTAAGGCGGTTGACAAGCTCGGTTTTGCCTTCCGGCGTCATGCCGGCCGCGACATTTTCGAGGCCTGCCTCACGGGCGATAGCCTTCGCGGTCGTTTCGGCATCTCCGGTGGCCATCGTGATCGCGAGACCGTCGCGGCGGAGCTGTTTCAGAAGTTTCTTGGCATTGGCCTTCAGCGGGTCCTTGGCTGCGACTAGGCCGACCGCTTTTCCATCTCGCGCCACGAACATCGCAGTGGCGCCTTGCTTTCGAAGGTCGTCCGCGGTCGCGCTCAGGGCAGACGTATCAATACCCCGGCTTTGCAGAAATTCCGCTCGGCCAATCAAGACAACGGCACCGCTGATGATACCCTGCAGCCCCTGGCCAGTAACACTGCCAAACTCTGTTACCTCCGGCAATGCCAGAGACTTCGCCTTGGCGCCTTCTACGATCGCATGCGCCAGCGGGTGGGCGCTTCGGCTCTCCAAAGCTGCCGCAAGCGACAGGACGTCATCCTCGCTGGCCCCCAGCAGCGCGCGAACCGCAGCCAGCCGCGGCTTGCCTTCCGTGACCGTTCCGGTTTTGTCGATAACCAATGCGTCGGCCTTGGCCAACCGCTCCAGCGACGTTGCATTGCGCACTAGAACACCGGACTGGGCGCCCTTGCCCACCGACACCATAACCGACATTGGAGTGGCAAGTCCCAGCGCGCATGGGCATGCCACGATGAGCACGGCAATCGCAGCCAGCAAAGCATAGTCGAAGGAATGTGCAAAATAGAACCAGATGGCAAAAGAAGCGACGGCGGCCAGAACCACTGCCGGCACGAACCATGCAGAAACCCGGTCGGCCAAGCTTTGCATCGGGGCCCGGCTCCGCTGCGCCTCGGCGACCAGCGCCACGATCTTCGACAGCATCGTATCGGCACCGACTTTGGTGGCGCGGATAACCAGTGCACCGTCTCCGTTCAACGTACCGCCAGTGACCGTACTACCGACAGCTTTGGCCACTGGTATGGATTCTCCAGTGATCATGGATTCATCGACCGCGCTTTCGCCCTCTATCACTTCGCCATCGGTGGGCACAGAATCACCCGGCCGAGCCATCAATTCGTCACCCACCTGCACCTCGGCTAGCGGTACTTCTTCGGTCTCGCTCCCAACTCGCCGATGCACTATCTTGGGCGAAAGATTGAGCAATGCGCGCACGGCGGCACCGGTGGAGGCACGAGCGCGAAGCTCCAGCACCTGCCCCATCAGCACCAATGCGACGATCACCGCGGCAGCTTCGAAATAAACCTGGGGCAGGCCATTAGCGCCGCGATAGGCCGCAGGGATAGCCGCGGGGTTGAGAAGGGCGAACGCGCTGTAGAAGAAGGCCACGCCCACGCCCATCCCGATCAAGGTGAACATGTTGGCGTGGCCCGTGACGGCGCCCTTGAGCCCGCGCACATAGAACGGCCACGCGCCCCACAGCACGACCGGCAGGCTCAACGCTCCTTCGATCCAGATGCGCCATAGTGGCGGGACCAAGGGATCAAGCCGTCCGGTTTCGCCAATCATCGCGAGGGCCAAAACCGGAATTGCCAGGATTAGAGAAACCTTGAAGCGTCGCAGCATATCGCGATATTCGCCATGATCGTGCGCGGCCGCAGGATCAAGCGGCTCCAAAGCCATGCCGCAGATGGGACAATTGCCGGGTCCGACCTGCTTCACCTCGGGGTGCATCGGGCAGGTGTAGATGACGTCGCTGGCACCGGGCTTCGCGGTCACAGGGTTCGGTGCCGCCTGTTGATGGTGGTGGTGATCGTGATCATGCTGGTGGGCCGTTGCCATGGGAGCGGCACAGGTCGCCGCCGGCTTGTCATGATGGTGACCGCCGCAGCAGGAGCCAGATTTCGGTTTCTCAAGATATTTCTGCGGATCCGCCACGAATTTCACTTTGCAGCCGGCCGAGCAAAATACGTAATCCGCGCCCTGATACTCAAGCCAGTTACCTTTGGCTTTGGCGGTTTCCGGATTAGGTGTCATCCCGCATACGGGATCGCGTAGGTTATTTTCCATAGCGGCCGAACAGCTCCACAAGTTCCGAGAATTTCTCCGTTTGCTCCTTGGCATTGCCGCTCTTGATCGCGTTTGCGATGCAATGGGCGGCATTGCCCTTTAGCACTTCTTCTTCGACGCGTTTCAGCGCTGCCTTGATGGCCTGAATTTGGTTGAGGATGTCGATGCAGTAGCGGTCTTCTTGGACCATGCGAGCGATACCGCGCACCTGGCCCTCGATCCGGTTAAGACGGATCCGCAGTTTCGGATCGTGCTTTCCTGATTTCTTCATACCCATTGGGGGTATATAGTTCCGCAAAGGTCCCGCTGCAAGTACGCCAATGCCGCACCCGCGATGCATCAATACGGCAACGGATTGAAGTCGTTGCGAGTAGGTTTTTCGGCATCGGCTGAGACCGTCCAGCCGCCACCGAGTGCGCGGTAGAGGCCGACGTCGGCTTGAAGTCGCGCGAGCTTGATCTGAACGAGCTGATCTTGCGATGAGAACAGCGTTTGCTGCGCCTGCAGCAGAGTCAGCAAATCGATAACGCCCTCGCGATACTGCACTTCCGAGATGCGGAAGGCTTCGTCGGCGCTGGCCACCTGTTTGGCCGTCAGTCGTTCCTGGTCCAAAAGGTTGGCACTGCTGCCAAGCGCGCTTTCGATATCCGAGAGGGCGCTCAAGACGGTCTTTTTGTAATCAGCGACCATCTGCCATTCCTGGGCCGCAGCAAGATCGCGCTGGGATGACAGCTTGCCACCATCGAAGATCGTCTGCATCAGCGAGGCGCCGACGTCCCATGCCAGATTGGAGGGATTGATCAGGTCCTTGACGGCCTCGGCCGTGTAGCCGCCGCTCCCTGTCAACCCGATTGCCGGCAGGAAGGCGGCGCGGGCGGCATCGAGATTGGCATGGGCGGCAAGAAGAGTTGCGTCAGCCTGTGCGATGTCGGGCCGCCGTTCCAGGAGAGCCGACGGCAGTCCTGGCGCCACTGGCACGGCTGACAGGCCTTCCAGAGATCGCGCCGCCACATCAAAACCTTCCGGCGGACGCCCAAGCAGGAGGGCAAGGGCATAGCGCATTTCACGTTCCTGCTCTTCGAGCATCGGAATCTGGGCTTCCTGACCTGCCAGCAAAGCGTTTTGCTGCGCCAAATCGACGTTGGACGAGAGCCCATCCACAACTCTTGCCTTGGTGACCGCAAGAATGCGTTTGGCAGCTTCGACATTCCGCTGGGCGATGGCGATGCGCTCGCGCAGGGCCAGCACGGCAAAATAGGTGCTAGCGACGCTGGCGTCAGTGGTGAGCCGGACTGTATCTTCGGCGTAGATGGCAGCGCGCGCCGAGTTGCGGGCGGCGCGCAAATTGTCCTGTGCCAACCCCCAGAAATCGAGTTCGTAACTTGCTCCCAACGAAGCACCGAAGGTGTTGAAGGTTGAACCGGGTGCCTTGCTCCCCTGCCGGTTGGCCGATGCGTTGAGAGCGACATTCGGCAGAAGTGCGGACACGGCGATACCCGTTTGAGCCTGGGCCTGCTGGACCCGTGCCGCCGCCGCGGCGAGGTCGAGATTGCCGACGCGGGCGTCTCGGATGAGGGTTGTCAGTTCCGGACTGGAATACGCCTTCCACCAGGCGGGCGTGACTTGCCGCGGTGATCCAGGCGCCGCCGGAGCGGTGAAGGCCGTAGGCAGGTCTTCGGCCTTCACCGCCTCGGGCGGCGCGGTGGAGCAGCTGGCAACGGCCAAGGTGAGCGCCATGAGGCACCCGACACGTCGTAGTCGTAGTGTTGTCATTGTCCTATGCGCTCATTTGGACCGCGGTGCTATTTCTCAGGCGGTAACCGCGCACGAGGTAAAAGAGGACCGGGATCACGGCCAGCGTCAGGCCTGTAGCGGAAACCATGCCGCCGATCATGGGCACGGCGATGCGCCGCATGATTTCCGAGCCGGTGCCGGCCGACCACAGAATGGGCAGCAGGCCCGCCATGATGGCGGTAACTGTCATCATCACCGGCCGTACGCGGTCGACGGCGCCCGATTTGATCGCCGCGATGAGATCGCCATGCGTCAGGCTCCGTCCCTCATTTTCGACCTTAACCTTCGCTTCCATTAGTGCGTTGTTGAGATAGATGAGCATCACGACGCCCGTCTCGGACGCCACACCGGCTAAGGCGATGAATCCCACGACCGTGGCGACGCTCATGTTGAATCCCATGAAATCCATGAGCCACAATCCGCCCACCAGTGCGAACGGTAGCGCCAGCATGATTATCAGGGTGTCCGACAGACGACGGAAGTTGAGGAAGAGCAGCAGCAGGATGATGGCCAGTGTCGCCGGGATCACCATCTCGAGCCGCTTTTCGGCGTGCTGCATGTACTCGAACTGACCGCTCCAGGTCGCGTAATAGCCTGGCGGGAACTTCACCTTCCTGGCCACCGCGCGTTGGGCATCGCTGACATAGCTGCCGAGATCGCGACCGCGAAAATCGACATAGACATAGTTCACGAGCTGGCCGTCCTCCGTGCGCACCATGGTGGGACCGCGGGTGAGCGCCATCTTGGCCACTCCTCCCAGCGGGACGCCGCCGCCGTTGGGCAGAGAGACCAGCACGTTGTCGGCAATTTCCTCCGGGTCGCTTCGAACATCGCGAGGGTAGCGCAGGACGACGCCGTAGCGCTCGCGTCCCTCCACGGTGGTGGTGATCGTCTGCGCCCCGATGGCGGTCGAGATCGTGTCCAGCACGTCGTTGATCGTGAGCCCGTATCGTGCGATCTGCTCCCGGTTGGGCGTGATATCCAGGTAATAGCCGCCGTTGATCCGCTCGGCGTAAGCGCTGGTCGTGCCCGGGACACCTCGGACCGCGTTCTCGACTTCCTTGGACAGCCGTTCGATCTCGCCAAGGTCCTTGCCGAAGACCTTGACACCGACCGGTGTGCGGATACCGGTTGCTAGCATGTCCGTGCGGGCCTTGATCGGCATTGTCCAGGCGTTGCTCACCCCAGGGAACTGGAGTGCGGAATCCATCCGTGCGATCAGCTTGTCGACCGTCAAGCCTGCGGGCCATTGGTCCTGCGGCTTGAGGTTGACGACGGTCTCGGACATCTCGAGCGGCGCCGGATCGGTGGCCGTATCGGCGCGACCGGCCTTGCCCCAGACGGATTCCACCTCCGGGAAGCCCTTGATGATGCGGTCCTGGATCTGCAGAAGTTGCTGCGCCTTGGTGACCGACAGGCCCGGCAAGGTCGTCGGCATGTAGAGAAGCGTTCCTTCGTTCAACGTCGGCATGAATTCAGTGCCGATGCGCGAGAGGGGAATGACCGTCGCGCCCAGAACGACGGCCGCCGCACCGAGTGTCATCCACGGCTTGCGCAGGACCGCGGCGATGACGGGACGATAGACACGGTGCAGGAACCGATTGATGGGGTTGCTGTTCTCGGCCGGAATCTTGCCGCGCACGAAGATCGTCATCAACGCGGGGACCAGCGTGATCGACAGGAAGGCGGCGGCGGCCATCGAAAACGTCTTGGTATAAGCCAACGGCTTGAAAAGCCGGCCCTCCTGCGCCTGAAGAGAAAAGATCGGGATGAAGGATACGGTGATGATCAAGAGGCTGAAGAACAGCGCCGGGCCGACCTCCACCGCCGCCGCGATCAGCACCTTCAGGCGCGGCTCGTCCGGCCCCGCGCGTTCCAGCCGCTTATGGGCGTTCTCGATCATCACGATGGCCGCGTCCACCATGGCACCGATGGCAATCGCGATGCCGCCCAAACTCATGATGTTGGATCCAATGCCGAGCCCATTCATGGCGATGAAGGCAATCAGGATGCCGATGGGCAAGGTCAGGATGGCGACCAGCGCGCTTCGTGCGTGCAAGAGGAAGATGAAGCAGATGAAGGCGACGATCAGGCTTTCCTCGAACAGTGTGCTTTTCAGGTTCGCGATGGCGCGTTCGATCAACTTGGAGCGGTCGTAGACCGGTATCAGCTTGACCGATTCCGGCAGGCTTTTGACCAGCTGGGCAATGCGCGCCTTGACCGCACGGATGACATTGAGGGCGTTAGCTCCGTAGCGCTGAACAACGACGCCACTCACCACACCACCTTGACCGTTAAGGTCGGTTACGCCGCGGCGCTCATCAGGGACGATCTCCACATGCGCAATGTCGCGCAGCAGCACGGGCGTACCATCCTTGGCCTTAAGAACGACGCGCTTCAGATCCTCGATGTTCTTGATGTAGCCGCGACCGCGTATCATATACTCGGTTTCGGAGAGTTCGATCGTCCGTCCGCCCACGTCCATGTTGGCCGACGCAACGGCATTACGGATATCGTCGAGCGTAATGCCGTAGCCACGCATCCGATTGGGATCGACGACGACGGCGTACTGCTTTACGAATCCGCCGATGCTGGCGACTTCGGCCACGCCTTCGGTCTTGGAGAGGGCGTAACGCAAATGCCAGTCCTGCAGAGAGCGAAGCTGCGACAGATCCTGCTTGTCGCCGGTCAACGCATATTCGTAGACCCAGCCGACACCCGTGGCATCAGGTCCAAGCGTAGGCGTAACGCCTTGGGGCAGCTTACTGGCCACGCCGCTCAGGTATTCGAGGACGCGCGAGCGGGCCCAATAGATGTCCGTGCCTTCGTCGAAGATCACATAGATGAAGGAGGCGCCGAACAGCGAAATGCCCCGCACCGCCTTGGCGTGCGGCACGCTGAGAAGCGCCGAGGTCAACGGAAAGGTGACCTGATCCTCCACCACCTGCGGCGCCTGGCCGGGGTAGTCGGTATAGACGATGACCTGCGTGTCCGAGAGATCGGGGATGGCGTCAAGCGGTATCCGGCTCACGGCATAGATGCCGGCAATGATGACAAAGAAGGTGCCGAGCAAGATCAGGAAGAGGTTTTTGGCCGACCACTGGATGATACGGGAAATCATTTGGATGACCCTGACATGGTTTGGATGGCCGTCTGCAGATTGCTTTCGGCGTCGATCAGGAAGTTGCCGGATGTGACGATCCGGTCGCCATCGTTGAGACCGGAGAGGATTTCGTCATATCCGTTCGCGCGCGCGCCGACCGTGACCTTGCGGGCCTGGAAGGTTCCGCCGGGCAGCGCGAGGAATGCCATCTGGTGTGTGCCGTCGTCCATGATCGCCGATTCGGGAACCGCCAGAACGGGACTCGGAGAAATCGGAACGTTTATGGTGACGTCGGCGTATTCGCCGACCCTCAGATCTCCGTCCGGGTTGGCGACGACGATGCGCACCTGTGTCGTGCGCGTGTCGGGATTCACTTCGGGGTAGATAAAGGCGACCTTGCCCTTAAACGACTGTCCCGGATTGTCGCGGAACATGATGTCGGCGATCTGTCCCGGCTTCAAACCCACCAGGTCGCGCTCGGAAACTTGCGCCAGAACCCACACCGTCGAAAGGTCGGCCGTCTTGAACAAGGTATCGCCCGCTGCGAAATGCATACCCTCCACGGCCGGTTTCTCCATGACGGTTCCGTTGAACGGCGCCACAATCGGGATGGTGCGCGTGGGCTCGCCGGTGCGCTCGATCTCCTCGATCACCGACTGCGGCACGCCATATTGGCGCAGGATATTGGCTGCAAGCCGTGCGTGATCGCCGGCCTTTGCCTGAAGCGAGCCGACGAGATCGGCTTCTTTCACCAGCACCTCGGGGCTCTGGATCCACACGCGCGCCAGGGGCTGTCCGGCGCGCACTTGGGCGCCCGTCGTCGAGACATAGAGCTTGTCGATGAACCCGTCGAAGCGGGCGTTGAGTATCGCCTGCTTGCTCTCGTCCGCGGCAACCGTTCCATCCGCCCGGACCAAGTTGACCATGTGCATCCGCCGGATGGTTCCGGTGAGCACGCCAGTCCGCTGGATCATCTGGGTCGAGACGTGGAACACGCCGGGCGTCTTGGAGACCTCGTCGCTGTACACCGGCACGTAGTCCATCCCCATCGAGTCCTTCTTGGGCACCGGCGAGGTGTCGGAGGGGTTCATGGCGCTCCGGTAGTAGAGAATCCGCCGGCCGGCGCTTTGCTGCGGCGCCGTTGCCGCCACTGTCGATGCGACGACGGTGTCGTGGCTTCCGGAAATGATCCAGTAGCCGACCGCAATGGCGACGGCGACAGCCGTAATCGCGATGATGAGGCGCGCTTTCCGGCTCGATGCTATCCACCGCTGCCGAAGTCCGCCCAAGAAGTTCTCGATGCGCATGTTACGGCCCTGCCTGGAAGACGATGCTGCCGGTGACGGGCTTGGATTCACCCTTCACCTTGGCTGTGATGGTCAAAGCCCATTTTGCCCGCTCGGCCCAAACCATGTTGTCATCGAATGAGAAGCTGTAGACGCCTGGCGTGGTATTAGGGGTTTCCCGTACCGATGCTGTCATCGACGCCATATTCTCGGGCTCCATATCGAGTCGCATCGATGTGATCGCCGCGCCTGCGACGGGCTTGTTGTCGGAGAAACGGATAATCCGCACGGAAATGGTGTGTTGTTTGGCGCCAGCTGAAATTGCGGGTCCCGTCAGTTCGAAGCGATAGGGCTGCGTTACCGCTGACGCGGCCAGCGCTGGCGATGTGCCAGCCAACAACACCGCGATGGCCGCACCTTTAAGCAAGGTGGAAGCAAACTGCATTTCTATCTCCTCAAATGTATTTCACGACGTCGCGTGGCTGAACTGCCGCCACAGGCGGGGAATGAAGCCCGGGACAGCCCGCTTGTAGTCAGCATAAGCAGAGCCAAATTCAGCAAGCGCCTCGCGCTCCTCGGATCGGGCCAGAAGCGTGTACATGACGACCAGGACGGGGAACATCGCGACCGTCAGGATGGTCGGCCACTGCAAGAGGAAGCCGAACATGACGAGGATGAAGCCGTCGTACTGCGGATGGCGCACGCGCGCGTAGACGCCGATTATCGCCAGCTGGTGATTTTTCTGGGCCCGATAGAGCACGCTCCAGCCCGATGAGATCAGGACGAAACCGCCGCCGATAAAGACGAAGCTGAGGATGTGGAAGGGTCCAAAATGCGGATTGGCCCTCCAACCAAACATCATCTCGAGCAGGTGGCCGGAGTCGTGCGAGAACCAGTTGACATTCGGATAGTGGGCCTGCAGCCAGCCCGAGAGCAGGAAGATCGTGAGCGGGAAGCCGTACATTTCCGTGAACAGGGCCACGAGGAAGGCGCTGAACATCCCGAACGATCGCCAATCGCGCTTCGTCCGCGGCTTGAAGAAGCTGTAGGCGAAGATGATGAAAACGCCCGAGTTGATGATCACGAGGCTCCAAAGCCCGTAGGACTGTGCTAGGTCATGTGCGTTCGTGCTCATGGGGCCGCTCCGTTCGATCGGGTAGAAGGTTCCGGTTCGACTTCGATGGTCTGGCCTGGCGACAAGCAGGGATAGATCTGCATGTTGTGGTCGTGCTGAACGGCGATGACCTGCCCGTTCGCGAGGCGCAGCTTATTGGTGCAATGCGAATTGCCATAAGTGTCGGGCGCGCAATCCTCGTCGGTTTCGACGACGGCCGTCATTGGACCGGCCGGGATAGCGCCACTCCTAAGCTTGACAACATCGATGCCGTCCTTGCCATTCTGGCAGATACGCCAAGGACGACACTGCCGCGATCGCACCAGGTCCGTTGTCATCGCGGCGTTGGCGCCGATCACGATTACCGTATGTAGCCTGGAGGCATTGACGGCCGCCGTGCCGTGGCTATTGACGCCAAACCAGGACGGCCATAGCCGCACGGTCGAAACAGCCAACACCACCGCGGCGGCGATCAACAGCTTTATGACGAGGCCTCTCTTCGGAGTTCGCGCCCATGCCTGCTCGAAGCGGGCGGCCAGGCGATTCGCATTCCGGGTTCGCATCCTGTCGGCCCCTATTCCGATTGTCCGTGATCGTGGCTTCCATGACCGTGATGCATGAACAGATGCATCAGTGGGCATGCGAGCAGGAGCAGCCACGGCAGGTAAGGAATCGCGAGCGCAAGGTGCGCGCTATGTTCCGTCACCAGGAAGAAACCCGCGATCGCTAGGAACACGATGAGTGTAAACGTCATGCGCATCATATCTCTCCTCTGTTTCCGCACGCGCCCGGGGTTTGGAGGGGGGCCGTTCCCCGGACCCGCTCGGTCAGTCGACGACCACAATGGTCTCCCAGGTCGCCGACGCGTCTCCCGGCACGTAGCCCCGTAATGTCAACCTCTCTCCTTCCTGAAGCCGTTCTCCGGCGTAGGTATAGGTGCCGTAGCCGTCTGGATTCAGCGGCACAAGAACGTTTTGGATCATCGGCGCGGCCTCGATGCCGAGATATTTCGGCCGCAGCACACTGATATGTGCATCCGATACGGCTTCGCCGGTCTTCGCGTTCACGAGTTGCACCAGGAGCGAGCCGTTCATAGATGTGGCAGATAAAATCCGGAGTTCGTAGGATGGCCGCATCTGGGCCGTGTCGACCGGCACTCCGTGCCGTTGGCCACTCGCCAGAGTGGGATTCGACATTGTGAGAAGAGCAGCCGTCACGGCGACCACGCCCAATGTTGACTCTCGCTTTCTGCCCCTTTTCATCACATCATCCGGTGTATTGCAGCTCGGACTCTCAGCCTTCAGTCTGCGAGGTTGACCTTTCCCCAAACTGCCCAGAATTCGTCCGGCACCTTGGCCATCAACGTCAATTCGCGGGCTTTTGACGATTCCCTCGCTGGGTGTGCGCAATTGCCGCTGAGATGATCCTGCAACGGAACAAAGACGCGTCGGATGTTCAGCGCACCCTTCTGATGCGGGCCGTAGAAAGTATGCACGACATAGATTTTCGCATCGGGCACGGGTTGGCCGGTCGCAGTGTCGATCAACTCGACGGACTGAGCGGTCCTGTCCATCGGCGCGGGAATAACCTTGAACCGGTAGCCCGCTGCGTTCGCGGCTCCATTCCCGGCAAGCGTGGCAGCGATAATGAGCGCGGCCGTGCGTGTCCATTTAGACCATTGATTCATCGAAGACCTCCTGCCAACCGACGGGACTGAGCGTTGGGGGGGGGGCGCCGCAAAGCGGGGCCCCCCCACAAAAATAAATAAAAAAAAAACAAACCAAGCACGCGGCCCCCCCCCCCCGCCGCCCCCGCA
>VFSW01012910.1_pt1 | contig 11632 bp, 9 predicted proteins | sample 5358111 | NCBI WGS metagenome assembly VFSW01 (sample SAMN11554181, study PRJNA540505) | mine drainage metagenome | isolation source: sediment from site ElyBrook_90M | place: USA: Ely Copper Mine, Vershire, VT | collected 2017 | reverse complement strand
CTGCCCGAGCCGCTGCCCGAGCCGCTGCCCGAGCCGCTGCCCGAGCCGCTGCCCGAAGCGCCGCCCGAGCCGCTGCCCGAAGCGCCACCCGAGCCGCTGCCCGAAGAGCTCCCCTGGCCCGCGATGCACTTGCCGCTCGCGTCCAACCCCGCCTGCCCGCAGCACTGGGCGGCGGAGCTCGGCGCGACGCCGGCCGGCACGCAGCACAGCATCGCCCCGCTCGCCGCCTTGAGGCACTGCGCCGTCGTGTCGCAGCACGTCGAGCCGGTCAGGCACCCCGCGCCGATGGCGAGGCAAGCGCCGCCGGAGCCCCCGCTGGTGCCACTTGTCCCGCCTCCGGAGCAGTCGCAGGCGGCGAGGGTCAACAGGACCGCGGCATAGGACGAGAGAGCGCGAGTGACCATGGCGCCAAGCGTACCCGAGGTGCGCCAGGAAAGGCCATCCGACGACTGGCCTTCTGGCCGTTCGGTGGGGAGAGGCTACTGGACGGTCGCGGCGGACCCGTCGGGATTCACCGCGAAGACCGAAGCCGGCTGGTTCGACACCTGGTTCGTGTCGTAGTCGAAGAGCGAGCACTGCACCGCGTCGTCGGCCCGCTGGCGGCAGACCACGTACCCGAAGGTGCCGGTGTAGCCCGTGTCGAGCGCCGCGCCGCCGAGGCCGTTGATCACCTCGTGGTTCGCCGGGTCGTAGCTGAAGCTGTGCGAGTGGCCGGTGAGCTTCAGCGTCAGCGGGTTCGCGGCCGCCACCGCCTCGCTCGGCGCGACGCCGGGCGCGCCGCCCGCGTTGGTCGAGGGCTCATGGCGCACGAGGAAGGTGTAGGTCGTGGGGATCGCGAACGCCTCGCCGAGCCAGGTGTTCTGAGCGTCGTCCCAGGCGTTCGGCGCGGAGAAGATGAACTTCGCGGTCCACGGCCGGGTGTGATCCGACGATTGAAAGAAGACCGCGAAGTAGGGGGCGGAGGGCAAGCCCAGCCCGCCGAGGAGCGTGTTCAGGTAGGCGTTGAAGTTCGGGTTGGTGGTCTGCCCCGCGCAGTTGGCGGAGGTGACGCTGTAGTCGCACTCGTGGTTGCCCAGGGACGGATAGGTCTGGCCTCCATCGAAGATCAGCGCGGCGTTCAGGTAGAGCTGGGCCTGCGGGTCGGCCTGCCCGAGGAACGGGCTCGCGAACATGTAGTCGCCGGGCGAGATCACGAAGCCGATCGAAGGCGAGACCGCGCGCAGGTCGCCGTAGATCGCCTGGATGGTCTGGGTGGGGTAGCTGGAGGTGAGGTCGTAGAACGGCGGCCGGGTGTCGCCGACCATGCCGAAGGCCAGCGCCGGGAAGGCGCCGCCATCGAGCGCGAAGGGGAGGCCGCCGTCCGGGCCAGCGCCGGGGCCTGCGTCGGGGCCCGCATCCCGCCCCGCATCGGCGGGGCCCGAGTCGGGGACGTACCCGCTGTCGGGTCGACTGGCGGCCGCGCCCGCATCCCCACCGTCGGCCCCGCCATCGGGCTCGCCGACCGTCATCAGCGTGGCGCCGCAGGCGGCCAGGCTCGCGACTCCGACCACGCCGATCCAGGTTCGCATGCGCGAACGCTACGCCCGGCGAGGGTTCCGCCGCAAGCCCACCCCCCCGCGGCGTCGCCCGACGAGCCCGAGCTCCCGCGCGAGGCCCTGGTCGCGGCGCATCCGAACCTCGACGTGCGCCTGGGTCACCAGCCCTGAGGCGCGTGGCCCTGTCCCGTTGCCCTCGGCCTTCCCGGGCTCTATAGAGGCTTCGGCCATGGCCTCCTCGCTCGTTCCGCCCTACATCGAATCGCTCGCGCCGTATGTCCCGGGGAAGCCCATCGAGGAGGTCACGCGCGAGTACGGCGTGGCGGACCCGATCAAGCTCGCCTCCAACGAGAACCCGCTGGGCCCGAGCCCGAAGGCGATCGCCGCGGTCCAGGCCGCGCTCGGCCACCTGCACCTGTACCCCGACGGCGCGGGGTTCCTCCTGCGCCAGGGGCTCTCGAGGTTCCTCGGGGTCCCCGCCAACGAGATCGTGCTCGGGAACGGCACCAACGAGCTCATCACGCTCCTCGCGCGCACCTTCATGGCCGACGGCGACGAGGCGGTCTTCTCGGCGACGACCTTCCTCTGCTACCGGATCGCGGTCCAGTCCTGCGGCCGCGCGTTCACCGAGGTCCCGATGCGCGAGCACCGCGCGGACCTGGACGGGATGGCGCGGGCGCTGACCCCCCGCGCGCGGCTGGTCTTCCTGTCGAACCCCGACAACCCGAACGGCACCTACAGCACCCGGGCCGAGCTCGAGGCCTTCCTCGCGAGGGTGCCCGAGCGCTGCCTGGTGGTGCTGGACGAGGCCTACTTCGAGTTCGCGGACGCCCCGGACTATCCGAACGGCCTCACGCTGCGGGGGCGGTACCCGAACCTCGTCGTGCTGCGGACCTTCTCCAAGGCCTACGGCCTCGCCGGCCTGCGCGTCGGCTACGGCGTGGCCCAGGCCCAGGTCGTGACGTACCTCGACCGGGTCCGGGACACGTTCAACGTGGGCACGCCCGGACAGGTGGGGGCGCTCGCCGCGCTGGAAGACCGCGCGCACGTGAAGCAGACCTTCGACGCCGTGGTGGCGGGGCGCGCCTACCTCGCGAAGGAGCTGCCGCGCTTCGGGTTCAAGGTGGTCCCCTCGCTCGCGAACTTCCTGCTCGTGGACATCGGCAGCCCGGCCCAGAAGCTCTTCGAGGCGATGCTGCCGCGCGGCGTCATCCTGCGGCCGCTCGGCCCCTACGGCCTGCCGAACGCGCTGCGCATCTCGGTGGGGACGGCGAAGGAGAACGAGCGGCTGGTGAAGGCGCTCGAGGCCTGGAAGGCCGCGAAGTGATCGTCGCCATCGACGGCCCCGCCGGCGCGGGGAAGAGCACCGTCGCGCGCGAGCTCGCGGCGCGGGTGGGGTTGACCCTGGTGGACACCGGGGCGATCTACCGGACCGCGGCCTTCGCGGCGCGGGAGCGCGGCGTGGCGCTCGACGACGACGCCGGCCTCGCGAAGCTCTTGCCCGAGCTCGCCCAGACCCTGCGCTTCGGGCTGGGCGGCAAGGTGCAGCTCGGCGCGCGGGACGTGTCCGCCTGGATCCGCAGCCCGGAGATGAGCCAGGCGGCCTCGGCCCTCAGCGCCAGGCCGGTGGTGCGCGACGCGCTCCTCGGCCTGCAGCAGCGGCTCGGGCGAAGCGCGCCCGCGCCGGGCGCGGTGCTCGAGGGGCGGGACATCGGCACGGTGGTGTTCCCCGACGCGGAGGCGAAGTTCTTCCTGACGGCCTCGCCGCGCGTGCGCGCCGAGCGGCGATTCCTGGAGCTGAAGTCGCGCGGCGTCGCCACCTCGGTCGACGCGGTGCTGGCGGATCAAGAGAAGCGGGACCGGGACGACTCGACGCGGGCGATCGCGCCGCTCAAGCAGGCCGCCGACGCGCTGCTGATCGATTCGACCGATCTCGATCTCGCCCACGTGGTCGACAAGATCATCGAGACCCTGCGGGCGCGAAAGCTGATCTAGGCCGTGCCCGAGCTCCCCGAGGTCGAGCACGCGCGGCGGCAGCTGCGAGCCTGGCTCGTGGGAGAGCGGTTGGTGGACGTCGGCGCTCGCCCGGGCCCCCCGCTGCGGCAGACCACGCCCACGGCGCTCGCGCGGCTGCGCGGGCACGTGCTCCGGCGCGTCGACCGGCGAGGCAAGCACCTGGCGCTGCGCTTCGACGGCGACCTCGGGCTCTACCTGCACCTCGGGATGACCGGGAAGCTCGTGCGCCGCGCGCCGGGGGAGTCCGCGCCCCGCTTCTCGAAGGTGGTCTTCACGACGGCGTCGGCCGAGGTCCACTTCTGCGACTCGCGGCGCTTCGGCCGGGTTCGGCTCCTGACGGCGAAGCGCCTCGCGGCGCTGCCCGAGCTCGCCGCGCTCGGCCCGGACGCGTGGGACGAGCTCCCCCGCGTGGCGGCGCTCCACGCCCTGCTCGCGAAGCAGCGGCGGCCGCTGACGTTCGCCCTCCTGGACCAGCGCCTGCTCGCGGGGCTCGGGAACCTCCACGCGGTGGAGGCCCTGTGGCGGGCCCGACTCTCGCCGCTCGCGCGGACCGAGGCCCTCACCCGGGCGCAGGTGAAGGCGCTGCGCGCGGGGATTCGCGCGAGCCTCGCCTACGGGCTCAAGGAGCTGGAGGCCGAAGCGGGGGACACCCACTACGTGGAAGAGGGCGGCGACAATCCGTTCTTCGTCTACGGGCGCGCGGGGCAGAAGTGTCGCCGCTGCGGGGCGACGATCGCGCGGATCGTCCAGGCGCAGCGATCCACGTACTACTGTCCAGGGTGTCAGCGCGGTTAAGCCGCGGGGGCGGAGCTCTGGCGGATGACCTGCGGCAGCTTGGTCTGCTCGCTCGCCCGCCGGGCGGCGTCGAGCAGGGCGGTCTGGCTGCGCAGCGGGGTCTGTCCCTGCGGGGCGGGGGGCACGCGGTGGTAGCTCCCGTCGGCGGAGAGCTCGCGGGCCTTGACGTTGTCGCGCACGCCGGCGCCGAGCACCTCGTCGAGGAGGCGCGCCTTCAGGGCCGGCGCTTCGATGGGGAACATCACCTCGACGCGGCGCAGGAAGTTGCGGGGCATCCAGTCGGCGGAGGAGACGTAGACCTCGGTCTTGTCGCCGGCGCCAAAGGCGAACACCCGGCTGTGCTCGAGGAAGCGGTCGACGATGCTGATCACCCGGATCTTCTCGGAGACCCCGGGCACGCCGGGGCGCAGGCAGCAGATGCCGCGCACGAGCAGGGTGATCTCCACCCCGGCGGCGGCGGCGCCGTAGAGGGCGCGGATCACCGAGGGGTCGACGAGCGCGTTGAGCTTCGCGAGGATGCGGGCGGGCTCCCCGCGGCGGGCCCGCTCGGCCTCGCGGTTGATGAGCGAGATCACCTTCTTCTGGAGGTCGATGGGGGCGGCGGCGAGCCGGGCCCACTTGGGGGCCTCGGAGTAGCCGGTGAGCATGTTGAACAGCGCGGAGACGTCGTCGGCGAACTGGGCGCGGGAGGTGAAGAAGGAGAGGTCGGTGTACTGGCGCGCGGTGTTGGGGTTGTAGTTGCCGGTGCCGAGGTGCACGTAGCGGCGGATCTGGCCGCCGACCCGGCGCACGACCAGGGCCACCTTGCAGTGGGTCTTGAGGCCGATGAGCCCGTAGACCACGTGCACGCCGTTCTCCTCGAGCCGCCGCGCCCAGGCGATGTTGTTGGCCTCGTCGAAGCGGGCCTTGATCTCCACGATGGCCGTGACCTGCTTGCCGTTCTCGGCGGCGCGCGAGAGGGCGCGCACGAAGGGGCTGTCGCCGCTGGTGCGGTAGAGAGTCTGCTTGATGGCCAGGACGCTGGGGTCGTCGGCGGCCTCGTCGATGAAGCGCACCACGGGCTCGAAGGACTCGTAGGGGTGGTGCAGGAGCACGTCCTGCTGCTCGATCACGTCGAAGACGCTCGAGTCCTGGAGCAGGCGCGGCACCGAGGCCTGCAGTGGCTCGACGCGCAGCTCGGGCCGCTGGTCGAGGTCGGTGATGGTGAGCAGATCCGACGGCTGCATCGGCCCGGCCATGCGGTAGACGTCGGTCGGATCGAGGTGGAGCGCGCGGGAGAGCTCGCGCTCGATCTCCGCCTTGGCGCCGGCGCCGAGCTCCAGGCGCACCGCCGCGCCGCGGTCGCGCCGGCGGAGCTCGTCCTGGATGGTCGAGAGCAGGTCCTCCGACTCCTCCTCGTCGACCTCGATGTCCCAGTTGCGGGTCACGCGGAAGGGGGTCGTGTGGAGCACCTGGTAGCCCGGGAAGAGGTCCCCGGCGTGCGCGGCGATGAGGGTCTCGAGCAGGATCACCGCGTTCTGATCGGCGGGGGCGGGCAGCCGGACCAGGCGGCCGAGCACGCTCGGGACCTGTACCACCGCGAGCGAGCTGGCGGGGGCGTCGCGCCGCCGCTTGCGGCCGAGCTGCTGGGGCTGCAGCGCCACCGCGACGTTGAGGGACTTGTTGCGCAGGTGAGGGAAGGGGTGGCCCGGGTCCACCGCCAGGGGGGTGAGCGCCGGGAACACCTGATCGACGAAGTGGCCGCGCGCCGCCGCGGCCTGGTCGGGGTTGAGGTCCGAGGCCTCGAGGATGTGGATGCGCTGGGCGGAGAGCTCGCCGGCCAGCTCGGCCCACACCTGGTCGTGGGCGTCGGTCATGGCGTGCGTGCGCTGCGCGATGGCCGTGAGCTGCTCCTGGGGGAGCAGGCCGTCCGCGCGGGTGTCGGCCACGCCGCTCGAGAGCTGCTGCTTGAGCCCCGCGACGCGCACCATGAAGAACTCGTCGAGGTTGGACGCGGTGATGCTGAAGAACTTGAGCCGCTCGAAGAGCGGGAGGCCGCGGTCCTGCGCCTCCTCGAGCACCCGGCCGTTGAACTCCAGCCACGAGAGCTCGCGGTTGAGGAAGAGCTTCGGGTCGTGCTCCTCGAGGGAGCGGCGCAGCTCGGCGCGCTCCTCCTCGCCTCGAGTCGCCGCCCGGGGCAGGGCCTCACTGGAGGTGGACATGGCACCCCAGCGTAACACAGCGGAAAGCCCCCTCCACGCGGGGGCGCCCCGGTCACCGAGAATTTACAAAGCGGGGCGCGGCCCTTTGGGCCTACGATGGTCCTCACGCCATGCCCAAGTCTCGCAAACCGCGGTCGCCCAGCCCCCAAGTCCCCGAAATCCTTGCGGCGATTGACGTGGGGACCAACGCGGTCCGGCTGGAGATGGTGCGCCCCCTGCCCAACGGGGCCTTCGAGATCCTGCACCAGGAGCGGGACCCGCTGCGGCCCGGGGAGGGGGTCTTCAAGACCGGGGTGATCCCGCGCGAGGTCGCGAATCGGCTGCTCTCGACCCTGCGGCGGTACGCCGCCCTGTGCCGCCGCTTCCACGCGACGGTCCGGGCGGTGGCCACGAGCGCGGTGCGCGAGGCGAAGAACCGCGAGGACATCGTCCGCCGCGCGCTGCGCGAGGCCGGGCTGGAGCTCGAGGTCGTGTCGGGCCGCGAGGAGGCCCGGCTGATCGCCCTCGGGGTGCTGCACGGGGCGACCGAGGGGCAGCGGTCGCTGGTGATCGACATCGGCGGCGGCTCCACCGAGATCGCGACGGCCGTGGGGAATCGCCCGCACCACCTCTACAGCGTGGCGGTGGGGGCGGTGCGGTTGACCGAGCTCTTCGAGACCACCGGCAAGCTCTCGAGCGAGCGGCTCACGCTCGTGCGCCGGTTCGCGGAGGAGGCCTTCCAGGAGTCGGTGCCCGACAAGCTGCCCGGCGGCGTGCGCCACGCGCTGGGGAGCTCGGGGACGATCCAGACCGTGGTGGGGTTCGCGGCCGCGCCCGGGACGCGCCACGCCACGCTCCCCCAGGTGGCGCGAGCGGTGGAGGCGCTCGCGGACCTGAGCCTCGCGCAGCGGCGCAAGCGCTTCGACGGCCGGCGCGCGGAGATCGTGGTCGCGGGGGCGGTGATCCTCGAGGCGGTGATGCGCCACCTCGGGCTGCGCTCGGTCGCCGCGGTCGAGCGGGGGCTGCGCGATGGGGTCATCGTCGATCTGCTCGCCCGGGCGCGGCACAACCCGCGCGACCACGCCCTCGGCGACGCGGCGCTGGCGGTGGGCAGCCGCTTTCACCTCGACGAGAAGCACGCCCGCCAGGTGGCGAAGCTCGCGCTGGCGCTCTTCGACGGCCTCGCGAGCTTGCACCGGCTGCCCGCCTCGGTCCGCCCGGTGCTCGAGGTCGCGGCGATGCTGCACGACGTCGGCGCGGCGGTGAGCTACCAGCGCCACCACAAGCACAGCTACTACCTCATCCAGAACGCGGACATCCCGGGGCTCACCGAGCGGGAGCGCGAGCTCGCGGCCCGCGTCGCGCGCTACCACCGCCGGACGCCGGCCGAGCGCGGCCACATCGGCGTCGAAGGGCTCACCGACGGCGAGCTCAACATCGTGCGCAAGCTGTCGACGCTGCTGCGGCTCGCGGATTCGCTCGACCGCAGCCACCACCAGCCGGTGCGCGAGCTCAAGGCCTACGTCGACAAGGAGACGGTGCGCATCCTGCTGCGCGCCAAGGGGCCGCTGGATCTCGAGCTCTGGGACGCGCAGAGCGAGCTCGGGCTGTTCAAGAAGGTCTTCGGGAAGAAGGTGGATCTGCGGGGCAAGCGCTGAGCCCCCGAGGCCGTCACCGGCCAGGCAGGGTCGAAGGCGGGAGCCCGAGGAGCCGCTCGGCGTTGCGGTGGTAGAGGGCCTCGAGCGCCTCGCGCGGCAGATCGAGGCCGCTCACGGTCCAGCGGCCCTGGATGGGAGAAGGGTGAGCGAAGCCGCGGTCGGCGGTCTCGAAGAAGCGCCAGTGGGCCTGGTAGAAGCGGGCCGCGGTCTCGGCGGTCTCCGCGTAGGGCTCGGGGCAGCCCAGCGTGAGGTCGCTCCCCGAGACGGCCACGTCGGTGCCGAACAGGATCCGCGTGGCGTGAGCGAGGAAGAGGGCCCGCAGCGCCGCGGGCGGGGTCCGGCCGAGCTCGGGGACGCGGGCCGCCGTGTCCACATAGAGGTTCGGGTACTTGTCGAGGAGCGCCGCCACGCGGGCCGGGTCCTCGGGGTCGTTGCCGAAGTGGACGCCGAGGAAGGTGGTCCGGGGGTGGCGCGCCACCCGGCGCTCGAACTCGGCGAAGAGCGCCTCCCAGGTGGGGAAGCGGGAGCGATCCGCGTAGCTCCAGCCCGGGTTCAGGGCGAGCTCGTCGTAGCGCTCGTTGTCCGGGGTGGTGGGCTTGAAGAACGCCTGGGGGTCGCCGACGTGGATCGCGACCGGGAGCCCCAGCCTGCCCGCGGCCTCGAAGAGGGGATCGAGCCGGGGGTCGTCGACCGCCACGCGCGCGCCGGCGCGGTCGCGGATCGTCAGCCCCAGCGACTTGAAGATCTTGAGCCCCCGCGCCCCCATCGCCTGGGCTTGTTCGAGCCAGGCGACCTGACCCTCGACCCAGCCCGGCTCGAACACCCGCTGGAAGTCGAGGTTCGCGAAGACGAGCACCCGCCCGTGGGCAGCCTGCGCGGCCTGGAGCTGGGCGCCGAGGACCCGAGCGTTCGGCCCCCCCGAGAGGTTCACGCCGCCGGCGATGCCGTTGGCGTCGAAGAGCGCGAGCGCCGGGGCGATCCCGTCGGGGGCGAGGTGCAGGTGGACGTCGAACTTGGGGATCGGCCCGGGCTTCGGCGGCGCGGGGGCGCGCGGGCAGGCCGCGGCGAGCGCCAGCGCGACCAGGCCTCCGGGGATGCGAGCGCGCACGTCGACCGCGCTGCCTCGGAAGGAGGGCGTGCCGCGCGACGCCTTGAGGAGGTCGTCGCTCAGGGGAAGGTCTGCACGGCCACTTCGATCCCGCCATCGGGATCGGCGTAGCCCATCACCACGCTCTGCCCGAGGCCGGGCGCGAGGACCGGCCAGCGGCCCCGCGCCGCGACGACGACCGGCGCCGAGGCGGCGGTCCCCGCGTAGGGCAGTTGCTGCACGGCGATCCCGCCGAGCGACTGGGCCACGAGGTAGCCGTTGCCCGCGACGTCCGCGGTGACCGCCGCGGTCTGCGGGGCGTCGACCGGCTCCATGCCGGTGTAGGGGTAGGCGGTGGCGAGGTCGGAGGTGAAGACCGCGACCGCCGCGGCGGGGGCCGCGAGGGGGAAGCTGGAGAGCCCGCCGCCGTACAGCACGCTGCCCGCGTCGGAGGGGCCGAGGGCCCAGTCGGAGTAGAAGATGGCCGCGCCGCTGGGCGAGGTCGGCGCGGGCAGGCTGCCGAGGCCGCCGTCGACCTCGGGCTGGATCAAGACGCTCGAAAAGTCGCCGGCGACGAAGCCCGGCCCGAAGGGATCGAGCAGCACGTCGAAGAACTGCACGCCGAGCTGGCTCGAGCTCGTGCCCACGAACGGCAGGCCGCTCGTGGGGGCGCTGCTCGTGAAGAGCACGACGCGCGTGGCCTCGCTGGCGCTGATCTGCAGCTTGCCGTCGAGGTACGCGAGGCTCACCACCGGCGGCGCGACCAGCTGCGAGTCGAGGATCACCGGGGCCGACCAGGTCAGGCCGTAGTCGGTGGTGTAGAGGTAGGCGAGCGCGCTCTGCGGGGTGAAGGCCGCCGCGAAGAGCGTGCCCGGGGGGCCGGCCTGCAGCCCCAGCTCGAGGTAGCCGTCGAGGGGCAGCCGGGTCTCGTGGAAGGTGTGGCCGTAGTCGGCGCTCACCGCGACGTAGTCGGCGCCGGCGTCCGCGGGGCCGCACTGGAACCCCACGTAGATCGTCCCCTCGCCGTCGACGGCGATCTTGCGGCCGGTGTTCGACGCGGCGGTGGTGCAGTCGGCGTGCTGGCCGCTGACGTGGACCGGGGCGGTGCTGCCCCACACGTCGGCGACCACGGGGTTCGAGAGCGCCCCGCCGACGCTGACGGTGACCGCGGTCGGGCCGCTCACCCCCGGAGGCACCGTGACGTCGAGCCGGACCGAGGTGGCGGCGAGCACCGTGGCCGGCGCGCGGCCGAAGAGCACCGTGGCGGTCGGGTCGAAGCCCGTGCCCAGCAGCGTGGCGACGTCGCCGCTCACCGTCGGGCTGCTGACCTGCGCGAGCCCGATCGTGAGGCAGGCGTTGTTGCAGGTGGAGCCCGCGGGGCAGACCTGGCCGCAGGCGCCGCAGTTGTCGACGTCGGTCACGAGGTCGACGCAGGCGGTGGTGCCGTCGGCGAGGCCGCAGCTCGTGAAGCCCGGTGCGCAGGCGCAGGCGCCCGCCACGCAGGCCTCTCCCGCGGGGCACGCCGCGCCGCAGGCGCCGCAGTTGAAGGAGTCGGACTGGGGATCCACGCAGAACGACTGGCCGCTCGCGCGGCTCGCGCAGGCCACCTGGCCCTGCGCGCAGCCCGCGGGGCAGGTCGCGCCCGCGGGGCAGACTCCGCCGCAGACGCCGGCCACGCACGGCTGGGCGCCGGGGCAGGCCTGCCCGCAGCCGCCGCAGTTCAGGGGATCCGCGGTCACGTCGGTGCACGTCGAGCCACAGCTCGTGAGCCCGGCGGCGCAGGAAGGGGCGCAGCTCCCGCCCGCGCAGGCCTGCCCGCCCGGGCACGCCGCGCCGCAGGCGCCGCAGTTCAGCGAATCGGTGAGCACGTCGGCGCAGTACGCGCCGCCGTCGCCCACGCCCAGGCAGGTCGACAGATCATTCGGGCACACCACCACGCACACGCCGCTCGTGCAGGTCAGGCCCGGGCCGCAGACCGCGCCGCAGGCGCCGCAGTTGTATTCGTCGACCGACAGATCGGTGCAGTAGCGCTTCCCGTCGTTCGTGCACTGAGTCTGGGTCAGCGGGCAGGGGGGCTTGAGGCAGGCGGCCAGCGAGAGCGCCGCGGCGGCGATGAGGATGCGCGGATTTCGGGACACGGACCGTCTCCTCGGTGCGGTCGAGCGACGACCTCGACCACTTTGGAGCCCCTGTCCTACTCTGCCCGAAGCGCCCCTGTCACCAACGTTCTCGGCCGCTGGCGCAGCCGCGCGGCCTCCCGCGCCGCGAAGGCTCACGGCGGCGAGTCCCCGAGGGTGAGCGGCAGCACCGCGCGAAAGCGCGTGCCGCGCCCCGCGTTGCTCGCCACCGACACCGCGCCCC
>VFSW01012909.1_pt1 | contig 11632 bp, 11 predicted proteins | sample 5358111 | NCBI WGS metagenome assembly VFSW01 (sample SAMN11554181, study PRJNA540505) | mine drainage metagenome | isolation source: sediment from site ElyBrook_90M | place: USA: Ely Copper Mine, Vershire, VT | collected 2017 | reverse complement strand
GGGGCGAAAAATATATCATGCGCGCCTCATGCATGCACGGCCTTTCATAGATAGTCTGGATTTTGCCAGTAATGGCCAGCAAATTAGCAGTGAAGTGCTGGTTGCTGAGCTGTCGCGTTTGGCTGATGTTCTAAGTAGTCCAGATGGTACGTTGAGTTATACGATACGCGGTGAAGTTGACAAGTACCACATCCCTTTGTTGGTGTTACACCTGAGTGGAAGCTGTCAGTTGACCTGTCAGCGGTGCATGCAAAGCATGAGTTATGAGCTTCGGGTGGACACGTCGGTGTTGTTGCGCGATCAGACTGACTTGGATCGCCTGGATGATGCTGAAGTAGACGAAGCGTACGAAAGTATTTTGGCGGATACACACCTGGACGTGTGGCACTTGTTGGAGGACGAGATTTTGTTAAGCTTGCCTTTTGCACCCAAGCATGAATTGGGATCGTGCCGGTCGGCGAGTCGAGTCATGGCACAACAGAATGAGCCGCATCCTTTTGCGGCGTTAATGAAGTTAAAGAGTTAATTATCAGTTTTATCGAGGAGTATCAGCATGGCAGTTCAGCAAAATAAAAAGTCCCCATCCAAGCGCGGCATGCATCGCGCGCATGATTTTTTGACCAATCCACCGATTGCGATTGAGCCGACCACCGGTGAAACGCATCTGCGTCATCACATCAGCCCGACCGGTTTTTATCGCGGGAAAAAAGTAGTTAAGACTAAAGGCGAATAAGCCTTTTAACAGCGCAGCCGATCGTCCAGATCGGCTGCGTTTTCTTTTCTATTTATTCTGCCTAGGGTCGCTTAGTGGACGTTACATTAGCTATAGATGCGATGGGTGGTGACCACGGTCCTTCCGTCACGATTCCTGCCGCGATTGAATACCTGAAGCATTTCCCCGGCGATACCGTCGTGTTGGTGGGAATTCCCGATGCGATTGAATCCGAGCTGCGCACCCTGGGGGCTTCGACCGGTGTGCATCTGCGTGTTCATCCTGCCAGCGAAGTCGTCGCCATGGATGAATCCCCACAATCGGCTTTGCGTGGCAAAAAAGATTCCTCCATGCGTGTCGCGATCAATCTGGTCAAAAGTGGTGAAGCCTCGGCCTGCATCAGTGCAGGCAATACCGGTGCGCTGATGGCGACTGCGCGTTACGTGCTGAAGACCATCCCGGGCATCGATAGACCGGCGATCGCCTCATTCCTGCCCACCAACACCGGACAAGTCTGCATGTTGGATCTGGGTGCGAACACCGACTGTACCGCCGAACACCTGCTGCAATTCGCCTTGATGGGTTCTACCCTGGTCAACGCACTGGAACACAAAACTCGTCCTACGATAGGTCTGTTGAACATCGGCAGTGAAGACATCAAAGGCAACGAAGTAGTCAAGCAAGCATCGGAATTACTGCGAGCCAGCGATCTGAATTTCTACGGCAATGTGGAAGGTAACGATATTTTCCTGGGTGTTACCGATGTGGTGGTGTGCGACGGTTTTGTGGGTAATGTCGCGCTCAAGACTGCCGAGGGTGTGGCAAAAATGATGGGCGGATTCTTGCGAGAGGAATTTAGCCGGAATGTCTTTACCAAGATTGGTGCGCTGTTCTCCTTGCCCGCGCTCAAAGCCTTCAAACACAGATTGGATCATCGCCGTTACAATGGTGCCAGCTTCCTCGGTTTGAAAGGTATCGTGGTAAAAAGTCACGGCTCCGCCGATTCCTACGCGTTTCTTTGCGCGATCGAGCGTGCCGCCGAGGAAGCGCGAGGTGGTATGTTGCAACACATCAGCGAGCATATCGAAAAGTGGCATCATCAGCGGCACAATCCCGGTCAAGGAGCGGCTTAATGTACTCACGCATTACAGGAACAGGTAGCTATCTGCCGACCAAAACGCTGAGCAATTACGACCTGGAAAAGATCGTCGAGACTTCCCATGACTGGATTGTGTCGCGCAGCGGCATCCATGAACGGCACTTTGCCGCAGACCATGAATCGACCAGTGATCTGGCACTGCAAGCCAGCCTGAGAGCCATTGCAGCAGCGGGTATCGCGGCTGATGACATCGATCTCATCATCGTGGCAACGACCACGCCCGATCAGATTTTCCCAAGCACAGCCTGCATTCTGCAAGACAAACTGGGCATCACCAATGGCGGTCCAGCCTTCGATATGCAGGCGGTGTGCGGTGGTTTTGTTTACGCCATGAATACCGCTGATATGTACATCCGTGCCGGACAAGCCAGGACAGTATTGGTGGTGGGTGCGGAAATTCTGTCGCGCATTCTGGATTGGCAGGATCGTACCACCTGTGTGTTATTTGGAGACGGCGCGGGCGCGGTGATCCTGCAGGCGAGTACAACACCCGGCATCATCGCGGCCAAACTGCATGCGGATGGCCGGCAGCGCGGCATGCTCAAAGCCGAGGGTAATATCCGTAACGGTGTGATTCAGGGAGACCCATCCATAAAAATGGATGGACAGGCTGTTTTTAAGTTTGCAGTCAACATGTTAAGCAAGGTTGTTGAAGAGTTGCTTGAGGAAAATAAACTGTCCGAAACCCTCATCGATTGGCTGATTCCGCATCAAGCCAATATCCGTATCATGGAAGCGACTGCTAAAAAGCTTGGCTTGAGTATGGATAAAGTGGTGGTGACGGTGGGTCAGCATGGCAACACCTCGGCAGCCTCGATCCCGCTGGCTTTGGATGTCGCGGTACGCGACGGGCGCATCAAAAAAGATCAGCATATTTTGTTGGAAGCCATCGGTGGTGGATTCACTTGGGGTGCGCTGCTGATCAAGTGGTGATAATGCAAGCTGGTAGTCATAAGACGTAAGTTAGAAGTTACGTCTTAGACTTACGACTAATAACTTTCAACTGATTTTTTCCTATGACTCATTTCGCTTTCGTATTCCCCGGTCAAGGTTCGCAATCGCGAGGCATGATGAACGGCTACGCCGATTTCTCCGCTGTGCGCGACACGTTCACCGAAGCCTCCGATGTGCTCAAACAAAATCTATGGCAGCTGGTTGCAGAAGGCACGGATGCCGACCTTAACGCGACCATCAATACCCAGCCCGTTATGTTGACTGCGGGCGTGGCTGTGTATCGCGCCTGGCAATCCCGACATGGTGCGGTTCCAGCGATGATGGCGGGACACAGCCTGGGCGAATATACCGCACTGGTTGCAGCAGGGGCGTTGAGCTTTACCGATGCGTTGCCATTGGTGCGCTACCGTGCGCAATGTATGCAGACGGCCGTACCGGAAGGGGCGGGCGGCATCGCCGCCATCCTCGGGCTGGACGATGAAGTGGTGCGCGCAGTGTGTGTTGAAGGTGCACAAGGCGAGGTGCTGGAAGCGGTGAACTACAACTCACCCGGGCAAGTGGTGATCGCGGGTAACCGTGCTGCGGTGGAGCGTGGCATGGAGTTGGCGAAGGCGCGTGGCGCGAAGCGCGCCATCATGTTGCCCATGAGTGTTCCGTCGCATTGCAGCTTGTTAAAAGGTGCAGCCGAACAATTGCGCACTTATTTAAATGATGTCGTTGTCAGCGCGCCAGCTGTTCCGGTATTGCATAACGCCGATGTCCAGTCTTATGGCGATGCGGTTTCCATCAAGGACGCACTGGTACGCCAGTTGTATTCGCCGGTGCGTTGGGTTGAAACGGTGCAGGCGTTCGGCAAACAAGGCATCACGCACAACGTGGAGTGCGCGCCAGGCAAGGTGCTGGCGGGTTTGAATAAACGCATAGACACTAATCAACAAGCCACGGCGATCAACGACAGCGCGGCATTGACGCTGGCTTTGACTACATTTGCTTAAGGAGCGGACATGACACTTCAAGGACAAATCGCACTGGTCACCGGTGCTTCACGCGGCATCGGTCAGGCCATCGCTTTAGAGCTGGGCAAGCAGGGCGCGACGGTGATCGGTACCGCAACTTCCGACAAAGGCGCGCAGGCCATCAGCGACTATCTGGCGGCGGCTGGCATCAAAGGTGCGGGTTTTGCACTGAACGTGAACGACGCGGCGCAAACCGAAAATGTGCTGGGCGAGCTGCGCAAACAGTTCGGCGAAATTTCCATCCTGGTGAACAACGCTGGCATCACCCGCGACAATCTGCTGGCACGTATGACCGACGAAGAATGGGACGATGTCATGGTGACCAATCTAAAATCGGTGTTTCGTATGAGCCGCGCCGTGTTGCGCGCCATGATGAAGGCCAGAGGCGGGCGCATCATCAGCATCGCCTCGGTGGTGGGCAGCATGGGCAACGCGGGACAAAGCAATTATTCGGCATCCAAGGCCGGCATGATGGGTTTCACCAAGTCGCTGGCGCAAGAGATAGGCAGCCGCAACATCACCGTGAACTGTGTCGCACCCGGTTTCATCGACACCGACATGACCCATGCACTGGGCGAAGAACAGCGCGCCAAGCTGGTCGAACATGTGCCGTTGAAGCGTCTGGGCCAGCCCCAGGACATCGCGGCGGCAGTGGCATTTTTGGCAAGCCCAAGCGCAGCTTACATCACCGGTGTCACACTGCATGTGAACGGCGGCATGTACATGGAGTAGCCATACTCCGTTCGGAAAATCTACCTTGAAGAAAATCGTCATCTTTGGTGTGGGCCTGATCGGGGGCTCGTTCGCGCTGGCCTTGCGTAAGGCTGGCGCAGTCAAAGAAATAGTCGGTTTCGGACGCAGTACTGCAACGCTGGAACAGGCCAAACAATTCGGCATAATCGACCGCATCGGCGCGGACGTGGCACGGGAAGTCGCCGATGCCGACATGGTTTTGCTGGCGACCCCGGTGGGACAGATGGCCGACATCATGGCGCGCATCGCGCCGCATCTGGGCGCGCACACGCTGGTCACCGATGGTGGCAGCACCAAGAGCGATGTGGTGGCTGCGGCACGTGCGAACATGGGCGACAAGATCGCGCAATTCGTTCCCGCCCACCCCATAGCCGGTGCGGAAAAAAGCGGGGCGACATCTGCGTTGGCGGATTTGTATCAAGGCAAGAAAGTGGTACTTACGCCGCTACCGGAAAATTCACCAGAAGCGGTGTCAGGCGTGCGCAAAGCATGGGAAACATGCGGCGCGGTGGTGAGTGAACTGAGTGCGCAGCAACACGATGAGGTGTTCGCCGCCGTGAGCCATCTGCCGCATCTGCTGTCGTTCGCCTTGGTGCATGATCTGGCTCAACGCGACAACAAAGATCAATTACTCTCTTTTGCCGCCAGTGGCTTTCGTGATTTTACCCGTATTGCCGCCAGCAGCCCGGAGATGTGGCGCGACATCTGTCTTGCCAACCGCGAAGCACTGATGGGCGAGTTGCAGCAATATGCTGCCGAACTTTATGTCCTGCATCAAGCGGTGGAAAACAACGATGCCGCGAAACTGCAAGAGATCTTCAGTCTGGCACGCGAAGTACGCAGTGCATGGACGCAACAATAATCTAATCGACTGCAACGCATGACTTCGCACGAATTTATCGATATTCCTCCCTTGTTGAGCGCGCACGGAACCATCACGTTGCCCGGCTCGAAAAGCATCTCGAATCGTATCTTGCTGTTGGCGGCTTTAGCTCAGGGCACGACAGAAATACGCGATGTGCTGATTTCGGATGACACCGAACGCATGTTGGACGCGCTGCGCACTTTGGGTGTGAGCGTCGAACAGTTTTCAACCACCGGATTTCGCGTCACAGGTTGCTGCGGACAGTTTGCAAACAAAGATGCGAGCCTGCTCTTGGGCAACGCGGGTACGGCGTTCCGCCCGTTGACGGCAGCCTTGGCCTTGTCGGATGGGCATTACACCTTGTCCGGCGTACCGCGTATGCACGAGCGCCCGATAGGCGATCTGGTGGAAGCTTTGCGCGCGCTCGGTGCGAACATCGACTACACCGGAAATGAAGGCTATCCACCTCTGGAGATATTTCCCGCCACACTGACGGGGGTGGGGAAAGTCGCCGTGCGCGGCGATGTGTCGAGCCAGTTCCTCACCGCCTTGCTGATGGCTTTGCCCTTATTGAATAGCACGGTGACGGTAGAGGTCATCGGCGAGCTGATTTCTAAGCCTTACATCGAGATCACGCTGGCGATGATGGGACGATTCGGTGTGATCGTGCAACGCCAGGGCTGGTGCAGTTTCACCGTTGTTGCGGGCAGTCGTTATATGTCGCCGGGCGTGATGTATGTGGAAGGCGATGCGTCGTCTGCTTCTTATTTTCTTGCCGCCGGTGCGATAGGCGGCGGGCCGCTGCGCATCGAAGGGGTGGGTAGCGACAGCATCCAAGGTGACGTGCGCTTCGCCGATGCGCTGCGTCAGATGGGCGCACGTATCGTGCAAGGCGCGAACTGGATGGAAGTATGCGCGCCGTTGTCGGGCAAGCTCGGGTCCATCGATCTGGACTGCAACCACATCCCCGATGCGGCGATGACACTTGCCGTAGTCGCGCTATTCGCTGAAGGCACGACCACGCTGCGCAACATCGCCAGTTGGCGCGTCAAAGAAACGGATCGCATCGCCGCGATGGCGACCGAGTTGCGCAAAGTTGGTGCGACCGTAGAAGAGGGCAGTGATTTTATTAGAATCACAGGATTCAGGATTCAGGATTCGGGATTCAGTAAAGGCGGGGGGAGCGGTTCTTCCCTGAATCCTGTATCCCGTATCCTGAATCCTGGCTCTGGCATCGACACTTACGACGATCACCGCATGGCAATGTGTTTTTCGCTGGCGGCATTCGGTGCGCAGGGCATGCGTATCAACGATCCGACGTGTGTTGCCAAAACTTTTCCCGAATACTTCGCCGTGTTTGCCAGTGTGACGCAGGCCGTGCCGGTGATCGCCATCGATGGTCCGTCGGCATCGGGTAAGGGTACGGTGGCACAGCGTGTGGCCGACACACTCGGATACCACTATCTAGACAGCGGAGCACTGTATCGCCTGCTGGCTCTTGCCGCGCAACGTTCTGGTGTGCTGCTGAGCGATGAATCTGCGCTGGCCAAGTTGGCTGCCAAGATTGAGATATGTTTTTCAGGCGAAGAAGTTTGGCTGGATGGCACGCAAGTAGGCAACGAGTTGCGTACCGAGGAAGCCGGTGCAGCAGCCTCAAAAATCGCGGCTTTGCCCAAAGTTAGAGACGCTTTGTTGAGCAAGCAACACGCTTTCCGCCGTGCGCCGGGATTGGTGGCGGACGGTCGGGACATGGCTTCGGTGGTATTTCCTGATTCGGTGTTGCAGGTGTTTTTGACCGCCAGTGCGCAGGCGCGCGCGGATCGCCGATATAAGCAGTTGAAACAAAAAGGGATGGATGCTAATATCGCCGCCCTTTTGCAGGATATAGAGGCGCGCGACTCTCGTGATACACAACGTAGCGTTGCGCCTTTGCAGCAGGCCACTGGCGCGATCTTGTTGGATACCACGGCTCTGAACATCGAGCAGGCGGTCGACTTCGTACTCGCTCAATATCAGTTGAAACGTCCAAAAAACTAGGCCCCATCCGACTCTCCGTCGTTCGGGAACTTTTAACTAACCGCCGTGCAAACGGTTTTACTCTTAGGTGTATTCACAATGAACACAACCGCAACAGCAGCATTAAATCCCGATAGTTTCGCAGCCATGTTTGAAGAAAGTCTGACGCGCAAAGAAATGCGTGCAGGCGAATTGATTACCGCGCAAGTCGTGCGTGTCGATCATAACGTCGTGGTGGTTAATGCGGGACTGAAATCCGAAAGTTTGATTGCAATCGAAGAATTCCTCGATGCCAAAGGTGAGCTGGAAGTCAAAGCAGGCGATTTCATCACCGTGGCTATCGAATCACTGGAAAACGGCTATGGTGAAACCAAGCTGTCCCGTGAAAAAGCCAAACGTCTGGCTGCATGGCACGATCTTGAGATTGCTATGGAAGAGGGCAAGATCGTTGAAGGTTTTGTCAGCGGTAAGGTTAAGGGTGGTCTGACCGCTATGGTAAACGGTATCCGCGCATTCTTGCCGGGCTCTTTGGTGGATATTCGTCCTGTCAAGGACACCACACCATACGAAAACAAGACCATGGAACTGAAGGTCATCAAGTTGGATCGCAAGCGCAACAACGTCGTGGTGTCACGCCGTGCAGTGCTGGAAACAACGATGGGCGCAGACCGTGAAGCAATCATGGAAAGCCTGAAAGAAGGCGCGATCGTCAAGGGCGTGGTCAAGAACATCACCGACTACGGCGCATTCGTTGACTTGGGCGGTATCGATGGTCTGTTGCACATCACTGACTTGGCATGGCGTCGCGTGAAACATCCTTCCGAAGTGTTGACAGTAGGCGAAGAAGTCGAAGCCAAGATCCTGAAATTCGATCAAGAGAAGAATCGCGTTTCTCTGGGCATCAAGCAAATGGGCGACGATCCCTGGAATGGTCTGGCACGTCGTTACCCACAAGGCACACGCATGTTCGGTAAGGTAACCAACCTGACCGACTACGGTTCATTCGTCGAGATCGAGCAAGGTATCGAAGGTCTGGTACACGTTTCCGAAATGGATTGGACCAACAAGAACGTACATCCATCCAAGGTGGTTTCCTTGGGCGATGAAGTTGAAGTCATGATTTTGGAAATCGACGAGGCACGTCGCCGTATCTCCTTGGGGATGAAGCAGTGCAAGTCGAATCCTTGGGACGACTTCGAGATCAATCACAAGAAGGGCGACAAAGTCCGTGGTCAGATCAAATCCATCACTGACTTTGGCGTGTTCATCGGTCTGGATGGCGGCATCGACGGCCTGATCCACTTGTCCGATCTGTCCTGGAATCAACCTGGCGAAGAGATGGTACGCAACTACAAGAAGGGTGACGAAGTCGAGGCTGTGGTTCTGGCTATCGATGTCGAGCGCGAGCGCATCTCCCTGGGCATCAAGCAAATGGACTCCGATCCATTCGGCGGTTTCGCATCGAGTAACGAAAAGGGTGCGGTAGTGACCGGCACGGTCAAGTCACTGGATGCGAAGGGTGCGGTGATCGCGTTGGCGGGTGATGTCGAAGCGTATCTGAAGGCATCTGAAGTTTCTGTGGATCGCGTTGAAGATATCCGCACTCACCTCAAAGAAGGCGACACCGTTACGGCCGTTATCATTAACGTGGACCGCAAAAATCGCGGCATCAACTTGTCGATCAAGGCACTCAATAAGGCAGAAGAATCGGCTGCAATGCAGAAATTCTCCGCTGAGAGCAGCACTAATGCCGGCACGACCAACTTGGGCGCGTTGCTGAAAGCGAAGATGAGTGGCAGCAAGACTGAAGCCTAAGCTGAGGGAAGTATGACTCGTTCTGATTTGATCGCAAAACTTGCCGAACTGCATCCCCAGCTATTGGCCAAGGATGCGGAGCTGGCCGTTAAAGTGATACTGGATAACCTGTCCGCCACATTGGCGCGCGGCGGGCGTATCGAGATTCGCGGTTTCGGTAGCTTCGGTTTGAATTATCGTCCACCCCGTCTCGGGCGCAATCCCAAGACCGGTGACAAGGTAAAGGTGCCGGCGAAATATGTGCCGCACTTCAAAGCTGGCAAGGAGTTGCGCGAACGGGTAAGCGAACCGCAATCCTGAGTAGTTGAATAAGTTTGAAATGGCGGCGTATCGTGAGGTATGGCCGCCATTTTTTATGCTATCGTTGAACGACTTTTTATTACCTAGCGAATCTGTCCATGCGTTATTTTAATTGGCTGTGGCGTTTTATCACCTTCATCGTGCTGCTCGGTTTTGCCGTCAAGAATAATCAGCCGGTGACCCTGCGCTATTTTTTTGACACGGAATGGCATACTTCATTGGTCATGGTGGTCTTGCTGTTCTTTGCCGTTGGCGTGGCGGTGGGCGTGTTGGCCATGATGTTCAACTTGTTGCAACAACGCAGAGAGATCGCGAATTTGAAACGCGACATTCGAACCAAGAATCACTTGGCGGATATTGAGGGAACTCAATCTGTACAACCCACATAAAAGAATTAACTATGGAATTTCAACCCTGGATGCTACTGATCTTCCCGCTGTTCTTTGCCATGGGATGGTTGGCCGCACGTATCGACATCAAGGAAATCCTCTCGGAATCGAGTGCCTTGCCGGACTCTTATTTTCAGGGACTTAATTTCTTACTCAACGAGCAGCAGGATAAAGCCATAGAGGCGTTTATCGAGGTGGTCAAAGTCGATCCGCAGACCGTCGAGTTGCACTTTGCGCTGGGAAGCCTGTTCCGCCGTCGCGGCGAAGTGGATAGAGCGTTGCGTATGCACCACAACCTGGTGGATAGAGCAGATCTCGATGACGACAAGCGGCAGCAGGCAATCTTTGAGCTGGCGCAGGACTATCTCAAAGCCGGGATTCTGGATCGCGCAGAGAGCCTGTTTCGCGAGTTGGGAAAAACCAAATATGCGAAACCGGCACTGGAGTTCTTGCTGGCACTTTTTCAAAAAGAACATGACTGGCTCAAGGCGATCAAGATCGCGGAACGTTTGACCGAGCAGACCGGCGAATCTTATGCCAAACAGATGGCGTTTTTTTATTGCGAGTTGGCGGCCGAAGAGGCCGCAGCGGGTGATCTGGTCGCGGCGCGCGAACATTTGCAACAAGCATTGCATGAGTATCCGCAGGCCGTAAGGGCGACGATGATGCTGGGCGACCTGTTCGTCGGCGAAAATAAGCTTGCCGAGGCTATCGCAACTTGGAAGACCGTGGAGCAGCAAGATGAACACTATTTGCCATTGGTTGCGGAGCGTTTGCTGAACGCTTATCGCGGCCTCAATCAGGAAACCGACGGGGTCGCGTTGTTGCGCGATTATCTGAACAAATACCACTCACATGATTTGCTCAACGTGGTGTTTGCGGGCGTACTGAAGAACGAGGGTGCAACGGCGGCTTATCAACTGGTGCGTGATGAGCTCGAACGCAATCCCAGCTTGCTGGGCTTGGACAAACTGCTGGAAGCGCGGCTATTGGAAGTCAATCTGGATAAGCGTGCCGATCTGGAACTGGTGAAGAATCTGGTGCATAAACGCACGCGCAATCTGGCCATGTATCACTGCAAGGCATGCGGTTTCAATGCACGTCAATTCTACTGGCACTGCCCGGCCTGTCAGGCGTGGGATAGCTATTCACCGCGCCGTACCGAAGAAACAGGAAGCACTTTATGAGCGACCCAAAGATCATCATCGCGCTCGACTTCGCAGCCGCCGCACCTGCGCTGGCCTTGGCCGAGCGGCTCGATCCAGCCGCCTGCCGCTTGAAAGTGGGCAAGGAATTATTCACCGCCGCCGGTCCCGCCGTGCTGGAAAAACTGATGCGGCTCGGCTTCGAAATATTTCTGGATCTGAAATTCCACGACATTCCCAACACCACCGCGCAAGCCTGCAAAGCCGCAGCGGAATTGGGCGTATGGATGGTCAATGTGCATGCGCTGGGTGGACGCAAGATGCTGCATGCCGCCGCCGATGCGATTGCGAACACCGGAAAGCCGCCTAAGCTCATCGCGGTGACCCTGCTGACCAGCATGGCCCGGGAAGACCTCGCCGACATCGGCATTCAGGAAAAGCCCGCGCAAATGGTGCTGCGCTTGGCGACACTCGCGCGTGATTGCGGTCTGGATGGCGTGGTGTGTTC
>VFSW01012908.1_pt1 | contig 11632 bp, 9 predicted proteins | sample 5358111 | NCBI WGS metagenome assembly VFSW01 (sample SAMN11554181, study PRJNA540505) | mine drainage metagenome | isolation source: sediment from site ElyBrook_90M | place: USA: Ely Copper Mine, Vershire, VT | collected 2017 | reverse complement strand
TCCTTAATCGGCACTCGCGAACGGAAACACAGTTAATATTCTGTGACCCCAAGGTCAAAGCGTCCTCGAGGAAGCCGGCCGCTAGGGAAGGTGGGCATATGCCGGCCCATTGATCTCCTGTCGCCCCGGGAAGTACCGTCATGGTGAGAACCGGGGGAAGGGGGAAAGGGACTCCGCGAGGAGACTCTTCCCCATGCGGGCGGTCCGTGAAAAGTCGAGGACGGCATCTTGGGCTCGTACCGAGAACTGACACAGGTGCCCCTGGGTGAGAAGCCTAAGGCGTGTCGGCGAGAATTCGAGCGAGGGAATTCGGCAAATCAGCCCCGTAACTTCGGGAGAAGGGGTGCCAGACCTGAGGAGGTCTGGTCGCAGTGACTAGGGAGCTCCGACTGTTTAATAAAAACATAGGTGGCCGCGAGACCGAAAGGTTGTGTATGGCCGCTGAATCCTGCCCAGTGTCGGCATCTGAAAGCCCGGTACAACGGGACGAAGGACCGATAAACGGCGGGGGTAACTATGACCCTCTTAAGGTAGCGTAATACCTTGTCGCTTAATTGGCGACTTGCATGAAGGACCAACGAGAGCTCTACTGTCCCCGCTCGGAAGCCGGCGAAACTGACTCATTGGCGAGCAGTCCAATGTCTTCCGTCTGAAAGCGAAGACCCCGTGGAGCTTTACTGCAGCCTGCGGTTGTGGTACGAATTCGAATGTGTAGCGTAGGTGGGACTCGTTATCAGGGCGGGCTCCAAGGCCCGTTCCGAGAGGCCAATGAAACACCACCCTTTCGGGTTTGTATCGCTCACCCCGCGAGGGGGACACCCGTAGGTAGGCAGTTTGGGTGGGGCGCCACGCCCTCCAAAATGTAACAAGGGCCCCCAAAGGTCGGCTCAGGTGGGTCAGAAATCCACCGTAGAGTGCAAGGGCAAAAGCCGGCTTGACGGGAATCTGCTTAACGAGGATTCCCGATGCGAAAGCAGGGCCTAGCGAACCACTGTGCCTCCCCTGTAGGGGCCAGTGATAAGAGAAAAGTTACCCCGGGGATAACTGAGTTGTCTCCAGCAAGAGTCCCTATCGACCTGGAGGCTTGCTACTTCGATGTCGGTTCTGCCTATCCTGGTGGTGCAGCAGCTACCAAGGGTGGGGTTGTTCGCCCATTAAAAGGGATCGTGAGCTGGGTTTACACCGTCGCGAGACAGGTGTGTTGCTTTTTGGCGGAAGTGCAAGGGTCTCTGACGAGAAGGTTCCCACAGTACGAGAGGAACGGGGAATCGGCGCCTCTAGTCCATCAGTTGTCCGGCAGGGCATCGCTGAGCAGCCACGCGCTCCGGGATAAGGGCTGAAAGCATCTAAGCCCGAAACCCCCTCGAAAAAGAGAGACCTTCAAGGACATTCGTAGAAGACGAGCTCGATAGAGCCGGGGTGTACGCGGAAAGCCTTCGGGCGATCCGTTCAGCCCGCGGCCACTAACGTCCGCAGCTACATCAACTGGTTGCGCTTGGCAGTTAAGCAGAACGCGTGTGGTTCTTTTTTTCCCCGGAACCGCTCTCCCGGGCCGAACGGCCCGACGGGGTTTTCCCGTCCGGCGGCTCCGTCCGGTCGTGCCGTCGCTCGGGGTGAGCCGAACGCACTGGCCCGTGGTCGCGTGGATCCGCCTGAAACTCCCCGCACGCCCACCGCCCGTGATGCTGATGCCGGGCCCGCCCCCACCGCCCGACCCGCCGCTCGAGATCCTCGTCCCGAACCCGGTCCCGACCGATCCCCGTCGCCGGGTCTTTTCCTACGAGGAGGAGCACCGCGACTGGGTCGTCCGCCTCGTCTGGGACTCGGACGACCCCGAGCTCCTCGAAGCGGAGTGCCGTGCGCCGATGTACGGCGCCCGGCTTCCGAAAGAAGAGGTCCGGGCGTTCTGGGCCGCGGTCAAGCCGCTCCTGACGCCGATCGGCCCGCTACCGGTCGAATCCGCCGACCCGCTACCGTAGCGGGCGGCCCGCGCGGGAAGGATAAAGAGCCCTGACCCGTCCGGAGCTCGTGCTCCGGGCGACCTTCCAGCACCTGTCGGGGGTCGGCCCAGCGACCGAGGCCGACCTCTGGCGCGCGGGCTGCCGCGACTGGCAGGATCTCCTCGACCGCCCCGACCGGCTGGGAGGAGACCCCTCCGCGTACCGTCGGCTCTCCGAGGAAGTGGCGGCGAGCGAGCGCGCCCTCGCCGAGCGCGATACCGGATGGTTCGGCCGCCGCCTCCCCGACGGGGAGCATTGGCGGGTCGAACCCGAGTTCGCCGGCGAGACCGCCTACCTCGACATCGAGACGACGGGGCTCTCCCCGTTCGAGGGGATCGTCACGGTGGTGAGCGTCCATGGCTCGGGCACGACCCGTTCGTTCGTCGCGGGGGAGGACCTCGAAGAACTCCCTGCCTACCTTCGCCGGTTCGGGGTCCTCGTGACATTCAACGGTCGCCGCTTCGACGTACCGTTCCTCGCGGTCGCCTTTCCCCAGCTCGTGGTCCCGCCGGTCCACATCGACCTGCGCTTCTTGTTCTACCGGCTCGGCATCGCCGGCGGCCTCAAGCGGATCGAGGAGCGCCTCGGGATCGGGGACCGGACCGGCGTCGAGGGGATCCACGGGCCGGACGCAGTGCGCCTCTGGCAAGAGTACCGCCGAGGCAGCCGTTCGGCCCTCGACCGCCTCGTCCGCTACAACCGCGCGGACACGGTCAACCTCGAGCCGCTCCTCGAGCGCGCGGTGCGCGACCTGGGAACTCGGCTCCTCCCGCCCGCGGCGTCCGCAACCTCCGAGGAAGCTTCCGCGCCCACGGAAGGGTGAATCGCCGTGGCGCCCGTTCCCGAGGTCGCGGTGATCTTGGGCGATTACTCGCGCCGGCGCTACCTACGCTTCGCGCTCGCCTCGCTGGCCGCGCAGACTCTGCCGCGCGAGCGGTTCGAGATCGTCGTCACGAAGAACTACCTCGACCCCGAGCTCGACCGTGCGCTCGCGGCGGACGGGGCGACCGTGCTGTTCGACGAGGAGCCCCGGATCGGTCGGTGGCTGCGCCACGCGGTCAACGCGTGTCGAGCCCCGATCGTGACGTTCCTCGACGACGACGACGAGTTCGAGCCGGAGCGCCTCGCCCGGCTTCTCGAGGTCTTCGCGCAGCACCCCGACCTCGGCTTCTACCGCAACCGCGTGAGCGTCATCGACCGAGAAGGCCGCCCGATCCCGTTCGCAGCGTGGCGCCCCCACGAGCAGGACCTCGGCTTCGACCGGCTCGGCGCGGTCTACCTCGCTCCCGGCGACAAGGCTCGGCTCCTCGAGCTCGCCACACGGACCACGCACGCAACGTTCAACACGAGCAGCATGGCCCTCCGGCGCGAGCTCCTCGACGGCGACCTCGGGGACGGCTTCGAGATGACCCAGCTCGAGGACCTGTATCTATTCCTCACGGGGGTCCTCGCGCCGAGCGGGGTGTACCTCGACGACCGACGCCTCACCCGGTTCCGGTTCTACTCCGGGAACGTGAGCCGCATGGTTCGCTGGCTCGGCTATGCGGAGTGGTCCTACCGGGACATGGCCCAGGTGGCCGACCGCCACGGCCGCCCGGATTTCGGGACGTGGCTGCGAGCGCAGTCGGTGCACTACGGCCGGATGTACCGCGGCAGCTCGCTCGTGGCACGGATCGCGGCTCGAGGAGACCGGCGAGAGGTCGCGCAGCGAACCGCGGACTACCTGCGATTCCTCGGACGCCACCCGAAGGAGCGGGCGTGGACGCTCGATACTTGGGCGGCCGGCGCCTATGGGATCGCGTATGTCGGGCTCTCCTCCCTGGTCGCCCGGTTCGCCCGGCGTCGGCTCCTCGCCCGCGGCGCGGCCTAGGGCCCGTGCGCGGCCGCCGCTGGGGCTGCCACCTCGGGCTCGGGCGGTGGGATCGGCCAACCGGCCGGCGGCGCGGCCGCGCAGACCCGCTCCCGGGCGGCGGCGCAGTACTCGGCGGAAGAGTCGATGTGCAGGTAGTGGCGCCCCAGGCGGCGGGCCACCGCCGCGACCGTGCCGGTTCCCCCGAACATGTCGAGCACTACGTTGCCGCGGTAGCTGTAGAACTTCACCACCCGCTCGATCAGTTCCTCGGGGAACGGCGCCGGGTGGCCGTGGCGGTGTCGCTCGGGAGGGATCGGCCAGAAGCCATCTGAAAACCGTTCAAACTCCCGCGCAGAGATGTCGACGGCCGTCGGATCGCCGGGAAGCTTCCATTGGCCCTTCGAGAAGACGAGCACGTACTCCCAGGAGGGCACGATGTGGGGGTTCGACGGGCTTTTCCAGCTGCCCCAGGCGGTCCGCCGGCCCATCGTCTGCTTGTACCAGATGATCTCCGTGCGCATGATGTAGCCGAGCGATCGCAGGTCGCGGGAGAGGTCGTGGTGGAGGGGTCGAAAATCCTTGATCGAGGTCGGCGCCACGTTGAGGACGAACCGGCCCCCGGGGACGAGTACCCGGAAGAGCGCCCGCCAAACCTCCTTGAGCCAGCCGAGATACTCTTCCGGCGGGAGGTCGTCCGAATAGCCCCGGTAGGGGAGGCGGACGTTGTAGGGCGGGCTCGTCACCGCGAGGTGCACGGTCTCGGGGGAGAGGCGTTCGATGACTTCGAGCGCGTCGCCTTGGACGATGCGGTCGAACTCTCCGCTCGTCGTACGGCCTCGCGTCCGCGCCATTCGCCCGCGCGAGCGAGCGGGGTCAGATGAACGTTCGCACTCCGTCGAGCCCGTTCGCGGGTCCGGCAGCGCGCAGTCGACCCCTTCCCCGTGGCGCGCTCCGCCCGACGTACCCCCACCGGGCGCCCCATCCTGGCCCAACTCGAGGAAAGCGAAAGTTCACGTTATAATCTACGCCCGGGTCCCCGCGACCGATTTCCGATGCCGGTCCAGGTCGTGGTCCCCAAGGAGGTCGCCGCCGGCGAGCGCCGGGTCGCCCTGGTCCCCGACGTAGTAAAGGCCCTCACGAAGTCGGGGGTCGGGGTGACGGTCGAGGCCGGTGCAGGGCTTCCCGCGGGGTATCCCGATCCGGCGTACTCGGCCGCGGGCGCGGTGGTCGAGACGGACCGGCCCGCGCTCTTCGGGAAGGGTCAGCTGCTCCTCAAGGTCCAGCCTCCGACTCCCGACGAGGTCGGGCAGACGACACCGGGGTCGGTCGTGGTCGCGCTCGTGAACGCCTCGAGGAACGCCGACCGGGTCGTGGCGATGCGCGACCGCAAGCTCACGGTGTTCGCGCTCGAGCTGTTGCCCCGCATCACGCGCGCCCAGAGCATGGATGTCCTGAGCTCGCAGGCGACCGTCGCCGGCTACCGCGCCGCGCTCATCGGTGCCGGGCTGACTCCGAAGTTCTTGCCGATGCTCACGACCGCGGCCGGTACGATTCGTCCCTCGAAGGTCCTCGTCCTCGGTGCCGGGGTCGCCGGACTGATGGCGATCGCGACCGCGCGACGCCTCGGCGCGGTGGTCGAGGGCTACGATGTCCGGCGGGCCGCCGGCGAGCAGGTCCGCAGCCTCGGGGCGAAGTTCCTCGAGCTTCAGATCAACGCCGAGGGCGCCGGGGGCTACGCGCGCGAGCTCACGGAGGCAGAGAAGCAGCAGGAGTCCGAGATGGTGGCGAAGGCCGTCGCGGACGCCGACATCGTCATCACGACCGCGGCGATCCCGGGACGTCGGGCCCCGATCCTCGTGCGCGACGCGATGGTCGCGCGGATGCGCCCCGGCTCGGTGATCGTCGATATCGCCGCCGAGACCGGGGGGAACTGCGAACTCACCGAACCCGGCGCGACCAAGGTCGTGCACGACGTCACGATCGCGGGCCCGCTCAACGTGCCGAGCCAGCTCCCGTTTCATGCGAGCCAGATGTACGCGAAGAACCTCCAGTCGTTCCTCACGCTGCTCGTCACGAAGGAGGGGACCCTCGTCACCGACTACTCCGACGAGATCCTGAAAGGGACCCTCCTTGTCTCGGGGGGAAACGTCCTCCACGCTCCGACCGCCGCGCTGCTCGCGGGAGGGAAGTAGGCCGATGGCCGCGGACCTCTGGACGGCGCTTTTCATCGCTCTCCTCGCCGTGTTCACAGGCTACGAGGTCATTAGCCGCGTCCCGGTCCTGCTCCACACGCCGCTGATGAGCGGGTCGAACTTCATCCACGGGATTGTGCTCGTGGGCGCGATCGTCGCGCTCGGGCTCGCCTCGACGCCGACCGAGCAGGCGATCGGGCTCGCCGCCGTCGTGATGGGGGCGCTCAACGTGACGGGCGGATACGTCGTCACAGAGCGGATCCTCGCGATGTTCGACCGGTCGCGGCCGAAGGGGGGTCCGAAGTGACGCTCCCGGCAGTGCAGGATGCGATCAACGCGGTCTACGTGGTCGCGGTCCTGGTCTTCATCCTGGGTCTCAAGGCACTCAGCGGTCCGTCGACCGCGCGCCGGGGGATCCTCTACGCCGGGGTGGCGATGCTCCTTGCCGTGATCGCGACGTTCTTCAGCCCGGGACTTTCGAACTTCGCCCTCATCGCCGTGGGAGTCATTGTCGGAGGGCTCGGCGGGTGGTACTGGGCGCGCGTCGTGAAGATGACCGCCATGCCCCAGATGGTCGCGATGTTCAACGGGATGGGCGGTGGCTCGGCGGCGGCGATCGCCGCGGTCGAGCTCCTCGGCAGCCTCTCCGACCCCGCGACCTCGGGGCTCAGCATGGCAGGGGCGATCATCGGGTCGATCTCGATCGCTGGGAGCGTCATCGCGTTCCTGAAGCTCCAGGGCTGGATCACCTCGAAACCGATCGTCCTCCCGGCCCGCCAGGTCCTCAACTCCACGGTCCTCGTCGTCGGGGTCGGGTTCGGCGGCTACGCCATTGTCGTCCTGCAGACGTTCTGGCTCCTGCCGTTCTACGTTCTCCTGCTCCTCTACGGGATCCTCCTCACTCTCCCGATCGGCGGCGCGGACATGCCGGTCGTCATCAGCCTGTTCAACGCGCTCACGGGGATCGCGGTCGGGCTCGACGGCTTCGCCCTCGTGAACGGGCCGCTCGGCGACGCGGGGTACGCGATGGTGATCGCGGGGGTCCTCGTCGGGGCGTCCGGGTCCCTCCTCACGCTGTTGATGGCGCGGGCGATGAATCGGTCGATCTCGAACGTCTTCTTCTCGGCGTTCGGTGCGGCCGAGGAGACCGGCGGGCCGATCCAGGGACAGTTGAAGTCGATCGATGCCGCGGACGCCGCGGTGATGATGGCCTACGCCTCCCAGGTCGTGATCGTACCGGGGTACGGGCTCGCGGTGGCCCAGGGTCAGCAGAAGGTCAAGGAGCTCGCCGACCTCCTCGAGTCAAGGGGCGTGTCGGTGAAGTTCGCGATCCACCCGGTCGCCGGGCGCATGCCCGGACACATGAACGTGCTGCTCGCCGAGGTCGGGGTGGCCTACGACAAGCTGTTCGACCGCGACGAGATCAACGCCGAGTTTCCCGCGACGGACGTCGCGCTCGTGATCGGGGCGAACGACGTGGTGAACCCGGCCGCGCACCGCGCCGGTAGCGCTCTCCAGGGGATGCCTATCCTCGACGTCGAACAGGCGAAGAACGTCATTGTGATCAAGCGGGGGCAGGGCAAAGGGTTCGCGGGGATCGAGAACGACCTCTTCTACCGCGACAACTGCCGCATGCTCTACGGCGATGCCCAGCAGGCGGTCGGCGCCCTCGTGAGCGAACTCAAGAAGGCGGACTAGGACCCCCGTGGCCGCGCGAGACTTCGCTGGGCCGCCCCGTCGGCCGCCCCGCTCGTCCCTTCGCGGGGGCCGGATCCGCCGCGCGACCGAGGGAGACCTCCCGCTCCTCGCCCTCCATCGCCGAGGCATGTGGGAGGATATCGGCGGATGGACTCGGCGCGAGATCGACCGGGGCATCGTCCCGTACCGTAGCTGGGCCCGGAAGGAGATGCGCGCCGGTCGGCTCGTCGGGTTCCTGTTCGAGCGGGACGATGGCGAGGTGGTGGGGAGCGGCGCCGTCTGGCTCCAGCCGGCGCAGCCGCGCCCCGGAAAGCTCTCGCGCCTTTCGATGCCCTACATCATGTCCATGTACACCGCTCCCGAACACCGGGGGGAAGGGATCGCGTCGGCGCTCGTGCGCGAGATGGTCCGGTGGGCGGCGCGGAAGGGCTATCGGCGGATCTTCCTGCACGCCTCGGACCGGGGCAGACCGGTCTACGCCCGACTCGGGTTCGTCGACGGCAACGAGATGCGGCTCGACCTCCCGGCGCCCCGGCAGAAGCGGAGCTAGATAGGCGCGGCGGCCCGAGCGGCGACCGGCCCGGACGCGCTCCGGCCCAGGTCGATGAGAAGCCCGAGGAGAAGGCCGGTCAGCACGAGGTCGAGCACCGCGCTCGGCCACGTGACCCCGTCGTCCCACGCCCAGACGTTGAGCGCGACCTCGTAGTTCACGGAGCCGACGGTGGCGATCCCCCACAGCCACCAGCGTGCCCGGGCGCCGACGAGCGCGACCGGGAGCAACCAAACGAGGATGTTGTACGAGAGGAACGGAGTGAGGAGCGCGAGGCCTGTGAGCACGGTCGCGGCCGCCACGATCGGGGTGCGGACCCGCAGGAAGACGACGAGCACCAGGAGGATCGTGAGCCCGGCCTGGATCGCTTCGACCGAGAAGGAGGACGGGAGCGCGTTCTCGAAGAGGAGGACCCCGTAGAAATTGACCGAGAACGAGCGTCGCCCGACCTGGTTGAGGAAGACCGGATCGAGGAAGTCCGACCGCCAGATCGCGTACGTGAGCGCCGTGGCCAGGGCGAACGTCGCCGCGGCGAGCACGAACGCAAGGGCGCGGTGCCGACGGTTCGTTCCGGTCGTGGCGAGGACAGGGAAGAGGTTCGGGAACCGCGCGGTGGAGAGGAACCCGGCGACGATCGCGGAGAGTCCCTCGGATCTGCGGGCGAGGTAGAGGGAGAGAAGGACCGTCACCGGTACGATCGCGTTCGTCGCCCCGTCGATCTGCGAGGCGACCAGCGGGACAAAGAGGGCCGACGTTCCCACGCAGATGACCACGAACCGTCGGTCCGGACCGGCGACCGCCCACGTCAGTGGCAGCAGGCTCATGGCGATGAGGCCCCAGACCGCGTAGATCCCGGGGAGCCCGGCCAGGCCGCCGAGCGCGTCGATCAGTACAGCGGCGAGCCCGTACGGGATTTGGAGATGGCCTCCGCAATCGGGCACGTAGAACGGGTTGCCGCCGGACCACAGCGCCCGTCCCGAGTTCAGCACACCGATCGGGTCGCTCACCCCGGGGGGGTGGCAGCCGTACGCCCCGCTCAGGATCCCGAACGCCGACACGGCCGCGAAGGCGAGGAGCCCCGCCGCGAACAGCGGCATCCAGTCCAGCCACTCGAGGTCCGATCGACGCGAGAGACGGCGCAGTTGGCGAAGGACCCACGGCCGCAGGCCCGGGACGCGTTCGGTCGCGAAGAGGAGGACGAGCAGATTGAGCGCCGTGAGCGCGGTCAGCACCGTCCAGGTGATCGTGTTGAACCACTGGTCGATCGCCATCGCTTCGGCTCTCGCGCCGCCGAGCCAAGAGCGGCTATTTCATTGCTGGCCCAGGGGTCGATCCCGGCCGACGTCCCAAGTTTACCGGGGAAGCGAGGGTCGGCGACCGTACGTCGCTCCACGTTCCGCCGCGAGGAGATCCTCACGAAGTGGAAGCGGCGAGGAGACTCGGTCGGTCGAGTCGACCGCCGGCCGGGGGGTCGAACGGAGAACGAGCACGAGATCCGATGGACGCGACCGGACCCGGGCCGTGGCGGAGTCCGAGTCGACGGGGATCCGGTGCTCCGGACGGATGGGCGCGGCCAGATTCGAACTGGCGACCTTCACCGTGTCAGGGTGACGTCATAACCACTAGACTACGCGCCCGTCGCCGCGGCCACCGACGCTCGGCTCTTAGCCCTAGCGGGGCGCTCAGCCGTAGCCACCGGGGAACTGGTTCGGGTCCGGGTGGTCGTTCCAGTGGTAGTAGCCCATCGACTGGCGTTGGGACTCGGTCGACTCCTGCCGCAGTCCTCCCTGGAACGAGCCGTACACCTCGCGCACCTGCTCTTCGATCGACCGGGCACGGTGGAGCGCCTCCCGAACGTGGGGCGCGTCGAGGTAGGCGCTCCCCGAGACCGCGGCAAGGTCTCCGGCCGTCCGGATGAGCCCGCCGAGCTCCCGCAGCCGCAGGGTCAGGGCGTTGCGCCGACCGTCGAGGACCTCGGCGCGCCGGCGGGCCTCGTTCGTCAGCTCCACGATCGCGGCGCGCGTGGCCGGGCGGATCCGCCCATCGACCGCAATCTCCTGCGCGCAGAACTGGGCGAGGCGCAAGCGGTTCGCCACCGTGTCGGGCATCGCCGTTTCGAGCAACACCTCGTAGCCGGAGCCCGCGATGCGGGAGCGGAGCGGGGAGAGGATGCGATGGAGGTCCTGGATGTTCGCCGCCGCCACCAGGAGGAAGTCGCACGGGACGTTGTCGACGCGGACGGCCGCGCCGCCCGACTGGGGGTTGCGCCCCGAGATCGAGAAGCGCTTCTCCTGCATCGCCGTCAGAATGTGGCGCTGCAGGAAGCCGAGGTGCGGGAGCTCGTCGATGAACAGCACCCCCTCGTGCGACTCGTGGATCGCGCCGGCGATCACCCGCTCGTAGGGAAGTGTGCCCAACTGCGGGTGGCCGCCGTACGGGTCGTGCCGCACATCGCCAAGGAGCTCGGTCTCGCTCGCGCCGGTCGCCATCACGAACGTGTTCCGGTCGAGCTTGACGAGCACTTTGCGCGGGCTCTCGTGCTGGAGGGTCCTGCGTCGCTCGAGCGCGCGCTGGTCGAGGACCTTGATGCGGTCCGCGGCACGCTCGTACGCGACGACCTCCTCCACCCCGTTCCTTAGCCGCGTGGTGCGGACCGACTCCTGGGGGTTCCCGCCGGGGCTCACGGTAAGCTCGAGGATCCCGCCGACCAGGTCGCGGAAGGGATTGCCGCTTCCCGAGACGCCGGGGAGGACCTGCTTGACGTTCCCGCAGCTCGGGCAGTACCGTTCGGACGGCAACGAGTAGAAGCTGCAGCGGGGGCAGCGGTAGCCGAGCCGCTCGGCGACGGTGGTCGGAGCGTCGGTGGGTAAGATCAGCTCCCCTTCGACCGACCGGGCCGCCTCCCGCTCGTGGTAGACCTCCTCCCGGGGAACGACCTCGACGCTGGGCCGCTCGGGGTTCTCCGGATTGTGGACCACTCGTAGCTCGGTCCGGGGTCGGTCGAGATGGAGGGCGAGCGCCTGCGCCGTCATCGATTTCCCGATGCCGGGCGGTCCGACCAAGAGGAGGTGGCGCCGCTGGTAGGCGGCGATGCGGGCGATCTCGACCGCCTTCTCCTGGCCGATCACGCGCTCGAGCGGGTCGGTCGGGATCGGTATGTCCTCGGTCGTCTCGATCTCGTCGAGCGACGCGGGCATCCGGCGCGGGGCTTCGGGGCTACCGGTCATCGCGCAGTGAGTACTCGTCAGCGTCGTCGGGGGTAAAAGGTCCGTGCGCGGGCCCCCCCGCCCCCCGCCGGGGCGGGGGGGGGGGGGGATTGGCCGGCCCGGGGGGGGGGGCG
>VFSW01012907.1_pt1 | contig 11633 bp, 10 predicted proteins | sample 5358111 | NCBI WGS metagenome assembly VFSW01 (sample SAMN11554181, study PRJNA540505) | mine drainage metagenome | isolation source: sediment from site ElyBrook_90M | place: USA: Ely Copper Mine, Vershire, VT | collected 2017 | reverse complement strand
GCGGCATGAGCCGCCGCGCATGCCCTACGACTGGGCGATTACGCTGCGGGGCGACGGATCGCTGATCGGCTGGCTCTACATCGGCACGGCGACCCAGAGACCAGCGGCAGGGACGCGCGGGTTTGGCTACGCGCTTGTCGCGCGCCACTGGGGACAGGGCTACATGACTGAGGCGCTACGGGCGGTCTTTGCTTTTGAGTTTGAGACGCTCGGTATGCGCCAGATCAATGGCGAGTGTGAGCAGCCGAACACCGCCTCAGCGCGCGTCATGGAGAAGTGCGGCATGCGCTTCCTCGGCGACTTCTACGACGCCGATTTCGAGGGCAATTGGGCGCGCGTGCTGCACTACACGATCAGCAGCGAGGAGTTTTTCTCCGAGGCGCATGCGTAACATCGGTGGCGATGGAAGGTTTTTCATCTCCGTGTCATCGCCCCATGCCAGCTTGCGCCTTGCGGACTGCGCGGCGTGCGGGCTATCATGGCAGATGTAACGATGCATGTTGGCGCGCGAGACGGACAGCGGCGATGGCGACGAGCCGCGGAGACCAGCGCAGGCGATGACCAGTGGAGCAGATCAAGCGCCCAGGCGCATGACAGTCCACGTCGCGGGCGACGTGCAGGGCGTCGGCTTTCGTGCGTATGCGCGACGCCAGGCGCAGACGCTTGGAGTGCGTGGCTACGTGCACAATCTTCCGAATGGCGCTGTTGAAGTGGTGGCGGAGGGGTCGCCCATCCTGCTCGATCAGCTCGTCGCAGCGTTGCGGCGCGGACCGAGCTTTGCGCACGTCATCGATGTGCGCATGACGTGGAGCGAGGCGACAGGCGAGTTCAGCGTCTTTGCCATTCGCTAGCGCGCAGAGAGCTGGCATTCGCGCCGAGTGCGGCATCATCCAGTACCAGAAAGAGTACGGACATGAGCATAGATCGCGAGACGGTGGATCATGTGGCGAAGCTGGCGCGGCTGGCGCTGACCGAGCAGGAGCGCGACCAGCTGCGCGACCAGCTCTCGGCGATTCTGGAGCACATCAACGTGATCGGCGAGGCCGATACCAGCCAGGTTGCTGCCTCGGCGAACATTCTCCCGATGACAACGGTGATGACTGCCGACGTTGCGCGCCCCTCCTATCCACCGGAGGAGCTGCTGGCGAACGCTCCGGCGCGCGAGGATGGCTATTTCCGCGTGCGCGCAGTACTCGACGAGGAGTAGCGTTCAGAATGGCGCAGTCGCATGTGCGACGCGCGTCAGCGTATGCATTGAGTCGCGCTGGCCGCCTGCGAGCCGGGACCAGGCGGAGTCTGAACGCACGGCGAGGAGTAGGGTCACGTGGCTGAACTCTGGCAACTTCCTATCAGCGAGGCGTCTGAGCTATTGCGGTCCAGGCAGATCAGCGCGGTCGAACTGACGCGCGCCCACCTCGACCGTATCGAGCAGGTCGAGGGAGCCGTGCGCGCCTATGTCACTGTCACCGAGGCAGAGGCGCTGCGCGCGGCGGAGCAGGTGGACGGGCTGCGCCGCGAAGGCGCTGACCTGGGTCCGCTCGCCGGCATTCCCATCGCTATCAAGGATGTCATCAGCACCAAAGGAGTGCGCACCACCTGCTCCTCGCGCATGCTGGAGCACTACATCCCGCCCTATAACGCGACGGTGATGAATCGTCTGCGTGACGCCCGCGCGATCATGCTTGGCAAGACGAACATGGACGAGTTTGCGATGGGATCGTCCACCGAGAACTCAGCATTCTTCCCTACACGAAACCCGTGGGATCTGGAACGTGTGCCGGGCGGCAGCAGCGGCGGCTCGGCGGCGGCGGTCGCGGCGGGCGAGGCGATGGCGTCGCTCGGCTCTGATACGGGCGGCTCAGTGCGCCAACCAGGCGCGTTGACCAACACCGTCGCGCTGAAACCAACATACGGTCGTGTCTCACGCTTCGGGCTGATCGCCTTCGCCTCCTCGCTCGACCAGATCGGCCCGTTCACGCGCTCGGCGCGCGACGCCGCGCTGATGATGCAGGCCATCGCCGGCTATGATCCGCTCGACTCGACATCAGTCAACACGCCGACGCCGAACTACTCTGAGGCGCTGACTGGCGACATCCGTGGACTGCGCATTGGAGTGCCGCAGGAGTATTTCGTCGAAGGCACGGAGCCGGGTGTGCGCGCGGTGGTCGAGCAGGCTATCGAGACGCTCAAGTCGTTAGGGGCCGAGGTGGGCGAGTGCTCACTGCCGCACACGCGCTATGGCGTCGCGGCGTACTATATCATCGCCCCAGCGGAGTGCAGCGCGAACCTGGCGCGCTATGATGGTGTGAAGTATGGCTACTCGTCAAGAGAACTGACGGGAAGCCTGATCGATTACGTGTCGGAGACGCGCGCCGAGGGGTTTGGCGCCGAGGTCAAGCGGCGCATCATGCTGGGGGCGTATGCGCTCTCGTCGGGCTACTATGACGCCTATTACCTCAAAGCTGAGAAGGTTCGCACGCTCATCAAGCGCGATTTCGACAGCGCGTTCGAGCGCTTCGACGCGCTCATTAGTCCGACCAGTCCGAGCGTCGCGTTCAAGATCGGCGAGAAAACCGCGGACCCCTACGCGATGTACCTCAATGATGTGTTCACGATTCCCTGCAATCTGGCAGGTACCTGCGGGCTCTCGATGCCTGGCGGCTTCAGCGAGGGCTTGCCTGTGGGCGTGCAACTGCTAGGCCCGGCCTTCGGCGAGCCGATGCTGCTGCGTATCGCCGACGCCTTCCAGGCTGCGACTGACTTCCACACCCGACTGGCTCCGACACCGCCGGGGAAGAAGAAGGGACGTGGCCGGTGAGCGCGGCATGCGACTGCTGATTGCGCGGCACGGCGCGACTCACTTCAATCAGGAGTACCGCTTCACGGGGCAGTTTGACGCTCCACTCAGCGCGCTCGGACTTCGCCAGGCTGACGCCCTGGCCGAGCGACTGGCTGGTCGCGTAGCAGACAGGCGCTTCGATGCGCTGGTCAGTTCGGACCTCGCCCGCGCGCGTCAGACGGCGGAACGCATCGCCGCGCGCCTCGGCCAGCCGTTCACGTTGGACCCCGATTTGCGCGAGATCTCGATGGGCGCGTGGGAGGGGCGCAACTACCGTGAGGTAGAGCGCGAGCAGCCTGACCTCCTGGCGCTGGTGGAGACGGATCCCAGCGGTCAAAGCGGCGCGCCCGAAGGCGAAACGTGGGTGCAGTTTAGTGCGCGGATACTCGGCGCCGTGCGCCGCTGGCGCGAGCGGTACCCGGATGGCGAGCTGCTCTGGGTGGCGCATGGTGGTGTAATTAGCGCGCTTCTGCTGCATGCGCTGGAGCTGAGCTACGAGCGGCGCGCCCAGTTCGTGCGCGGCAATACAAGCCTGTTCGAGTTGGAGTACCGTCCGGTGGGTGTGCGCATCTGGCGCATGAATGACATGGGCCATCTCGAGCGCCTGCGCGTAGATGATGCGGACGAAGGTGAACGCATGCAGGCGCTGTGAGCATAGGAACCAGACCGCATAGCGGCGTGCGAGCGGGGAGGCGCGGCTGCGCGCATACGTAGCACGACGAGGACGGATGAAGCAGGACAGTGAACACATCAAATCCAGCGCGCCAGCGCGCCCAGAGTGCGACATCTGCCCAGAGCGCCGACCTCAGCGTTGCGCAGGAATGGACCGAGGGTGATTTTCCAGTGCGGTCCGGTGTCCAGGCGCACCCGCTGATTGACGGGCGAGCGGCGATGCTGTCGATGTGTCGCGCCTTTCTCAGCGCCCAGCGCTACATTATGCTGGCGGCCTGGGACATCCGCGCTGACCTGCAGATGGTGCGCGGCGAGGACGCGCATGTAGGCGAGGACGGCAGCGCGGAGCAGAATGAGTTGATCGCGGGGCTCCGCGCAGAGGGACTCTCCGAGGACGCCATCGCGCTGTGGAATAGCAATCACCTGCAAGTGCGTGATGTGCTCGGGTTCGCGGCGCAGCGTGGCGTCAAAGTGGGCGTGCTACTGTGGGAATCGCCGAACCTTGGCGTTCACATTACGAATAGTCCCGCCGACCAGCAGCGCTTGCTACAAGAGGTTTGGGTGGATTGCCTGCTCGACAACAGCAGCATCAGGATTACCCATCTGACGGAGGCGCTGCACCAGAAGTGCGCCGTGGTGGATGGCCGCATCGCGTTCGTCGGCGGCATCGACATGACTTTCCAGGCAAACGGTGATTACGATCGGTGGGACACACACTATCACCCGGCTGAATCGCCCGAGCGCGGCTCGGCGCACACCGCATCAATGCACCCCTGGCACGACGCGCATATGCGGATCGAGGGGCCAGCAGTGGCGGATGTACGCGAGAACATACTCCAGCGCTGGACGGAAGTGGCGCAGCGTCGCGATGGTCCAGACTGGCCGAAGGACCTGCCCAGCGACACTCCAGCGCCGGTGGCGGGTGGGGCAATGGCGCAGATCGTCCGCTCGATCCCGAAGGCGACATATGACTTCGCGCCCGACGGCATTTTCACGATTCGCGACATGTATATGCGTGCGGTCGCCTCGGCCCAGCGATTCATCTATCTAGAGAGCCAGTATCTTTGGCCCGAGATCTATCGCGGAATTGATACGCTGCTCTGGGGTGGACGCAGCCCAGAGCTAGCGGCGTTCATCGAGGCGCTAGGTGATGCGCTGGAGCGCGGTGTGTCTGTGGGCATTGTGCTGCCCGACCACCCAAATTGCGGTCGGAGCTACACCGACGCGGGACTCGCTCTACTGCGCGAGCGCGCGCCGCAGGCAGTGGAGGCTGGGCGCCTGCTCGCGCTGACGCTAGGAGCAGATTCGCAGAGCGTAGATGCGCCTGGCGGGCTGTTCTATCGCCCGGTCTATGTACATGCCAAGATTGGCATTGTAGATGATCGCTGGCTCACGATCGGCTCGGCGAATCTAAATAATCGTGGTTTCGGTGGCGACGCGGAGCTGAACATCAGTCTGGCCGACCCACAGATCGCTGCGGACATGCGGTTGGCGTTGTGGATGGAGCACTTGCAAGCATCGCTAGAAGAGGGCGTAGGTCTACAGGATATCGAGCGCGGATTCGCGGCGCTGCGCGAGGAGGCGGACGCGAACTTCACTCGCGTTCAGGCGCGCCAGCCGTTGCGAGGGCATATCCTGCCCTACCTCAGCGTGGCGGACGGCGAGCGGCGCGGCGTGGATGTGGACCCCGACCACGGTTGGCTCGACTGCCTCGAAGGTGGCTCAGGCCCCACGCCAGCCGCCTACCACGATCGGTATCAGTAGGCCACCCGGTCAGCTACATCCGCCCGTAGCGCTTGACGGCGGTTTGGGCGGCGTGGCGCACCCACGGGTCGTCATCCTCAGCGGCGGCGCGCAACGGGCTGATGGCGCGCTTGTCGGCGATGGCGCCCAGGGCAGCGGCGGCAGCGGCGCGCACACGCGGGTCGGCGTCTTTGAGTAGTCGTAAGAGGGTCGGCGTCGAGGCAGTAGCAGGGTCTACACCGAGCGCCTGGGCGACCGCAAGCCGCAGGCGTGGGTCGTCACTGGTCGCGCGGCGTCGTAGCGCGAGCTGCGCGCGCTTGCCGCCAAGTTGGCCGAGGGCGGAAGCGGCCGCCAGTCGTACCTCGCCGCTTACGTCGTCCAGCCGCGCGATCAACTCGTTGAGGGCGCCTGATGCGCCGATGGCGCTGAGCGTGGTCACCGCGATGCGCCGCTGCGCCGCGTCAGGGCTGGCAAGTCCGGCGAGCGCAGCTCCGCCCGCCGCTTCTCCGGCGCCAGGAGCGACGCTTTTGAGCAGTCGCACCGCTTCGTCCACCCGGCGACGTGTCTGAGCGTCTCCCGTGCGGGCGGTCGCATGCAGCGCAGGAATCGCGCTGGCCCCCAGGTAGATCAGCGCCTGCGCGACTGCCTGGCGCACGGTCGGATCCGGCTGCATCAGGAGCGACATCAGCGCGTCAATCGCGGCGGCGCTCGCAGTGAGGCCGAGGGTCGTAGCGCACTGCGCGCGAAGCAGGCGATCTAGCTCTGACTCGCGGGCGAGCGCGCCCAGGTATGCTATGAACTCACGGCCTACTTCTTCTGCCGTTCGCGCCAGTGCGCGGCTCAGCCGCACACGTCGCTGGGGGTCGGTCCCATAGACAACGCATGCGTCCAACAGGTCACGCAGTCCTTGCTGTGTAATGAGGAACCCGTGTGTGTGGGTCTCCTTGCGGGCGATCATCGCGCTCAACTGCGGCGTCGCACCTTCGAGGATGGCCGCAAGCGCCAGCGCGAGCGCCTGTGGACAGACATCGAGCCGGTCGGCGACTCCAGCGCGGGGGGCGATGCTGTCGGGCGAGTTGGCGAAACGGAAGACTCGCTGCGCCAGATCGTCGGAGTTTGCCAACGCGCCAGCCCAAAGCGCGACTGGCAGCGCCCAGTGCGGCCGCAGCAACTGACTATTCAGGCGACCCATGCCATCGTCACGCAGGTCCAGCCACCACGCCGCCGCGCTCGCCTGCATCAACGAATGGCAAAAGCTGAGTGTGCGCCCGTCGAGGCTGCGGCGCAGCATGCCTGTGCGGATTCCTGCCTGTACGTCGCGTTCGAGCTGGTCGAGGGGCAGGTCGGGAGCAATGTTCAGCACGAAGTCTGTAGGGCTGGGCGGCGCATGCGTCGCCAGCCAGGCTTGCACGTTCTCGCCGACGGTGAGCGCAGGGTCGAGCAGCAAGTACCCGTGTCGCTCCTCCTGCAATGATGCGGCGAGCGCCGTCCACACAAGCGCTGGCTGCTCAGCTGCATCCGCGTCCGCCGTCGATCCGTCCGACAGGTCGCGGGCGTTCGCCGTTGCGCTGGCGAGGCGCAGGTAGTCGCGCAGCAGCGTGGCGCGACCCCACGCTATCTCAGCGTCGGAGGCCACTGTCTCGGTCAGCGCGGCTGCGACGGCGGCAGTCTGAAGCGAGACGCTGAGCGGGCGTCGCTGCAATTCCGTGGTGAACTCGCCGGGCGCTATCACCGCGCGTCGAGAGCCAGCGCGCTGGGCGCTTTGACGCTTGCGTATGGCGCGCCTGAACTCGCGGAGATTCACCTCCGCCAGCGCCACCGCGCCAAAATGCGCCATCGGGCCAAGGTCGTCCACGACAGCGGCGTAGGCCGAGCTCTCGCAAGCGACGACGATACGGCAGGAGCTATAGGGTGGTTCGCGCAAAGTCTGGAGCTGGCGATTGATCATCTCGCGCTCTTCGTCGTCGAGTTGGTCGTAGTCATCGCAGAGCAGGGCGATGCGTCCAGCGCGCAGCAGTTTCGCAGCGCGGGCGCCTAGCCACGCCGTGCCGTGCCGGCGCAGTTGCGAAGCGACATAGGGAACGAGCGCGTTGTCCGCGACGCGCGCGGCCGCCGCCAGCGCGGGCAGCGAGATAAGCACGGGCAGCGACTCACGGCGAACGCCGAGCGCGAGACGCGCGAGCAGCGAGCGCGAGCTGAGTGTTTGCGCATAGACCAGGAGCGCGGTCGTCTTGCCCGCTCCCGCGCCGCCGAGCAGCAGCGCTTGTGGCGTCTGCGCGAGCAGACCAGCCAGCGGACGTGGCGCAGGCGCGCTTGTCGAGGCGAGGTCGAGCGGAATGGCGGTCGGCGTGAGGCCCAGCGAGACGAGAGGCGCGTCACGGCGCAGGCGCTCCTCACAATACTCATGCAGGAACCGTGTGTAGCGAGTGACTCTGGTGAGCCAGATGACACGCCACATGGCGAGCGCGGCCAACGCGGCGCTGGCGAGAGGCGCGCCGACGAGCAGCGCGAGGGTCTGCGCATGTGCGAGCGCCTGGGTAGGGCCGCGCGTGAGATCAGCCAGCGCGCTGAAGAGCGTCGGGCCAGTGAGCAGCACAACTACCAGCGCGGAGACCAGCGCCGCCAGCGCCGCAGCAGTGAACAACGCGCCGGGATACGCCGTGCGCTTGCCATACTCGGGTGAAGGCGCTGATGCGAATGACACAGATATTCCTCGCCGGGCCGAACCCTGTCGTAGCCTGTCGCGCGCCACTATACAGTGCGACGTGCGCGGCCAAGCAGAGGTATCGTACCATGCGGGCGCCTGCCGAAGATCGTAAACAGGACTCGGCGCCACCGAGAGATTTCTTAGGTAGGGTCACACCTCTGCGTCTCTGTGTGCGGCGCCGCGACGCGTAGGCCGGGAGGCAGTGACGCGACCGCTCAGAGGCGCGCTCCGCAGGCCGAGCAGAAGCGCGCGCTCGCAGGCATGCGCGCGCCGCAGGTGGAGCAAGGCTTCTCCGCGCCAGTGACAGCGACGCTGTAGGGCGCGGCGGTAGGTTGGAACTTCTCTGACTGTATGGTCTGGATGGCGGTCTGCGCGCGCTTGACCTCCGCCTCCATCGCGGCGAGCCGGTCGGCGATGGCTTTGAGCGCAGGCGGCATTGACTCGCCACGGCGCGACATCTCTGTCACCGCGCCCGCGAGCTGGTCGAGCAGCGAAGCGCGCTCGCGTTGCAGCAAGCCCAACTCGCGCTGTATCGCTCCGATGCGCTGCGTGCGCTCGGCCTCCCAGGCGGCGCGATTCATCATTGCCCCGGCGGCGCGCTTGGCGTTGTCGAACATATCCTGCATGTTTGCCTCCTCGACACGTCGCGATCTCAGCGTGTCGGCTTGCGTTACAACTCGTCGGCCAGTGTCAGCGCCGCCGGGTAGTGGCGCGTCTCCAGGTGTACGCCGCTCGGCGTGAGGCGCACAGCGATCACATCGATCCGGTACGGACGCTGCTCGGCGCCCAGTTCCATGAGATAGGTTTGGAGTGTCAGGAGGAGCTTGCGCTGTTTTGCAGGCGTCACCGCTTCCTCCGGCGCGCCCATCGCGCCGCCCGTGCGCGTCTTGACCTCTACGCCGACGACCTCGTCGCCTTGCTCGGCGATCAGGTCTAGCTCGCCACAGGGACGACGCCAGTTGCGCGCCACCACCGTGTAGCCGTGCAACTCCAGCCAGCCGGCGGCCAGTTCTTCGCCACGCTTGCCGATGGCGGCGCTGCGATGTTGGCTGGCCGCGCGGCTTTCCGCATCGGTGACCATTGCGTTCTTCTCCCGCTGTGTGGTACGTCTCACTGCGCCCATGGGTGGCGCCGCTCTGGCGCACAGTGTAGCATCAGGTGATGTAACGAGCATACAACGAGGTGTTGGTTGAGCGGGACTGGCGTGTCCACGGCGGCGCGCGACCGCGAAGGGAAGGGCGAGCGACGACGATGGCGGACGATGCGAGTGGCGCGGACGCGACGCTGGTGTTTGTGCATGGGTCGGGTGACTCAGCGGATGTGTGGCGGCCGCTGATCGCGCTGCTGCCCGAATTCACCTGTATCGCGCTCGATCTGCCGGGACACGGCGCACTGCGCGACCAGCCCGGCCCGACTGAAATGAGCGTCGGCGACTATGCCGAATGGGTCGCGAGAGAGCTGAAGCGGCGCTCGCTACGACCATCCGTCATTGCGGGTCATTCACTCGGCGGCGCCATTGCGCTGCGGCTCGCGCTGGACTCCCCAGGGCTGGCGCCGCGCCTCGCACTCGTAGGAACCGGCGCACGGCTGCGGGTAGCTCCGGCGCTTCTGGCAGAGGCGCAAATGGCGGGGCCGTCTGGCTCTGCTGCGATTGTGCGCGCATCATTCGCGGCAGCGCACACGGGGCAGGCCGACGCCTTCCACACGGCACGCCCGCCGACTGCGCCTGGTATGCTCTACCGCGATCTTACCGCGTGTGATCAGTTTGACGTGATGGCTGAGCTTGAGCGCATCACTATGCCAACGCTGATCGTCGTCGGGGCCGACGACCGAATGACACCACCGAAATACGCCGAGTACCTGCATGCGCGGCTGTCTACCAGCGAGCTGGTGGTCATCCCAGATGCGGGCCACTATGTGCAGCTCGAGCAGCCGCAGGCGGTCGCGGATGCGCTACGCGGCTGGCTGGCGAGATGACGCCTGGCGTGCGAACGCGCGCCTCAGGAGCCAGCAGCCCGCCCAGGCCGCAGACGCAGTCTGGATGATGGGGCCACCTTGGGACTGCTCCAGGTATCGGGGGAAACCCGGACTGGCGTTCAGGCGGCGGCCTTCGCATAGACACTGGAGGGCGCGAGGATGCCAATGGCGGTCAGCAGTTGACTATCGCCTGAGTGCAGGAGCTGCTGTTGGCCGACTTTCGTCTCGGTGGCAACCAGCGGCGAGAGCGCGGCGACATTGGCGGGCAGCGCGACTGGCGTGTCGGGCATATAGCCTTTACCGTAGATCGAGACGCCATTTGGCAGCAGGAACTCTTCGGTTCCGAGGATCAGCGCGGAGCCGTCGGCCAGCATGAAGCTCTGCAAGACCGTGCCCGTGCCAAACGTCTTCTGCCCGACGACACGCACCTCAGGACGGTTGACCTTGATCGCGCCGGTTGTAATCTCAGCAGCGCTAGCGGTGTTGTTATCGACCAGGATGACGAGTGGCATGCTCGTCGCCACGCCGTTGGACAGCACTGGCGTCACCGTCTGGCTGGTGCGCGTCTTCTCGATCAGCACGTTGCGATTCGGCCCACTGGCGATGAACTCGCTGGCGACAGCCTGCGCCTGGTCGAGATAGCCGCCCGGGTTGCCGCGCAGATCGAGGATGATGCCAGAGGCGTGCTGCCCTTTTGCCTGGAGCAATGCCTTGCGCAGCTCCGAGTCGGCGTTGGACGAGAATTGCGTCAGTTGAATGTCTACCACGTTCGTGCCGGGGATGGTGTACGTGGTGACGGTGGGAACGGTGAAGGTCGCGCGCGTCAGTGTCACACTGAATGTCCTGGCTGGCGTGACGGTGGGCCGCGTGATGCCGAGTGTCACCGGGGTGCCGACCTTGCCGGTGATCAGTGGGCGCGCCTGGTCAATCGTATCGCCACTGATGCTCTTGCCGTCGACGCTGATAATCAGGTCGCCGGGCTTGAGCCCGCCTTTGTCGGCGGCTGATCCCGGAAAGACCTCGTCGATACGTAACGGCTGCGCGCCGCCGCCGCTGAGCGAGACGCCGATGCCGACGAGGCTCTGATTCTGGAGCTGTTGGTTCTCCTGGGCAAATTGCTCCGGCGTCTCGAAGCGGCTATGCCCCGTGTCGCCCAATGTGTTGACCATCGCGGTGATTGCTGCGTAGGCCATTTGCTGGTGGTTGATGCGGCTGGTGACGACGAAGTTATTGTTGATGTCCGTCCACGCCTGATGAATCAACAACTCGTCCGACGAGGAAATATAGCGCCCCTGATTGACGTAGGCGTTACCGAACCAGCCCGCGCCGAATGCGATGAGCACAAGCAGCGAGGTGACGACCATCTGCGAGAGCGCGCCACTTGCAGCGTTGCGGCGATTGCGCTGCTGGTCATTCTGGGCGACAGGCGTTGGGGAGTTGGGCGCTTCAGGCGGGCGAATGTCACTCAGCACGACGGCCTCCGGTGCGCGCTGCCGACCTCATCGCTGAGACCCGCGCGATTGTTCTCGACAGGTGTGTAGGATCGTATGGCGGCGCGGCCTGAATCCATGAGAGCGGCAGGCCGGCAGGCCCAGCATGACGCGAGTAGAGCATGTATCACGTATCGTAGTGTGAGCGGGTGGGCGCGCCCAGCGGCGCCGGCCCCCACCCACAAACCGCGCCGCCCCCCCCGCG
>VFSW01012906.1_pt1 | contig 11633 bp, 9 predicted proteins | sample 5358111 | NCBI WGS metagenome assembly VFSW01 (sample SAMN11554181, study PRJNA540505) | mine drainage metagenome | isolation source: sediment from site ElyBrook_90M | place: USA: Ely Copper Mine, Vershire, VT | collected 2017 | reverse complement strand
CCTGGTTCGCGCTTTGCCGCATAACAAAATTCCCTGTTACAATGTTTGTTATATCCTACGGTGTTGGCAGTATGCCGGAGATGTTCATGAATTGGCGCCGCTTCGCCGTGTTCACGCATCGGCCCCGAGTTGGAATCTTCACTTGACAAATTCGCTACGAAGTGCAATTTATTTACGAAGTTATGGTGCCAACGGCCCAAACCGGGAAAAACGGGAACGATCAAGCGGTCCGCCGCGCGGCAGGCAAAACGCCGGCGGCGCCCTTCGGCGCCTGCGCCTCGCAAATCACCACGGCGTCCGGCAGTTTCCCGCCGCCGCCCGTTACCGCCTATTACCGGTTATTACCGCCTATTACCGCCTATTACCGCTTCTCCGGAAAAAAAAAATTCCGACAATTCCCTCCGACCAGCCCGCCTCTCGCGCCGGCAGTCCCTCCAAATCGCCAAGGGTTGCGAGGAATTCATTGTGCGAGGCTTGGCGCAGCGGCAATGGTTTTTGCTGAATTGCCGCCGTAAACATTCGTCCAACTTTGCGTGAGCAGGATTTTTGTGCCAGTGGCGTTGGCGTTCCTTGGCGGCGTTTGCGCCGCGGCGACGGTCCATTCGGATGGCGATGCGGCGGGGATTGAGTTTTTCGAGAAGAAAATCCGGCCGATTCTGGTGGATAGTTGCTATCGGTGCCACAGCCTTCAGAACCAGAAATCCAAGGGCGGACTGCTGGTCGATTCCCGCCCGGCTTTGCTCAAAGGAGGCGACAGCGGTCCCGCCGTGGTTCCAGGAGAACCTGAAAAGAGCCTCCTAATTAAGGCCGTCCGTTACGCCAGCGAGGATTTGCAAATGCCGCCGAAAGGGAAAAAGCTTTCCGCCGAACAAGTGGCTGATTTGGAAACGTGGGTCAAAATGGGCGCTCCCGATCCACGCGGCCCGGAGGTTTCCACCCTGATCCACCCCCCGGCAAAGGGCGCCAACCATTGGTCCTTCCAGCCGATTTCCCATCCGCCCGTGCCGGCAGTCAGGCAAATGCAATGGGTAAAAACGCCGGTGGACGCATTTATTCTGGCGCAATTGGAAATGGCGGGGCTGCGCCCCTCCGCGCCTGCGGACAAGCGGACGCTTATTCGCCGGGCGACCTTTGATTTGATCGGTTTGCCGCCGACGCCCGAGGAAGTGAATCAATTTGTGGCGGATAAGAGTTCCGATGCGTTTTCCAAAGTAGTCGACCGGCTTCTGGCATCGCCGCATTATGGCGAGCGCTGGGGACGGTATTGGCTGGATGTCGCCCGTTACGCCGATACCAAGGGTTATGTTTTTGAGGAAGACCGCCATTATCCGTATTCTTACACTTACCGGGACTACGTGATCCGGTCGTTCAACGATGATTTGCCGTATAATCAATTCATCGTCCAGCAATTGGCGGCCGACCTCCTGCCGCTGGGGGAAGACAAACGCCCATTGGCCGCGCTGGGCTTTTTGACACTGGGGCGCCGGTTTCTCAACAACCAGAGCGACATCATTGACGACCGAATTGATGTAACGTGCCGCGGGTTGATGGCGCTGACGGTCGGTTGCGCGCGCTGCCACGATCACAAGTACGATCCCATTCCGACAAAGGACTATTATTCCCTCTATGGCGTATTCGAAAGTTGCACAGAACCGTCCAAAGAACCGCTTCTGGGCGCGCCCGTTCCCTCCAAGGAATACACGGCCTATCTTGCCGAACGAACGAAGCGCGAGGACAAACTAAAAGACTATCGCGCCAAAAAAGACGCGGAATCGCTGTCCGCGATTCGGGCGCAAGTGGGCGATTATTTGCTGGCCCTTCACGACACGCACGGGTTGACCAATGCCGAGAAGGACAATGTGCTCATTCAGGGACGCAAATTGTCGCCCATTGTGGCCCAGCGATGGAAAAGTTTTGTCGCAGGGAAGGACAGTCACGATCCGATCTTCGGACCGTGGCTGGAGCTTGCCGCCTGCGACGGGGCGAAATTCGCCGTTGAATCCAAGGAAATAGCCGCCGGCGCCGGAAACCGGACGAACGGCGCTGTGAATCCGCTGGTTGCCGCCCGCTTCCACGCCGCCGCCACCAATTTGCAGGAAGTGGCTCAGCGGTATAATCAATTGTTTTCGGAAATCGATCAACGCTGGACCAATCTGGCTAACGCAGCCGTCAATACCAATTCCCCGCCAAAATCCCTGGCGGACGGCGATGCGGAGGCCCTGCGGCAGGTGTTGTACGCGGAAAATTCTCCGGCGCACTTGGACGACGGCCAGATTCACACGCTCTTCGATATTCCCACCGCCCAGAAATTGCGCCGCTTGAAACGCGAATTGGACGAACTGGATGCCACGGATCCGGGAGCGCCGCCGCGCGCCATGGCCCTCAATGATTTGCCGCAGCCGGTCACCCCGCACGTCTTCCTTCGTGGCAATCCATCGAACCCCGGGCCGGAAGTGCCGCGGCAGTTTGTGGCCGTGCTTTCGGGAGACAATCGCCGGCCCTTTGAACACGGCAGCGGCCGGCTGGAATTGGCGCAGGCAATCGCCAGCACCAATAATCCATTGACGGCCCGTGTGCTGGTGAACCGGGTTTGGCTCCATCATTTTGGCGCCGGCCTGGTCGGCACGCCCAGCGACTTCGGGATGCGCTCGGATCCGCCGTCGAATCCGCGGTTGCTTGACTATCTGGCGTGGCGTTTCATGGCGGAGGGATGGTCCATCAAAACTTTGCACCGCTGGATCATGCTTTCCAGCGCCTACCAACAGAGCAGTGAAAACGACCCGCGCAACGCGCGAATTGATCCGGAAAACAAGTTTCTTTGGAAGATGAACCGGCAACGAATGGATTTCGAGACAATGCGTGATTCCTTGCTGGCCGCCGCAGGCCGGCTCGATCCGACGCCGGGGGGGCGCTCGGTGGACATTATCAAGACCCCGTTTTCCAACCGTCGCACTGTTTACGGATACATTGACCGTCAAAACCTGCCAAACCTCTTTCGCACCTTTGATTTTGCCAGCCCCGACACGACCAGTCCCCGGCGGTTCTTTACGACGGTGCCGCAGCAAGCCCTGTTTTTGCTCAATAGCCCGTTTGTGTTGGAACAGGCCCGGCATCTCGTCGAGGAGCCGCAATTTGAAATCGAACCTGCGCCCGGCCGCCGCGTTGAGTATCTCTACCGCACTGTTTTGCAGCGCAAGCCCAGCCCCGAGGAAATCGAGTTGGCGGAAAAATTCATGGAGCGCCAGGCCCGGCGGGCCAAGGAACGGCCGTCCCCGGATTGGCAATACGGCTATGGCCAGTTCGATGAAATGACCAAACGGGTTGCGCATTTTCACCCGCTGCCTTGCTACTCGAGCAATCGCTGGCAAAATTCCGCCCGGTTTCCCGATCCGTCTCTGGGTTATGCAATGCTTGACGAGCATGGCGGCCATCCGGGAAACAGCCGGGAACAAGCGGTCATCCGCCGGTGGATTTCGCCGTTCGACGGGACGATCAAAATCAGCGGCACGCTGGCGCACCTCTCGGACAAAGGGGATGGCGTTCGCGGCCGGATTGTTTCCAGCCGCGGCGGGCAACTGGGAGAATGGGTGGCTTTCAATGGCAAACAGGAAACGCCGGTCGAAAGTTGCGAGGTCAAACGAGGCGACACCATCGATTTCATAACCGATTCCCGGCAGTCTCCCTCGTACGATTCCTTTCACTGGGCGCCAATAATTCACTGCGTCAAGACCGCTTATGACAGTCCCGTGCCGGTGCGGAAAGAGTGGGACGCCCAGGCTGGATTTGCCGGTCCCGCGCCCGCGCCAACGGAGGCGGATGCCTGGGAACGATTTGCCCAGGTGCTTTTGCTCTCGAATGAATTTTTCTTCGTGGATTAGCGGACCTGACCATGCGGCTGGAAAACCGGACTTCTCAACGCGCGCGGCGCTTGCCCGGTTGGCGACCTTCACCTTTCGCGCCGCTGGTCTTGAACGTGCCGGAGGCGGTGATGGTCAACAATTTCAACCTCGCACTTGAGTTGGAAAATTTAAGCTGCTGTGTGCAACATTGACCGCTTCACATCATCGGGAAAGGCAACGTGCTGACGCTTTCACATCACTCATTCCTTTTTGGCCGCCTTCAGTTCCAAATGCAGGTCGCGCAGTTGTTTGGCATCAATCGAAGCCGGAGAATCCGTCATCAAGTCAGTGCCTTTTGCGGTTTTTGGGAAGGCGATTACGTCCCGGATGCTCGGCGCGCCGCACAAGATGGCAATCAGGCGGTCAAAACCCAGGGCAATGCCTCCGTGCGGCGGGGCGCCGTAGCGGAAGGCTTCCAGCATGTAGCCAAACCGCGCCTGAACCATCTCCGGGGAAATTTCCAGGACTTTCTCGAAGACAAGTTTTTGCACCTCCGGCTGATGAATGCGAATCGAGCCTCCGCCCAGCTCCATCCCGTTGACCACAATATCATAGTGCTGGCCGCGGACTTTTCGAGGGTCCGTCAACAACAACCCGACATCCTCCGCGACGGGCGCGGTGAACGGATGATGGCTCGAATACCAGCGACTCTGTTCCTTGTCAAAAGGCAACAATGGAAAATCAACCACCCAAAGAAAATCGAAGCGGTTGGATGGAATGTTAAACACGCCCTGGCTCCGCAGCAGGTCCGCGCAATAAACACGGATTTTACCCAGGATCTCGCATGCGTTGAGCCACTGATCGGCCGCAAAGAGAATGAGATCGCCTTCCTGGATTTTCAATGTTTCGCGCAGGGCGGCCTTCTCGGCGTCATTGAAAAACTTGACGATCGGCGATTTCCATTCGCCCTTTTCCACCTTGATGAAGGCCAGCCCTTTGGCCCCGAAACTCCTTGCATATTCCGTCATCGTTTCGATCTGGCCCTGGGTCGCCCCGGCCAGTCCCCTGGCGTTGATGGCCTTGATGACTCCGCCGCCGGCAACCGCGCCGCTGAACACCTTGAACGCGCTGGCTCGAAACGCCTCCGTCAAATCGGCAAGCTCCATGCCAAAGCGCGTGTCGGGCTTGTCAATACCATAACGGTTGAGCGCCTCCTCGAAGGAAATGCGGCGGAATGGCGCGGCAATATCCATGTCAAGGGCCGTTTTCCAAACCCGCCTCAACAACCCCTCGATCAACGTGTAAATATCCTCGCGCTCGATAAAGGACATCTCGAGATCAATTTGCGTGAACTCCGGCTGCCGGTCGGCCCGCAAATCCTCATCGCGATAACACCGGGCCAGTTGAAAATACTTCTCGACGCCGCCAACCATCAGAATCTGCTTGAACTGTTGAGGCGATTGCGGCAGCGCGTAAAATTTGCCGGCGTGAAGCCGGCTGGGAACCACGAACTCGCGCGCGCCCTCGGGCGTGGATTTGAAAAGCGTCGGCGTTTCCACGTCGAGAAAACCTTGCTCGTCAAAATATCCGCGCGTGGCCATCGCGACTTTGCCGCGCAGGCGCAGGTTGCGGGCCATTTCCGGACGGCGCAAATCCAGGTAGCGGTGCCGCAGGCGCAATTCTTCGTGGACGCTCTTGGCGACTTCCGGATCGTCTATCGGAAACGGCAGCACCTCGGCCATGTTCAGCACTTCCATGCCGGACGCCGCCACTTCGATTTCGCCGGTGGGAATTTTGGAATTGTTGGTTCCCGGCGGCCGCTCCCGCACCTTGCCGGTGACGCTGACGACGCACTCGCTGCGCAACGAGCCTGCCTGCTGGAAAAGTTCGCTCGATAATGTTGAAGGATCGAAGACCGTTTGCGCGCGTCCCTCGCGGTCGCGAATATCCACGAAAATCAAACCGCCAAGGTCGCGGCGCGAATGCACCCACCCGGACAAGACAACCGTTTGGCCAAGGTGAGCCATCCGAAGCTCATTGCAATGATGTGTCCGTCTCATTCGGCAACCAAAATGGAAGGGCGCGCCTTTCTAACGGCTGGCAAAACAAAAAAAGAATGCTCGTGCCGCGTCCGCCCTCGAGGTCCCAACCGCGGCAAATCCGGCGCCAAACTACACTTCAAAATCCAAGATCAAGATGTTGTCCACCATCTCCAGGGCCATGGCCTTGAATCGCTCGTGGTCCGAGTGCGCGACGTAGGCGTCTCGGGCGGCCACGTCGGCGAATGTCATGATTACGCCGTGGGTCATTCCCTGGTTTCGCGTTTCCGGGCTGGAATTGGCGCCGGCCACATAATCCTCGATCCCGGGCACCGTTTCCGATAAATCCAAAAAATCATCGAAAAACTTGGCGGTCTGCTCTTCGCTGGCGCCGTCTTTGAACTTCAACAGCACAATATGTTTTACCTTTGACATGCTCGTAACAGTAGGTTTTTTTATCTTCCGCTCAAGTTAATTCGTGGCGAAAGAAAATGTTTTTTCGTCCGCCGCCGGTCGTGCAAGCGCGCCTGGCTAACACCGCCGGATGGGTTTATCGTGCGGTGCGATGGCTCTGCGAGCCATCGCCGATTCACGAATTTGGCCTGCAGTTTTCGGCGGCTAGTCTGCCGGCCTCAGGGCGCGCCCTTCATTTGGCGCCCAGCGCCGCTTGGATGGCCTCGTTCAATTCCGGCGATTCGGGAGTGACTTTGGAGTCAAAACGTTGGACCACCTGGCCGTCGCGACCGATGAGAAACTTGCCGAAATTCCATTTCACGTCGCCTGGGAACCGCGCATCCGGGCCGGTCAACGCGACATAGAGCGGATGTTTCCCGGCCCCTTTGACATGGACTTTTTCCATCAGCGGGAAAGTGACTCCGTAATTATCGGTGCAGAAGGCTTTGATCTCCTCGGGCGAGCCGGGTTCCTGTCCGCCAAAATCATTGGAAGGCACTCCCACCACCACGAGACCCTTGTCCTTGTACTTCTCATAAATGGCTTGCAACCCTTTGTATTGCGGCGTGAAACCGCACTTGGAGGCGACATTTACCAGCAGTACGACCTGCCCGGCGTAAGCCTTGAGCGAGGTTTCGCGCCCGTTGATATCGCGCAATGGAATGGTCTGCAACTGCTCCGGAGTCACCGTATCGGCGGAAACCGCCTGGGCCACCAATGCTGTAAATAGAAATGACAAAACCGTTTTCATGGGCGTATGTTGACGATTGCGGGCCAAATGTCAATAGTGTGAAGTGCCTCAACGCAACGCATGAATTTCGCCATTTGCAATGAGATTTTCCAGGGCTGGAAAATTGAAGCCGTCATGGAATACGCCCGAAAGACCGGGTACGACGCCCTGGAAATAGCTCCCTTCACCCTTGCTCAGTTGGTCACTGAGATTTCGCAGTCTCGCCGACGCGAAATTCGCGACGCCGCCGCGCGCGCCGGCATAAAAATCGCCGGCCTGCACTGGCTTTTGGCGCGCACCGAGGGCCTTCACTTGAGCCATCCAGAGCAGACCGTGCGCGATCGGACGGCCGCCTACCTCTGCGAGTTGGTCCGTTGCTGCGCGGATATCGGCGGCAAGATTCTCGTCCTCGGTTCACCGCGGCAACGCAACGTATTTCCCGGCGCAACGGCCGGGGAGGCTTGGCATCTGGCTGCTCAAACATTAGCCGATGCTGTCAAGCAAGCCGAGGACCGCGCGCTGACGATTTGCATCGAACCATTGGCCTCGTCGGAAACCAATTTCATCAATACCGCCAGTGAGGCCGTTCAATTTGCCGCGCAATTCCACAGTGCGGCCATGAAGATCATTTTAGATGTCAAAGCGATGGCGTCGCAGTCCGAGCGGATTCCGCAGATCATTCGCGCCGCATGGCCTCATTTCGCGCATTTTCACGCGAACGACAAAAATCTCAAAGGCCCCGGTTTTGGCGAAATCGATTTTGTCCCCATCGCCGCCGCGCTCCGTGAAGTTGGTTACAATGGATACGTTTCAGTGGAAGTGTTCAACTTCGATGAAGGCCCCGAAATCATTGCGACCCGAAGTTTGGAATATCTGCGCCGGACCTTCGCGACCGGGCGTTAATTCTGCGGAAAAAATTTCGGGACGTGTTGTGTGCTGCGTGAAGGACTCATCGCCCGGGGTCGTCGGAAAAACCAAGCCGGAACGATTCAATTGTCCGGACTTCGCCAAGTCGCATGAACATGAGGTCAATACAAGGAACGGCGCACAACTAATCTTCGTGGGCTTGTCAGCCGAACTTTTGGGTCAAGCGATGCCGGTCGTAGGCGCGACGCTGATCGGGTGTCATGCGCTCAAAGTCGGGAGAACCGGTGGCGAAGGTTGGCCACCCGGACGGCGCGGTGGAAGATTGGGCGGGTTTTGCGGATGGGCGGAAAAGCGGGTTTGCGGGGAAGTTGACGATGGAGCGGGAAGCGCCGTCGCCGCCAGCGTAATTCATGCTGGGATCTGTCAATTCAAGATCCTTTTTCAGCGGCAATTTGGGAGTGATCTTTTTGGCCTCGAGAACGCCGTGGTAGGCGCGGACGGCTTCTTCCGGGGAAATCCTCGTCTCGGTAATCATCCGCAACATCTCGATGAAGGCGAGTTGATGCTCGGCGGCGTTAATTTTGCGTCCGAAAAGGGCGACTCGCGCGCCGTATTTGCGCGCCTCGTCAATGAGCTTGAACGCATCGTATGTCGTCCCGGCGCCGCCGCCCAAAATACCGACGACGAGATTTGGATCGTATTGGGCCAGTTCCTCCATCCCGCGCGGGCCGTGGTAAACTATTTTCAAGAAAACCGGCCGCGATGCCTCGGGAACACCGGCCAGACTGCGGATGATTTTGTCGTTAATAAATTCACCAAGCTTGTCGCCGGGAATGCCGCTTGGGAGGTTCGGATCAAATACTTCCAGGAAATAGCGGAACTTTTTCCTCTCGGCTTCCTCGCGGAATTCCTTGAATGCCTGGAGCGTGGCGCGATCTCGCTCCAGATCGTTGATAAACGTCACGGAGTAAAGGCCCAGATTTGCCCCGGGAAAATTCGACGCCTGCCGGTCGCACTCCACTTTGCCGCATTGTATCTGGTCTATCGAGGCCGAGCGAAACGGCTGGACCGGTTCGCCGACATAACAGCCGTGGCGCACGGCCCACACATCCGTGGCGTCGTTGGCGCGGGCGGCGGGCGTGACATGGGAATTGTCAAAAAGCCGTTCTTTGATGGTCAGTTGTTCGCTGACATAGGCCGACATGAGGAGGATGTCGATCAAGCCTTGGCGGACGATCTCGCGAATGATGTCCAGGAATTCCGGCAGGTTTCGATAGCCGAATTCCTGGCGCGTCCAAATCTCCGGCGAAAAGTTGGCCGGGCGCGCGCCCTGCGAGGAGAGATAGCCGCGCGGACCGGGAGCGCGCACACCGTAAGCCATATCGGCGTCTTTGGCGTCGGCAATGATGAAGGCGCGGGAGGAGGGGCCGGCCTTGATTTCCAAAAGTTTGGCGTCGAGCGATTTCATTTCCGGGAGCGGGATGGAGAGCTATTTTGCAATCACCTTTGCCAGCGTGTCTTTGAGCGCGCGCGCGGAAGACTGGAGTGCCATCAATTCTTTGGGCCACAACTTCAGTGTCACATGCGCCTCAATTCCTTTGCGGCCCACGACCGATGGCACACTCAGACAAACATCGCGGAGATCATAAGCGTTTTGGACCAGGGACGAAACTGGCAGAAGCGCTTTCTTGTCGAGCAACACAGAATGAATGACATCGCGAATGGCAATGCCGACGGCCCAGCCGGCCCCGCCTTTTTTCTTGATCACTTCGGCGCCGCTGCCCTTGGCGCGCTCGAAGAGGGCATTCTGAAAGGAAGGAGTGCATTGCGGCAAGCCGGCCAGCGGCAATCCATTGACGGCGGCGCCGGACCAGATGGGAACCATCGAGTCGCCGTGCTCGCCCAGAATCAGAGCCTTGACCTGGGTCGGCGCCAGTTGCAACTCGCGCGCAATCAACGAGCTGAACCGCGCGGTGTCCAACATGGTGCCCAAACCATAAACTTGCCCAGGCGGCAAGCCGGTCTGCCGCAACGCCAATTGCGTCAGAATGTCCACCGGATTGGAAACCACCAAAATATGAGCGTCCTTGCGCAGGCCCGAACGCTTGATCGAATCCAGGATTGACAAAAAAAGCTGGACGTTGCGGTGGATCAAATCCAGGCGCGACTCTTCCGGTTTGCGGCGCAGGCCGGCGGTGATCATAAAAATGTCGCTGTCGGCCGCCTTGTCGTAATCGCCGGCACAGATGCGTTGATCGCCGGCCAGCGCGCTTCCGTGAAGGAGGTCGAGGGCTTCGCCTTCGGCCATTTCGGCATTCGCGTCAAGTATTTGAATCTCAGACACCAGTCCGCCGCATTGCAGCGCGTATGCCGCGCAGGAACCGACGCGCCCGCCTCCGCCGATGATGGTTACTTTCATGCCTTGGGCTTACTGTAAGTTTGAGTGTTTCGCGGGATTTGCATCAAAGTTTTGGATTGGGAACCAGACTACGGCGATTTGAACTGGGACATGATCTGATCCGTTATTGCCTGAATGACCGCTTCGGCCTCGGCATCGGGCCCGGCGTTCTCGATTTGCTTCGGTGGAATCGCGCAAGTGACCCCCGGCCGCCACTCATCGGCGCCGCACAATTCGCACTCTTTGAGGCCGAAGCGCGGATCGGGAATCCCAAGGGTTTGCTTGATGTTCAACAAATCCTGAAGGTGCGCGTTGGAAAAGGTTTTTAGCGGCGCGCCCAATTGCGCGGCGACGACGACCGTCCGGCAATAGGCCTCGATGATTTCCATTTTAAAATAAGCGTCCTCGACATTGACGTGGCTCCACGAAACCACGCCATGATTGGCCATCAAAATCGTGTTATGCTGCCCGGCCAGATCGGAAACCAGCTTGCCCATTTCTGGCGTGCCAGGTGTGCGGTAGGGCGCGATGGGCACTTTGCCGATGAACACCTCGATTTCCGGAATCATGCACGTCGGCGGTTCCACCCCTGCCACCGCAAATGCTGTCGCGTGCGGCGGATGGCAATGGACAGTGGCGGCGGCGCGCGGTTGGGATTTCATGATTTGCAAGTGCATCAGGATTTCGCTGGTGCGCTTCTTTTCCCCGGCCAGCTGTTTGCCTTCCAAGTCCACCAGGCACATATCCTCCGGTTTCATAAATCCCTTGGAGACGAGCGTCGGTGTGCATAGCGCCAATCCTTCGCCGACGCGAATGGCGATGTTTCCTCCGTTTCCATCCACGTAGGCGCGATGCCACAATCGCCGGCCCACTTCGCAGATTTGCAATTTGAGCGCGTGAATTTGCGGCGAATTGAAAAACGCCTCGATCTCACGCGCGGAGCTTGATGGCGTTGCAGACGGAGGCGAATTGGAATTGATTTTTTCGCGAGTCGGAAAACTTTTTGCCGAGCCATTGTTTTGAAATTCCCGCAAAAGGTCTAGCGCCGACGGCGTAAAAATCGCGTCCGCCGGCAGCGATTTCAAATCGCCGCCGTTGCCGACCAGTTGTTCGATATCTCGCGCGCTAATGACAGGTTTCATGGATATAAATCAGTTGCCAAAGACGATGAGCGAAGGAGCGAGTTCCAGGCATTCGAAGCCCGCGGGTGGAGCAGGCCCCCGGCGCGCTGCGGCGCGCGTCTCTCGCGCCGCGGGCCCGGCCGGTCGAGGGGATTGGCGAAAAATGGGGCCTACCATCGGTCCGAG
>VFSW01012905.1_pt1 | contig 11634 bp, 8 predicted proteins | sample 5358111 | NCBI WGS metagenome assembly VFSW01 (sample SAMN11554181, study PRJNA540505) | mine drainage metagenome | isolation source: sediment from site ElyBrook_90M | place: USA: Ely Copper Mine, Vershire, VT | collected 2017 | reverse complement strand
ATGTGTATACGAGACCGGGCCGGGGCGGGGCGCGGCGTGGGGGCGGCTGCGCCGCGGGTTCCTACGGCGGCGGCGTAGATAGAGCCGTCGGGGCCGATGGAGACGGAGGAGACCTCGGTCTTGGCGGTTTGATAGAGAACGAAGCCGGTGGCGGTGGATTTATCGGCCGAGGGAGTGACGCGGAGGACGAGACCGCCGGGTTCGGTGCCGGCGATGAGCGAGCCGCCAGGCTCGACGGCGAGGGAGCGGACGTTGGTTTCGTCGGTTTTGAAAAAGACGGAGCTTTTGCCGTCGGGGGTGACCCGGAAGATGCGGCCGGGATCGCCGGTGGCGATATAGAGGGCGTCGTCTTTGGCGGCGAAGGCGAGCGCCCAAATGTAGCGCGATTGGGTGTCGAAGAAGACGGAGCTTTTGCCATCGGAGGAGAGCCGGTAGACCTTGCCTTCGGGAGACGTGGCGGCGAAAACGTTGTCATGCGCATCGATGGCGATGGCCTGGATCGAGATGCCGGGGAGATTGGCGAGAACGCGGCCGTGGCCGGAGGCATCGACGACGAACATGCGCGCGGAGCCATCTTCGGAGCCGCCGCCGCCGGCATAGAGATTGCCCTTGGAATCGCGGGCGGCGGCGAAGAGGTAGGGCGTGGAGGAATCGAAGACTTCGGCGACATCGGGGGCGAGGGTGAGGAGGCCGTCGCTGCGGAGGGAGACGGACTCGCGGGAACCTTTCTCGAAATCGGATTGTTCGGATTGCTGCCAGAAGCGAGTCTCGACGGCGTAAGAATTGACCGCCAGCGCCGCGAGGGCGAGGAGAGAGGAAGGGAAATGGGTCATGAAATGGGAGGGTTTATTTTACCTGGATCTTTAATGCGTAGCTTCCGCCGACGACGAAGTTGAAGGGGATGCTGCCCTGTTCGCGGACGCTATCGCCGGAGGTGGGCAAGTGGCGGCTGGAGGAGCGGCCGGTCTGCATGACGTTGGTGACGGAGGGAGGCAGATCGGGGAGGGACTTGTCGCCGTAGTAGATGGTGGGCGAGGCTTCGACCAAGGAGACGTAGAGACGATTGTTGCTGCGCTCCTGGTTGAGGAGGGAGATGGTGTGGGGGATGCCGATAAAGCGATCCGAGAGGCCGGCGTTTTGGGCGCGATTGAGAGTGTCGGCGTCGCTGCGCAGGATTTGATATTCGCCCTTGGCGAGGCCGGGGGGGAGGGTGATGGAGAAGTCGCGGGCGATCCGCTCGCCGCGGTACGGACGGAGAAAGACTTTGCCGTCGAGAGTGGCGCCGGCGGCGGCTTCGCTGGTGGAGATCCAGGCGGTGTCGATGGTGGCGGAACGGCGGTCGGGCAGCAGATCGACGGTGGCGTTGACGGCTTTGAGCTTGGGCGTCTCGATGGGGTTCATGTAGAGGCGGTTGAATCGCTCTCCCCACCAGGAGGCGAGCATCATGGGAGCGGGGACGGGCATTTCGCCGGGAGCTTGCATGGTGGAGATGTTGAGATTGGGCTGGCCTTCGACTTCGATCTCGCCGCTGAGGCGGTAGGTGGATTCGTCGGAGAATTCGTTGAGGCTCTCGATGGAATTGAAGAGGGTGAGCATCATTAAATACGGCGTCCACTTTTGATTGACGAAGACGCTGAAGTGGAGATCGCGCTGGGAGGAAACATTGCCCGCATCGTCGACGCCGCGGACGCGCACGTTGACGGGAACGACGGCGGCGGTGGCGCCGAGGTCGCCCATGATGGCGCTATGGCGGTCCTGGCGGAGTGCGCCGACGACTTCGGTGGCGTTGCCGATTTTGTTGGGCTGGTAGGAAGAGGCGAGGGTGGTGATGACTTCGCCCTTGGCCATGGGGATGTCGGCGGGGCCGAGGTTGAAGAACGAGTGGCCGCAGGCGAGGACGTGCGTGCCGTCGTTATACGTGACGGTACACATGCCGGTGACGCTCATGTCGCCGGAAACGAGGGCGAGGGTAACGGCGTCGCCGGGCAGGAGGGCGTTTTGCCAGCCGGGCGCGGGTTTGGTTTCGCGCAGCGTGCTGGAGGCGCCGCCGGCGACGGTGACCATACCCAAGCGATCGAAGAGCGGGGCGAAGGCGCGGACGGCGCGATCGGAAAAGCCGGCGAAGGCGAGGGGGGTCTCGATGGGCGTCATGGAGAGACCGGGAAGGCCACCGCTGGAGGATAGGACGTTGGCGAGCATGGAGGAATCGGCGGCGGGAGCGGAAACGGCGTGGGCGCTATGAGGGGCGCCGGGGGTGCGGGCGTCGACGGGTTTGGTTTTGTCGAATTCGTTGACCTGGAGCATCAGTTCGATGGGCGTGATGCCGCAGATGGCATCGGGGGAGAAGACGCTGATGCGGAGGCTGACGGCGCCGACGAGCTTGCCGTCGATGTAGACCGGGCTGCCGCTCATGCCGCCGGCGACGTTGGTGCGGATGGCCTTGCCTTCCATGCGGGCGAGAATGATGTCCTGGCGCGGCCCCCACATATTCTTTTCGATGCCGAGGATGACGATGGGGACGGGTTCGGGCTCGGCGCCGGAGAAGACGGTCCAGGCGGTGGCCTTCATGCCGGGGCGAAGGTCGGATTCCTTGAAGATCTCCGGTTTGCCGGCTTTGGGGCGCTCCTGGGCCGCGAGGGTGCTCAACTGGGAGGTGAGCAGCAGACAGACAACCGTCGCCAGGGATCGCAGGATCATGAAACCTTCCTTTACGCCGGGGAGAACTTCTGCTTCCATTATCGTCCAGATTGAGGGGCGGTTAGAAGGGAGTGGGGATTCGCGACGGCGTATTCTGGTTTTGGCGAGGGCGCGAGTGCGTCCGGCGCGATCGATCTATGGAACCAACGAAACTGGAAATTCCCGAATTGGGCCGCGAATTGTGGATGTACACGCATCCGGCGAACGATATTTATATCAGCGAGTCGATTCGGAACAATCGGAACTGGGAGCCTTATGAGACGGGCGTCCTGATCGCGAATCTACGGCCTGGCGACACGATGGTGGATCTGGGAGCGAACATCGGGTATTACTCGCTGGTGGCGGCGGCGATTGTGGGCGACTCAGGGAGCGTTTATGCGTTCGAACCGGACCCAGGGAACTTCGAACTGTTGCAGAGAAACATCGCACGGAACGGGTTCGAGCGGATTCACGCCCGGAACATCGCTGTGTCGGATGGGCGCGGCGAAACACGGTTATTTCTGAGCGCGGACAACCAGGGCGACCATCGCGTCTACGCATCGGGCGACGAGGAAGCGCGCGGCCGGGGGCACGTGGACGTGGAGTGTGTCGATTTCGATTCGTTTGCCGAAGCGGAGGGGGTTTCGCCGGATCTGATCAAGATCGACACGCAGGGGGCGGAGGCGGCGATTCTCCGCGGGATGAGGCGAGTGGCGGAGCGGCGGCGGGGGAGGCTGAAGATGCTGGTGGAGTTTTGGCCGTATGGGCTGCGGAAGGCGGGGTCGTCGCCGGAGGAGATGCTATCGATTTTGGAGGGGTTCGGGATGAGGCTTTCGGCGATCGACAACGAAGCGCGGAGCTTGGTGGCGATGAGCCGGGAGCGGATTCTGGCGGCGATTACGGACCGGCGTTACACGGAGTATCAGGGGTTCCTGAATTTTCTGGCGGAGCCGGGGAGCGGGGGCGTGATAGAGTGAGAGAGTTGACCCCACGCGGGGACTGAGGCGCGGCTGGAATGGTCCGGCGGCGGCGCGAAGGTTCCGGCGCAACTTGCAGTTTCCTTCCAGTTCGGGCCGTGGCGCAGCCTGGTAGCGCGCTTGCTTGGGGTGCAAGAGGTCCCGAGTTCGAATCTCGGCGGCCCGACCAAAAAGTTTCGACGTACTATTCGGTGTCGGATGTCTCCCGCCGGGCAATGGCGTTCAAGGCCCGCGACCATCCCGTCTCGCGCCCTAATGGAGAAGCGCGTTCAGGCTAAGTTGACTTTACCGGTGCGCGGCTTTCCGGCGATTACTTGGGCGTGGTTCAAGGCGGAGACCAAGGAAACTCCGCCGAGGATGTTACCGAACAGGGTGGGAAGCATGTAACCGGCGGCGTAAGATATCCAGCTTTTGGCGCCGATCATGACCAGGAACAATACTTCCACCGATCCCACGACCACGTGAGTCAGTCCGGCGATTCCGACTAGATAAGTGAGAATTACGATGATGGGAATCCGGGCGGAGTCGGTGGCGGCCAGCATCCACACGACCATGGCGATAAGCCAACCGGCGAAGATTCCGCGGAGCACGGCCGTTCCGGGAGCGACGTTCGCGGCTCCGATGGCGAGTTGCCTCATCGCCTCCTGAACTTCGGGCCTTGCGACGGAGGTGTTGGCGGCAACCCAGGCGAAGACGTGAGCGCCGGCGAGGTTTGCCGCGAGGACGACGGCCCATAGTTTGAGAACGGAGATGAGCGTCGCAAGATTCCGCCTTGCCAGGAGCGGGATGATGGCCGTGAGGGTATTTTCGGTAAAAAGCTGTTGGCGGCCGATGATGACGATCAGGAATCCGAGCGGATAGCCGAGGTTCGTCACCAACGATCGCCAGGGAACCGCCGGAAGGCCGCTCTGCAATAGCGCCTCGGCGAGAAAGGAGAATCCCATCGATAATCCGGCCGCGAGTCCGGACCAGGCTAGCGCCGATATCGGACGGCTGAGTTCCTCGTCTCCGTTCTTGCGTATGGTTTCGTGAACGACGAGCGCGGTGACCGAAGTGCGGGACTCCGCCTCCTCTTCCTCACGCTGGGTGAGCGGCGGCGTCACGGCGGGTTGTTCGACGGGTTGGCCCTTTTCGTCTACGATCATCGGTTCCTCCCGCATTCGTGGGCACCTCCTCATCTTTAGATCTCCGCCGGGAGAGTTCGTTACAAGGCTTGAGCGGCGGAGCGATGTTCGGGCGCTATGCGGGGCGCAGGGCGGTCATGGCGGCTACGCGCAGGGCGCGGAGTGCGGGGGCGAGGGTAGCGGCGACCGCGACGACGGCGAGGACGGCGGTTACGGCGAGGAAAGCCGTGGGGTCGCTGGGGTTAAGGCCGGGGACGAGAAACATCGAGAGAGGCTGGGTGGCGAAGTAGGCGAGCAGCAGGCCGGTGGATATGCCGGCGCCGACGAGAGCAAGGCTGTCGCGGCAGACGAGGCGCAGCACAGCGGAGGGAGTGGCGCCGAGGGCAACGCGCAGGCCGATTTCGCGGGTGCGGCGGGAGACCGCGTACAACAAAACGCCGTAGAGGCCGATGGAGGCCAGCGCCAGGCCGAGGACTCCCATGGCGCCCAACATCGCCGCGCCGGCTTGGCTGGGGAGAAGAGCCATGCCGAGGCCTTGGGTCATCGGTTTGGTTTCGATAGCGGCGGTCGAGTCGAGACGGCTGAGAAGGCCGGCGATGGGCTTGCCGTAGCTGGCGGGCGACGCCGCGGTGCGAACGATGAAGTGCAGAGTTACTTGTTGGTCGTTCTGAAAGTACGGTTCGTAGAAGGCCGGCTTCGGGTCTTCGCCGAGAGTGGCGTATTTGCTGTTTTTGGCGATGCCGACGATGAGGCTCTTCTTGCCGTAGAGGGTGACCGTGTGGCCGATAGGGTCGATGTTCCCGAAGACGGTGCGGGCGAAGGTCTGGTTGATGACCGCGACCGGCGGCGAACCTTTGCGGTCGAGAGGGGAAAATTCGCGGCCGCTCTGGATGGGGATCCCAATGGCGCGGAAATAGTCCGGACCCACGCTGTTGCATTCGTACCTCACTTGAATGGGGTTCGGGGATACGTCGGTCTGAGCGCCGGTGGAGTTGCGCCATTCGTCGTTGAGCGGAACGATGTGAGTAACCGCGGCGGCTTCGACGCCGGGCAACGCAAGGAGACGCGCCAGGGCTTGGCGCACCAGGGACATTTGCTTGGCCTGGTCCGGGTACCGTTCGGGCACGAGCCGCATGAAGGCCCAAAGGGTGTGCTTGACATCGAATCCGGGGTTCATGGAGGTGGCGAGCAGAAGATTGTGTACGAAGAGGAACCCGGTGGAGAGCAGCACGACGGAGAGAGCGAGTTGGCCGGCGACGAGAAAGCTGCGAAGGCCCCAGATGCGGCCGGTTTGGCGTCCTTCGCTTTTGAGCGCGGCATTGACGTCGTTGCGGACGGCTTTGAACGCGGGCAGAAGGCCGGCAACGAGTGCGGTGAGAATGGCGATACACGCACAGTACAACAGCAGACGCCGGTCGGGCGAGAAGACAAGGCGAAGCGGAATGGGTAGCGGAAGGGAAATCCCGCTGAGCGCGTTCACGCAAGCGAGATCGAGCCCGAGTCCGGCGGCCGCGCCCGCGGTGGCGAGCAGGAGGCTCTCGGCCAGAAGATGCCGGACGATGCGGGCCCTCCCCGCTCCGAGGGCGAGCCGGATGGCCAGTTCCTGAGAGCGGCTCGAGGCGCGTGCGAGCAGCAGGCTGGCCACGTTGGCGCAGGCAATCCCCAGCACGAGGCTGACAAGGACCATCAGCATCCCGAAGAACGCGACGATGGGGATCATGCTGCGATTTTCCAGATAGGCGATTCCAGTGACGGGTTCGACTCGCGTGTCGCCGGCTCGCTTCCAGCCTTCGTGAGGGTGCAGGCGATCAAGCTCCTGGAGCACGGCGGTCACGCGGGCGCGGGCGATGGGGACGCTCATGCCTTGGGGCAGGCGGGCGTACATTTGCACGGTGTCGTCTTCATGCAGCGCCGGGACGTAAATTTCCGGAGAGAAGCCGTATCCGACGACGGTGCGGTGATCGGCGGGGAGAACGCCCGCGACGCTGTAGATGCGGCCATCGAGGACAATCTTCCTGCCAACAACGGCGGGTTCGGCGGAGAAGCGGGTGCGCCATAGCCTGTTCGAAAGCACGATGGAGGTGGTTTCACCGGGAGCGATGCCGCGGCCGAACAGGAACGGGACGCCCAATACGGGGAAATAGTCATCGGTGACGAGCGCGGCGTACAGGCGGGTGGTTCGATCGCCATCGCGCCAATTCACTTGCGTTTCGGGATTGATTCCGGCCATGCCCTCGAACAGGTGGGCGTCGCGCAGGAGCGTGTAATCGGCGATGGTGGAATTGCTGCTGCCCGCCTGCTCGATGTTGACCAGAGAAGCGGCGTCGCGGCAGGAGGGAACGGTTAAAAGGAAGCCCGTGGTGATGCTGAAGATGGTAGTGTTGGCGCCGATGCCGAGAGCGAGGCAGGCGATGGCGGTGAGCGCGAAGCCGGGATTGCGGCGGAAGGCGCGCGCGGCGTAGCGGAGGTCGGAGAAGAGATCTTCGAGCCAGCGGAATTGCCAGGCGCTGTGCGTGTCTTCGACGGCGCGGGCGGCGGGGCCAAATTCGCGGCGGGCGCGGGTGAGCGCTTCCTGGTGCGGGACGCCCGCCTGCTCTAGTTCCTCGGCGCGGGATTCGATGTGGAATTGCACCTCGTCGCTCAGTTCGGATTGAAAGCGCGAGTGGCTCATCAGGTACGACAGCCGGCGCCAGAGTTCTTTTCCATAGGCCATAATTATGCGGTCCTCAGTACTAATTGAATGGCGTCGATGAGACGGTTGAATTCGTTGGCTTCGGTGGCCAACTGTTTCTTGCCATCGGCGGTCAGGCGATAGAAGCGGGCTTTGCGGCCGTTGTCCGAGGTGCCCCAGTGCGCCTCCAGCCAGCCTTTAACCAGCATGCGATTGAGAGCGGGATAGAGCGAACCCTCCTCCACTTCGAGAACCTGGGCGGAGCATTCTTTGATTCGGCGGGCGATGGCGTAGCCGTGCAATTCTCCGGCGGCAAGCGTTCGTAAGACGAGCAGGTAGAGCGTGCCGGGCAGCAGTTGCGGGGATTCCATAGCGCCTTCCCTGTCCGGGCTATGCATTGTCATGACAGGGATACGCAGGGGCCGCTTGGGAAGTTCCGCGGAATTTTGTGGACCCATCGGGCGCTCCTGCTGAATTACTTCAAGGGCAGAAAGGAGTTTTCCAGCGGAGTGGTGGCGGGGTTGAACAACTAGGCCAAAGTCACCAGGAGAAGATCGTATGGCTTCCGGACCTTCCGCATCCTGGAACTCGCGCTCTACCACTCACTTGGCATGCTGCCCGAGCCTCACCTTACCCATGAATTTTTCTGACGAATCTTATTCCAATGGGCACGAGAGCAGTTGGTGTGTTGGGTTCCTTTTTTTGGGCGCGACAAAATGCCAGGTGTGTGGTTTGGATTTTCTCGACCTCCCGCACGCCGCAGCCAGTCGAGAGACGTATCCGGCAACGCTATCGCTACCGCGCAGCAATCCAGATAACGATCGGCTCACGCGCCGGAACACCCGCCACCGTCGGCGCCACCTCCAGGAATCCGGAAGTGGTTGCCCGAAGCTGAACCTGAACGACTCCGGAGATGGAGCCAGGAGAGGTGGTTGTCGATAGGATGCCTGATCCGGCTACGCCCGGAGTTAGTTTGGCCGGCGGGGCAGGATTAATCGCGCCGGTTGCCTGCGTAGGCTGGGTCTGCCCCATGCCGTTCAAAAAGATCGTTACCTGAGAGCCAGGCCGCGCTCCATTAGAGCAGGTGTTTAATGTGCCGTCGGCATTCAGCGCCAGGGCATGTTGATTGCGGCTGAGGCCATCATCACAGTAGAAAAAGCCCGGCACGGCCGAGAGCACGGCGTCCTGCGCCAGAAAGACGCTTGGCTGTCGTGGCATCAGGGCAACTGTTTCCCGCTCCATCAATCCCACAGCGGAGTTGGCGACTTCCATCTCAACCGAATCCTGCCCCGCGATTTCATACGGCACTTGAACATTGATCTGTTCGCTCGACGTAAATAGGAGTGGCGCGGCAATGCCATTGAACGTCACGCTGACGCCGGGCACAATCGGCGCAGGCTGCTGCATCATCCGTGAACCGAAAATGCTAAGAAGTTGTCCTGGAGCGATCGTCGTGATCTGCACGTTGTCGGCCGGATCGGTCAAGCAAGCCAGCCGGCTCGAACTAAAAAGGTCAACTGCTGCGATCGCACCATTGGACCCTGCGGCGACGGCGGTTCCGTCCGGTTTTGCAGCCAAGGCCCACGCGCTGGACGAAGTGGCCGAAATATCCGCGGCACACAGTGCGTACGTGCATGACGGCGCCCCATAGATCAGCTTTGTCGGGCTCAAGCTGGTGCCATCGGGGCTCATCCGGGCAACGAAACCCAGACCCTGATTGACACCCGGCCGGCAGCCATCCGGCACGGACCCGGATAAACCCGGCAAATCGTTCGAATTCGCCTGTCCGGTGATATAGATGTAGCCATTCGGGCCCAGAACCATACCGGAGATCGCGTCCTGCTCAGACCCGCTGAAAAAAGTGGACCAAATCAGCGCGGTACCCGTCGCGTTTAGCTTCGTCACGTAGCCGGTTGAGGGGGGTGGACCGAACCCGCCTCTCTCCGTTGGCAGGCTCTTAGGCGCTGCCGCATTGGCTACGTACAAAGTCTGCAACGCCTGAGCCGTAACCGGATAATCGGCTGAGTTCGTGGTGCCTGCAACCATCGCGTTGCCGGCAGCGTCTACGGCGATACTGGCGGGCGATGCTCCAAACGACCCGGTTATGAAGGTGGCATAGCTCAATTTCGTCGCAGTGGGATCGAGCTTTTCCACGAATTGATAGCGGCACGGGAACGTAATAGCACCGCCGCCCTCGCACGCTTGGGCTTGCACACTGCCCTGGAACGCACCGGGACTGGCTTGCAATGGGACATTGACTCCATTTGTCGGAGTTGCTGCGCCCGCAAGGTAAATGTTTCCCGCTGCGTCGAGTGTCATGACAGTCCCGCCGTAGGCGAGCGTTGCGACTAAGACTTTGGTCAGGCCGGCGTCGAATCGCGCCAGGTAGAATCCGATTCCGGCGCCGGTGCTTCCAGGTGTGGTGGGAAAGCCATCGCCGGATGACGCCCCGGTGAGATCTATGTCGCCGGTCGCCGTAATAACTAGCGCGCTGCCATATGTAAGCGCACCGCCGCCGAATTAGGTTGCGGATTGAATCTGGCCGCCGGGCGACAGCTTGGCAACAAATGCCTGGTTCGCAGATCCCAATTTCGGCTGCAATGCGTTCGAGGTTGCCGGGAAATCCTGCGATGAAGTGAAGCCCGCGACATATACGGATCCATCTGCCGCGAGAGCAATCGCGGTGGCGTAATCGGATCCCGAACCCGCCAACACCGTTTTGTAGACCTGTGATCCATCTGCCGAGAGCTTCGCGACAAACGCGTCGTAGATATTTCCGGGTTTGGCGTTGCTCGGGACCAACGCTCCGGCAATGTAGATGTTGCCGGCGCTGTCGGTCTGAATTGCTGTGAGAATGGTACCGGCTGGCAGGGAAGGAAAGAGGCTTACGTCTCCCGCGATGGCCGGAATTATCAACGACGCGAGCAGTGGATAGCACATGGCCGATACCCGTCGGCGCGCCAGGAGAGGAGCGGAGTGCTTAGACATAGGTACCTCCGGTATACTCGAATTCCCCATTACTCTATTATCTCAATCGATGTTACGGAGTTATTATGTCGATAGACGTTACGGATAGTTGGGCGCCGTGCGACGTCAGCGCAGAGTTTGGGTCAGCCCGCTGCGTAGTCGCGGTGACGTAGCCGCTCATCCCGGATGTCGTTGCGCCATAATTCACGCCTCCGGATGACGTGTTGACATTAAAGGCGGTTATTTGGATCGTGTTCGTCGAATCCCAGACTTCCACCCTGAATTTGTAGGTTGAATCCCAAGTCGCCCAAAATATGTAGCCCTTGAAATAATAGGTCGTTCCTGTCGTCAGCCCGTTGATCTGCGTCGGTAGAAGGTACTCCGCGACCAAGGGAGCGGACTGAGGGTTCTCTTGGGCCCCGGTTGCTCGGCTTGTTCGACACCACGGATACCCCATGTTGTACACGTTGGCGTATGTACTACAGTTGGAGTTCGTTGACCAGTAGAAAGATATCTGGTCGACACCGCTGCCAGGACTCATTTGCCGAGAGAAACCAAACTCCCTTTGACCAGACCAATCCACCCTTTCACTAAAGTAAATGGCTTCGTACATTGTTCCCGAGGACCCAGAAACGGTTCCCGAGTACGCCGCCTTCGGGCGGATACCGATAACAGAAGATTTTTGAAAGCTGGTCTGGCCGTACGAGGCCGGGCGGCCGATGGCTACACCCGTCGAATCGTTTGCGATGAAATTGCCAGAGTAATAAAACCACCATGGCGGGGTAGCGGAGGAGTTGCCGGAAGGATATGTTTGCGTGTCAGTGGAGCCGGTGATGGTAGTGGGATAGGCGAACGGAGACTGTATGGATGTGACCGTCGAGCGGGGATTTATATTGTTGTTGAGAAAGCTAAATTTTGTGCTGTTTTCTCCGTTCATTATGGCCGTATAGGTTATAGCAGGCGCCTTCACGCCGAAAGTCAATAGTGCAACCGCCGCCAAACCTACGGGGACTGATCTTGGCTTCATAACTTCCCTCCTTCTCTGAGTGATTGAATATCCAAAGGGCTATTTTGTGCGTATCGTAAATACGGCCAGAAACTCATTGCTGCCATAGTTGTTCGGCCTGAGAATCGGAGTGTTGGATTGATAGACGTTTCCACTTGCACCTGGATTATGCACACAATCAGCCTTCCGAGCGCTGGTTTCGCTTGGCTGATG
>VFSW01012904.1_pt1 | contig 11634 bp, 9 predicted proteins | sample 5358111 | NCBI WGS metagenome assembly VFSW01 (sample SAMN11554181, study PRJNA540505) | mine drainage metagenome | isolation source: sediment from site ElyBrook_90M | place: USA: Ely Copper Mine, Vershire, VT | collected 2017 | reverse complement strand
GCCGCCGGGGTATTGCCCTGGAGCGCCGCCCGGCGTGCGCTGAGGATAGCTGCCCGGTCCACTGGAGGGCCGGTTGCGATCAAAGATGGGCTTGCCGCGCTGAATGCCGCCGGCCAGGTTTCCAGTGGCTGCGGAAGGTACGGTTGGGACCACGATGGGCGCCTTGTAGACGGGGCGAGGCCCGGTTTGGGGCATGACCACACGGCGGGCAGGCAACCCCGGAGTGGGCGAAAGCGTGTGCGTATGCCCTGCCGCGCGATGGGCCGGCTTGGGGGCTTCCACGACAGGCTTGGCGGCGACAGCGGCTGCCTCTTGAACGGCGGGTGCGGGCGGCTCAGCAACGGCGGAAGCGACGATATCCGTGGGATTATCTTCCTTGGCAGGGGGGGCTGCCGGCGCTTCAGCAATGGCTGAGGCGGCTACAGGCACTTCAGGTGCGACTGAAACAGCAGCCGCTGGAGCGGCGCTGGAGATGTCTGCCTTGTGCTTGACCGAGGCGGCGGCCGGCTCGGCGGCGGGCGGCTGGGCCGGACTGGACTGAACCTCTGCCGGAGCGGGAACCGGAGCCACCGGCGGCTTGACCACAACAGCAGCGGGAGGCGGCACAACTACGACCGCCGGGCGCGGCGCGGCAACAGCGCCGGCCGGGGCCTTGGCGACCACCGGATGAGCAGGCGGGCTGGAGGCAATGGCAGGCGGAGCCGGGTGGGGAACAACGATGGGCGGCGCGGACCTGGGTTGAGGAACGACAAACTTGCGCGGCTCCGGGCGGGCCGGCGCCGGGGCCGGCGGAGCAGCCGCGACAACAGCCGGGGGCGCTGGCTTGGCTGCGACAGCCGGGGGCGTCGCCGCCACGGGACGCGCTGGCAAACGGCTCTGCCGGGCTGCTTCTTCCTTTTCTCTCTGCTTGGCCAGAACTGCCTTCAGCACATCGCCGGGCTTGGAGATATGCGATAGATCGATCTTGGGCGCAATCCCCTGGGGAGCGCGCGACGCGGCAGTGCTGCTTTGGCTGGCAGAGGACTTGCCGCGCTCAAAATGCGCGCGAACCTTATCCGCCTCATAGTCCTCAAGAGAACTGGAATGGGTCTTGCCGCTAGCCAGACCGATTTCCGCCAATATATCCAGAACCTGCCGGCTCTTGACTTCCATCTCGCGCGCGAGATCGTTGATACGAACCTTACTCATCCGCCTCTTTTCAAAATCTGCTACCCAAAGCCCACTAGTCGCTCATAGCTACCCCATGGTTTTGGCTGCTCTTCAAACTTCCGTTATCGCCTGATTGGCTTTGAAGGTTGCGGCGCATCTTACGCGCCGTCCTCTTGAGCCGCCTGCTCGTCCGCTGTTCCTTTTGTTTCGGTTGGTTCTTCGGCGTTTGGCAAAGTTTCAGCCGCAGCATCTGTAGAAGCAAGTGTTTCCGCCTCGGGCGCAACTGCTGCCACATCTTCCGTTCCTGCCTGAATCTCGCCGGCGTTCTCTACCTTTTCTGACGTATCTGCCTCAGATCCAGACGCGTTCTCCACTTCAGCCTCGCCTGGCTCGGCGGCTTCGGCTACAGCCGCTTCCACGCTTTCCGGCACATGGCCTTCTTCGCCCTCTTCAAAGTGGCCAAAGTAGTGGCGTACGGCTACGCTGATCTTCTCCAGCGTCTTTTCGCCGATGCCAGGAATCTCTTCAAGCTGCTCTGGCGTCATGTCGGCCAGGGACTCCACGGTGGTAATGCCCGCGGTGACCAGCTTTTGAATAATGCCCTCACCCAGCTCGGTGACCTGCTCAATAGGCGTCGAGGGCCCGCCGGAGAGAGCCTGCATCTGCTGCTCCACCTCCTGGCGCTTCTCCTCTTCGCTCTTGATGTCGATCTTCCAGCCCAGCAGCTTGGCCGCCAAGCGCACATTCTGTCCTTTTTTGCCGATAGCCAGCGAAAGCTGGGTGTCGTCCACAATCACTTCAAGCTGCTTGTCGGTCAGGTCCGCGATGGAGACGCGGCTGACCTTGGCCGGCTGCAGGGCCTTCTCCGCAAAGGTGGTGATTTCGTCGGAGTACTCGATAATGTCGATCTTTTCGCCGCGCAACTCGCGGATGATGGACTGCACGCGCATGCCCTTCATGCCCACGCAAGCACCCACCGGGTCCACGTCCTTGTCGCGGCTCTGGACGGCGATCTTTGTGCGCTCACCGGCTTCGCGGGCAATAGCGCGGATGGTGACCGTGTTGTCGTAAATCTCCGGCACCTCCGACTGGAAGAGATTCGAGACCAGCTCCGGGGCTGCGCGGGAGACGATCACCTGCGGTCCCTTGGCGGCGCGGTCCACCTTGAGCAGCACCACGCGAACCCGCTCGCCAATGCTGAACTGCTCCAGCCGCGACTGCTCGCGCTTGGGGCAGCGGGCCTCCGCCTTGCCCAGGTCATAGATCACGTCCTGGCCCTCGATGCGCTTGACGGTCGCGTTCAGAACTTCCTTTTCGCGGTGGGCATATTCGTTGAAGACCGTATCCCGCTCGGCCTCGCGCACCTTCTGGAAGATGACCTGCTTTGCCAGTTGCGCGGCGATGCGGCCCAGGGGCGTGGTGTCGCGGTAGAGCCGGATTTCGCTGCCCACCTCTGCGTCGGGAGCCAGTTCTTTGGCCTCGGCAAGCGTGATCTGGTTCAGCGGGTCTTCGATGGGTTCCTCATCGGCCACCACCGTCTTGTAGATGTAGGCCGTAATCTCGCCGGTCTCTTTGTTCAGTTCCCCACGCATGTTTTCCTGGGTTTTGTAGAACTTGCGCGTGGCAAGGGCAATGGCTTCCTCAACGGCGCCAACAACGATGCCGGGATCGATGCCCTTTTCCTGGCTCAGAAACTCGATGCTCTGGTACAAAACACTGGCCATACTCTGCTTGCTCTCTCGGGTGCTGCGTGCGGCTTGGCTGTTTGGGGCCAGGCCGGTTCAAATGGGTTGCGTTGAAGGGCGCGAGTGCGAGGCCCTTATATCTCCGGCACCAATTGCGCTTTCTCAATGTTGCTGAGCGCAATCTCTACCGTACTTACGCCTGTCTTCTTGCTCTTGCTGTTCTGTTTTACCGCGTCCAAATCCAATGTGATGCTATTGCCCGCACCCGCCGCCAGCCGCCCTTGCCAGTGCCGGTTGTTGCGGATTGGCTCAAAGGTCTGGATTTTCACCAGGCTACCGGCAAACCGGACAAAATCTTCAGGCCGGCTCAGCTTGCGGTCAAGCCCCGGAGAGCTGGCCTCCAGCGTGTACTCTGCGCCGGGAACCAGGTCTTCCACGTCCAGCAGCACGCCAAAGTCGCGGCTGAACTGGGCGCAATCCTCATGCGTAATGCCGGAAAGCTGCTCCGCGCGGAGCGTGCCCTCCTGTGTTTCCTGAATCACCCGCTCGGGAAGAGCCTCACATTCGCCCGCGGCAACCTGAGCCTCGATCTCGGCCTTCAGCCTGGCGCGCCCCTCGGCATTCTTCTCCAGATAAATGCGGAGAGTGCGCTCCTTCGACGGGCCGATGAACTCAATATCCACCAGGTCCAGCCCGTGTGAGGCGGCCACTCTTGCCGCCGCCGATCGAATTGCTTCCAGCTTGACTGCCATCGTTCCCTTGACCGCCCCTTGGGCAGCCCGTATCTCCCCAGGCCTTCCACTGAGCCGTTTCGCCCATTTAGAAGCCAAAATCCCAGGGATTTCGCCCGGAAAACCGGGAAATTTGCCGCAAATAAAAAGTGGGCTGTAAGCCCACTCATCTCTCCGCCAGCCGGCGCACTCACGGCAACTCAGGCGGACAAACTCGTCTGCATCCTTAGCATACGGCCAAATGGCGGGAAATTCAATGCGCAAGTGGGGTGGAGGGTGTGAATTTTAGGTGGATTGGGAGGCCGGGCCGAGATTCGTGGTTTCCCAGGCGTCAGAAGCTAGAGCCTTCGGCAAGCTTAAGGCATGCTCCAGGGCACTCTCAACTTATGTAGCCGAACAGGGGGAGTCCTGCCCCGGTGCTAGACTTATCCATATCTATGGCTGTTTCAAGTCCCCCTCATTCGCCCCATTCGCCGATGTCTTCCGCCTCAGTTGCCGAGGCCCGCGCCGCCCTGCTGAAACGCGCCGCCCGCGACGCCATGGACTACCTGGAAGAGGAGAACAAGCGCTCGGTTGCTCCCAGCACTAAGGCCGTTGCCGCGCTGAGCGCGCTGCGCGGGCCGCTGCCGCCGGGGCCCACCAGCGCGGAGGCCGTGCTGCACTTGCTGCATGAGTACGGTTCGCCGGCAACCATTGCGAAAACCTCCGGGCGGAACTTCGGCTTTGTAAACGGAGGCTGCCTGCCGGCGGCGCTGGCCGCAAGCTGGCTAGTAAGTACGTGGGACCAGAACGCGGCGTTTTTTGTGCAATCGCCCATAGCCATCACACTGGAGGAGATCGCGCTGGAGTGGGTGCGCCAGTTGCTTGGACTTCCGGAAGGAACCGGCGGGGCCGTAGTAACCGGGGCCACCATGGCCAATTTTACCTCCCTGGCCGCCGCGCGGCACGCCCTCTGCGCCCGCGCCGGATGGGATGTGGAGGCCGACGGCCTGTTTGGCGCGCCGCCCATTACCGTGGTGGTGGGCGAAGAGGCTCATGCCTCTGTACTCAAGGCGCTGGGAATGCTGGGCATGGGCCGCAAGCGCGTGGTGCGCGTGCCAGTAGACACCCAGGGACGGATGCGGGCCGATGCGCTGCCGCACCTGGACGCGCAAACCATTCTTTGCCTGCAAGCGGGCAACGTGAACACTGGAGCCTTTGACCCAGCGGCGGCCATTTGTCCGGCTGCGCGCGCGGCCGAAGCATGGATTCATGTGGACGGGGCCTTTGGCCTGTGGGCTGCCGCCTCGCCCGAGTATCACCGCTGGACCAAGGGCTTTGAGCAGGCCGACTCCTGGGCAACCGACGCCCACAAGTGGCCCAATATCGGCTACGACTGCGGCATCGCGATGGTGCGCGAACCCGAGGCGCTGCGGACGGCCATGTCGATCCGGGCCTCTTATCTGGCCCTTGGAGAGCACCGCGAGCCCTCCGACTATAACCCGGAGCTGAGCCGCCGCGCCCGCGGGGTTGAGCTGTGGGCCGGATTGCGCTCGCTGGGCCGGTCTGGCGTGGCGGAGATTGTGGAGCGTACCTCGACGCACGCCCGCCGCTTTGCCGCCGGACTCAAGGCCGCAGGCTACCAGATACTGAACGATGTGGTCATCAACCAGGTGCTGGTGTCGTTTGGAACGCCTGAGCGGACAATGCGGACAATTTCGCGCATCCAGGAAGACGGAACCTGTTGGTGCGGCTCAACCGTATGGCAGGGCCAAACCGCAATGCGCATCAGCGTCTCCTCCTGGGCAACGACAAAAGAGGACGTGGACCGCAGCCTGGCTGCGATGCTGAAGGCCGCGCAAGAATAAAGCCACTCCAGTCGATATCAGCCTCGCGGACTGTACCCCACCTCTAACACTTTTGTACTATCACGCATAGCTCTAAAGTAATAGAGCTACAGTCCCTATAGTGATATAGGACCAGTAAAATCATATTTATCTTGTAGATGCATCGGACCCCAACTTCTCTGATCGGCTAATTTTGGTCATGCTTATCCCCAGGCGACACCTATTTGCGTCATTGGCCGCGATGGTCATTGCGGCTGGATGTGGCACTCTTGCAGGCTATTGGTTGGCTCGCTATATTGCGGTGCGAACATCTGAGAGCCGGCTGGATCGCTACGCGAGCCGCCTTCTGGTGGATCAGGAGTCGACTTTTGCAGTATTGCGGACTGTTCTGGCGGCAGTGAATGCCTCAAAATACCGCCCATGTTCAGGCGCCGATGTAGATTACTTTCGCACCCTGATTTTTGCGCCTGATTACCTGAAGGACGCCGGACACATGCGCGACGGCAAGATTGAGTGCTCGGCAGCTCTGGGCCGTCTGTCGCAACCGGGTGGGCAATCTACGCCTGATTTCACCCTGCCGGATGGGTTGGCTCTTTATAGCAATTTAGCCGCATATCAAAAGAATGGCCTTGCCACCCTCGCTTTGCAGCAAGGCGGCTCGTTTGTCGTCTACACCCCTTTGACGCCCATGCAACTGGAACCGGCGCCGATGCACTATACCGAAACGGTGGCCGACGCCCCGACCCACTCGCACGAAAGATTGCTCGGCGAATCGCTCCATGTGCGTGCGCAGATTCTAACCTCAGAGGGCAGTGTGCTCCAGGGAGACAACCTCTACGCTACCCGGTGCTCCACTCGCTTTTTCTTCTGCATTACGGCCTACACCTCCATACCTGAGGTGATGGAAGCCAATCGCACCAGATATATCGGACTCACTGCCCTGTTCAGAGTGTTTGGCGGACTCTCCGGTCTTGGACTTTCGCTTTTGTACTACCGCTACCAGAGGATGGAGCATCAACTGCGCCGCGCGGTTCTCAAGGACGAGTTGACCCTGGTCTATCAACCGATCGTGCAACTAGAAAGCGGACGTATAAGAGGAGCGGAGGCTCTGGCGCGCTGGACCAATAAAAAAGGCATAGCTGTCAGCCCCGACGTCTTTATAAAAATCGCAGAAGAGCACGGTTTTGTGAGCGCTATTACAAGACTCGTAGTGCGACAAGCTCTGTGCGATTTCGGGAAGACCCTGCGCAGCCATCCCTGGTTTCGACTCAGCATCAACGCAGCCGCCGCGGATTTGGCAGACCCCAGATTCCTGCCCATGCTGGATCGTTCACTCAAGGAGGCTGGAGTGCCGGCGCAGAGCTTGTCCATCGAGATTACCGAAAGCTCTACCGTGATGCGCGGAGCGGCCACGGAGACGATCCGCAGCCTGCGCGAAAGGGGCTACAGTGTCCACATCGACGATTTCGGCACCGGCTACTCAAGCCTGTCTTATCTGCACGAACTTTCGGTGGATGCCATCAAGATCGACAAAGCCTTCACACGGACGATTGGCACAGGCTCGGTCATGGTGGCCATCTTGCCGCAGATCCTGGCCATGGCTGAGGCATTCAACCTGGAAGTGATTGTAGAGGGAATTGAAACCGAGCAGCAGGCTAAGTACTTTGCAGACTATAGACAGCCCATTCTTGCTCAGGGATGGCTCTTTGGTTACCCGGTCTCAGCCGAAGAACTTCAACGTCTGCTGGCCGGGGAGCAAAAGAAATGTCTCATTACAGCGAAGCCGCAGTGATCCGCAGGAATGCAGCCGCCATGGATTCCCTTGACAGCCGCCGCCACGGGGCTGAGGCTAGTTTTATGTACCGAGTGCTTCGATTTACCTCTGTAGCCGCGTTTTTCCTCGCGTGCGCCGTCTCCATTGCGCCTCTTGCCCACTCGCTCGATAAGCAGCCCGCCAGCGTTTACCACGCGCGCCGCGTGGCGCTAGCCGCCAGTCTCCATGGCGGCGTGGCAGTGCTCTTTGCCGCCGAGGAACCGGTCCTGGACTTTATGCCTTACAGGCAGGACTCGGACTTCTACTACCTGACGGGCTGGAATGAGCCGGGAGCGGGGCTGCTGATTGTGGCTGACGCGCCGGAGGCGGCTACGCCGCGCACCTACAAAGAGATTTTGCTTCTGCCCACGCGCGACCTGCGCATGGAAAAGTACACCGGCGTAAAGCTGGATGCGGCTACGCCGGGAGCGGCAGAGACTGCGGGCGTGGATGCCGTGGAACCGATGACCGCGCTGCCCGCTGAGTTGAACCAGCTCATCGATAAAGACCGGCGGCTGAGTTATAATATCTGGGCTCAGCCTGGCGCTTCGCAGGCCAAGGCGCTGCTGGACTTCACGGCTGCCACGCTAGGTATCTCGGAGACCGGCGTGGCCCGCGATGTGACCACGCTGACCATACCTCTGCGCCAGGTGAAGGATGAGGGCGAGATTGCGTTGCTCAAGAAAGCCTCCGTGGCCTCCATCGCCGCACAGAGGGCAATGATGAGAGACGCCAAGCCGGGCATGACCGAGCGCGCCATCGCCGGCAAAATGACCGCCGTGTGGATGGAGAACGGATGCGAGCGGCCTAGCTACGCTCCTATAGTGGGTTCGGGGATCAATTCGACCACCTTGCACTACTCAGAGAACTCGCGGACGATGGAGGATGGCGACCTGCTGCTGGTGGACGCTGCCTGCGAGTACTCCATGTACGCCAGCGACATTACCCGCACGGTGCCGGTGAACGGCCACTTTACCGTGCGGCAGCGGGAGATTTACAACATTGTGCTGGGCGCGCAGCAGGCGGCCATCAAGGCCTTTGTGACCGGCAAATCGACCATCAACGACCGCGACCGCCACGACCCGAATTCGCTGGACACAGCTGCTTACAACTACATCAACACCCATGGCAAGAGCCTGGACGGCAAGCCGCTGGGGCAGTATTGGCTGCACGGGCTGGGTCACATGGTGGGCATCGATGTACATGACCCGGCGAATTATCCGGCAGTACTCAAGCCGGGCATGGTCTTCACCATCGAGCCGGGCATCTACATTCCAGAGGAGAAGCTGGGCGTACGCATCGAGTGCGATTTTCTGGTAGGCTCCGACGGCAAGCTGATCGACCTGGACGCTGCCCTGCCGCACACGGCGGATGAAGTGGAAGCCGCGATGCGGGGCAAGTAAGGAACGTCATGGACCCGCGCGACAAGATGGATACTGGACAACTGGATACCCTGGCAAGCGCCTTCACGGAGCAACTGCTGGCCTGCCTGGATGAGTGCGCGCGCGGACGGCGGGGTCTGTTCTCCGATGTCAGACTGCTGAGTGAAGAGGCCGAAGAGCGCTCCTGGCCTGAGGCGGCGCAACTGCGCGAGCTGGCACTGGCATTGCAGGCGATTCTAGCCCAACAGGAAGAGCGGAATGCGCTGTGCGACGAGTTTCTCGACCTCTGCTCGATCCACGGAGAGAGCAATCCAGGCGAACGGAAGCTGGCGCGGGCCTTTCTGGAGCGCATTGAACGAGGCGAGGTGGGCGCGCAACCTGAAGGGGAGAAAAGGCCGTGGTAATTCTGCATACGTTTCTGGCGCTGGTGGCCGGTTTTGCCACCATGGCCCTGCTGGTGATTGCTATTACCACACTGCTGACACGCCTGGTTCCCAGTTGGGTCAGCACGGAGGGCAGGCCTCAGCCGGGCTACGTCTTCGTCAACCTGGGCTACTCGTTTCTGGCGGCGGCGGCAGGCGGTTACGTGACGGCATGGATCTCGGCAGCCAATCCGCTGATCCATGTGCTGGTGCTGGGCCTTGTGGTGCTGGCGCTGGCCGCGCTCAGCGCTATGCAGTCGCGCGGCAAGCAGCCCATCTGGTATCAGCTTTCGCTGCTGGCCATCACGCCTCTTGGAGTGCTGGCCGGCGGGCTGCTGCGGCTGAGGGTGCTGGGAATTCTTTAGAGCCTGCTATTAACTTTCGCGTGGCCTGCGGGAAAGTTAATAACAGGCTGCCAGAGAGGTTCGCAGCAAAACAGCAAAGCGCCGCACTATCCGGCCCCGCACCTTACCAGCGCACGCCCAAGGTAACCGGAATCAGCTTGGTGCCCGCGGCAACGGTGGTAACGCCAAGGCCATCTGGGTTGGTGGAAACGGCTGGCGATAACACATCCAGGTAGCGCACCTCGGCAAAGAGCTTCATTCTGCTGCCGTCATAGAGACCGCCCAGTCTGCGTTGATAGCCCCCGCCAATGCTCCAGCCGCCCTGGTTGGAGGAGAAGTGGCCCACCACCTGGTTCGCGATACCTACGCCGCAGTAATAGTAGTCGCAATACCATACCTCGGATGGGTCAGTGAAATTGGTCATCTTGCGATAGAATCCTCCGCCGCCGGTTACATACAAGTCGTTCGTCTTCTTGGGAAAGAGATCGTAAACCGGATTGAGGGTGAGCGACCAGATGTGCGCGTTGCCGCCCTGGGCCTGGGTCTCGGCAATCATGGCGCCGGGCAGCTTGTCGTCGATGAACTGGTACTCGGCCAGCAGGGCAAGGCGATTGGTGATGTTCAGCCCTGCGCCCACGGTAAAGTTTCCACCCCAGGTAATGTAGGGCGAGGAGCCGCTGGTGGGGGCGTTAAAGCCGCCACCAAATTCGAGGGCGTATCTGGTGGCGATTGTGTGCATCAAGCCGCTATCCTGGTATTTTCTCGCATCAGGCGCTGCCGAGGCGGGCGCGGAAGGCAAGCCGGAGAGGCTAGAGGGGGAGAGAGACGCCATAAGCTCGAGCGAGCTTGACTCATTGGAGACTGGGCTGGATTGATTAGGGGAAACAACGGATTGCGCGCCGGCCAAACCAGCAGTAAACATGACCGCAACTCCAAGGAAACTAACACGCCGCGTGAGCGACATCCAACGAGAGAATGACATGACGGAACCTCCAAGAATTGAATTGTCTTTGCTTTCGGCCGAAAATCATGCTGTGCTCGATCATTGGATTAGACACAGATAGCGCGTGAAGGTTACATGGGGCCCGGCGAACGGGCGTGGAACTTTCCATAAGAGTGACACTTCCATACAATATGCCACCTTTCTATCCTAGGTACCGTGACCGCATGAAGATATTCTATTGCAGCGCTGTCGTGCGCGGGTCTCCCATCCCAGCAAGCCAAAAGCGGGCTTGCCGGGAACCCCGGTCTGGAGACCGATTGCATGACAGCATCGGCTCCCTCGGCCTGAGTAGACTGGTTGCGGCCAAACGACCACGAGCTCGGGAGGAAAGGAGCCGAGCATGATGATTATCGGATGTGATTTTCATCCGCGGTTTCGCAGATCGCTTTTGTCTACCAGGAGATGGGCGAGTACGGCGAGCATCGCCTGTGCCATCCCCAGGAGGCGGAGCAGTTTTGCCGTTTTCTGGCGGGAAGATAGGTGCGCATCGGAGCTGAGGCGACGGGGAACTTCCGTTGGCTCCGGCATTTGGTAGCGGAACTGGCTCATGAGTTTCTGCTAGGGGATGCTTGCGCGATCCGTGCCAGCTGTCCGCGCAAGCAGAGGACGGACAAGCGGTCCGCTAGACACATTTTGTCGTTGCTGGTCGAGGATCAATTTCCGGTAGTCTGGCAGCCTCCGGTGGAGAACGACGAACTGCGACAGCTACTGTTGCATCGCTGCCGGCTGGTGCGTATGCGTACCAGGATCAAGAACCAGTTGGACTCGATGGCCAAGGATGAAGGGTTATTGAGTCTTATTTTTAGACTTTTGCATGACCTTGCACAGCGCGGCATTTCGGCGCATAAAGTTATTTATATCAATAGATACAAGCGGTTACGGAAGTGCACAGCGATGCATGGAAATGCTCGGAATTCCAGTCGCAACAGGCACCAAAACAGGCACCAGAAAATCATCCAAAACATACACGCAAATGATCCGAGCGCAAATCCTGAGAAAACACTGCTCCAAAGGCAGAAAGAGTAAAATGCGGGGTGACGGAGGACGATGCGTCTATGAGCAGGCCAGAGGATTTTCGCAGTGAAAACCTAAAAGTCTGGAAAGAGCTACTTGAGAGCATCTTTCCGCTGGGCATCCCATCTTCAGCGACTTGGACCGATCTGCTATCTATGAGCAGCGTCTTGAATAAAATTGCTTCACATCCCGACTCAAACCATATGTTTTATCAGTAGTGTCCGGTTAGAAGTCGAATAGAATCATCTGGTTCCTGGAGGAGCTG
>VFSW01012903.1_pt1 | contig 11634 bp, 9 predicted proteins | sample 5358111 | NCBI WGS metagenome assembly VFSW01 (sample SAMN11554181, study PRJNA540505) | mine drainage metagenome | isolation source: sediment from site ElyBrook_90M | place: USA: Ely Copper Mine, Vershire, VT | collected 2017 | reverse complement strand
CACTCAAAGCCAAAGTCGCCGCTTCCATCGTCGCCATCTCGTCGATTCATCTGCTGCGCGCCTTTATGAACGCAGAACATACCGAGAACAACAAGCTGATCATGTATGTGGTCATCCATCTGACCTTCGTCGTTTCGGCGCTGCTGATGGGCTACCTGGACAAGATGACGCATTCTTATAAAGGCCACTGATTCCTTGAATATGCGCACGCTACGATTTTTACACCGTACTACGGAGCACACCATGGCAGATATGATCACCGATTCGGGACTAAAGTATGACGACACAGTGATAGGCGACGGCGCCACCGCCGAGAAAGGCCGGACTGTCTCGGTGCACTACACAGGCTGGCTCGCCGACGGCGAGAAGTTCGATTCAAGCAAAGACCGCAACGATCCTTTCCAGTTTCCGCTCGGTGCCGGCCGCGTGATCCGCGGTTGGGACGAAGGCGTGCAGGGCATGAAGGTCGGCGGCACGCGCCGTCTGACGATTCCGCCGCAGCTCGGCTATGGCGCGGCGGGCGCCGGCGGCGTGATCCCTCCCAATGCCACGCTGGTGTTCGAAGTGGAGCTGCTCGAGATACTGTGAAGGACCATGTTCTCAAGGCCGACATCGCCGCCGCCGTACGGCGTGCGCTGGCCGAAGACCTGGGCACGGGTGATGTCACCGCGGCGCTGCTGCCCGCCGATGGCAGCAGTGCCGCCACGGTCATCACCCGCGAGGACGCCGTGTTGTGCGGCACGGATTGGTTTGATGCAGTGTTCGCGCAACTCGACACCACGCTGCGCGTCAGTTGGCTGGTTCAGGATGGCGACGCGATACGGGCGAATCAGGAACTGTGCAGGTTGCACGGCCCGACCCGGGCGCTGCTCAGCGGCGAACGCTGCGCGTTGAATTTTCTTCAGACATTATCCGCCACGGCCACGGCGACACGCCGCTACGTCGCCGCCATAGCCGGCACCGGCGCGCAGATCCTCGACACTCGCAAGACCGTCCCCAGCCTGCGCGCCGCGCAGAAATACGCCGTGCGCTGCGGCGGCGGGCGCAATCACCGCATGGGACTGTACGATGCGATCCTGATAAAGGAAAACCATATCGCGGCCGCCGGCTCGATTGAGCGCGCGGTCAGCATGGCGCGCGCGCTGTATCCGGATCTCAGTATCGAAGTGGAAGTCGAGAACCTCGATGAACAGCAGCAGGCGCTTGCGGCGCACGCCGACATCATTCTGCTCGATAATTTCTCCATTGCCGAGCTGTCCGAGGCCGTAGCCCTGAATGCCGGTCGCGCCAAGCTGGAAGCGTCCGGCGGGATAACGCTCGACAACGTGCGCGCGATCGCCTCGACCGGCGTAGACTTCATCTCGGTGGGCGCACTCACCAAGCATGTCCATGCGGTGGATCTGTCGCTGCGGATCAGCAATTGCGAATAAACCGCTCGACAGACCCCCTCTCCCCACAGGGGATAGGGGACATTTTATGTGCCGCAAAAACTTAAAATCCATCTTCACCGCACAATCACACACAAGGCCGACACGAATGGACAGCAAAGTTGCACGTGAATGGCTCGACGCCCTGGCAGGCACCGCCAACGCCAAGGATTTTGTCGCGCATATGAATCTGATTTCGAGACAGGTACAGGTGTTTGGCGTACCGGGCTTCGAGGTGATTGGCTACGACGATTGGGCACAGCAGTGTAACCATGAGTTCGCTGCGGGCATACTCGCGCGCGTGTCTTACCAGAGTCTCAAGGTGCAGGCCATGACACCGGGGCGCGTCATGTTCAAGACCTTGGAAACCCTGGAGACCAGCGCCGGAGAGCTCCAAACCCAGGGGATCGAGGTCGTCATTGTGCAGGAAAACGACGGGGTGTGGCGCGTCACGCAGGAACGCGTACTGACGCCGGAGGAGGCCAGATTCGATGGTCTTTACGCGTAATGCATTGTCGACAGTTGCTCGGTCGCGCGCGACTTTGCGCGCGGTCTTGCGCACCACCCCATTGCATGATCACCCGGGCCGCGGATTGGCCGCCTTTTTGACTCGCTATTGATCCCGGCCCATAATGCGAACCATCCCCCGCACGACCGGCGCCTGCGGGCGCTCAGTGACTTAGGCATTCAATCCGCGAGGTTCCCGCATGGGAAATGAAATGAATATCGATGACCGCATCAAGATGACGCGGGCCATCATGATCATGTTCGATGAATTGCACATAGAGCCAGCCGCACAGGTAAATCTGCTGGGCATGCCCGATGACATCAAGCCGCGCGTCATGGACCGCTACCGCAAAGGCACACCGTTCCCTGACGACGAGCAGATCATGTTGCGTATCGAGCACCTGGTTGCGATTTATGACGCACTGCGCACTAGCTTCCCGCGCAATGCGAAGATGGGCCATCACTGGCTGACCAGCCCGAACCGTCACTTCAACTACCATACGCCTTTGCAGGTGATGCTCAACGATGGGATGGGCGGACTGGAGACGGTGCGCGGGCGCCTGGACTGCACCATGGGCTGGATCTGAGCAGCCAGAAACGCACAGGGGCGTCCCTGTGCGACCGGAACACCTCAGAGACGCTTGCGCAAGGTATCGAGTCTGCCATCCCACTTCAAACTGAAGCGACGATTGATAGCATCCAGCAGCGGCAACACAGTACGCACCACGGCAGCTACCAGCGGCAGCAAGTTGCGCGGCACGGATTCCGGCGGCAACTGTTCACCCGGTACCGGGGGCTGCGGCGCAGCGCCCTGCAATTCCGCCTCGACACGCATCAATTCGGCCTCCATGGATACGCGGCGACTTTCTTCTTCCGCGATCCGCACCTGCTCCGCCTTCTCCGCGGCGCGACGCCGCAATTCCGCGTCGGCTTTAATGAGTGCCGTTTCCTGTTCGGCCCGCGAATGCGCTTTGGCAACCGCGTCATGGTCAGGAAGCGCCGGAGCGGCGCCGGCACTATCAACCGCCGGCATTGCATTACCGTGCTGCGCCTCGATCGCGAGTGGGTGCTCAGCCTGCCCCGCCTCCAACCGCTGCGCGCGTAAACGCATTTCTGCGGCGGCCTGAGCTATCGCTTCCAGCTCGGCGCGCTGCAAGTCTTCCCGCTCGGCCACGGCACGCGCCGCCGCCTCGGCCTTGACCCGCGCAGCCTCCTCGACCCGCAGGCGCTCCGCCGCTTCGGCTTTGGCTGTCGCTGCCTGTTCCGCCCTGATTCGCGCGTCCGCTTCGGCCTTGGCCCGCGCCGTTGCCTCGGCATGCAGACGCGCTTCCTCCTCCGCTTTCGCTGTAGCCGCCTGCTCGGCCTCGATACGCGCTGCTTGCTCGGCACGCGCACGGGCCTCCTCTTCAGCCTTAATTCTAGCCTCCTGTTCCGCCTTGCTACGCGCCGCCGCTTCGGCTTTGCTACGCGCCTCTGCCTCGGCATGCAGACGCGCAGCCTCGGCGGCTTTAGCGATCGCTTCCTGTTCCGCCCTGATTCGCGCCTCCGCTTCGACCTTGAGCCGCGCCTCCGCCTCGGCACGCAGACGCACTTCCTCGGCGGCCTTGGCCTTGGCTTCCGCCTCGACACGCTGCCGTGTCTCAGCTTCCGCGCGCTGCCGGGCCAGTTCTTCCTCACGTGCCATGCGCACGGTTTCCCGCAATTCCACCGCGCTGACGGTGTCATCCTTGATCAGACAATTGCCGCCACCCTGCAGCGCCACCTCCAGCCGTTGAACGGCACTCCTGAGCAGCAGCTCCAGCGTCAATTCTGATTTGATCTCCGGTATGGCGATACCCATGCTGGCGCTGACCTTCACCCGCCGTCCGCCATGGAAGAACTTCATGGTGTCGATTTCACCGAGGATGCGCTTGCCCAGGTGACGGGTACCGACTGGGTTGGAAGCCGGCAGCAACAAACCGAAACGGCCGTCCTCGATACGCGCCACGGTGTCTTCGCGACGAACCTGCGCGCGCAGCACATCGGCAACCTGCACCAGCAACTGGTCACGCATCGACTCTTCCATCGCCATCGTGAGCGCGGCGTAGTCATCCAGTTCCAACAGAATCATGGCCAGTTCGCTCTTGTGGCGCACGGCGTATGACATGCACTCGTTGCCGCGCAACTTGAAGTGCCTGGCGTTGGCCAACTGCGTGACCGGATCGAGCGTGGCCTGATCCTCCAGCGCGCTGGCGGCTTCCTGGAGTTTGCGCTGACTCTTGGCATGCGCATCGGCCCGGGCGCGGATCTGCACGGACTGGAAGGGTTTGGTAATAAAATCGGTTGCACCGCTTTGCAGCGCACGTTCTTTGATGGTTTCATCGTCTTCGTTGCCGGTGATGACGATGACAGGCAATTCACGGATGCGCGCATCTTCCGAGCCACGAATACGCTGCAGCAATCCGAAGCCATCCAGTCCGGGCATGGACAGATCGGTGAATACCACTTGGACAGTGGGCTCGGCGAGCAGTCTTTCCCAGCCGTCTTCACCGTCAACACCCTCCATGAGGGTGAAGTCCTCCGCCAGGATCTTCTTGATGGCATGACGCATCAGGCGCGAGTCATCCACAACAAGAATGACTGGTTTATCAGTGCTTTGAACTGTTTCTGACGAGGCGGCGGGATCGCTTATCATCGACATCTTTCCTACTGTCTGCGGTGGTTATACACAGGGTCGGGAGACCGTTACTGCCTTGTATCGGTCCATAAGCGATGATCTTTAGCTGCTTTGGCATAGCATCATCGCGCGCCGGCGCGATCGGCGCGGCGCCAGTCCCCGCAGGGTCACGGCCGGCAAAACCGCAGCGGCGTTTTGCCGGGGTATTGCTATTATCTCCATATCTCCCGTTACATTGCCTCAACACATCCGAAGGAGACCGCCATGCCCACTTCTACCGGTTTCACCATCCACACGCTGGAACTCGGCCCAATGGAGAATTTTGTCTATCTGATCCAGGATCACGCCAGCGGTCGCGGCGCGGTGGTCGACCCGGCCTGGGAGGTCGGCGCGGTACTCAATCTGGCGCGCGACAAAGGCATCGCCATCACCGACATCCTGCTCACCCATAGCCACCACGATCACGTCAACGGGGTCAGCGAACTGCTCGATCACTGCGACGCCGAACTGCACCTGCTCAAAGCGGAGGCAACCTTCTGGGGAACAGAGCTGACCCGCCCCAGCCTGCACCACGGCGGCGATGTGCTGGACCTTGGCAGCACGCCGATCACGCTGCTGCATACACCGGGACATACGCCCGGCTCGGTCTGTTATTCATTGGGCAACGATCTGATCACCGGTGATACGCTGTTCGTCTACGGCTGCGGGCGCTGCGACCTGCGCGGCGGCGACCCGGAGCAGATGTTCCAGACCTTGAAACATCTGGCGCACGACCTGCCGGCCGGAAAAGTCATCCATCCGGGTCATAACTACTCCATCGACACGGTTTCGACTCTCGCCGAACAACGCGTCGGCAATCCCTTCCTGCATTTCCACAAACTCGACGACTTCGTTTTCTACCGCATGCACTACCACGACCAGCACCGCGACTCACCCTACGGCCCGGTCCTGCCGGGGCATGTGATGGATGATGCGTGAAATGTATTAACCGCCAAGAAAGATTGATTACTGGACAGCGTCGCTCAAGGACAGAACAAGCTGCCAATCCTGCATGGAAGGAGTAGAGGAAGCGATTCTGCGCGAAGCGCAGAGAGCGATGTATGACGCCCCCAGGGGCAGGCCCAGAGGGCCGGGCGGTTCACCGAAGGTCGCCGCGAAGCGGCGTGCGAAGGTGAACTGCAAGGCTGTCCCGAAGGACCGTCATTAATGTGGAGCGAAGCGTAGGCGATCTTATTGTCGCCGAGCCAGCGACGCACGGAGGCATTAAACCGTCTCGCAAGCGCGGTCTGCGGGGCCGGGAGCGCCGTTAGACGCAGCGCGTCGTGAGACACGCTTGTGAAGAACGCAATATGCCACACCACCACACTCACCGTTTATATCTGCAACAGCTTCCGGTAATTGCGCAGCCGCTTCTGCAAACTCCGGCGCGCGCTGTCCCAGGCATGACTCCACGGCAGACCCTTTTTCATCAGGGCGCGACACAGTGTCAGCATGCCGTCGATATCATCGAGGTGCACGAACTCCGGAGCGGGTCCTTGTGAGTACGCGCAGTCCGGGCCGCCTTCGAAACCTTGATTGTGATAGTTGCCGAGCGGCACCGACAAGCCGATCGCCGTCAGGCCATACGCGGTGGCGGCCGTGGCCTCGCAGGCGCCGCCGTCCATGATGCGGCGCTGGTGCGCGCCGGGCAGCACGCGCTGCGCCAGTTCGCTGAGCACTTGTGTGGCATCGGCAGCGAAGACCGTGCGCCGGTCGCCGAGCCTCACCACCGGACCTTTGCCGATGCGCGCGCCCGGCAAGGTGCGTGAACTCTCCAGGCTGACGCACAATACCGGCCGGCGCGCCTGCGCCAACCAGCCCTGCTCGAAATGAGCGATGGCACCGATGAATCCGACTTCCTCGGCGCGCGTCAACAGACCGATAAACGGCGGCATCGCCCGCGCGCGGCGCTGCCGGAACCGGCAGGCACTATCGATGATGGCGAACACACCGACTAGATCGTCCGCCGCCTTGGTATAAACATGCTCACCTGAACACCACGCCGGTGCGCGGAAACCGAAGCCGCCGAACAAGGTTCTGGCACGCCGCCCCGCTGCCGGCGCGGCGCGATCGAAAAGAACCTCAGCCGTATCGATCGCCAGGCCCGAAGCGCTGAGTTTTACTTTGCGGAGCTTGCCTTCCCCGCAAGTGCCCTGCCCGTCCGCCAGCCAGACCTTCGCGCCGTTCACGTGCTTGACCGGCGCGCCGCCATGCCAGCGCACCGCGAGCCGTTGCGGACTCAACCAGCGCACGCCGTGAAATCCGGGATGATCCATGTGCGCGATGAAAACGCGCACCGGTTCGGCACTGCGGGTGTGCAGCAATTGCTGATAGGCGCGCAGCGACGCCGCACCGACGACAAGATTACCGGTCGGGTCAGCGAAGAACGGCACGCCGGCGGCCGCAAGTACGCGCTCCGCCCAATCGATGACGTGCTGTTCACGGAATGGCGCGGTAGGCTGGGCAAGCAGTTCGAGAAGTTGGGTGCGTTGAGAGAGCAGCATATATTAGTGGATCACCGATATTTGCGATTTGAATGCTGCAAGGGGCGGGGCTTGGAGCCGCCCCTACGAAAATCAGTGCAGGCACTAAGTTTGGAGGTTATTTTTCCTGTGACGCAAGAGCGGCGCTACGTGCCCGGCGCGGCATCAGGCCCGGCACGGCATTGACCAGCGACAACATCAGGGCCGCGACATACGGCACCGATTGCACCAGCAGCAGTACAGCCCAGACCGTCGCCTCCGGCGTAAAGCCGTAGGAGATCAATACCATCATGATAGCCAGCCACAGCATGCCCAACACAAAGGCCTCCTCTCTCGCCATCAGGAACCCCTGCATCAGGGCCGGGCGCGATTCGCATTTCGGCGTACGCAGGAACGGCGTGCTGTCGGTGGTCAGCCCCTGAATGACGGCGCGCGCGATGGTATGGGTCAGCGCCATACCGGCGATCGCGGCGCCGATGCGCTGGCGCGTGCTGCACGGCACCTTGGCCACGTACAACCAGAAGCTGTGCAGAACCTTGAAAAAGAAAATCCCGAGCGTTGGAATCAGGAACACGCCCAACGGAAACTGGAAATATTTCGGCCATATCACCAAGCCGATGGACCACAACACGCCCATGACGGTGAACAGCAGGTGCAGTGCATCGGTGAACCACGGCAACCAGCCGGAAACGAAGTGATACTGCTGCGCCGGCGTCAGGCCCTTGCCGTCGGCACTCGGTTTCTCGATACCCGGAATCAGCCAGCGCCAGTAGCGGCGGATGATCTGCATGGCGCCGTAAGCCCAGCGGAAGCGCTGCTTCTTGTAGCCGGTGAAACTGTCCGGCGTCAGGCCGTGACCGAAGGGATGATTCACATACACCGCTTCCATACCTTCATGAAACAGACGCAGCCCCAGTTCGGCATCCTCGCAGATCGTGCCTTCGCCCCAATTGCCGACGCCGGCCAATGCCGTGCGGCGGATCAAGGTCATGGTGCCGTGCTGGATAATGGCATTGCGTTCATTGCGGTGCATCATGCCGATCTGGAAGAACCCGTTGTATTCCCAATTGATCATCTCCTTGAACGGATCGTCTTCCCAGCCACGGTTGTCCTGCGGCGCCTGTACGAAGCCGACCTTGGGATTGTCGAAGTACGGCGTCAGCGCGCGCAACCAGTTCGGTTGCACGATGTAATCGCTGTCGATCACGCCAATCACCTCGGCACGCGCATCGGTCTGCGTCAAACCATAGTTGAGCGCACCGGCCTTGAAGCCCGGCCATTTCGGCAAGTGGAAAAAATGGAAGCGCGCGCCGAGCACGGCGCAATGCGCCTCGACCGGTTTCCAGATCGCCTCGTCCTTGGTGTTATTGTCGATCACCAGCACTTCAAAGTTCGGGTAATCGAGATGCGCCAGACTATTGAGCGTCTGGATGACCATGTCCGGTGGCTCGTTATAGATGGCAAGGTGCAGCGACACCATCGGCAGGGCTCGGTCACGCGCCGGATCGAGAGGTTTGAAATAGCGCTTCCAACCGCCGCTCCAGAGCGTCTCAGTGAGTTCAAAACCGTTGATGAGAACAACCAGTAGCAAGGCCAATTGCGCCGGCAACAGCACCCCCCACATAATGCGACTGCCCAATGTGAGGCTGTGCGTGAGCGGCGTGAACGCGGTCCAGATCAGCATCGAGATGGTGAGCTGGATCAGCATCGCGTAGAACAATCGGCCCTGCATGCGCAGCGATTGCCAGCGCAGCAGGAACCACGCCACCGGCAACAGCGCCAGCAAGGTCGCCGCCGCCAATTGTTCCCGCCACCATGGGTTCTCGGTCACCGGCCCGACCATTGGGAATTTCGGCTTGCGATCGACCGTGTAGATGCCCCAATGCACGCCCGCCGTGCCTTCCATGTCGTACTTCCAGGGTTGATCGAAGGCCTCCATGATGAAGTAATCCAGATGCCGCTCCGCGGCGATATTCAGGAAGCCGCGGATAAAACGCGCCTGGCTGACCAGGCTGGGTTTGGCCGCGCCGCGACGGTTGCCGTCACTCGGCCAGCCCACTTCGCCGATCAGAATGTGCTTGCCGGGAAATGTTTCACGCACCTGCTCATAACGTTCCAGCACCCAGCCCAGCGCCTGATCGTTGGGGACGGCTTCCCAGTACGGCAGGATGTGAATGGCGATGTAATCGACCTCCTTGGCAAGTTCCGGATGCGCCAACCAGACATGCCAGGGCTCGGCGGTGCTGACCGGAACCTTGACGCGTGAACGCACTTCGCGCAAGTATTTGATCAGTTGATTGACGGTGACGTCGCCGCGCAGCAAAGACTCGTTGCCGACGATGACGCGGTCGATATTGTCATAACGCCGCACATCGCTGATGAGGCCGCGGATCTCGCGATCATTGCGTTCCGTGCGGCCATCCAGCCAGGCGCCCGCGGTCACGCGCATATCATAGCGGCGCGCCAGACGCGGCGTCTCTTCGGCGCCGTCGATGGAGCTATAGGTACGCACGCTCGCCACCTTACCGTACAGCAGTTTGAGGTCGCCATCGATGTCCTTGGCGCTCGGGTGGATGTTCTTAAAGGGATCCTGGCCGCGCTGATAGGGGCTGAAGGACACGCCGCGGATCATGCCTTCCCAATCCTGCTCGGACTGCGCGCGGTTGAACAGCGCCCAAACCAGCAGGTTCACGGCGACAACCAACAGCAGCACGATCAGACTGGATTTACGCATAACTGAAGCGTTGTTCAACCTCTTGGCGATGGAGCCGCACATCACTGCGGTGCGTTACCGTAATCGCACGCAAGTATTGCCACTGGCGCCGGAAATATTAAAGAACAGGGTCAGTCGTCCTACCGCGGACCGGCCCGAAGAAATCTCAATGCACTGTTTACCCGCTGCGCCGGCGCCAACCTGTCGAACCGGTTTCATGGCGCTGCAATCGGCTTACGATGATATAGAGCGACGCCTGAAATGTCGAGGGGACTTGGTACAAAATCCTTGCGCCTACAGTAGCTTGCCGGCCATCTTTACGGCACTTCCCAAAGGAGCCGCCGGCCCGGCTCAATAAACCCTTGATAAGACTCGTTGCCATTCTTCAAAGCGACGCATGTCGCACCGGAAGCGGTACCGAATCTTCACGTATCAATAGAATGGCGGGGCTTCTTCGAGCAAATGCAGACCCTGTTGCACGGAGACGCCGTGCAGCAGCATGGCGCGATAGGTCAGATGGTGAATGCCACGCGCGAGCTTCTCCCAGCCGGTGATGCGGAAACCGATGTTGCCGAACTGCCCGGGAATATTTTCCGGGGGATCCAGCGCCGACCTGTCATCCATAATATAGACTTGGCGTCTGATCGGTTCGCTGGCGGGAAAATCCATGGTCACCAGCAGCGTGCCGTATCTGTTCACCAGCGCAAAAGCGCCGTCACCCGATGCGTTGAAGCGCCACTTGGCCGCGCTCATGTGTCCGTCGATCGGAAAGCCTTCCGGCAGCGAGCGACTATAGACACTGCCGGCCGGATAGTCCGGGCCGTCGTTGCCATCCCAGGTGGTCACACTTTCCAGGTGGGAGAAAAACCAGTCGTTGCGGAACGGCACGTCGAGGCGGATGTCGGCAAGGATAGCGTGCTCGTAGGCGATGTAGTCGATGGTGATCGTCGGACTGCGCAGACCCAGCACCACCCGTATCGAGTTTTCGGTGCGGCGGATAACCCGCACCGGACCGACGCGGGTACCGACTAGCGTGGAACGGTAATCTTCGACGCCACGGCGGAACGTAAAGCCGCCGAGGAAGCGACCGGCGTGACGGATTTTCATGACATCGAGGATATTGCTACCATACGCGCGGCGCACCGGGTCGTACCATTGCACACTGTCGGCGAGCATCGGCATCCGGTGCGAGAACGCCAAGCGGTAGATATCGGATTCCAGCGCATCGCTGCCCGGCCGGTAACGCACGTAGCGGTCGGGCGCGGGTTCAGGCGCAGGTAGCGCCAGCAAGTACACCCAGGCCTGCCGCGCGGAGCGGGGATCACGCAGCTCAACCGCGACGACCCTCTCCGGCCGCAATTGCAGGACCGGAACCGCGCCGCGCTCGCCCAGGTCGCCGGCCATGAAGACACATTCATCCCGCGCGGTGAAATGCGCATCGTGCGTCAGTGATGCCGGCATGGCGGCATCGAGCAGCACCTGCCCCCGCGCGTCGCGGCGGTCGATCTGCAGCGGAATGGCCGTGAAACGATTGCCGTGCAAGACATAGGCGGCAATCCGGTCACGCGTCGCGCCAAGCAACGGAGCGAGCTGCGCACCACGCAGGATGACCGGGTAATAGGGCGAGGAAATGGGGTAAATGATGCGCAGATCACTGCTCGCAACCGGCACCGCAACTGCCAACAACGGACATAGCAGCAGCAAAAACAGCATTGGCGCGCAACGGCGGTTGCTCCCGCCATCGCTAGTCATGATCGTCCTGGCAGAGACAACATCCGGTTGCGCGAATTATGGCGGGCGACATGGTTA
>VFSW01012902.1_pt1 | contig 11635 bp, 7 predicted proteins | sample 5358111 | NCBI WGS metagenome assembly VFSW01 (sample SAMN11554181, study PRJNA540505) | mine drainage metagenome | isolation source: sediment from site ElyBrook_90M | place: USA: Ely Copper Mine, Vershire, VT | collected 2017 | reverse complement strand
CGGCGGGGGCGGCGGGCATGGGCCCGGCGCTGAAGATACGGGCGCTGGGGCATGCAGGGGAGTGCAGGGACCTGAACGGGGAGCGGGGGCTGGCGGTGAAGGACTACCAGGCGGCCATCGAGAGCGGGCCGAATACTTCGCGGGCGGATACCGCGCGAAAGCGGCTGCGCAGTCCCTACAAAGAGAACTGAGGGGCCGTGACGGCAAAGGGAACCGTTGCAGGGGCGGCTTCGTATGTACACAATGATTGGCAGGTCCGGTGTTCTAGTTCTGGGGAGGTTCTGACAATGGCCGTTTATTGCAACCGGTGCGGGACGGGGTTGCCGCACAGCGCGCGCTTCTGCTCCAACTGCGGGGCGAACATTCCTGTCGTGCCGCAAATGGCCGCGCAGCTCCTGTACAGGCCGCACGCGGGCCGGGTGATTGCCGGGGTCTGCATCGGGCTTGCGCGGACCTACGGTTGGGATGTGGCGCTGGTGAGGATCTTCACGGTGCTGGGCTTCTGCTTCTCCGGGGGCCTGGTGGCGATTGCTTACCTGGCGGGCTGGATCGGGATTCCCGAGGAGCCGATCGGGCTTCCGGGGGCGTATCCTCCTGTTATATGACTGGCTGGTATGAATCGGATGGGGCACGGCTGAGCTACCGGGATTCGGGCTCGGGCCTGCCCGTGGTCTTCCTGCATCCAACCCCGCTCGATCACGAATACTGGCGGCCGCTCATCGACGATCTGGCCGGTGTGCGCGCCATTGCTCCAGACCTTCGCGGGCATGGGAGGTCGGAGCTGGGACGGAAGCTTCCTGTGGGCGGATTCGCCCGCGTGCCGGATGCGCCAGTGCTGACCATGGGCCAGTTGGCGGCCGATGTAGTTGCTCTGCTGGATCATCTTCAAGTGCTTGAGGCCGTGTTTGCCGGTTGCTCCATCGGCGGGTACGTTCTGCTGGAGCTTTGGCGGCGGATTCCGCAGCGGATGCAGGGGCTGGCGTTTATCTGCTCCAAGGCGCAGCCGGACGCGGAGGCCAACCTCGTCAAGCGCGCGGCCAACATTGCGCAGGTCAAGGCCGGGGGCACCGGCGGGCTGTTTGACGGCATGGCGCAGAGCCTGATTGGCGCGACGGCGCGCCAGCGGCGACCGGCGATCGTGGGTGAACTGCGGGCGCGGATGACCCTGACTGCCGAGGCGGCTGTGGCCGTTCAGGCGGGGTTGGCGGCGCGGGCGGACTCGCTGGCTACGGTCGAGACCATCGGCGCGCCGGTGCTGGCGATCGCGGGTGGCGAAGATCCCGCGGTGACAGCGGCGGAGATGGACGCTTTCAACGCCGCACCCGGCGGCTGCGAGTTCCACCTGTTGCCGGATGCGGGACACTTTGCCGCCTACGAGCAGCCGCGCAAGGTGGCCGCGCTGCTGGCCGAGTGGCTGCGACAGCCGGACGCCTGAGCCGTTCAAGGCAACTTTCCTCGTGCAAAGTATCACCATAGGCCCTCAGTTTCGCTCTGCGGTGGGGCAACTGGCGCGTTGGATGGCGCTGCGATCTTCGAGGACCGGTAGCCATAGGGTTCCTGTCGGTCCAACGGGGGCTCCGCGGGCATGATGGGGCGGCACTCGCCCGGCACTGCGGGTGTCTCCCCACCCCCACCCCATCTCTGCAAGGAAGTTCCTTGTTTTCAGTGGCATAGGGCATAGGGTGCGCGGTAAATTATTGATTACAATTGAGTTCTTTGCAGATTCTTCATAGCAAAGGGGTTACGGACGCTGGTGCGTTTGTCCCTGGGTATCAGCCCGTTGCAAAAGTCCAGGTTGCCGGAAATAGCTTCCCTCGGGGGGTGAAGCACCAAAGATTCTATTTTGATTGGGAGAACCCCCGGCGTTGCCGGGGTGGCAGTAGAAGGTTGACGTTTACGGGAGTCGCTCCCCGTTTTTCTGTTGTTGCATTGTTCTCGCAAAGAGGTTGAAGGGCGCGGAGTATGAGCGCCGTCCCTCCGGGACACCGGGTGAAAGGTCGGTTTCGCCAACCCCACGCTGAAGCGCGGGGCTAACAGCCACTGCGCCTACGGCGCGGGCGAGGCGCGGCTCGCTGCATGGAGCGCTTCTACACAGGCCCCTTCGAGGGGCAAGGAACCATAATGCCTCCGGCTCGGCCGGAGGATACTTACTGGCTTCACCGGCACGGCTGGAGCCATGCCCTTTCAAATCCGACTTCACCACGGGCTGTTATGGAAGACGCCCTGAAATGATTGTGCGCCAAGCGGGCGTAATTCTCCGCAAATCATTTGTGGCGGGGTGGACGCAGCTCAATAAGGACTTACGCGCATGTAAGGCTGCCAGGCTGTGGAGAATATCTTCACCGTTCGGAAGGCGCCGGAGGGCCTTGGGGCCGATCAGGCAAAGACTTCCGCATCCCGCAGCAGCGCTCCGTCCCGGTCCTTGCCGGAGACAATCGCCTCCGAGGCAGCAATCGGCCAGGGAATGGCCAGATCCGGATCGTTCCAAAGGATCGTCCGCTCCCCGGCCGGAAAGTAGTAGTCCGTAACCTTGTAGGCGAAACCGACCTCGTCCGCCAGCGCCAGAAACGCGTGCCCGAAACCCGCGGGAATCCACAGCATCTCGCCCGACCCGGCGTTCAGTTCCACGGCCACGTGCCGCCCGAACGCAGGCGAACTCCGCCGCAGGTCCACGGCCACATCCAGCACCGCGCCTTGCGTCACCCGGATCAGCTTCCCCTGCGGATGGCCAACCTGGTAGTGGATGCCGCGCAGCACGTTCCGCTTTGAAAGCGAAAAATTGTCCTGCGGCCACTGCGCCGGCAGTCCAGCCTCAACCACCGCGCGCAGGTTGAACGTCTCGGTAAACGCCCCGCGCGCATCCCGATAGACCGGCGCGGTCAGCACCAGCACCCCCGGCAAAGCCGTCTCCACGATCTTCATGGCTCCATCGCCTTGGCGGCAAAGTGCGGCTCCTTGAGCAGCGCCAGCAGATATTGCCCATAGCCGCTCTTGATCACCGGCTGTGCCAGCGCCTCAAGCTGCTCCGCCGTGATGAACCCCTGACGGAACGCAATCTCCTCCGGGCAGGCGATGCTCAGCCCCTGCCGCCGCTCGATGGTATGCACAAACAGCCCCGCCTCCAGCAGCGACTCATGCGTCCCCGTATCCAGCCACGCCATACCCCGGCTCATGATCTCCACATTCAGCTTCCCTGCCTCGAGATACCTTCTGTTGAGATCGGTAATCTCAAGTTCCCCGCGGGCGGACGGCTTCAAATCCGCCGCAATGCTCGCCACGTCGCGATCGTAGAAGTAGAGCCCGGTCACCGCATAGCGCGACTTTGGGACCGTTGGCTTTTCCTCCAGGCTGATGGCGCGGCCCGCCTTATCGAACTCCACCACTCCATAGTGCTGTGGATTCTCAACCGGGTAAGCAAACACCGTAGCGCCCTGTTTCAATTTCGCCGCCGACTGCAGCTGGCCGGAGAAACCCTGCCCGTAGAAGATGTTGTCTCCCAGCACCAGCGCGCTCTCGTCCCCGCCGATAAACTCCCGGCCGATGAGGAAGGCCTGCGCCAGCCCATCGGGGCTGGGCTGCACGGCATAACCGATGTTCACGCCCCAGCGCTGCCCGTCGCCCAGCAGCTCGGCGAAGCGCCCCGTGTCCTGCGGCGTGGAGATGATCAGAATGTCGCGCAGCCCGGCCAGCATCAGCGTGCTCAGCGGGTAGTATATCATCGGCTTGTTGTACACCGGCAGCAACTGCTTCGACACAACATGCGTCACCGGATAGAGACGCGTCCCCGACCCTCCCGCAAGAATGATCCCCTTCATAGCGCAACCCGCTCCGTGTAGTTCCTGTTGATCCATTCGAGGTAGGCGCCCGTCCGTACGCGCTCAATCCACGCGGAGTGGTCCAGATACCACGCAACCGTCCTGCGCAGGCCGCCTTCAAACTCCGCCTCCGGCCGCCATCCCAGCTCCCGCGTCACTTTGGAAGCGTCGATCGCATAGCGCCGGTCGTGGCCCGGCCGGTCCTTCACATAGGTGATCAGATCCCTGCGCGAGCCGCCCGCCGGCCGGGGGCGCATCTCGTCAACGATGTCGCAGATCGCGGTCACCACGTCGATATTCGCGCGCTCGCTGTTTCCGCCAATGTTATACGTCTCTCCCACCCGGCCCTTCTGAAGCACCGCTCGAATCGCCGCGCAGTGGTCCTCGACAAACAGCCAGTCCCGGACGTTCATGCCGTCACCGTAGACCGGCAGCGGCTTGTTCTCCAGCGCGTTCAGAATCATGAGCGGAATCAGCTTCTCGGGAAACTGAAACGGCCCATAGTTGTTGGAGCAGTTGGTGGTCAGCACCGGCAGGCCGAAGGTATGGTGATAAGCCCGCGCCATGTGGTCAGAGCCCGCCTTCGAAGCCGCGTAGGGACTGTTCGGCGCATAGGCCGTCGTCTCGGAGAAAGCCGGATCGTTGGGCCCGAGCGTTCCGTAGACCTCGTCCGTGGAAACATGGAGAAACCGGAAGGCGCGCCGGCCGGCTTCGCCCAGCTCCGACCAGTACCTCTTTGCCTGATCCAGCAGGACAAACGTTCCATGCACGTTGGTGCGAAGAAACGCTTCCGGCGAGACAATGGACCGGTCCACGTGGCTCTCTGCCGCGAAGTGAACGATCGCCTTCGGCTGGTGCGCGCGCAGCAGCGAGCCAACAAGCTCCGCGTCGCAGATGTCGCCGCGAACCAGCAAATGCCGCGCGTCTTTCTCAATGGAAGAAAGATTCTCAGGATTGCCCGCGTAGGTCAGCAGGTCAAGGTTGATCACCGCGGACGCGCTCTTCTCGATCCAGCTCAAAATGAAGTTCGAGCCGATGAATCCTGCCCCGCCGGTGACGAGTATGGAATCCTGCATTGAGATTCTCCGAGGTAACAGTATAGGACACCGATGCGCGGAGCAGCCCTCGCACGAATGCGGAGCTATCTCCTGCCAGATACAACCGACTTCTCCTTGCCGAGCGCTGGCTCGAAGCCGGGGCTTTCACCCGGCCGCGGCGAAGATCCAACTGCCGCGGTTCGCCGCAAAGTCAATCCTCGACCTCACCCATTCCATCACTCTTTGCTGCCTTCAAACCCGGTTTTCGCATTCGCATTTTCTTCCTCCATGCGACGAGAAAGCAGCCCGGCGGAGTCCCGCAAACTGAAACGCGGACATGGTCCCGCAACGAAGTTCAACAAGGAAGAGATTTTTTCGGTACACTAGAGAGTTCAGCGACGTCCCACTCAAGGTCGGGCCTGCAAGGCGGGCCTATTCATTCACGGTAAGGCGTTTTCCGTCGACGGAGATCGCGACGGGCAAGTGTATCCCTGCTTCGCAACGCAAACTGCAGCAACAAAGTTCATCGAGGAAGGCAGCCATGCAACCATCGGATTCTTATCTCCGCATACCGCCGCCGCAAGGGCTTTATCATCCACGGAATGAACACGATGCATGCGGCATGGGACTGGTCGCAAGCATCAAGGGTGAGAAGAGCCACGAGATCATTCGCAAGGGGCTCGAGGTGCTCATCAACCTCACTCACCGCGGAGCTGCGGGCTGCGACCCAGAGACGGGCGACGGCGCCGGCATTCTCATCCAGATCCCGCATGTCTTCTTTGCCCGCGAGTGCGGCGAGCTGGGAATGCGGCTTCCGGAGCCGGGCGGTTACGGCGTGGCCATGGTTTTTCTGCCTGTGGAAAAGCACAGCCGATTGCAGTGCGAGGGCGTCTTCGAGCGGATTGCCGCTGAAGAAGGCCTGATCGTGCTCGGCTGGCGCGACACCCCGGTCAACGGCGACGCCATAGGCCGCGAAGCCCGCGCCTCGCAGCCGTACATCGAGCAGTTTTTCGCCGGCTGCCCCAAGGGCCTGGACGAGGACGCCTTCGAGCGCCTGCTCTACCGGGTCCGCCGCCGCACCGAAAACGAGATTGCCGCCTCCGACATTGAAGACAAGGAGAGCTTTTACATTCCCTCGTTCTCCTGCCGCACCATCATCTACAAGGGCCTGATGCTGGCCCCGCAGATTGAGAAGTTCTACTTCGAGCTGGCCAACCCGCTGGTCACCAGCGCTCTTTGCCTGGTTCACCAGCGCTTCTCCACCAACACGTTCCCCAGTTGGAAGCTGGCGCACCCTTATCGCTACGTCGCTCACAACGGCGAAATCAATACCATCCGCGGCAACATCAGTTGGATGAACGCCCGTCAGTCGGTCCTCAGCAGCCCGCTCTACGCAGGCCAGATCGACAAGCTCTTCCCCGTCGTGACTCCGGACGGCAGCGACTCCGGCTCGCTCGATAATGCTGTCGAATTCCTGTACCAGTCGGGCCGCTCGCTGCCGCACGTGATGGCCATGCTCATTCCTGAAGCCTGGTCCGGCAACCCGGACATGGATGAGGAGAAGCGCGCCTTCTACGAGTACCACGCCTCGCTGATGGAGCCGTGGGACGGTCCGGCCGCCATCGCCTTCACCGACGGCAAGGTTATCGGCGCCACGCTCGACCGCAACGGCCTCAGGCCCGGCCGCTACATCGTGACCAAGGATGACCTCGTCGTACTCGCGTCCGAGGCCGGCGTCCTCGATGTACCCGCCGAGGACATTCGCAAGAAAGGCCGCCTGCAACCCGGCCGCATGTTCCTGGTCGATACCGTCGAGAAGCGGATTATCTCCGACGCCGAGATCAAGAAGCAGTTGGCGAGCCGCCAGCCTTACGCAGCCTGGCTCCAGGAGCAGCAGGTCCTCATCGATCAACTGCCCGAGCCCTCGCGCGTCATCGCCTCCAATCCCGAGACCCTGCTGCGCCGCCAGCGCGCTTACGGCTACAGCGAAGAAGACCTGAAGGTTCTGCTCGGGCCCATGGGAGCGAAGGGCGAGGAGCCAGTCGGCTCCATGGGCACAGACGTTCCACTGGCCTGCCTCTCCGACCGCCCCCAGCCTTTGTTCAATTACTTCAAGCAACTGTTCGCGCAGGTGCCAAATACGCCCATCGATCCCATCCGCGAAGAGCTGGTCATGTCGCTGATCAGCTACATCGGCACGGAACGCAACATCCTGGATGAGGCGCAGGAAAACTGCCACACGCTCAAGCTGCCCCACCCAATCCTGACCAATCGCGATCTGGAAAAGCTGCGCCGCATCTCTTCCGGCGATCTGCTCGCGACCACGCTGCCCGCGCTGTTCCGCGCCGCGGACGGCGAAGTAGGGCTGAAGCACGCGCTCGACGACCTGAGCGCCCGCGCCGCTCACGCCGTTCACTCCGGCTACACGCTGCTGATCATCTCCGATCGCGGCGTCGACCCCACCTATGCGCCCATCCCCAGCCTGCTGGCCATGGCCGCGGTCCACAACCGCCTGGTGCGCGAGAAGACCCGCACCCAGGTCGCGCTCATCATCGAGAGCGGCGAGCCGCGCGAGGTGATGCACTTTGCACTGCTCATCGGCTACGGAGCCAGCGCCATCAATCCGTATCTGGCCATCGAGTCGCTCCACGACCTCAAACGCCGCGGCCTGCTCCCGGAGAATGTCACTGCCGAATACGCCGAGAAAAACTTCATCAAGGCCATCAACAAGGGCCTGCTCAAGACCTTCTCCAAGATGGGCATCAGCACGTTGCAAAGCTATCGCGGCGCGCAGGTGTTTGAAGCTGTCGGCCTCAACAAGTCCCTGGTTGACGCGTACTTCTCCCGCACCGCTTCGCGCATCGAGGGCGTGGGTCTGGATGTGCTCGCCCGCGAGGCCCAGCTCAAGCACGCCTATGCCTTTCAGCCGCTCACCGACTCGGAGACCGATCTGGTGGTCGGCGGGCATTATCAGTTCCGCACCGGCGGCGAGTATCACCTGCTGAATCCGCTCACCATCTCCAAGCTGCAGCATGCCGTGCGCCAGAACAACCCGGCAACTTTCCAGGAGTACACCGACCTGATCGACGATCAGAGCCGCAACCTGTGTACCTTGCGCGGCCTGCTCAAGCTCAAGTACGCCGACGAGCCCATTCCGATCGAGGAAGTGGAACCGGCCAAGGAGATTGTGAAGCGCTTCACCACCGGCGCCATGAGCTTCGGGGCCATCAGTAAAGAGGCGCACGAAACGCTTGCCATCGCCATGAACCGCATCGGCGGCATGTCCAACACCGGCGAGGGCGGCGAAGACGAAGAGCGCTTCAAGCGTGACGAAAACGGCGACCTGCGCCGCAGCGCCGTCAAGCAGATTGCCAGCGGCCGCTTTGGCGTCACCACCAACTACCTGGTCAATGCAGATGAGTTGCAGATCAAGATGGCGCAGGGCGCAAAGCCCGGCGAAGGCGGACAGTTGCCCGGCCACAAGGTGGACGAGATCATCGCGAGGACGCGCCATTCCATCCCCGGCGTTGGCCTCATCTCCCCACCGCCGCACCACGACATCTACTCCATCGAAGACCTCGCCCAGCTCATCTACGATCTGAAGAACGTCAATCCAAAGGCGCGCATCGCCGTGAAGCTGGTCTCCGAAGTCGGCGTCGGCACAGTCGCCGCGGGCGTCTCCAAGGCCCATGCCGATGTAGTTCTCATCTCCGGCGACAACGGCGGAACCGGCGCTTCGCCGCTCAGTTCCATCAAGCACGCCGGACTTCCCTGGGAACTCGGCCTCGCCGAGACCCAACAGGTCCTGCTGCTCAACGACCTGCGCAGCCGCATCAAGGTGCAGACCGACGGCAAGCTGCAGACCGGACGCGACATCGTCATCGCAGCTCTGCTGGGCGCCGAGGAGTTCGGCTTTGCCACCACGCCGCTCATCACCATGGGCTGCATCATGATGCGCAAGTGCCACCTGAACACCTGTTCGGTCGGCATCGCCACCCAGGACCCGGTGCTGCGCGCCCGCTTCACGGGCCAGCCCGAGCATGTCATCAACTTCTTCTTCTTCCTCGCCGAGCAGGTGCGCGGGCATATGGCGAAACTTGGCTTCCGCACCGTCGACGAGATGGTGGGCCGCGTGGAGAAGATCGACGCGGTGCTGGCCGACTTGCACTGGAAGGCCAAGGGCATCGATCTGTCTTCCATCCTCTACTCGCCGACCCTGCCCTCGCGCGTCGCGCGCCACAAGACGCAGGCCCAGGATCATGGCCTCGACCAGGCCCTCGATCACGCGCTCATCGCCAAGGCCGCACCGGCCCTGGAATCGAAGACGCCGGTCACCGGCAGCTTCGCCATCCGCAACGTGCATCGCACCGTGGGCGCCATGCTGGGCGGCGAGATCGCCCGCCGTTACGGCTCGGCAGGCCTGCCCGACGGCACCATCCACTTCAAGTTCCACGGCTCGGCCGGTCAGCGCTTCGGCGCCTTCGTTCCTTCAGGAGTCACGCTGGAACTGGAAGGCGATGCCAACGACTACGTGGGCAAGGGCCTCTCCGGCGGACGCATTATCGCCTATCCGCCAAAAACCTCCAGCTTTCTGCCCGAGGAGAGCATCCTGGTCGGCAACGTCGTCCTCTACGGCGCAACCACCGGCGAAGCATTCTTCAACGGCATCGCAGGGGAGCGCTTTGCGGTGCGCAACTCGGGCGCAACCGCGGTGGTTGAAGGAGTCGGCGATCATGGCTGCGAGTACATGACCAATGGCACCGTCGTCGTGCTTGGGTCCACCGGGCGCAACTTCGCTGCCGGCATGAGCGGCGGATTCGCTTACGTCTACGATGACCAGGGAGACTTCTCCTCGCGCCGCTGCAACAAGGCCAGCGTCGATCTGGAGCCGCTGGTTGCCGCCGAGGACGTCGGACGCGTGCGCGAGCTGCTCGAGCGCCATCGCGACCTGACCGGGAGCCCGCGCGCCGCATGGATCCTGGAACACTGGGCCGATGCGCAGCCGCGCTTCATCAAGATCTTCCCCCACGAGTACAAGCGCGTGCTCGGTTGCGCGCGCGTCGAGACCGTTTACAGTCCTCCTATAACTTCGTCGCCTCTGGTGGCGGCCGCAGAGGTGCAGCATGGGTAAAGATACCGGCTTTCTTGAAATTCAACGCGAGCAGCCCACCCGCCGCAAGGCTGCGGAGCGGGTAAAGGACTGGTTCGAAATCTACGAGCCTTTCCCGGAAGAAAAGCAGCGTGAGCAGGGCGCGCGCTGCATGGATTGCGGCGTTCCCTTCTGCCACACCGGCTGCCCCGTCAACAACCTCATTCCGGACTGGAACGACCTGGTCTACAACGGCCGTTGGGAAGCCGCCATTCGCCGCCTCCACGCCACCAACAACTTCCCGGAGTTCACCGGCCGCATCTGCCCCGCCCCCTGCGAGGCCGCCTGCGTGCTGGGCATCGATCAGCCGCCCGTCTCCATCAAACTCATCGAGCGCTCGGTGGTCGAGCGAGGTTGGGATGAGGGCTGGATCAAGCCCGAGCCGCCTGAGTACAACACCGGCAAGCGCGCCGCCGTGGTCGGCAGTGGACCGGCCGGGCTGGCCGCCGCGCAGCAGTTGCGCCGCGCCGGCCACTCCGTCACCGTCTACGAAAAGAACGACCGCATCGGCGGCCTCATGCGCTACGGCATTCCCAACTTCAAGCTCGAGAAGCACATCCTCGATCGCCGCATCGAGCAGATGCGCGCCGAGGGCGTCACCTTCATCACCAATGCCCACGTCGGGGTCAACGTGCCGGTTGAAGCGCTCACCGGCCACTACGACGCCATCCTGCTGGCCGGCGGCGCCGAGCAGCCCCGCAACCTCAACATCCCCGGCCGGGAGCTCAAGGGAGTTCACTTTGCCATGGAGTTCCTGCCCCAGCAAAATCGCCGCTGCGAAGGCGACCTGATTGACTCATCGCTCGACCTCCTCGCCGAGGGCAAACGCGTGGTCATCATCGGCGGTGGCGATACCGGCGCCGACTGCCTGGGCACAAGCCTGCGTCAGAATGCGAAGAGCGTCCATCAGTTCGAAATCATGCCCAGGCCGCCGGAGAAGCGCGCCGCCTCTACCCCCTGGCCGCTCTGGCCCCTGCAGTTGCGCACCGAAAGCGCACACGAGGAAGGCGGCATTCGCGACTGGAGCATCAACAGCATCAAGTTCACCGGCGACGAACACGGCAACGTGAAGCAGTTGCACCTGGTCCGCGTCGGGCCGCCGCCAAAATTCGAACCCATCGCCGGCAGCGAGCACACGCTCGACGTCGATCTGGTGCTGCTGGCCATGGGATTCCTCGGTCCCGTTCGCTCCGGCATGATCGAGCAGTTGGGCCTGGCCCTCGACAATCGCGGCAACGTTGCTGCCAATGCCGACTACATGACCTCGGTCGACGGCATCTTTGCCGCCGGGGACATGCGCCGCGGTCAGTCGCTCGTCGTCTGGGCCATCTCGGAGGGCCGCAAGGCCGCCGCCGCCATCGACAGTTACCTCACCGCCAACGTGGAGCCGCTCATCGGGCGTCAACGCGCGCTGGCATAAGCAGATCTCCGCTCACCGGGCGTCTCTGGCGGTTGCCGCCGGCGGCGTCCGGCGCAGCGCTGAACGCTCACCCCACCTGCGCGTCCATGACGGTTTCCGGCAAGACACACGACCACGCATCGGACAAAGGGACAGATCCAACCCCACGCTGAAGCTTGGCTAACCTGCATTTCTCACACGGGTCGATATTTGTAGCGAGCCTGAGTGGAGGGTG
>VFSW01012901.1_pt1 | contig 11636 bp, 10 predicted proteins | sample 5358111 | NCBI WGS metagenome assembly VFSW01 (sample SAMN11554181, study PRJNA540505) | mine drainage metagenome | isolation source: sediment from site ElyBrook_90M | place: USA: Ely Copper Mine, Vershire, VT | collected 2017 | reverse complement strand
GTGTTCGACTCAGGCGACCTGATCGGCCGGTGCGTGGCCGCCCTCGACGAGCGCCTGCGGGTCGACGCGCCGCGGTACGTCGTGCGCCACGGCGAGCAGCGGCCCGTCACCGGGAACGCCGGCTTTACCACGACCGGAACGACCGCGCACGCGGGGAGCTCGCCGTCTCACGTCCGTTATGACCTGCTCGGCGAGCTAGCCGCAAGGACTCAGCTCACCCGGCGGACCATCGCGGCGATTGTGGGCCAGGTCAGCCCGGCCACCTTCGCTCAGTACCGGAGCAACCCCGGGCAGTTCATCACCGGATCCGCCGCCCTGATCAACGACAGCCTGACCAGGCTCATCGAGGAACGGGAGGTGGCTTCGACCGCCAGCCGGACACCGACCTAGCGGCCGGGCGGCCGGATGTCCGGTGAGCTCGGCCGCGGGTTGAAGCGGGCCGCCGAGGCGGGGACGGCCGCCTGACGGAGCAGGTACTCGTAGCCCGCTCGCAGCTGACCGGGCGCCCAGACGTCCGCGCGCTTCGCCACGGTGTCATCCTCGGCGCCCCAGGCCCGCACCGGTCCCGCCGCCAGCGCGCCGAGCTGGGTCCGGCAGGCCCGGTCGAGTAGCACCGCGGTCATCACGGCCGCGGGCAGGTCGGGGCCGACGGTGACAATGCCGTGCTGCGGCAGCAGGATCGCGACCGCGTCGCCGAGCGCGCCGGCCAGCGCCCGGCCAAGCGACCGGTCCTTGATCAGGCCCCCGGTCAGGGCGAAGCGAGGAATGGCGGGATAGCAGAACAGCGACCCGGCGTGGTCGAGCGGAAGCAGCGGCACGTCGAGCGCCGCGAACTGGCAGGCCGCCGGCGAGTGCGTGTGCACGACCGCGTCCACGTCGGGGCGGGCGGCCATGATCTCGGTGTGGATGGGGTACTCGATGTGCCGCGGGCCGGCGCCGGACACTACCTCGCCGTCCGGGGTGACGAGCACGATCCGGCCGGCGTCGATCTCCTCGAAGCCCCAGCCGGAGGACTTCATCCAGACGCCGCGGCCCGCCGGGTCACGGACGCTCGGGTGACCCCACACCATATCGGCCTGGCCCGCCGCGGCCAGTACCCGGCACCCGTCGACCGCGAGCGCGATCGCGGCGCCATCGTCGGCCGGAACGTACCGTGCCGCGTCGTCATGACTCATGCACCACTTATATCTGGCGGCTATCCGGTCAGGTCCTCGACCATGCCCTTGGCGCGCCGCCAGCGCAGCCTGCGAACCCGGAGCACCGCAATCCACAGCAGCGGGGGGAGCGCCAGCGTGAACAACCCGCCGGTGATGAGGTTCGCGGTCGGCGCGCCATGCCACACGGAGCCGGTGATCTGCTGCTCAGCGGCGGCTACCTGGGGGTCGAACGGCAGGAAGACCACCGTCTCCGGCTGCCGCGTGGCCGCCGGGTCGGCGGGGGTGAGCGGCAGCGGGCGGCCGCCGATCGCCGGGTCGGTGGCCGCCGCGCCACCAGCGCCACCACGCCCAGGTTCCCCGCGACCCGCCAGGCACCCGCCGGCTCACGGCGGCGGAAGAACCGGCGTCCTGGCGCCACCGTGCCCGCCGCCCACGAGGTAACCGCCCAGCGCAGCGCGTCGGCGATCAGGTGGGACAGGGCCGCGCCGGCCCAGATGCCGCCCGCTACGCCGAGCAGCGCTCCGGCGATGCCGAGCAGCGTGCGGACCGCGCCCGTCCATTCAGGTAGCAGCACCGCGGGGATCACGCCAAGGAAGGCGCCGAGCCCTATGGTCAGCAGGAACAGCGCCGCTTGCGCGAGCACGCGCAGCGTCGTGCCTCGCGGGCGGGTGCGGACCTTGCGGTAGCCGGGCGCCTTCGTGAAGCGGGGAATCAGCGTGGTGTTGCGCCGTGGCTGGCGCCCGCCGGCACGGCGGCCAGAACGCGGCTTCAGCGTCGTCACCAGGTGAGTCGGGGCGGGCACCTTGGCCGCGCGGCACACCGCCGCGAGTTCGCCGTAGGTCTCCCACCGGCCGCTCGCGCGCAGCAGGATCCGCCGCTCGCGATCGAGCACGAGCAGCGCGGGCCCGTGCCTGACCCCGCGGGTGCGGAAGGAGCTGACGGTGTGCACCTCGCCCCCCGAGTTGGGGGGCTGCGCTATCCGCGGCCCGCCAAACCCGTACGCCACCACGTTCCCGTCCTCCGCGGCCAGCCAGACCCGGATCCGGCCCATCAGGTCCATCGGGCACCGCAACGGGCACGTTTGCGGGCGCTGCGGGTCCCGGACGAGATCGTCCAGGTTCTTCCGCAACTCCCGGGATCCCCAGTGCGCCACGGGGCTGTTCATCACGCCTCCAGAAACGAGCCCTTTCATCCTGCTCTCGACGTGCCGGTCGGGCAAGCGGCCAGGCGCGGCCGGAGAGGTTTACCCGTCACCAGGGATACGGGCGGGGACCGGGATTGGCCGCGTCCGTTCGGCCGCACCATGATGAGGAGCTCATCCGACCGTGCGGCCCGGGCAGGCCACCCGGGTGGCGCTCGTCTGCTACGTCCCGTGACCGGCCTTTGAGTAGACCTTTCCTGATTGATCTATCAGGAAAGCCGGGAAGGAGGGCATGATGGGACCGTGGCTTACCAGATAGGGCAATCAGTCTGTCCACGGTGCGGGAGCAGCGCGGAAGTGCGTACCGTGCGCGAGCTCTTCGACACGATGAACGGCGCGCGGGAGCAGGCCTTCCAGCGCATGGGCCAGTTCGGTCAGCCCGGGCCCGGACAGTGGCAGGGCCAGCCGGCGGGCAGCACCGATGACGACGACTACGACCACTACAACGTCGAGGGCTCCGATCGCGGATACCGCGGCAACCGGAACTGGAACCAGAACCGGGGCGGTCGCGACTTCGGCTTTGACCTGGGCGACAACCTGGCCGACGACATCGGGGGCGCGGTCCTCGGCGCGGCGTTCGGGCTCGCCGGGCGGGCCTTCGCGAAGCGGATGAAGAAGGCCTTCGATGACAAGGTCGGGCCGGCCATGCAGGCCAAGGCGCAGCAGGCGCAGGCGCAGTTCGAGCAGCAGAAAGCTGAGCAGGACGCCATCGCCGCCCGCTACCCGGAGCTGCGCGGCTGCATGAAGGACCAGGTCGTGTTCCTCGACGGCGGCACCAAGACCGTGCCGGTCAGTGAGATCAAGATGCCGGTGTCCATGGCGCAGGCGGACGGCGTGGTGGCCCGGCTCCGCTAGCCGGCCGCGCATACCTCGAAAGCGAAGAACTGGAAGCCTGGTTCGGCTAGTTGGACGTCACCCATTTTCTTATCGAACAAAATGTCGTACCGACCGGTTACCGTGGCGCCAATGTCGCTTCGATATCGGAGGTACCGAAAATGTGCTGGCAGTGTGATCATCCGGGAGCTACCTGGCATGACTACCTCGCGCACCTGCGCGAGCTCCTCCAGCGGCACTGCTGGATCGTGCAAGGTGTGCAGCGGGACCGGCACCGGGCGCCCTACGCGTACACGGTCGGGCTGTCCGCGCACGCCCGGCCCGAGCTCGTGGTGACCGGGCTGCCGTACGGCCGCGCCGCCACCCTCCTGAACGGCGTCGCGGAGCACGTGCTGCACGCCGACGCGCCCAGAGTCGGCGAGGTGATCCCGCTGCACGGCGGCCCGGTGATCGAGATTGTCCAGGTGGCCGAGCCGAGCGTGCACCTGTCGGTCGCCGCCGCTATCAACGGGCCCGGGTTCGCGGCGCTGCAGCTGGTCTACGCGGACGATCGCGGGCACTGGCCGTGGGAGACTGGCTTCCGCGGTGGCCGCGGCGGCCAGCCGGTCCTCGGCGCGCGGGACCGCTCAGGCGCAGAGGACGGCGTGGCCGGCATCCTTGGCGGCGGTGCCCGCAGGCGGGGCGGCGGGATAGCCGGGCCGGAGCGCTAGCCGTCCGCGGTAAGCAGGTGGCAGGCGATGGCGGCGGCGGCCACTACGTTCAGTGAATCGACTCCGGCGGCGCGCGCGGCCGGGTTCATCGGAATGCGCACCGCCTCGTCAGCCTCGTGCAGCCAGCGCGCGGACAGCCCGTCTCCCTCGGTGCCGAGCAGCAGCGCGACCGGCCCGGACGCGACGAGCGCGGCTCCTATCGGAGTCGCGCCCTCGTCCGGGGTCAGCGCGAGGACCCGGAACCCGGCCGACGTGAGGTCGGTGAGGCCGTCGTACCACCCGGTCATGCGGGCGTACGGTATCGCGAACACTGCCCCCATCGACACCTTGACCGACCGCCGGTACAGCGGGTCGGCGCACCTGGGCGAGAGCACGACCGCGTCCACGCCAAGCGCGGCGGCGCACCGGAAGATCGCCCCGACATTGGCGTGGTCCACCAGGTCTTCAAGTACCACGATCCGCCGCGCGCCGCCGATCACGTCACGGACCCCGGGGAGCGGCTTGCGGCCTAGCGACGCGAGCGCTCCCCGGTGCACCCGGTAGCCGGTGAGGCGCTCGGCTACCTCGTCCGTGACCACGTACCCCGGCGTGCCCGCCGGGGGGGGTTGCGGGGGCGCCCGGGCCCGCGGGGGGCGGCCCCGGGGCGGCCGGGGGGGCGGGGGGGGGGGGGCCGGCCCCGGCGGGCCGCCCGGCGCGCTGCCCGCGGCGGCGCTCCCGGGGGCGGCGCTGCCCGGGGCCGCGCTGGCCGAGGGCGGGGGGGCGCCGGCCGCCTCGCCGAGCGCGGGCAGGTCGGCCAGCCGGCCACGGCCGAGCAGCATGGAACGCACCGGGTAGCCCGCGGCGACCGCCCTGGTGATGACCTTGGTGCCCTCCGCGATGAACAGGCCGTGCTCGGCCTCCAGGTGCGTCCGCAGGCCGGCGTCGGTCAGCCGGGCGTAGTCGGTCAGCCTCGGGTCGTCGGCGCTGCCGACCTCAACGGTGCGCAGCATCCCCCTAGTCTCGCAGCTGCGCCCGCGCACGGCCGGCGATGGCGCTGCCGCAGGCTGGTCACTGAAGTACCGGCGGTGACGTTGACGGCGGCGGCGTCGGCGAGGACGTCACCACCACCGCAGGAGCGATGGTCATGCTGTCGCCCCCCGTCCCCGGCGGGGCCGGCGACGCGGTACCGGGCACCGTAACGGGCACGGGGGAGGGGACCGGGGAGGTGAACGTCCCGGTTGGCGTGCCGCTGATCGCCCCGGTCGAACTCATGGTCAGCCCCGCCGGCAGCCCGGTGGCGGTGTAAGTCTTGGTGCCGCTGCCGCCGGCCGCGGTGACGGTGGCCGCGTAGGCAACCCTGACCTGGCCGCCGGGCAGGGCGCCGCCGGCCAGGGTCAGCGGCGGCGGGCTGATGGTGAGGGTGAACGTGCCCGTCGCCTTCTGGGCGGGCGTCGCGGTGTCGGTCACGGTGACGGTGATGGTGGAGGTGCCCGCCGTGTTGGGCGTGCCGCTGATCGTCCCCGTCGTCGCCCCGATGCCGAGCCCGGCCGGCAGCCCGGTGGCGGCATAGGTCTTCGTGCCGGTGCCACCGGTCGCGGTGACGGTGGCCGAGTAGGCGACGTTGACGGTCCCGGCGGCCAGCGTGCCGCCGGTGATGGTCAGCGGAGGCGCGCTAACGGTCACGCTCAAGCTCGCCGTCGCCGTCTGCACGGGCGACGAGGAGTCGCTGACCGACAGCTTGATCGTGTACGTCCCCGCCGTGGTGGGCGTGCCGCTGATAGTGAGCGTCCCCGCGTTCGCGGCGGTCTTCAGACCCGGGGGGAGCCCGGTCGCGGCCGCCCACTTGTAGCTGCCCTTGCCGCCGGTCGCGGTCGCGGTGGCCGAGTAGGCGGTGCCGATCGCGGCGGTCGCCGCCCCGTTCGCGCTGGCGGCCAGGCCCGGGCAGGTGAGCTTGAACGCCGCGGCGTTCGACGACACGCCCGTGGGGCCAGTGACGATGATCTCCCCCGACCCGCTCGCGGTGTCGCTAGCCGGCTTGTAGGTGGCCGCGGTCACCGCTTCGGTACCCCCCGCGGCGAAGGTCACCGTCTGCGTCGGGCCGTCCCCGCTTGGCAGGCTCCAGTGGTAGCTGACCGTGCCTGCCTGATTGTCGGTGATCGTCCCGCTGAAGGTGAAGCTCGGCGCGGCCGCCGTGCAGGAGGTGGTCATCTGGGTCGCGGGGCTGACCTTGGCGACGGTACTCACCACCGCGGCATTGCAGGTCACGCTGTACGGCGCGGGACCGGAGGCGACGGCGGCCGGGCTGGTCACCACGAGGACGGCGTCGCCGTTCGTGGGCTCGCTCGCCGGGGTTATCGTCAGCGGCGTCACCGCCGTCGTGCCCGCCTTGGTGAAGGTGATGGTGGCCGGGGTCGAGTTCACCCCGTTGGACAGCGCCCAGTAGTACGAGACCTTCGCCGCCTTCGGGCTGGTGACCGAGCCAGTGGCGGTGAATGTCGGCGGTGTGGTGCCGCAGGCGCCGGCGTTGAGCGTGGACGGCTGTATCGAGGCCACCGCGGAGAACCCGGCCGCGGCGCTCGTGCATAGCAGCTTGTAGCTTGCCTGGTTCGAGGCCTTGCCCGCCGGGTTGATCATCTGGATCTCGCCCCAGCCGGTGCTGGCCGTCTTGGAGCTGACCGTTTCGCCGGTAACCTGCGTGTCCCCGGCGGCGGCGAAGGTGACGTTCTGCACCGGCCCCTGGTTGCCTGACGAGTACACCCAACGGTAGGAGGCGGTGCCAGGAGCCGTCGCCGTGATGATCCCGCTGAAGGCGAACGTGACTGGCGTCTTGCACGATGCCGACTGCACCGGCGGCGCCACGGCGGCCTGCGCCGTGAACGTCGGCGTGATCGCCGCCACCTGTGATGAGCTCTTCAGGTTGTCCTTGTGCGACCGCAGTTCGGCCGCCGTCGCGACCACGCCCACCGCCACCACGATGGCCGCCGCGATCGTCACGACGGGCAGGATCCTGCGCTCGCCGCCGCCGTGGCGGTTGCCGCCGAAACGCTTGCCGCCGCTGTGCCGGTCGCCGTCGCCGAGCCAGGTGTTCGCCACCGAGGTGCCGGAAGACCCCGGCGTGCCGCCGCGCAGCAACAGCAGCGGCAGCAGGGCCGCGACGCGCTCGGCGAGGTGGCTCCGGCCCTGCTCCTCCCAGTCCGGCCCGTACGCCGCGGCGGCCGTTGCCTCAAGCTCGCCGACAAAGTCGATGGCGCTCTGCGGCCGGTCCGCCGGGTTCTTGGCCATGCCGCGCGTGATCAGGCTGTGCAGCGACTCGTCGACCCCGTCGAGCGGCACTGGCGCGGTTTCGTGCTGCGTGCGCAGTTTCCCGAGCTTGCCGGAGAACGGGGGCTTGGCGGTCAGGCACTCATAGAACACCGCGGTCGCGGCGTAGACGTCGGTCGCGGGGCTGCTCGGTGACCCATTCCACTGCTCGGGTGCCATGTACAGCGGCGTCCCCGCGACGAGCCCCTTCCTGCCCGTCCTGATCGCCACGCCGAAATCGGATAGCTTGCTGTTACCCTCGGTGTCGATGAGGACGTTTTCCGGCTTGTAGTCCCGGTGGACGATGCCGAGCGTGTGCGCCGCGGCCAGCCCGAGCAGCGAGCCCTTGAGCGCCACGAGGGCGGACTCGGCCGTGGTTGGCCCGCGCTCCTCGATCATCTCGTGCAGCGAGACGCCGTCCACGAGCTCCATCACGATCGCGGCGCCCTGGCCGGGCGCCTCGACGTAGTCATACAGGTGCACTACCTGGGGAACGTCCAGCGACCTCAGCGTCTGCGCCTCGGCCCGGAATCCCCCCACGAAGGACGGGTCGCGGGCCAGTGACGGGCTGAGGTACTTGATCGCAACCCGCTGACCAGTCACCTCGCTGACCGCCGCCACGACCCGGCCCGATGCTCCCTGGCCGACCAGCCGTTCCTCGACGTACCCGGGTACCGTCCAGCCTTCGCCGTAGCTGGATATGGGCCACGCACTCATGGGCGAACTCCTTGGTAAGCCAGGTACTGCATGCTGCGGTGCCCGATGCCGATCCGTGTGCCAGGCTCAAGGACGATCGGCTCGAACGGCGCGAGGGTGCGCTCCTCCCCGGGCGCCCGCAGTACCGAGCCGTTCGCCGAGCCGAGATCGCTGACCTCCACTTGCCAGCCGACCAGCGATACGCGCAGGTGCAGCCGGGAGACGGTTCCCTCGGGGTCGGAGATCCGCAATGGCCTGGCCCGTCCGGCCATCACGTCGAAGTCGAGCACTGGCTCCCGTCCGAGCACGTAGTCTCCGTCGAGCGTGACCCGGGTCCCGTCATCGAAGACCAGGACGCCAAGGGGCGGGCGTTGGCGGCGCAGGACGCTCCGCGGCGGCTGGTCCAGGCTGGTACCGCACTGGCGGCAGGCGCGCGCCTCGGGATCGTTGAAGTGCTCGCTGGCGCAGAGCACCCCTTCGACCACGACGGCCGACCGGTCGCTGGCGGGCTGGTTGCGGGTCACCTCGACGGGCAGGCCGCCAGTGAGCTGGGACGGCACGATGTCGAGCAGCGTGTCCGGCATGATCGCGGCCGTCTCGGCCGCGATCGCCGGCTCGGCCACGCCGGCCGCCGTCAGCGCGAGGCCGCCGCCGTGCACCACGCCGTCGCCGAGCCAGCACCGGAGATCGGGCGGCGCCGGGTTGCCCACGGCGAGCTCGACGCTGATGCTGGCCCCGGTGAAGGTCCTGGTGACCGGGATCACCGAGTCGCTGGCCGTGAGCGCGACCTCCCCCGCGCCGTCGACGCTGACCATGGCCACCGCGGCGCCGTGGACGAGCACGGCCACGCCGTCGTCGGCGGTGACGCCCGCGCAGGCCCAGGCGGGCTGCCCCGTGCAGCCGAGCGCTGCGCGGGCGGCCATGCGCACCAGGTCCCGGCCGTCGCCCGCCGCGGCCGCGACCTCGGTCAGCACGCCGAGCAACGGGTCAGGCTCCTGCCCACGGCTGTCCGTCACGGCGACGAGCGCGCCGTGACGGGCGATCACGCCAGCGCCGGGGAGCGGGACGCAGCTGATGATCTTCATCCCAGTCTCAAGAGGAGCAGGAATAGGGGAACGTGATGCTGGCCTCGGCCGAATCCGGCGTTAGCACGCGAAGCTTGGCGACGGCCTGGATAGTTCCCTTGCCGTGGAACGCCCACTTGAGTTGAACTGGGACCGTCTTTTTTCCGCTGGCATCGTCGACCACCAGGGTCGCGCCCGGCGGTTCGGTACCGCGAACCCACTCGTAAGTGATGGGCCCGCCGTGGCCGTTAGTGGTAATCGTCCCGATGATATCGGCCGTGCGGTTGCATCCCACGACCTGATCCGCAACTGTGACCATGACATTCGTGATGGTGAGCTTATCGTGCGCCCGCTGATAGACGTAAATCCATACGCCGGCCGCGATGGCCAGCGTGACCAGGGTGCTGAGCAGACCCGCCCAGCGGCGGCGCGGCCGCTGGGACGGCCTGGGCAGCGGTACGGGCCTGTCGGGTATGCCGCCGCTGTCGGCCCTGACCGCCGACGGCGACGGCCAGACCGGGACCTGGGGAGGCGCGTACGGTGGCGGCTGCGCCGACTTGAAGGTCGCGTCCTGGGCGGCCCGGGGCGGGGCGGCGACGGTTTCCGGGCCCCAGACCTGGGCGAGCCGTTCGGGGGTAACGGCACCCGGCGGGACCGGCTCGGGCAAGGGCGCCTGACGCCGCGTCTCGCCCACGTAATGCCATGTCTCCCCGATCCTGGCCACCGGGTCATCGGCCATGACCGTCTGCCGGTCGGCCTCGTGCGCCGGCTCCTCAGTCTCCAGGGTCTCACCGAGCGCCTGGAGACGGCCGATGACCTCAGCCGCGCTGGCGGGCCGGGCCGCCCGGTCCTTTTCCATCAGGTCGCTGACGAGCCGGATGATTTCGTCTGGAAGGTCGGGCCGGAAAACGTTGAGCGGTGTCGCGCTGTCCATGACCTGCATCATCAGCAGCGCACCGGGCATGGACGACCGGAACGGCAGGCGCCCGGACAGCAGGTGATAGAGCACGCAACCGAGTGAGTAAAGGTCGGCGCGGCCGTCAATGTCGCCGCCTTGCGCTTGTTCCGGCGACATGTACGCGGCGGTACCGACCGTGTGGCCCTGCAGGGTCAGCCGCGGGGAATTGTCTGCGAGCAGCCGGGCGATGCCGAAGTCGATGATCTTGACGCTGAGCTGCGGCGTCACCATCAGATTGCTTGGCTTGATGTCCCGGTGCACGATGCCGGCCTCGTGGGCCGCGGAGAGGCCCGCGCACGTTTCCCCGGCGATGCGGAGCACGCTTGAGATCGGGAACAACCCCATGCCGCGCTCGCCGCGCTCGTCCATCATGCTGGCCAGGGAAATGCCCGGGGCCAGCTCCATGACCATGAAAAGCTGGCTGCCGACGCGGCCGGCGTCGATTGAGCTCACGATGTTCTGGTGCCTGAGCGACCCGATGACGGCGGCCTCACGCCGGAACCGGCCGATCGTCTCCGACAGCGTGCTCGGGTCATCGGTCTGGGAAAGCTCGACGACCTTGATGGCGACGGAGCGGCGGGTCGCTAGGTCCCTACCGCGCCAGACCTCGCCCGAGCCCCCGCGTCCGAGCGGGATGTCGAGCTCGTAGCGCCCGGCCAGGATCCGGTCCATGCGTAAGATCGCCCCCATCCCGGCCCGCCTTGAGGACGCGCACGCGACCGCGATGACCACGGCAGACGCCGTCGCGGCCGGCCCAAGCCGTCCGGTGCCCGGCACTGTCCTCGCCCCCTGTCAGGTACGCGTAACGGCTACCCGCGCTCACATAGTAGTGGAACGCGTCATCCTCTCCTATGAATGGGACGAACAAGCGGGGCGTTTGGTTCAGTCAATTTGACACATTTTTTGCTGAGTTCTGCTCGGCCGCCGGGCATGCGTCTAAGACCACGCGGGAGCTTAGCGGGCATCGCCAGGCCGGCCAGGGGCCATAACGGCACCGCTACAGCCAGCCGGACCTGGCCGCTACCTGGATGGCGCCTACGCGGTTGCGGGTGCCGGTCTTCGCGATCGCCCGGGAAAGGTAGTTGCGCACGGTCCCCTCGGAAAGGCACAAGACCGTCGCGATTTCCGCGGTCGTCGACCCCTCCGCGGCGGCGCGCAGCGCGTCCGCTTCCCGCATCGTCAGCGGGCACTGCTCGCGGAGCGAGATCCTTGGGTCCACGACCTGCCGCCCGACGGCCAGCTGCCTGACCGCATCGGTCAGGAACTGCGCCGGCGAGTCCCAGGCAAGGAAGCCTCGCACACCGGCCGCGGCCGCCCGTTGCAGGTCCCTTGACCGCCAGCTCGAGCTCAGTATCGCGCAACGCCAGCTCGGCACGGCCGCGTGCATGCCGGCCGCCACGGTGATGCCGTCCCGGTCCGCGAACGCCGCCGCGAGCAGCGCGACATCGGGGCGCACGGCGCGTGCCGTCGCCAGGACCTCTTCACGGGACCCCACCGTGGCGGCGAGCTCGATGTCGGTCTCCCGGCCGAGCAGGGCGACCAGACCTTCGCGGGTCAGAGTTACCGGCTCCGCGATGAGTGTCCGGATTATTGAAATCACCCCCATTTGCCAGACCCCTGCAGAGGGCAGCGAAAATCACGCCACAAGGGTGTATGAATTCGTTAAAGGCTAGCGCCTGGCGGTCAGCGCCTGGCCATGGGCACGTGAAAATAGGTAGCTGAGCGGAAAATAGGTAG
>VFSW01012900.1_pt1 | contig 11636 bp, 9 predicted proteins | sample 5358111 | NCBI WGS metagenome assembly VFSW01 (sample SAMN11554181, study PRJNA540505) | mine drainage metagenome | isolation source: sediment from site ElyBrook_90M | place: USA: Ely Copper Mine, Vershire, VT | collected 2017 | reverse complement strand
GAAGAACTGTCGGCCAACAGCCAGCAGATGAGTTCCAACGCGGAAGAAACTTCGGCACAAGCCAATGTCGTTTCGGCTGGGGCGGAGCAAGTCGACAAGAACCTGCAGACCGTGGCTACCGGCACGGAAGAAATGAGCGCCAGCATCAAGGACATCGCCAAGAGCGCTCATGAATCGGCGAAGGTTGCCACCAACGCGGTCAGAGCGGCGGAAGAGACCAACCAGATTGTGAGCAAACTGGGAGACTCCAGCACGGAGATCGGGCAGGTCATTAAGGTCATCACCTCCATCGCGCAACAAACGAATCTGCTGGCCTTGAATGCCACCATTGAGGCCGCTCGTGCTGGCGAAGCCGGCAAGGGTTTTGCCGTCGTGGCCAATGAGGTCAAGGAATTGGCCAAGCAGACGGCCAAGGCCACGGAGGACATCAGCAGCAAGATCGAAGCCATCCAGGACGACACCAAGAATGCCGTCATCGCCATCGGGCAGATCAGCGAGGTCATCAAGCAGGTCAATGACATTTCCAATACCATCGCCACGGCCGTGGAAGAGCAAAACGCCACGACCAACGAGATGGCGCGCAATGTCGGCGAGGCGGCGAAAGGCTCGGGCGAGATCAGCAAGAATATCGGGGGCGTAGCCGAGGCTGCGAAGAGCACCAGTCAGGGATCCCTCGAATCTCTGAAAGCGGCGCAATCCTTGTCGCAGATGTCTACCGACCTTCGCGAACTCGTGGGGAGGTTCAAGATTTAACCGTAACCAAGAGGTTCCGGTCGCCTCACAACCTTAATCTGCGGATGCCGCGGCAAAATCGCGGCGTCCGCAGCGGGAAAGTAAACACCCAATGAATCCAATTCGCATCCTAATCGTGGACGATGCTGTCGTCGTTCGCAAAGCTCTTGCGGACGCGCTTTCGCGAGATCCGGATCTGGAAGTTGCCGGCACGGCCAGCAACGGCCGATTAGCGTTGGCGAAGCTTCAGACCCTCCGTCCCGATATCATCTTGTTGGATATCGAGATGCCGGAAATGACGGGTCTGGAAGCTCTTCCGGAGATCCGCAAGCTTCTCCCTCATATCCCCATCATCATGTTCAGCACGCTCACCAACCGAGGCGCCGAAGCCACGCTCGACTCTCTCTCTTTGGGCGCTACAGACTACGTTACCAAGCCTAGTAATATGGACATGAACTCCACATCGAACAGTATTACCAGGGATCTGATTCCCAAGATCAAGGCCCTGTGCCGCCGTCCCAGCGCAGCGCAAGTTCCTTCGGCCGGCGCTTCGACTTCTGTCATCCCGGAACAACGCGCGGTGATTCGAACGCGTCCGGCTTTCTTGCGACCCACGTCCATCAGGATCGTGGCCATCGGAGTTTCGACTGGCGGCCCGGATGCACTCGCCAAACTGTTGCCTTCTTTCCCCGCGGATTTTCCACTGCCAATCGTCGTTGTATTGCATATGCCGCCGATTTTCACGACGCTGCTCGCCGGCCGGTTATCCACCAAGTGCTCTCTACCCGTCAGGGAATGCCAGCCGGGTGATTTGCTTGGCCCCTCTTGCATTTGGCTCGCGCCCGGCGACTATCATATGGTCGTGGAGCAAAAAGATCACCGCTTCCTCCTGGGCACGCATCAAGGGCCTCGGGAAAACTTTTGCAGGCCGGCAGTGGATGTGCTCTTCCGGTCGGTCGCCGCCGTTTACGGCGCAAGCGCCCTGGGCGTGATTCTGACCGGCATGGGACAGGACGGACTGAAAGGGTGCGAAGCGCTTTGCGCGGCAGGCGCCTCCGTGATTGTCCAGGACGAGGCCAGCAGCGTCGTCTGGGGTATGCCGGGGTTTGTGGCGCGCGCCGGATTGGCCGAAAAAATCCTGCCACTCGATCAAATTGGCAATGAAATTATCCGCCGTGTCGCCGCGCAGCCCTCGTTTCAGCTCGCCCACTAAGGGGTCCTTCCGCGAAGCTTTCGTCCCTGGAGGAGTGGCCGAGGAGTGGCCCGGGAAGGCCGTTTTTTTTCCATGGCATCGCGCAATCCGCCGATCACCGGCCAATCGGCACACTGGCGCTTCCGGGTCCAAACTCACAACCCGAGCAATTGTTGTCCATTGCCTCCGAGGATTTGCTCGACTTCCTTCGCCGGCAGCCCGGCCTCGCCGACGTAATCCACGCACAGCTTGAACGCATCGTCGCGCCAAAACGGATAATCGGTTCCGAGCAACAGGCGATCCGCGCCGAAGGTTTGCTTCGTGCACCGGAGCGCCGCCGGATTGCCATTCACCGTGTCATACCAGAAATATTTTGCCTGGACGCTGGGCGCCATGGCCGAGGCCGGCAAGAAATGATCCTTCAATTGATCGAGCCGAGCCGCCAGAAACGGCGCGAATCCGCCGAGATGCGGCAGGATGATCTTGATGTCGGGAAAGCGAGACGGAAAATTCGCCTGCATGAATTGCAGCAAACAAACCGTGTCCTCGAGCGGCGCGCCGACCGGCCACACCAGCTTCGTGGACTCGATCAGCGGCGATCCGAGGCTGCCGCCGATCGGATGAATGAAGAGGACGGCCTTGCGGCGATTGAGCTCCGCGAAAAATCCGTCGAAGGCCGGATCGGCGATGCTCTTTCCCATGACCACCGTGCCAGTTGTTACCCCCACCATGCCGAGTTCATCGAGCGCGCGGCGCGTTTCCTCGATAGACGCCCGCACGTGCGGCAGCGGAGTGCAGGCAAAGGCCGCGAAACGCTTCGGATATTCGCGGACGATGCGCGCGTAGATATCATTGCCGAGCCTGGCCGCGTCCACCGCATCGTTTTCCTTCGCGAAATAGGGGAGCTGGCCGGAGACGGACAGAATCTGCATGTCCACTTTTGCCAGATCCATGTTGCGAAAGTGGTCTTCGAGGCCTCTGAAATCGGCGGAATCCAGTTTCATCTTTCGGATTAATCCGGTGACGTGGCTTGCGCCATAAAGGTCCAAACGGTCCAGGTATTCCGACGGGAAATAGTGCGCATGGACGTCGATTCTCACGGGCATCCTTCCAGTTAGCGAATGTTCGAGCCTTGAATCTTCAAAAAGGATATCGACAACGGGCGCGAGTATACAACGACCCGCTTCCCAACTCATTGCGCTTCACAAAACCCCGCGACTCAGCCTCAGCGGCTAAGCCGCTTGCGGAAAAAGTCGATTCGGAGAGGGTTTTAGCAGCACAGGCACTCTTGCCTGTGCGGGTTTGCGGGACGCACAATTTGCCCGAACTGGCCACGATCGCAAAATCGCACAGGCAAGAGTGCCTGTGCTACCTAAATTCTTCCGCGAAAGCATTGGCCTTTTTTAACTTTTTGCCGATAGAGACCGTGTGAGCGAAAAAAGGGCCGAGTTTAGAATCCCGCTCATGGCGCGGGTCGAGGTTTTGTGGGGAGACGAAGACGGAACTCCCCGCGTGGCTCCGGGGACGCTCGAAGACACGTCGCACCGCGGGATGAGCGCGCGAATGAAAAACGCGATTCCCATTGGGTCGCATGTCACAATCAAATGGGGAAACGAACAGGTTTCCGGAACCGTCACCAACTGCCGCCGCGAAAAGTTGGGATTCGTCCTCGGCATGAAGCGAGACCCCGACGAAGACAGCGACGAAGAGTAGTACGCATCTCCGCTATGCTTTGCGCCTGTGCCGCCTGACTCCAGTGCACTACTTGCCGGCTGCCGAATCGCTCTTCCCCGCCAAATAAAAATAACCCACTTTGTTGTTGGGCGACGTGCCGTACCACATCCGCCCTTGCGAATCGCGGAAGAACTCGCGCATGGCAATTTCGGAATGAGGAAACGGGAACTCGATTACTTTCCCTGTCCGCGGATCAAACCGTCCGATCAGGTCCATGTTGTGGGAGTCGTACCAAAGATAACCGTCGGCGTCAAAACCCAGGCCGTAGGGACTCGGATCCTGCCCGGGCAGCGGAAATTCCTTGAACGTTTGCGTCTTTGGGTTGAACCGGGCCATTTTTCCGCCGCGAAATTCGCCGGAATAAATCATGCCGTCCGGGCCAATTTCCATTCTTCGAGGGTAAGCATCGGGCGTCGGAAGCGTCCAAAAGGAAACTTTATCCGTCCTGGCATCCACTTTGCCAATTTTGTTCGTGAATATGTTTGTAAACCAGGCGTCGCCATTTTTGTCCGGTTTGACGTCATAGATGTAGCCGCCTCCACTATCGAACCGGGTAAATTTCCCGGTCTCGGGATCGAACCGCGTAAGCGGGACGCCGCTCGCCCATACTTTCCCGCTCCGATCGATCCGGATGGTATGCTTCGATCCGCCGTCTTCGATTCCCTCTTTTCCGGGCAGATACGCATCCTGGTATTCCGTGATTTTTTGCGTGACGGGGTCCCATCTGGCGATCTTGTTCGAGCCTTGCTCGGCCAGCCAAACCGAACCGTCCGGTGCGGGCACGGCCGAATGAATCGCCGCCGTCCCGACATAAGGAACCGGAAAATCCCGCATTTCGCCCGTTTTCGGATCGAGCCGGGTGATCTTATTCGCCACGCCAAAATCGGGAATCCACAGGTATCCGTCCTTGTCCGGAGCGGCGCTGAAAGGCATGCGGCTCGGCCCCGGCATGTCATATTCCACGTAGACGATGTTCATGGCCTCGCTGCTGAAGGGCCGCACCGTCTTCCGATACGCGGACATGTCCGCGGGAGATTTCGGCAGCGCCGAATCGGGACCGAACAGACTGTTCAAATAATTCGCAACGTCCTCGGCATCTTGATCGATGAAATTCGGTCCCAAAAAAACGCTGAAATGCATGGCGTCCCGCATGAACGCTACGCGGTCTTTCCAGCCGTCCAAATCCCGGTGGACGGAAGCCATGCGGCTTTGAAATTGATGGCAGATATTGCAGTGTTCGAAAAGCAAGTCCTTCCCTTTTGCCGGAGGCCAGAGCTGCGCCGCCTGGTATTGGGAAATTTCGTTCCAGCGCACCATGGCCTGCTGCAACGAAAAATCGAACGAAGCGTTTTGGTCGGCGGTAAGCGTCACGGAGTTGCGAGGATCGGCGCGAAATCCCACGGCCCTGATCTGCACGCGGTACTCCCCAGCCGCCAGATCGGGAATCCGGTAGCGCCCCTGACTGTCCGACAACACGATGACCGTGATTTTGCTCTTCGCGTTCCGCGCCTCGACAAACGCTCCTTGAAACGGCGCCCCATCCGCACCATTCACCGTTCCACTGATTGTCGCGCCATAACTCGCTGAAGCGAGAAAAACGATCAAGCCGAGCAGCGCCAGGATTTTGCTTTGCGGCCCCAAATGTCGTTCTTTATTCATCCGTTTTCCTCGGCAGTTTGGAGTAGCATTTGTCGGTCGCCCCGAATGCTCGAAATTGGAAACTGTAAGGCATGGATGCGCCCATGCTAACTTTTTTCACCTCTTCGTTCACTACAATTCCGAGATACTCGGAAAGCGATCCTCGTTGACACGCGCCGCCGCCGGGCATATCGTCTTGCGCAAGGAACAAATCAAAATCGCAAACTGGGATCGAACTTATGAAACGCGATAGTCAAAATCAGAACCATTTCTCTCGCCGGGATTTCATCAAAACGACAGCCACGGGGGCCGGCGCCGCCGCGCTGACCGGCCTTGGCATCGACTCAGCGAAGGCCGAGGGACGGCCCGCGCACTGGGATAAGGAAGCGGACGTCGTCGTCATCGGTGCGGGAGCAACGGGTCTGCCTGCGGCGATTCAAGCGGTCGAAGGGGGCGCGTCCGTGATTCTGATCGACGCAAATACGGACGTCGGCGGGCACTCGATCTTGAGCGGCGGAAATTTGGCTCTGGGCGGAGGCACCAGCCGGCAAAAAAAATATGGAGTGGTCGATTCCCCGGACCTTTTGTACTCGGATCTGACGGATTGGTCCGTCATCGAACCCAACGGGTTTCCCGATTACCGGTATAACGACAAGGAAATCATCCGCGCCTTTGCCGACGAGAGCGCCAAGACCTACGAGTGGATGATCGAACACGGCGTTATTTTTGTGGACAAGGCTCCGGACACGCTTGGCGGGCACGCCTGCGGCAACTCCGCTCCGAGGGAGAGCCATGCCGCGCCGATGGCGTGGGCGCTCGTTCAGCGTGGCGGCCCGCTCCCGGCCGATAAGGCGGCGACTTCTTCCTCAGGCGCCGGCATGATCCGGCCGCTGGAAGCCAGCGCGAGAAAGCTGGGCGTGCAGATTCTGCTGCAACACAAGATGACGGGCATTGTCCGCGAGAATCCGAATTCGGGGAGAGTTCTGGGAATTTCGGCAACGAGCCAGGGCAAGACCGTGAATATCCGCGCGCGCAAAGGCGTGATCATCGGCACGGGCGGACACAGCAGCAACGTGAACTTTCGCAGAATCTTCGATCCGCGCCTCACCGAAGAATACCAGGTGGCCGGCGAACCGTACTCCTTTCAGGATGCCAGCGGAGAAATCGCGGCCATGTCCATCGGCGCATCGCTGTGGGGCGCATTCAATCAAACCGGGGAATTTGGACAGAATGTGACCAAGGCGGGATGGATCGGCTGCCAATACGGCTATGTGAACCTGAGCTGGCAGCCGGACAGCCCCGTTTTTTCCCGGGCGCGCGCCACCGGCCTCTACGTCAAGGATTACCAGGACGCGATCCTGGTAAACATTGCGGGCAAGCGGTTTTACGACGAAACGCAGGGCCAATTCCCAGCCAACAACTACAATTCCATCAAGCCCTATATACCTGACAGTTATCTTAACGCTGCGGATATCAAATACACGCCTTCCAATTTCCTCAACGCGGCACTGGCCGGAACCGGCGATACCACCCCGGGAGGCGGGCCGATCTGGGCCATCTTCGACGCGGACGCCGTGGAGCGCGAAGGCTGGAAAGTCACGGCTCCCTTCGTGGATTATGCGGAAGGATACTTTTTCTCGGCGGACTCCATTGCCGAACTCGCGGCCAAAATTGCGAACAAGTTTCAGAAAAAGCCGATGCCGCCCAGCGCGCTGCAAGACACGGTGACGCGCTACAACTCCTTTGTGGATGCAGGCAAGGACGCCGACTTCGGCAAACCCGCTCCGAAATACAAAATTCAGACGCCCCCCTTCTACGCGGCCTGGGCCACGCCCGTGATTCACGACACGCGCTCCGGCCTGCGCATCAACGCCAAGTGCCAGGTAATGGACCTAAATGGCGAAGTTATCCCGGGCTTATATTGCGGAGGCGAGTCCGCGGGAGGATTCAGCCTGCATGGCCTGGCCAGATGCGCGGTGCAGGGCCGAATCGCGGGGAGAAACGCAGCCGCGGAAACGATCAAGGGATAGCGGCACCCAGAGGCGTTACGCCACTCGTTGGTAGAGATATTTCTGAAAACCAGAAAAAACCTTCCCAATCTCTTCCGGTCTGCCCAAGTCGGCCACGGCGTCGGCGATGGCGTTGTTGTACTTGAGCTTCAACAACGGAGACAGCTTCTCCGTGTCTAATTCCTGTACGCCGACTTTGACGTATTGCGAGAGTACAAAGTCGAGAAAAACCTGCTGCTTGGTGTTGAAGTGGGCGCTAATCACCACTTTGGCGTTGGTGGCCCGCTCTTCACGGGTAAGTGGTGGCAAGGCGTAGGCGACATGCGCCAGCACGTCGAAAAGGTCGCTCTTTTCGGCGTCGATTATTTTCTGCATTTCTGCCATCTGCTCGGCCCCGAAACCCTTCTCCGCTAAACCGCGCAGCAGCTTGGTACGCGTATCCGGCGCGCTCCACAGCGCGCGCAACTCAGCTTCGTCCTTGAAAAAATCGGGCAGCTTGCCAAACAGCATTTCCATGAACTGCGGCGCGGACATTGGCGTGCCGTCCGGGTGCCAGAAGCTCGTCACCATCATGTGCTGAATGGTGCGGGCTTTGCCGTCGGCAAGTTTCACTTTGATTTTTTGGCGACGCGGCCCCGGTTTAGGCTCTGGGCCCGGCGGAACGGGCGGGCTAATTTGCAGCGGATCGGGTCGCGGCACTTTCGGTTCCGGCTCAAGCGGCTCTCCATCCCACTCAGGATCGCTGAAATGATGGTGCGCTCTCACAAAGTCGTAGATCGTGAAGTAGTCCTTCCCGTCATACAGGCGTGTGCCGCGCCCAATGATTTGTTTGAATTCAATCATCGAGTTGATCGGGCGCATCAGCACGATGTTGCGAATGTTGCGCGCGTCCACGCCCGTGGAAAGCTTTTGCGACGTGGTCAGGATCGTGGGGATGGTTTTCTCATTGTCCTGAAAATCCCGCAAGTGCTGGTCGCCCAGCGCGCCGTCGTTGGCCGTGACGCGCTGGCAATAATTCGGGTCCTTGCTGGTCTTCATCTGGTTGATGAGATCGCGCACGGCCAGCGCATGGTCCTGCGTGGCGCAGAAGACCAGCGTCTTTTCGTTCTGGTTGATCTGGTCCATGAACAGCTTCACACGGTGCGCTTCGCGTTCCTTGATTTCGATGATCTTGTTGAAGTCGGGTTCCGTATAACGTCTCAGGGTTTCAATCTCGCCTTCGATCAACTGATCGTCTGGCGTGTAGATATATTCGTCGAGCGTCGTGGAAATCTGCTTCACCTTAAACGGCGTGAGGAAGCCATCGTTGATGCCTTCCTTGAGGGAATAGATAAATACAGGTTCGCCGAAATAAGCGTAGGTGTCCACGTTGTCTTTGCGCTTGGGCGTCGCGGTGAGGCCGAGTTGGACGGCAGGCGCAAAGTATTCCAGGATGCCGCGCCAATTGCTCTCATTGTTTGCGCCGCCGCGATGGCATTCGTCGATCACGATGAAGTCGAAGAAGTCCGGCGGATATTCCCCGAAATAAGGCGAGGGCTTGCCGTCCTTCGGCGGGCCGCTCATGAACGTCTGGAAGATTGTAAAAAACAGGCTGCCGTTCTTCGGCACCTTGCCCTTTTTGCGAATGTCCTCCGGTTCTATGCGCACCATCGCATCTTCTGGGAAGGCCGAAAAAGCGTTGTAGGCCTGATCCGCGAGGATATTGCGGTCCGCGAGAAAGAGGATGCGCGGGCGGCGTTCCGGCTCGCGGCTGAGGTTCCAACGGCTGTGGAACAATTTCCAGGCAATCTGAAACGCGATGAACGTCTTGCCCGTGCCGGTCGCAAGCGTAAGCAGGATGCGCGGTTTGTCAGCGGCGATGGCCTCCATCACGCGTTCAATGGCGAGGTCCTGATAGTAGCGTGCCTGGAAGTAGCCCCCCTTGTCCTCGAATGGCACGGCGGCGAAGCGGTCGCGCCAAGCGTTCACTTCGGCGAAAGTCAAGTTCCAGAGTTGTTCCGGCGTCGGATACCGATCCAATACGCCTTCCTTGCCTTCCGTCATGTCGATGCCGTATAAATCTCTGCCGTTGGTTGAGTAGGTATAACGAATGGCGAGTTTTTCGGCGTAGTTCTTCGCTTGGGCCACGCCTTCGGTCAGCGATTCGTCCCAAGCCTTGGCCTCGATCACGGCAAGTTTGCGATTGCGATAGACGAGCACGTAATCGGCGCTGAGCGCCTTGCCGCGGCGCCCGTGCCCTTCAATGCGTCCGAGCGTGATCGGATACTCGCGCAGAACGCGGGAACCTTCGACCACACCCCATCCCGCCGCCTTGAGTGCGGGATCAATGTGTTCAGCTCGAGTTTCAGCTTCGTTCAAGGTTTCATCCCGGGAACGCCAATCTCCCGATTGGCGAAGTCCCCATCTTCCGCCCTAGCTTTTAAGGCCGCCAGCAGTCCCCAAATGCGCACTACTCCAACGCCACTCCTCAGCCCTACCCACCAACCCCGCCTTCACCGGATTCAAATGGATGTACTCCATCGCTTGCTCGAAATGCACACGGTCGCGAATATACCGATCCCAATATTCCCGGTGCCAGACGGGAGCGACAGGCATCCCGCCGCTTTCCAGGCAGTCATCGCGAATTTTGCGGGCCGTGAACTTCTTCCACGCCGCCACGATCTTCGCGACGGTCCATCCCGCATTGGCTGAAACAGGACGTGGACGTGATTCGGCATGACGACCCACGCCAACAGCCGGTAACGCTGCGAATCGAATGTCAGCAACGATCCCTGCACCATGTCGGCGATGCCCGGCTTGCGAAGAGCGCATGAGCCGTGACCCGCGTCGATCCAGGCGTCCAGCCTCTTGCGGCGTTCGACATTGCGCTTCTCGGCCGGAAGAGTCTTCAACTCGGCCTCCAGCCGCGACAGCACCGTTTGCGGCAAGCTATCCGCCAGATGAAAAGTCACATGCTGCGTCGCCTCGACACTTTCAAAGTGCGGCAAATATCCTCGGCTGCGCCACCCCACCCCAAAAATTCCAGGAACTGCCCCGGGAACGCCAATCTCCCGATTGGCGTCTTTCCGACCGCCAGCCGCGCCAGCCTCGCCAATCGGGAGATTGGCGTTCCCAGGATTGCTCTTAAAGTCGCCCACTAAACGCCTCATGCAGCAGCGATTTTTTCAACGCCTCCAGCGCATCGAGCTTTTGCTGGTAGATGGATTCGAGGCTTTCAGTTTCTTTACGGATGGAATCCACTGTCGAAACGATTCGCTGCTGTTCGGAAAGGCTTGGCAATGCAATCTTCATAGCCTTGATCATGCCGAGTTTAAGGAACTTCGTCCCCGCGCCAACCGACTGTGCCTTGAATTTCTTGAGGCTCTTTAGCATTTGGAAATAGAGAAATCGATACAGAATTCCCTTCTTTTCGTTCACTGTGATCACGTAAGTCCGCTGATAAGCGTTAAACTTCCCCTTATAGTGCTTCACATTGAAATCACCAACAGCGTTATTACCAGCCAAAAGGACTGCTTCGCAATCAAAGGCATAATCATCGATGGCATAAATCTCGCGGGAGCACGTAAAAAATGGATATTGCCCACCTTCAACTGCTGCATTTGCATCCAACTTGCCGGTTGTAATCTTCACCAGATCCCCGAGCCGAGACGTTTCGGCGTCAACTCTGTTCAAGTAGCTTTCAAACAGAGCGCGGGCGTTTTGGAGATTCTTTTCGGCGTTGGCTTTGGCGGTGGCGATGCCGTCAAACGCTTCGTCAAGGATGCCAACGATGCGCCGCTGTTCAGAAAGCGATGGGAGAGGGATTTGATAACTCTCAATGAATTCCTTCGGCACTCGCTGCTGTCCGACTGCCCCACCCATGAGGGCCGCTCCCTCGATTCGGAAATCGGGACGAGACAGATAGTAGTAGAGATATTCCTTATTAAGATTTGCGCCCGGCCGAAAAACGATAAACTCGCTGGAGCCGAAACCAACTCCGTTCTTCAAGCCTGTCGCAATTCCAAGTTTTCCATTCTCGAAGCATGGTGTAATTTTTGCGAGTAGCACATCGCCATCCGCGAAATAGGTATAGCTGCCGGCCACTAATGCAAGCGGCTTCACCTGCGTTGCGTTCAGATATTTTCGATCAATCCCTAAGTCCTCCATCGGGGCGAATGACACCAAAGCGTCCGCCCGAACTCGTTCACGCGCCTCCGACTTCGGAGGCCTAATAACGCACAGGTCCGCTAAATTCTTCGTCTGCCACCCAGCCTTCACAACAGCCCCTTAATCGTTAGCAGCACTTCCGCGCTCTCTGCGTCCAACGCGGCGATTTCGTCCATGATGTCCTG
>VFSW01012899.1_pt1 | contig 11637 bp, 11 predicted proteins | sample 5358111 | NCBI WGS metagenome assembly VFSW01 (sample SAMN11554181, study PRJNA540505) | mine drainage metagenome | isolation source: sediment from site ElyBrook_90M | place: USA: Ely Copper Mine, Vershire, VT | collected 2017 | reverse complement strand
TACCTGTATAATTATTCATGAAAATAACGAGGAAAAAATAAAGAAAATGCTTTTTTCCCCTTCTCTTTCTTTTCTTCCCTTATAATCCTTTGTGCCCTTTGTGATCTTTGTGGTTCAATCTCTTTCCTCGGAGTCTCATGAAAATCGTCGAACGCCCCGCCAAATCCATCCTCGTCCCCTCGCGCCTGCCGGACGCCGACTACGTCGTCAACCCCTACACCGGCTGCCAGTTTGGCTGCATCTACTGCTACGCCACCTTCACCAGCCGCTTCGTCAACGAGCCGCGCGCTGACTGGGGCAGCTACGTCTACGTCAAAACCAACGCGGTCGAGCTGGCGCGCAAGCAGCTCGAAAAGTGGCCGCCCGCTAAAAAAGAGGCCGTGATCATGTTCAGCTCGGTCACCGACCCCTACCAGGGCATCGAGCACAAATACCGGCTTACGCGTGGCGTGTTGCAGGCCCTGGCGGAGGCGCACTACCCCGGTAAGGTGACCATCCTGACCAAGTCGCCCCTGGTGCTGCGGGATGTGGACCTGCTCGAACGCCTCAACGCCGAGGCCGGGTTAACCATTACCACCGCCGACGACCAGCTCAGCCGCCTGCTCGAAGTGACCGCCCCGCTGGCCAGCCGCCGCCTGGAGACCTTGCAGGCCCTGGGGCAGCGCGGCATCCGCACCTACGCCTTCGTCGGCCCGCTCCTGCCGCATTTCCGCTACCAACCCGAGCTGCTGGATGAACTGCTGGGCAAGATCGCCGCCGCCGGGGTGCGGGAGGTGTACGTCGAGCACATCAACCTGACCGGCTACATTCGCGGGCGCTTACTGAGCGAACTGTCGAGCGCCTCGGAGGACATCCGCCGCGTCTACCAGAGCGCCGACACGCGCCAGCACCGCCAGATCCTCGACCAGATGGTGCACGACCTGCTGGTCAAGCACGGCCTGCGCCTGCGCATGGGCGAGGCGATTTATCACCCCAATACCCCCCCGAGAAGAGAATTTACCGCACGCTCTTCAGCGCACCCGAAGGGGTGGAGACGCAGAGAAAGAGGAGAAGAAAAAGATTTTTAGGGAAGAAAAAAAGAGAAAGTTCGTGGTAATCCTCTTTGTCTTCTCCTCTTTCTCTGTGCCTCTGCGGTGAATGCTTGGACTAAAGCATGCCGGCGCGCTGCAAGGCATCCCCAATCTCTTCATATTCTTGATCGTCGATTTGCAGCATGGGCGGGCGGACGTAGGTCTGGCTGCGATCCAGCACACCGATATGCGCCAGGGCTACCTTGCAGCGCGCCCGATAATCCAACATCGGGCGTTTATAGATCACGTCTGCAAAGCCCTGCACGCGTGGGCGCATCGCTACGGCTTGCTGGTAATGGCCTTGCTGGAACTGGCCCAACATATCCGCCGTCATGCCACACCCGATGGCGCAGAAGCCCAGCAGCGCCCCGGTGGCCCCCAGCAAAAAGCTTTCGGTGATGAACACGTCATTGCCGGTCAGCAGCGTAATCTTGCGACCCATCGCCAGCGTTTCGGTGGTATAGGCAAAGTACTGCGCATCAAACGAGGCTTCTTTAATCCCTATCACTTCCGGAATGGTGATTAATTTCAACAGGGTTTCCCGGGTGTAATTCACCCCGCCAAACACCGGCGCCAGCTGGAAGAGGATCAGGGGCAGGCCGGTCGCATCGGCGATGGCTTTGTGGTATTCATAGGCAACCCGGGGATCCAACGGATCGTTGCGAAAGGCGGCGTTGGGAAACACGACCAGCCCGCCCACCCCAACTTCTTTGTACATCAGCGCCATCGCCACCGCGTCGCTGGTGGTAGCGCCGGCTACCCCGGCCACCACGCCGCAGCGCGTTCCGGCCACATCCACAGCCACTTCGGCGACTTTGCGCCGTTCTGCGCCGTTCAATTGCGGCCCCTCGCCGGTGTCCATGTTAATCGCAAAAGCAATCGCCTTCTGGCTAATCAGCCATTCCAAATAACGGGCATAGGCTTTGAAATCCGGCGCATAGTCGGATGTCATGGGCAGCACCGTGGCTGGAAGAATCCCGTTGATAGCTAAGTCTTTCATTTTTTTCTCCGTGTGTGGTCAGGTCTCTAGAAAAATCTCACTCAAGCCGAGCCGGTCAGGCCGGCTTCTCATTCATTTGAACCAGCTGCTTAAGGCGGGCGGTCAGTGCCCTGGCCGCGGCTATTTTAGGCTGCAGGTGGGGTTCAACCGAGACGAAGCCCTGATAGCCATCTTCAACCAGGGCGCGGATCTGCCCGGCCCAGTCGATATCACCCTGGATGGCGTAACAGACGCTCCCGTCCAGCCGCCGCACGGCATCCTTGAAATGCACGTGCTGAACGTACTGCCGGATGGCCTGGTAGCCATTCGGGAAAGGCATGTCCCCAGCTTCAAAGGCGTTGCCGGGATCCCAGTTGACGCCCAGGCTTGCTTCTCCCACGGCGCGCATAATTGCCGCAGTCCGCTCGCCGGTATCCGCCCAGAAATTATTTTCCACCTCGATGGCCAGCTGCAAGCCTGCCTGAGCCACCTGTTGGGCCGCCATTTGGAAGATTTCCAGGATTTCATCCGGGGGCAGGCCAGGCGGCTGGTTGTCCCTCTCGAAGCTAAACGCAATGATCTGCCGGGCGCCCACCTGTTTGGCATATTCAATGGAGGCCGGTAAAAGCTCTTGAATGTGGTAATCCAGCAGGCGCCGGGCAGCCTGCCACTGGTCATAATAGCTGGCGTCGATCACCTGGAGTGGAAACTGTTGCCGTTTTTTGGGCGGATACGGGATCTTAAATAATCCGGGTGAGATGGCGGCGATGTGTATACCGTAGGCTTCACGCAGTTCGAGAACGCGCTGCTTTTGATAATCCGAGAAGTGGGGCACACGCTGCCCCCCGATGCCGCGCAGCTCAAAAGCATCCACACCCCATTCCAGACCCAGCTCGATGGCTGTTTCCAGGTCTGCGCTTACTTCATCGGTTACCAGGCTGATTTTCAAGGAATGGGCCTCTCAATTGAAGGCAGGGATAATTTCTCTGCCAAGCAGCTCCAATTCCCGCATAATGAAATCGTGCGGGATACCGGGAAAATACAGGCGGCAGATCAGATGGTCCACGCAAAAGGCATCCACGAAGCGCCGGATCTGCTTGATGCAAGTGTCAGGCGATCCGATGATAAAGCGGTCTTTGCTCAAAGCGTCGAGGTGGTTTACCGGGACGCCGTCTTCTTTGCGAATCAGCGGGTGCGCCCAACCTCCGCCATATTCATCCCGGTAGTTAATCATCAAGAATCGCTCGGCCATTTCTTGTGCTTTTTCATCCGTATCTGCGATGACTACTTCGCGGGTCAGCGGGGTCGGCACCGCGTGAGGGTTTTTACCGACTTCTTTGAGGAAATCGAGATATTGAGATTTGGCGGTCAGCAGCTTCTCCAACCCGGCCGTCGGCCCCGGAACCCAGGCGTCGCCCAAAGTCGCGGCGCGTTTGAGCATCAGCTCACCCCATCCACCCAACCATATCTGAGGGGGAGTTGTGGGGCGCGGTTCGATCTTGGCATTTTCCACCTGGTAATACTTGCCCTGGAAAGTCACACTTTCTTCGCACCACAGCCTGTGCATCAGCGTGATCGATTCGGCATATTGGGCGCCTCGTTTTTCGAGGGGTACTCCATATAGGGCGAACTCCTCCGGTCGATAACCAATCGCTGCGCCGAGAATGAAACGTCCTTCGCTCATTACATCCAGCATAGCGATATCTTCAGCGATCCGCACCGGATGATAAAAAGGGAGAACGACGATGTCTGTTCCCAACTTGATCCTTGAAGTGCGTGTGGCAACCCCTGCTAACGCAACTAACGGGGAAGGCCAGTAATGATTCTTTACGCCGTGGTGCTCTTCCAGCCAGACAGAACTGAACCCTAATTCTTCCCCGTATAGGATTTCTTTAACGAAGTCCGCATAAAAACGACCGCCTTCGGTTGGTATAAAACCAAGCTCCATCACCTCAACTCCTTCTTTCTCTTGGGAAATATCCCGAATTTTGATCATTTGCCGGGGTCATACCCCGGCAAATGATCAAAATTCGGGGGTTTATGCCCTTAACGCTTTCCATATCCGCTCGGCGGTGATGGGAAGATCGTAAATCCGCACGCCCAGCGCGTCTGCTACTGCATTGGCGATGGCCGCCGCCGGAGAAACCATGGGCGTTTCCCCAACCACTTTCGCCCCGTAGGGCCCATCTCCGCTGGCAACTTCCACGATCAGCGACTCGATGAAGGGCACATCCATTGCAGTCGGTAGGCGGCAATCGAGCAGCCCCGGGTTGCGCACCTGGCATTGAGCATCGTACTGCACCTCCTCCCACAACGCCATCCCGGTTGATTGGGCGGCTGCGCCCTGGATCTGTCCTTCCACCGCAAGCCGGTTAATAGCGCAGCCGGCGTCCAGAGCGATAACCAGGCGGGTCAGGCGCACCAGGCCTGTCTGCGGGTCAATCGCCACTTCCGCAACCGTGGCGGCATAACCGGGGGCAGGTTTGCGCATGCCGGCCGATCCGACCTCCACCAACGGGCCGGAGGAAGCGTCCCACTCGGTCCCTAGTTGGTAGATGCTGGCATAGTCCAGGCGCCGGTCGGGCTTGCCTGCCACCGAGATGCCCTCGTCATCGATGACCAGCTCGTCAGTACTCACCTCAAGGCTGGCCGCTGTATTCTCTAAAACTTTTTCCTTCAATTTTTGGGCCGCAATCTGCACCGCCGCTCCCATGGCAATCACCGTCTGGCTGCCGGAGCTTTCCGGTGCAAAAGGCGCCGCATCGGTGCTTACCTTGGTGATGACGATCCGCTCTGGTTTGACCTCCAGTTCCTCGGCCGCGATCTGGGCCAGGCTGGTAAATGACCCGGACAGATCGACCTGGGCCAGGATAAAACGGTAGCAGCCATCCGCATCCAGCAGGGCTACCGCGGCGGCCGGGCCGTTGCCGCCGTCCCACCCACCCAACGCCAGGCCACGCCCGTGCAGAAGCTGGTCGCTGCCTGCTCGCTGTGGGGGCGTTTCATTCCAGGCGCCTGCCCCGGCCAGGGCTTCCAGAACTTCGCGGGACCCGGTGCGGACTTGCGCGTCTGCGTTGGTAAGTAGATCGCCTTCTCTCACCAGATTGTGTAGACGGAAAGCCAGCGGGTCTATTCCCAACTGGCGCGCCATCTCATCCATTTGTGATTCGAGCGCAAATGCGCCAATCGGAGCACCCGGGGCGCGGTATGAGCCGATGGGAGCCTTGTTGGTCAGCACTTCCTGGCCTGCCAGGCGCCAGGCCGGAAACCGGTAGCTGTTGCGGATGGTACTGGTGATGCTTCCCATGATCCAACCGCTGGTGAATGCCCCGGCATCCACCAGGATTTCCCCCTCAATGGCGGTCAGGCTCCCATCCCGCCTGACACCCGTCTTGAGGCGGATGATCGAATGGGGTGAAGGGTCGGCGGCCAGCAGTTCTTCATGGCGCGTCAAAACTAATTGAACCGGACGGTGGGCTTTCTTTGCCAGCAGCGCGGCAATCGGAGCGTATAATCCGTCGATCTTTCCGCCAAATCCTCCCCCGATCTCGGTCGTGTGGATGGTAACCTTGCTCTGAGGAATATCCAGCGTTCGGGAGGCCAGGGTGCGGGCAGCAAAAGCGCCCTGGACGGGCTCCCACAAGCTAAGGTGTCCCGGGCGATCCCAGAAGGCGGTGACAGTGTGAGGTTCCAGGTAGCTCTGGTGGATTACCGGCACTGTGTAGGCATGTTCAATGACCAGGTCCGCTTCCTGAAAACCGGCTTCCAGGTCGCCATACTGATAGGTAATTGCCTGAGCGATATTGGGGGATTTGCCTTGCTCTTGCGCTTCTGGCTCAGTCCCGGGTACTTGCTCGCGGGAGACTGGGACACAATCCGGCAGGATGGCCTGCTGCGGGGTAGCGACCAACGGGAGGGGCCTATATTCAACGGAAATTAACTCCAGCGCCTGTTCGGCAGTAGTCAAATCGATTGCCGCTACCGCGGCCACCGGCTGGCCCTGGAAGACCACGTAATGGCGCGCCATATAGGCAAACATGCGCAGCTGCGGATCAAACGAAGGAGGCATGGGCAGTTCTTGACCGGTCAAAACGGCCAGGACACCCGGCAGGGCGGCCGCCCGAGAAGCATCGATGCGGATAATCTCGGCATGGGCCAGAGGAGCGGGCAAGAATTTTGCGACCAACTGGCCCGGCAGGCTTACATCCGCGCCAAATACAGCCGTCCCGCGTACTTTCTCCACCGCATCGATGCGTGGAAGAGGTAAACCAATCGATCGTTTTTCAGGCATAGGTTGGGTCCTCAGCCGCCATCTGAACGGCGCGGATGATCTTGTCGTATCCCGTGCAGCGGCACAGGTTGCCGGATAAAGCTGTGCGAATCTCAGCCTCGGTCGGGTGCGGATGCTTCATCAGCAACGCCGTCGCCGACATAAGCATGCCTGGGGTGCAGAATCCGCATTGCAGCGCGCCCATGGCGATAAAGGCTTTCTGGAGCGGGGCCAGCGCAGCTTCTGTGCCCAAACCTTCGATAGTGACAACCTGCTGCCCCTCCACTTCGACCGCCAGCTTTAAACAGGAGCTGATCGGTTCGCCGTCCAGAAGTACAGTGCACGCCCCACAGTCCCCGGTGCTGCAGCCTTCTTTGGTTCCTGTCAGCAGCAACTGGTTGCGCAGCACCTGTAATAGCGTCAAATGCGGCTCGATGTGCAAATCCACCGGTTTGCCGTTCAGCGTAAACATCAAGTGATAACTCATAAAATATTGCTCCTGCTTGGTATCTATCTGAAAATTCTAAAGTTTCCTATTTTTCGGGTAGGTTATTAGTATTCGTCGCCCATCTTGTGCGTGCGTTGGCGATGGCCCCTTCCAGCGCCCGCCGGGTGAGCACTTCCACAAGATGGCGGCGGAAATCGGCGGAGGCGCGCAGGTCATCAATGGGGCGGGTTTCGGCTGAAGCCAGAAGCGCGGCTTCATTAATCAGGGCTTCATCCGGCCGGCAGCCGGCCAGGCGCTCCTCAGCCTGCAAGGCGCGCATCGGGGTTGGGGCGACTGCTCCCAGGGCGATGCGAGCGGAGCAGATTTCGCCCCCCTCGCCCAACTGTACCGCCGCGGCTACTCCGACGAAGGCCAGATCCATCCTGCCCCTGGGTGTATGGCGCAAGTAAAAAGACCCGCTGTGCGCCGGGGGATGGGGCAATTCAAGTCGGATGAGCAGCTCACCGGGCTGCAAGGCAGTCTTCCCCGGACCCTGGAAAAAATCCTCCAGAGGCAGGTTGCGCTCGCCCTGGGCGCTGGCCAGGACTGCGTGCGCGCCTAACGCCAGCAGGCCGGGAGCTGTATCTGCAGAGGGCGAGGCGTTGCAGATATTGCCGCCGACCGTCGCCATATTTTGAATCTGGACCGATCCGATCAGCCCGGCTCCCATGGCCAGGGCTGTGTAATCCTGGCGGATATCTGGATGAGCCGCCGCCTTTCCCACCGTCTGCATGCTTCCCAGGCAAAGCATACCGTTACAGGCGACGATATTTAATTCTGGGATGCGCCGGAGACTCACCAGCGCAGGTATCGACCGCTTGCGTTCCTGGGCCTGCACGAGCAGGTCCGTACCGCCGGCCAGCACCTGCGCCTCGGGGTGTCTGTGGAGGATGTCGAGCGCCTCATCCAAATCCTGCGGTGCAAAGTATTCAAAGGGTTTCACCAGGCTGCCTCCGTGGAAGTTGTTTCCAGTAATGGGAGAGAGATCATCCGGCGCGTCATGGCCGCTTTTTGCACGGCCAGGCCAAGTTCAAGGGTTGCCCGTCCGTCTTCGCCGGTGATGGCGAACGGTTGCCCGGTGCGGACACGCTCGATCGCATCGCGAGCCTCGCGCACGAAAACATCCTCCCAATCGTAATCATCGCCCAGGTTGATATCGATCTTTTTTCCGCCGGCCAGCTGCCCAACCAGGCGGCGCTGATTGATGATGCGCAGGTTACCGCGGCTGCCGATCACCCCCCGTTCGGTATAGGCATCCTGGCAGCTCCAACTTACCCCAACACTGCCGCTGCTGCCATTTTGGAACTGCACCAGCGCCCACAGGTTATCTTCGATATCGATTTCCGGGTGGGTGTGCGCTTCCTGAGCGGAGACAGCCGTGGCTTCTCCGGCCAGCCAGCGCTCCCAATCCAGGTCATGCAGGGCGTATTGCAGCGCCAGGCCGCCGCCCAGGGCGCGCTGGCTCAACCAGCTGCCCGGTTTTACGGCGAGCGTCGTCAGGCGGTGTGACCAGGCTGCCACAATATCCCCCAGGCTGCCTTCCAGCAGCAGCTCCCTGGCTTTGGACGCCAGGGGATGGTAGCGGTGGGATTGGCCGGTCATCAACGGCACACCGTGCTGGCGCGCCGCCAGGATAGCCCGGTCGGCCTCAGCCAGGGAAAGAGTCAGCGGCTTTTCACACAATATCGGGATACCTGCCTCGGCGGCTGCGCTGATCTGATCTGCGTGCACGGCGGGCGGAGTGAGGATGTAGAGGATATCCAACCCTGGAAAGCGTAAAAGCTGTTCCAGGGTGTCACAATGCACCGCCTGGTACTGTCCGGCTATGGCCGCGGCGCGCTGTGGCAGTGCGTCATATATAGCTGCCAACCGCGCCCCCTGTACCTGGGCCACCGCCGCGGCGTGAGACTTTGCGATTTCACCAGCCCCTAGAAAGCCAACGTTGATCATGGTTATCTCCTCAGGATTTCTGCGACTTCGACCGGGTGGCCGCGTTGATTGGAGAGTATCGCTGCTTCAATGATTGCCAGCGCCATAAGGCCTTTTTCCCCGTCCACCTCCGGAGCGCTGCCGTTGCGTATGCAGCCGGCAAATTCGTCGATTTCTTCGCCGACCGTATCGTTATCTGCCACAGGGATCGTTTCGCGACTGCCCTCTCGCTCCAGCATCAGTCCCCCCACCTTGTCCCAACGCACATTCGCCTTCGTACCGAGAATATGATAAAAGCGCAAGGCCGGGACGGCGTACATCGCCCCGATGTACCCCAGGGCGCCGTTCTCAAATTCCAGCAGGGTCATGGTTGTATCGTCGATCAAGGCGCTCACCGCCAACCGCCGTTGCCAGGCAGACACCCGCGCCACAGGACCCAACAGGTAGAGCAAGGTATCGGCGTGGTGAATCCCAAGCTGGATCAGCGATCCGCCTGGACAATTGGCGGATGACCAGCGCCAATCGCCTGGCTGAATATCCAGCCCCCCCGCATGAGAATTATTCATTTCGGCTGCGATTGGAACGCCCAATGTGCCATCTTCAATAAACTGCTTCATCTTACGCACGCGCTCGCGCCTGCGGCTGTTATGTCCAACCATCAGCACGACGCCGGCCTTTTTGCAGTTTTCGATCATTGCCTGCCCCTGAGCCACGGTTGGCGTAATCGGCTTTTCAACCAATACATGCTTGCCGCATGCGGCAGCCCGGTTGACCAATTCCAGGTGCAGGTGATTGGGCGTGGATATGACCACGCCTTCAATGCGCTCATCATCCCAGATATCTACGGGTGACTCGACCGCCCTGGCTCCATACTGATTCTGGCAGGCCAGGCGTTCCTCCTGGATGGGCGAATAGCAGGCGGCGAATTCTACCAGTGGGCTGTCGTGCATTGCGCGGGCCCGTTCCGCTCCAAATCCACCTGGGCCAAACAAGGCCAGGCATACTTTTTTCTGTTGGTCGGTCATGGTCATTTTCCTAACGTTTAATACCGGTCATGGCGATGCCCTGGATAAAGTACTTCTGGGCGGTGAAGAATATGATTAGAATAGGCAGGATACTGACCATGGCGCCTGCCATCATTAACGACCATTTGCCACCGTATTGGTTTTGGAAAAAACTAAGCCCCACAGTGAGGGTCAGCTGTTTCATTTCACGCAGATAGATGAGGGGGGTCAGCAGGTCATTCCAGGACCACATAAATGTGAAGATGCCCAGAGTTGCCAGGGCCACCCCTGATAACGGGACATAGATATACAGGAAGATCTGGAAAATATTTGCCCCATCCATGCGCGCCGATTCTGCCAGTTCCAGAGGGATGGTCCGGTAGAACTGGCGGATCAGGAAGGTGCCAAACGCGCCTCCCCAAAAGGCAGGCACCCATAGGGGATAATGGGTGCCGACCCAGCCGATTTTAGAGTAAAGGATAAACGTCGGAATCAAAGTGACCTGATAGGGAATCATTAATGTGGCGACTAGAATCAGAAACAGTGTATCCCGCCCTTTGAACACGATTACGCTAAAGGCGAAGGCGCTGATAGAACAGGCGACCAGCTGCCCGATGGTGGATAGGGTGGCGATCTTCACGCTGTTTAGAAAAAAGTTTCCAAACGGCAAGGCTGACCACATATCGGTGTAATTGCTAAAGACGAAAGGATTTGGAATCCACTGCGGAGGAAAGACAAATGTCTTGCCAGGCGCCTTGAACGAGGTCGACAGCATCCAAATAAAAGGCACCACCATGATCAGGGAGCCTACCAGCAGGAGGATATGGCTGATCAGGTGGACAATTCTCGTGTAGTTTTTCTTGCTGCGCAGATTGAACAGTTCGTGTAGCGCTGGCCTGTTGATTGGCCGCCGCGCCAGAGTCGGGTTTAATTTAGTCATCGTACACTACCCATTTATCTTGTGAGCGCCAGTAGATCAGGGTCAGGATCATGACGATCAAGAAGAGGCCAATTGCCTGGGCGCTGGCATAGCCCATGCGGAAGTTGCGGAAGGCATTCGTGTAGACGTAATACACCATGGTCGTTGTGGCATTATTCGGCCCACCCCGCGTCATCACGTAAATTTGCTCGAAAGCCTGGAAAGCATTGATCATCGTGATGATGAAATAGAAAAACATGCTGGGGGTGATCATCGGCAGCGTGATATGCAGGAATTTAGCCCAGGCGTTCGCGCCATCTACCTCAGCCGCCTCATAGTAAGATTGCGAGATGCCTTGAAGCCCGGCCAGAAAAATAATCATGCCTTCGCCTAAGAGGCCCCAGATCCCCATGATAATCAAGGCTGGCATGGCGTAACGTGCGCTGGTCAACCAGGCTACCGGCTGCAACCCGATGTTTCTCAGCAGGAAATTCAGCAGGCCAAAATCCTTGGAGTAAATCCAGGACCAGACCAACGCCACCGCTACAGTGGAAGATACGATTGGAAGGAAATAGGCTGTCCGGTAAAAGGTGATGCCCCTCAATTTTTGGTTTAGCAGAAGGGCGAGCATCAGGGCCAGGACGGTGGCTGCTGGAACTGTGCCCAATACATAGTAAATCGTATTGAGAATTGATTTTTGAAAGGTCGGATCGGCGATCAACTGGGCATAATTATCCAACCCGGTAAAAATAGGCCGGGTGAGAACATCCCACTTCGTAAAACTGATCCCGATGGCAGCCAGGACCGGCCCGAGCGTTCCGAAGGTCAGACCGAACAATGTAGGGGCCAGAAAAAACCACAACCACCAGCGTTCGCCGCCTTTCAAGCGGATACCATTAGCTTGCATAAACTACTCCTGTTCGAAAGGATCCACTTTTTTATATTCAAAAAACCGCAGGTTTTTTGAATATAAAAAAGT
>VFSW01012898.1_pt1 | contig 11637 bp, 11 predicted proteins | sample 5358111 | NCBI WGS metagenome assembly VFSW01 (sample SAMN11554181, study PRJNA540505) | mine drainage metagenome | isolation source: sediment from site ElyBrook_90M | place: USA: Ely Copper Mine, Vershire, VT | collected 2017 | reverse complement strand
CTGCCGCGCGACAAATATGAGATCGCCTCCGAGATCCAGAATCCAGATGCCATCCTGGTGCGTTCAGCGAAGATGCATGACATGGAACTCCCGGCCTCGGTGCGGGCCGTCGGTCGTGCCGGTGCCGGAGTCAACAACATCCCCGTCGCCAAGCTCAGTGCGCGCGGTATCCCTGTATTCAACGCGCCCGGTGCCAATGCCAACGCGGTCAAGGAACTGGTGATCGCCGGCATGCTGCTGGCCTGTCGCAACATCTGTCAGGCCTGGGACTTCGCGCGCAACCAGCAGGGCGATGACGCAACCATCAACAAGCAGGTCGAAGCCGGTAAGAAAAACTTCGTTGGATTTGAACTGCCCGGCCGCACGCTGGGCGTGATCGGCCTGGGCGCCATCGGCGTGCAGGTCTGCAATGCCGCGCTGGCGCTGGGCATGAAGGTCATCGGCTACGATCCCGATATTACCGTGCAGCGCGCCTGGCAGTTGTCTTCGCAGGTACAGCAGGCCGCCAATATCGACGATCTGCTGGCGCGCTGCGATTTCGTTTCCTTCCATGTGCCGCTGGTCGATGGCACGCGCCACATGATCAACGCCGAACGTCTCAAGAACATGAAGACCGGGGTGGTGCTGCTCAACTTCGCCCGCGACGGCATCATCGATGACGTGGCGGCGTGTGCGGCGCTCGATGCCGGTAAGGTCTATGCGTATGTGTGCGACTTCCCCGGCAACCAGCTCAAGAATCACCCACGGGTGGTGACGCTGCCGCACATCGGCGCATCCACGCAGGAAGCCGAGGAAAACTGCGCGGTGATGGTGGCCGAGCAGGTGCGCGATTATCTGGAGCACGGCAACATCCACAACGCCGTGAACTTCCCCGAAGTGAACATGCCGCGCACCGAAGGCCAGCGGCTCGCCGTCGCCAACGCCAATGTACCGAACATGCTCGGCCAGATATCCACGACGCTGGCCCAGGCCAACCTGAATATCCTCGACATGCTCAACAAGTCACGCGGCGAACTCGCTTATACTCTGGTCGATGTGGAAGGAAAGATACCAGCCGCGCTGGTGGACAAGATTGCCGCCATCCAGGGCGTGCTGGCGGTGCGGATTGTGTAATGAAAGAGAAAAGAGCAGAGCAAAGATGAAAGGCAAAGTAACGTCATGGTTATATACCCTTTGCCTTTCTAATTTATCGCCATGAACAACGCCCAAGACCTACAGGCCTTGCGAGCGCGCATCGACGCCTTGGATGGACAGATCCAGGGGTTGGTCAGCGAACGGGCCCGCTGCGCCCAGCAGGTCGCCGAGGTCAAGCGGGCCGCCGGTGAGTTGAACGATTTCTATCGTCCGGAGCGCGAAGCGGAAGTGTTGCGCCGCGTTGCGGAACGCAACCAGGGGCCACTGAGCAATGACGCCCTGGTACAGATCTACCGCGAACTGATGTCCGCCTGTCGTGGCCTGGAAGGCCCTCTGCATGTTGCCTTCCTCGGTCCTGAGGGAACCTTCACCGAGGCGGCGGCGTACAAGCATTTCGGCCACGCCGTCAAGGCCGTGCCGCTGGCGGCGATCGATGAAGTGTTCCGCGAAGTCGAGGCGGGCACCGCGCATTACGGTGTGGTACCGGTGGAGAACTCCACCGAAGGCATGATCAGTCATACCCTCGACATGTTTCTGAACTCACCGCTGAGGATCTGCGGTGAGATCGAGTTGCGTGTGCATCAGAATCTGCTCGGTAATGTCTCTGACCCCGCGACAGCCGCGCGGGTCTATTCGCATCAACAATCCTTTGCGCAATGTCGCGAATGGCTGGATGCACATCTGTCCCACGCCGAGCGCATTACGGTGAGCAGCAATGCCGAGGCCGCGCGGCGCGCCCGTGACGAGGGCGCTTGTCTGGCCATCGCCAGCGCGACAGCCGCGGAACGTTACGGGTTGAAGATATTGCACAACAATATCGAGGATGAACCGGACAATACCACGCGATTTCTGGTGATCGGTCGCCAGCAGGTGGCCCCAAGCGGTGCCGACAAGACCTCGCTGTTGGTGTCCACGCGTAACCGTCCCGGCGCGCTGCATCGTTTACTGGCACCGCTTTCGCAGCATGGCATCAGCATGACGCGCATCGAATCGCGGCCGTCGCGGCGCAGTACCTGGGACTATGTGTTCTTCGTCGACATCGAAGGCCATCTCCAGGACGCCAAGGTCAAAGAAGCGCTGGCGGCGCTGAAGCAGGAGGCCGCATTGTTCAAGGTGCTGGGGTCTTATCCGGCGGCGGTCTTATAAGTGACTACTCAGCGTACAGTACTCAAAGCTATCGAGATGGCCGCTCCCGGTGTACGTGCCCTCACGGCCTATGCTCCCGGCAAACCGATCGCCGAACTGGAACGTGAGTACGGCGTCAGCAATATCATCAAGCTGGCCTCGAACGAGAATCCGCTCGGCCCCAGCCCGCATGCGCTGGAAGCGGCGCGTGCCTCACTGGCGGATATTGCGCTCTATCCGGATGGCGCCGGCTTCGAGTTGAAGGCCGCGCTTGCGCGCAAGCACGATATTGCCGCGAACGGCATTACCCTCGGCAATGGTTCAAATGATGTGCTCGATTTGGTGGCCCGCGCCTTTCTGATGCCGGGTAGCGAGGCGGTGTACGACGAACACGCCTTCGCGGTGTATCCGATCGCAACCCAGGCGGTCGGTGCGACAGGCCGTGTCGCGAAGGCCCATGACGGCATGCGCGGACCGCGCTACGGACATGATCTGGCGGCGTTGCGTGCCGCGGTCAATGCCAACACCCGGGTGGTGTTCATAGCCAATCCCAACAATCCGACCGGTACTTGGCTGCCGTCGACACAGTTGGAGGCCTTCATCCGTGCTCTGCCGGAACAGGTGATCGTGGTCGTCGACGAGGCCTATTTCGAATACGTCGAGGAGTCGGATTATCCCGATACCACGCGCTGGTTGGCGCACTATCCTAACCTGATTGTCACGCGTACCTTTTCCAAGGCCTATGCATTGGCGGGCCTGCGCGCCGGCTACGCGCTGTCGCATCCCGCGGTCGCCGATTTGCTCAATCGCGTGCGTCAGCCTTTCAATCTCAACAGCGTGGCACAGGCGGCGGCGCGTGCCGCGCTCGACGATACGGCGCATCTGGCCGCGGCCGTGCAGGTCAATCGTGAAGGTATGCGGCAGATGACCGGAGCTTGCGCGGAACTCGGACTGGACTACATTCCTTCAGTGGGAAATTTCATCTGTATCGATGTGGGACGACCAGGCGCCGCGGTCTATGAAGATTTGCTGCGCGTCGGCGTGATCGTCCGCCCGGTGGCCAATTACGGTCTGCCCAATCACCTGCGCGTCACGATCGGCACGGCAGTGCAAAATGCGCGCTTCATTGAGGCGCTGACACGGGTATTGGATTGAATGCCCGCACAGCCTGGATCGTTATGTTTGGAAGCGCATTTGAGTGAATTCGCATGGATAAACCGCGTCGTATTTGCATAATCGGTGTCGGCCTGATCGGCGGTTCGCTGGCGCGCGCATTGAAACGTGCGCGATTCTGTCACGAGATTGTTGGCGCCGGACGGCATGCCGCGCATTTGCGCGAGGCCATCGACTTGGGTGTGATCGATCGTGCCGAAACCGATTTTGGTGCGGCAGTGCAGGGCGCCGATATCGTCGTCATCGCCGTGCCACTGGGAGCGATGGAAGCGGTGTTCCGCAGCCTCGCGCCGCACCTGGGTGTCAATACCGTATTAACCGACGTCGGCAGCGCCAAGGCCGGTGTAGTGCAGGCCGCGCGCGCGGTATTCGGCAGCGTGCCGCCGCGCTTTGTGCCGGGTCATCCAATCGCCGGCACCGAGCAGAGCGGTGTCGCGGCATCGTTCGCCGAGTTGTTCGAAGGTCGGCGCGTGATCCTGACGCCGCTGCGCGATACCGAAGCGCGCGCGCTCGGTCTGGTGCGCGCCATGTGGGAGCGCGCCGGCGCGCAGGTCTCGGAAATGGACATCCTGCATCACGACGAGGTGCTGGCCGCCACCAGCCATCTGCCGCACCTGCTGGCGTATACGCTGGTGGAAAGCCTGGCGCGGCTCGGCGATCGGGACGAAATATTTCAATACGCCGCCGGCGGTTTCCGCGACTTCACCCGCATCGCCTCCAGCGACCCGACCATGTGGCGCGACATCTGTCTGGGCAATCGCGATGCCATTCTGTCGGTGCTGTCGCGTTTCAGCGGCGATCTGATGCGGGTGACCGAAGCGATCGATAGCGGCGATGGAGCGCGGCTCTTGGAAATATTTACCCGTGCGAAGCAGGCACGGGATCGGCAGATTAAGTAGGTTGGGGTCCGCTGCGCTCACTCCAGCCTGCATCTTTTATCACACAAGATAAATTTCCCGGATGTAAACATGACGTCAGAACTGGTCCTCACTTTTACTGTCGAGCCCGGTGGTCAACTCACCGGCCGCGCGCGCGTACCCGGTGATAAATCCATTTCACATCGTTCCATCATGCTGGGCGCGCTCGCCGAAGGGGTGACTGAGGTGAGCGGTTTTCTCGAAGGCGAAGACAGTCTCGCCACCTTGAATGCTTTCCGTGCCATGGGTGTGAACATCACAGGTCCTGACCAGGGGCGTGTCACTGTGCGCGGTGTCGGACTGCACGGCCTGCGCGCGCCGGAAGGCCCCTTGTATCTGGGCAATTCCGGCACATCCATGCGTCTGCTCGCCGGGCTGCTCGCCGGACAGCAATTCGATACGGTGATGACAGGCGATGCCTCATTGTCGCGCCGGCCGATGCAACGTGTCACTTCACCGCTGGCGACGATGGGCGCAATGATCGAGGCGACGGCGCAAGGTACGGCACCGCTCACGGTGCGCGGTGGCCAGCGCTTGCGCGGCATCGATTACACGCTGCCGGTGGCGAGTGCGCAGGTCAAATCCTGTCTGCTGCTCGCCGGTCTGTATGCACAAGGCCGTACCTGTGTTACCGAGCCCGCACCGACGCGCGATCATACCGAGCGCATGCTGACGGGTTTCGGTTACCCGGTGGAACGCCAGGGTGCGACGGCCTGCGTGACCGGTGGTGGACGCCTCGTCGCCACGCGCATCGATGTGCCGGCCGACATTTCATCGGCGGCGTTTTTTCTGGTAGGCGCCAGCATCGCACTGGGTTCCGACCTGCTCCTTGAACATGTCGGCATCAATCCCACTCGCACCGGTGTGATCGACATTTTGCGCCTGATGGGCGCCTCCATCGATGTGCTGAATGCGCGCGAAATCGGCGGTGAGCCGGTAGCGGATCTCCATGTGCGTCACGCGCCCTTGCACGGTATCGAGATACCGGCACGCCTAGTGCCCTTGGCCATCGATGAATTCCCGGCCCTGTTCATCGCCGCGGCCTGCGCTACCGGTCGGACCATGCTCACCGGCGCCGAGGAATTGCGCGTCAAGGAGAGCGACCGCATCCAGGTTATGGCCGATGGTCTGGCGGTATTGGGTGTCGACGCCCGACCCACGCCGGATGGCATCGTCATCCAGGGAGGTCCGCTACGCGGTGGACGCATCGACAGCCACGGCGATCACCGTATCGCGATGGCCTTCGCCATGGCGGCGTTGCGCGCCGCCGGATCGATCCGTATCGACGATTGTGCCAATGTGAATACTTCGTTTCCGGACTTTGTGGATTTAGCCGCCGCCGCGGGCCTGGGTATCGGCGCGATGCGTTAGTAGGTCGTTCGATAAACTCGTCAGTCGCCAATGAGCGCAAATGAATGCCGCTGTGGGCTGCTATTATTCGCGTTCTTATGCGCTGATTTACGCTTGAAAATCATGAACAGGGCGGTTTGGTCATGAACATAGCAGTCCCCGTTGTCACCATCGACGGCCCTGGCGGTTCCGGCAAAGGCACCATCGCCCAGCGTGTTGCCCAACAACAGGGCTGGCATCTGCTCGACAGCGGTGCCCTGTACCGACTGTTGGGTCTGGCGGCGCAGATCCATGGCCTTGACCTTGCCAATGAAACGGGACTGACGATGCTGGCTAAACACCTGGATATCGAGTTCGTCGCGGGAGACTCTGGCGAGCCCCAGGTGATTCTGGAAGGAGATGAGGTCACCCGCCAGATTCGTAGCGAAGCCTGCGGGGCGATTGCTTCACAGATTGCGGTCTTGCCGGCGGTGCGCGCCGGACTTCTGGCGCGTCAGCATGCCTTCCGTATCCCGCCGGGCTTGGTGGCCGACGGTCGTGATATGGGCAGCGTGGTGTTTCCAGATGCGCTGCTCAAGGTGTTCCTCACCGCGGCTCCCGAGGCGCGCGCCGAGCGCAGGTATAAACAGTTGATGGAGAAAGGAATGGATGCTAATCTTGTCGCCCTTTTACGGGACATCACGGAACGCGATGCGCGGGATGCATCACGTTCCGTGGCACCACTTAAGCCAGCGGCGGATGCCATCGTGTTGGACAGCACCAATATGAGCATCGATGCCGTGGTGCAGTTTGTCCTGGAGGCATTGGCGCAGCGGCATGCCGTTACTTGACGCAGAGTAGCAGCGGGCCTTGGGCATTTGGTGATTGGGACAGTAAGGATGCTAGCCCGATCGAATTTCAACTAACCCGTCGTCGGCATCTTGCCGCGGCATGCAACGTCGATCCTCAGCGAGGATCCAGGATTCAACCTATGAGTGAAAGTTTCGCCGAACTCTTTGAACAGAGTCTGATCACCAAGCAGATGCGCCCCGGTTCCATCGTCACCGGTATCATCGTCGAGATCACCCCGACCCAGGTCATTATCAACGCCGGCCTGAAGTCCGAAGGCTCCATCCCCATTGAACAGTTCTACGACGACCACGGCACGATGGAAGGCCAGGTCGGCGAAGAAGTCGAAGTCTGGCTGGATTCCGTTGAAGACGGTTTCGGCGAAACTCGCCTGTCGCGCGAGAAAGCCAAGCGCGCCCAGTCATGGCGCCACCTAGAGAAAGCCTTCGCGGCCAACGATACCATCACCGGCATTATCAGTGGCAAGGTAAAAGGCGGTTTCACTGTCGATATCGCGGAAATCCGCGCCTTCCTGCCCGGCTCGTTGGTTGATGTGCGCCCGGTGCGTGACACGACCTACTTGGAAGGCAAGCCGCTCGAATTCAAAGTCATCAAGCTCGATCAGAAGCGCAACAACGTCGTGGTTTCGCGCCGTGCGGTGGTGGAGTCCGAATCCAGCGCCGAGCGCGATGCGCTGCTTGAGAATCTGCAGGACGGCATGATCGTCAAGGGCGTGGTCAAGAACCTCACTGATTATGGCGCATTCGTTGATCTGGGCGGCATCGATGGCCTGCTGCACATCACCGACATGGCCTGGAAGCGCGTCAAGCACCCCACCGAAGTAGTCGATGTCGGCGATGAAATCGATGTCAAGGTGCTGAAATTCGATCGCGAGCGTAACCGTGTATCACTGGGTCTGAAACAGCTGGGCGACGATCCGTGGGTCGATCTGGCCCGCCGTTATCCGGAAAGCACCCGCCTGTTCGGCAAGATCACCAACATCGCCGATTACGGCTGCTTCGTCGAAATCGAAGACGGCGTCGAAGGTTTGGTGCATGTCTCCGAAATGGATTGGACCAACAAGAACGTCCATCCCTCCAAGATCGTACACCTCGGTGACGAAGTGGAAGTCATGGTGCTGGATATCGACGAAGAGCGTCGCCGCATTTCGCTGGGCATGAAGCAGTGTCAGCCCAATCCCTGGGACGACTTCGCCGCCACCCACAGCAAGAATGAGAAGGTCTCCGGTATCATCAAGTCGATCACTGACTTCGGTATCTTCATCGGTCTGGACGGTGGTATCGACGGGTTGGTGCACCTGTCCGACATATCCTGGAACGTGCCGGGCGAGGAAGCGGTGCGCAATTACAAGAAGGGTGACGAACTCGAAGCCGTGGTGCTGGCCGTGGACGCCGAGCGCGAACGTATTTCCTTGGGTATCAAGCAGATCGAAAAGGATCCCTTCTCCAACTTCGTGGCGGACCACAGCAAAGGCAGTATCGTCACGGGGGTTATCAAGGAAGTTGACGCCAAGGGTGCGGTCATTGATCTAGGCGAAGGCGTGGAAGGTTACCTGCGGGCTTCCGAGCTGTCGCGCGATCGCGTCGACGACGCGCGTACCTTGATCAAGGTCGGTGACAGCATTGAAGCCAAATATATTGGTGTCGATCGCAAGACCCGCACCATCGCCCTGTCGATCAAGGCGAAGGATAGCGATGAAGAATCCGAGGCCATGCAGGACTACAGCCGTGCGTCGGCCAGTGGCACCACCACCCTCGGCGATCTTCTCAAGGAACGTATGGGAGCCAAGGACGAGTAAGTAAGTGTGGCATTTGCGGGCCAAGAGCAGCTTCTGGCCCGCAGCGCGCACTGTCGGTGCGCGCTGCCGGAAGTGGTTGATTGATCTACAGGGGGTCCGTTGGGTTGTGACGGCGGGCTATTGCTTCGGGTGATTTGGGAAGACAACAGAATGACAAAATCTGAACTGATCGAATTGCTTTCTCGGAAACAAAATCATCTTGCCTACAAAGATATCGAACTAGTTGTGAAAAGCCTGCTCGAACAGATGAGTCAGGCGCTTTCCACCGGCGAGCGTATTGAAATACGCGGGTTCGGAAGCTTCTCTCTGCATTTCCGTCCGCCGCGCGTCGGCCGCAACCCCAAGACCGGAGAATCAGTCGAATTACCGGGAAAATACGTGCCGCATTTCAAGCCAGGCAAGGAACTGCGCGAACGTGTCAACGAGAACGCCAGTACCGCGTCGTGATGACGTACGCTCCTGCCTCTGCGCAATGAGGTTCGCCGTTTGATGTTGCCGGGAGCTACTCGATGGGACGCCTGATCGGCATAGTAATGCTCATCTTGCTGGTGTTGATTGGCTTGGCGTTGGCTTCCGCCAACGCTACCCCGGTGCATATCAATTTTTTCTTTGGCAATATTGATCTCGCCTTATCGCAGGCTTTGCTTGCGGCCCTGGTCCTGGGTACTGTTTTGGGTATGGCGGTGAGCCTGCCACTGTTGTGGCATGCCAAGTTCGAAGCTAGACGGCTACGCCGCAGTCTGCAACGCAAGAGCGGTACGGAGCTGGCCAAGGACGCTCGCTGACATGCACGATTTGTTGTGGTTGCTGCTTCCTGTAGCAGCCGCCTCAGGATGGTTCGCAGCCAAGCGTTCCGGGCATCGTCAGAACAATGGCCGTCGCAACGATCTGAGTTCGGTCTATTTCAAAGGTCTCAATCATCTTCTCAACGAGCAGCCCGACAAGGCCATCGAAGTGTTCCTGCGCTTGGTCGAGGTCGACAACGAGACGGTTGAAACACATCTTGCGCTGGGCAATCTGTTTCGGCGCCGCGGCGAAGTTGATCGTGCCATCCGCATCCATCAGAATCTGATCGCACGGCCGACGCTTGACAGCGAACAACGCGCGCAGGGATTGCTGGAGCTGGGTCTGGACTACATGCGTGCCGGCTTGCTGGATCGGGCCGAAAGCCTGTTTCAGGAACTCATTGAAATGGATGACTACACGGCGGCCGCGCTCGCCAACCTTGTCGACATCTACCAGCAGGAAAAAGACTGGGACAAGGCCATTCGTGCGCAGCGGCGTCTGGAGAATATCACTGGGGCATCGCTGGAACCGGTGGTGGCGCAATACTACTGCGAACTTGCCGAGCAGGCACGTAAAGCCGGTGATCCGAACAAGGCCATTCAGATGCTGAAGCGTGCGCTGAAAGGCGATCCGCGTTGCGTTCGCGCGAGCCTTATCGAAGGGAATATCGCAGCCGCTGCCGGCGATTACAGTTCCGCAGTAACGGCTTATCTGCGAGTCGAGGATCAGGACCCGCGCTATCTGACCGAGGTGATCACACCCTTGCAGGAATGCTACCAGCGCTTGGGCAGATCGGAGCTGATGATCGAGTATTTGCAGCGCGTGGTGCGCGAACACCAAGGTATAACCACCGTGTTGGCACTTGCCGACCTGCTGCGCCAGACACAAGGTGAACACAGCGCCGTGCAGTTCATTTCCACGCAACTTAATGAGCGGCCTTCGGTGCGTGGACTGGAGTGGTTGGTCGGACTCAATCTGGCGGGTAGCAGCGGCGTCGCACGTGACAATCTCCTCATGCTCAGAAATCTGATTGGCAAACTACTGGAAGACAAGCCTGTGTATCAGTGCGAGCATTGCGGTTTCGCCGCTAAATCCATACATTGGCAATGTCCAGGATGTAAGCATTGGAGCAGTTTGAAGCCGATACCGGGAGTGGTTGGTGGGTGAGGTCTTGCGTGCGTGGCGACGCATTCATATTTAAATGCATTAAAAGTATTATATAACTATATAATAATTAAAGTTTTATATGGTGTGAAATGACAATTATACCTGATAAGACTTCCCGGATAATAGTTGCCCTCGACTTTGCCGATCCTGTCCGGGCACTTGATTTCGTTACGAGTATTCAGCCCGGTCGCTGTCGGTTAAAAGTTGGCAAGGAGCTGTTTACCCGCGCCGGGCCGGCGCTGGTTGAGCAACTCGCGGCATGCGGCTTTGAGGTGTTCCTGGATCTGAAATTTCATGACATCCCCAATACCGTCGCCGGTGCTTGTGCCGCGGCCGCCGATCTTGGGGTATGGATGATGAATGTGCATGCCCTGGGCGGTCGGCGCATGATGGAGGCCGCGCGCGCGGCGGTCGATAAATCAGGGCAGCGTTGTCATCTCATCGCTGTGACTGTTCTGACCAGCATGGCCGAGCAGGATTTGCTGGAAGTCGGTCTGTCTGCCGATCCACAACAGAATGTCGCGCGGCTAGCGGCATTGGCGCAGCAGGCCGGACTCGATGGTGTGGTGTGCTCACCTCAAGAAGTGGCAGGACTGCGCGTCGAGCGCGCGCCTGGATTTCTATTGGTAACCCCAGGCATCCGGCCACTCAGTGCTCAGACCGATGATCAGCGCCGAGTCATGACGCCCGTCGAAGCTATCAAGCAAGGCGCCAGCTATCTGGTCATCGGGCGGCCGGTGACGGGGGCACCGGATCCAATGCAGGCATTGCTGACAATCGAATCAGAAATCGCCGCATTGTTCTGATTGATCGCAATGCTAGGATCGGTCGCGGTGTTGCAGTATATTGCGGTGCCAGGGAAGCCGTGCACCACTTGGAGGTGTTGCGGCGATTAAGCCAAGGATTACCGGTGATCCGGTCTAAAGGAGGCTGTCATGCATTACATGGTAAGGATGCTGTTATTGTGCGCTCTGCTGTTCTCTCCCCTCTGGGTTGTGGCCGGACCCGTCGATATCAATAGTGCGGATGCAGAGGCCTTGGATGCGGCGCTGCAAGGTGTCGGACCCAAGAAGGCCGAGGCCATCGTCGCTGACCGCAACAAAAATGGATCGTTCAAGACGCTCGACGATCTGACGCGCGTGAAAGGCATCAGCGCCAAGATCGTTGAGGTGAACCGGGCCAATATGACGTTGAGCGGCGGCGGGAAAAAGAACGCACAGCCCTGATTGGTGTGGAGGGGGGGGCGGCCCCACCCCCCCCGCCCCAACACCCCCACCCCCCCCCCGCGCGCAAGGGAGTGGGCGCCCCCACCCGAGGAATGAGGGGGGGGGGGGGGGT
>VFSW01012897.1_pt1 | contig 11637 bp, 10 predicted proteins | sample 5358111 | NCBI WGS metagenome assembly VFSW01 (sample SAMN11554181, study PRJNA540505) | mine drainage metagenome | isolation source: sediment from site ElyBrook_90M | place: USA: Ely Copper Mine, Vershire, VT | collected 2017 | reverse complement strand
TACCACATCGAGTCCGACCAGGCGGCGCTGGACGAGGCCTTCAACGTGCAGGTGTTCGACGAGTACGGGGCCAACTCGGACCGCGGCGTCCAGAACAAGAAGAAGCGGTCCCTCGAGATGTACGCCCGCCGGGTCCGGAAGAACTGGGGGGCGATGGTCTACGTCTCCCAGGACGAGGGGGACCTGACCTCGTGGATCACCGACTGGTTGGGAACGCGCATCGAGATGTCGGAGGACCACTCGATGGTCGTGTCTATCGACAGAACGCCCTACACGTTCAAGCGGATTCTCGGGGTCTGGAGGACCACCATCCCCTACAACACGGCGAGCCGCAGCCCTGTCATCCCGGACGTCATCGAGGAGGACTACACGGCGGCGATGGGGGAGATCGAGCGCGCGGTCGGCTTCACGGACCCCATCGAGAACGAGCGGGAGATCCACCACGCGAGCATACGCTGGGTGAAGCAGAACCGCCATCGCGAGGCCGCCTCGGAGCTCGAAGAGGCCGAGAAGGAGCGCCCGCGGCGGGGCCGGAACCGGGCGGAGGCCTGAGCGCAAATTGTCAGTTGAGAGCCGAAAATCGGCTCTCGACTCACAATTTCGAGCGGAGGGTATTAGACGACACGCCCGGTCGAAATCGTGGAGGACCTAACGGTCAGCCATGAACGAGAATCGGTTCCGTCTGCCGCCCCTCGAGAGAGCGAAGAAGAGCGCCTTCGACCGAGGCATCGCCGCGGTCAACCGGGTCCGAGCGTCGCTGGCCATCGTGGCCTTCGCGCTCATCGGGATGCCGTCGTCCCTCGACTTCCTGACGAAGTCCGGAACCCTCTACGGCACGGTCTCGCTCACGGACTTCACGCAGGTCTGGGCCTGGGTCCTCGTGGCCGGGTTCCTGATCATCGTCTTCGTGATCATCGCCGCCGCCTTGGCCACAGGCGTTGGCCCGAAGAAGATCATCGGGGGCGTCGCCCTCGGGATCGCCTTCGTCGGCGTTGCGTGGCTCGGAGCATTCCTCCAGCCCGCCCCGGCCTGCGTCACGAACTGCGGCACCGCGCCCGTAGCGGGCGCCTCGGTCGCCGTCAGCCTGCCGTTCTCCGCGAGCTACCCGACCGGCCAGACCCTGACCGTCTCGCCCCTGTCCGTCACCGCCGACCTGGTGATGAACTCGAGCACGACGGCCGGCGTGATGTGCCTCCAGAACGGCGTCGGTTCCACGCACGCCTGCGCGGCCACGGCGCACAACTACGAGGTCATCCCGGTCAAGCTCTCGCGCACGGACAACATCAACGCGACCGCCGGGTTCACGATCTGCATCAACAGCATCGCGACCCTGACGAACTCCTCGACGGGGATCGTCTACTCCCCGCTGGGATACACGGCCGCGACCTCCTCGAGCCCCGGCATCTGGAAGGTCCAGTGGAACACGGGCAGCATCGGCGGCGCTAACCCGACCCAGCCGGCGCCCGCGACCCTCTCCGGCGTCGCGTGCGACCTGGTCGGTGTCCCCGCCTTCGGCTCGGCCACCGTGACCCTGTCGATCTCCCTGCCCGGCTCGAACAGCACGTCCGCGAACTTCGGCTACCTGGCGACGCAGTACTCGAACTACCCGTTCACCCTCTCGGTGACGGGGCAGTCGGGCGCGGCGGCGGCCACCCCCGCTAGCATCCCGGTCAACGAGGTGTTCACGGGGTCGAAGAGCGCGTGAGCTGAGGTCCTCGGAGCTCAACAGCGAGGGAGGAAGCGGAAGAAGGGGACAAGAGGCGATGGTCCGGATCCTCGGGGAACACCAACACCTCCACCACGGCGGCTTGCACGGGTGGTGCGAGGTGTGTGGCCCCGAGGAGCGCCACGCGGCGCTGGAGCGGTCCGTCCGCGAGGACGGATACGCCACCACGGTCCGTCGCCTCAACATCCTCGCGACCTACTCCAAGAACGACAACCCGGGGCTGCACCGCATCACGATCGAAGACCGGAACTGGCTCGAGAAGGAACACGGAAGGAAGGAGGAACCAAGACGATGAGCCGACTGAACAACCGCGGCGTTTCGGAGCCCCTGCTCTTCGGGCTCGTGGCGACGGTCATCATCCTGGCCATCGTCTTCCTGCTCGTCCCCGCCTTCTTCCTCGCGTTGGTCCTGATCTTCGCCGGGCTCTTCGTCCTGGTCCAGTTCAAGGCGCATCCGTGGGGTCTCGGGATCGGAACGGTCCTGATCATCCTCGGGTTCGTCTTGGGGGTCATCGCGCAGGGGCAGCAGCTGAGCCTCGTGCTCGTGCACCTGTGACGCATGGTCAACCCGTTCGTCGTCCTCGCGGTCGTCGGGGTGCTCGTCGTGGTCGGGCTCTCCGTGGCGCCCTACCCGGGGCACTGCAACGTGGCAGTCGAGGTGAACGTCACCGAGATCTCTCTCGTCCTGACGACCTACTTCAACATCGCAGGCGCCTCGGCGACGACCACTGGGCCCGCGCAGATCCTCGACTGGACCGGGTGGCTCGCCGGATTCTCCAGTCCCGCGCTCTCGGCGCAGTTCACGATGACGGTTACCGCCGACTCGGGGCAGACGACGCAGAAGTCGGAGACCCAGTGGTTCCCTTCGGTTCCGTTCGTCAACGGGGCGACCTACTCGGCCTCCGACACCTTCCACCTCTCCCAGGTCCCGACCGGGCCGCACTCCTTCACGATCGTGCTCACCCAGAGCGGCCAGACGGTGGCCACCGGGTCCACTCAGGCGCAGGTGAGCTGCTGACCCATGCCGAACCCGATTCTCCTCGTGACGGGCACGACGCTCGAGCTCTCGGGTCTCGTCTACCTGGTCCTGACCCACTTCGGGCTCGTCCCGGGCGCCTTGGTGGTCGCTCCCATCCTCTTCGCCGCTGGGTTTGTGGCGTTCCTAGCGGGGGTCGGTCTCGCCGGGCACCCGCTGATCCTGTTCATCATCTTCGCGATCGGCGTCACGTTCCTCGAGCTCGTCTTCCGGTACAATCTCCTCGGCCTCGGGACCCTCGCGTCGGTCTACCTGCCGGGAGGCGTTAGCGCATGATCAAGCAGGCCGGAATCATCATCGGAGTCGCCCTCCTCCTGGACGTCGCCCTGTTCATCGGGATCGGAGTGGGCCTCGGGGCGCTCGCCACCGTAAACTCCGGGAACTCGAACACGAACTACGCCTTCACGTACGCCGAGTCGGGCCAGAACTGGGGGGACGGACTGTCCTACCACGTCGACATGCCATCGGTCAACCAATCGGGGGACCCGATGGTCACCGGGGTCACCAGCGGCTACAAGAGCACGCAGCTGACGTTCCAGACGATCTTCTACTCGCATGGGGACTGCGGCAACACCGGGCAGCCCGTTCTCGCTCCCGGCGTCAGCGGGAACTACGCCTACTACATCGTCAGCTTCGGCGGCGGCTCGTTCACCGGCACGCTCGACGGCTCCTCCTTCGCGGCCACCACCGCGCTCGCGGTCTCCGAGAACTCGAGCGGAGTTGTCCTGGCGTGCGGGCTCGGGATCTCGGGGAATGACTACCCGAACCCCCAGTCGCTCACCAGCGACTATGCGCCGCTGAGCTTCCAGCACACCTTGGTCCTGATTGGGGCCTACCCCGCGGCAACTCTGTCGATCACCCTCGAGGCCCAGGGCACAAACTGCGGCGGAACCTCGCCGTCCTCCGCCGGTGCGGTCTGCGCCGCGGCCCAGGCTCTCTACTCGGCCAACGGCGGCGGCGTGAATGGGCCGAGCGGGAGCGGATTCTTCCTCGCCTCGGTCGCCTCGACCACCGTCCAGTCGGGAGCGGGCACAGTCACGGTGACCAATCCGGGCAACCTAGCCTACAACGGCGGGACGGTCACGGCCGTGGTCGCCGCTGGCTACGCGGGGTCTCAGGGATGGACCGTCAGCATGATCTGCCCGGTTCCCCGGACAGTTGCCGACGGCGGATGCGCGGGAGGTCTTCCCGACTCGCGGTTCACGCCGCAGCACGTCAACAGCGACTGCGCGGCCTGCCCGGTGACATGGACGGTTCCCGCCGGAACGTCGCAGAGTTCCTCCACCCTCGGGTGGAACACCTGGGAGCTGAACCTCTCCAACGGGCTGATCAACGAGGGCTACACTCCGGTCACCATCAACATCCAGCCGCCTACCTCTCCGACGACGCCGACCAGCCCTGCGGTCACGTTCTCGAACAACGGGAAATTCTACTACCCGACCCCGGGCAGCACGCTCACGGTCACTATCTACGCGAACGCCTCCTCGCAGTCCGGCCCCATCGTGGGCGTCACGGTCTGGGCCTACTACCTCGCCGCAGGCCAGAACCCGGTCAACGAGCCCTCCTGCGGTTCCTCGTGGATCACGACAGGGTGCCCAGGTGGTACGTCTCTGGGCGCGGCTCAGGTCCAGTCGAACGGAGCGAACGGCCTCGTGGGCACCTACTCGTTCGCGGTGTCCCCTCCGGCCGGGACCACTCAGATCGGCCTCCTCGTGGAGTCCTTCGCCTCCGGGCAGCAGGGGTCACCGATCGTGCCCCTCCTCATCCAGGTCGCGCCGGCGAACTGCGTCCCTGGCTCCCCGGGATGCCAGTCGAAGACCTCCGTGTCGACCTGGACGACCATCGGGCCCATCCTCCTCTCCCTCGCCCTCGTGCTGGCGGGGATCCTCGTCGCCATCGCGGTCACGCGCATACCGGTCGCCGTCCGGGTGCTCGCCGGTGCCGCCCCCGTGGCGCTCGTGGCGCTGTTCTACTGGTTCGGCGTCTACAGCTCGTGGTTCGCCTTCGGCGGCCCGCTGGGGGTGCAGTAGGCCATGATGTGGGAGAAGACCGGCTCTGTCGCGGTTGGAGCGGCCCTCCTTGTCATCGCCGTGGCACTCCAGGTCGGACTCGGCAGCGCCCAGGTGGTGGGCTGCGGGACCTCGACCGGCACCTGTCCGCCTCCGAAGATCACCGCCGCGTTCTCGTGGACGGCCTCGGGGCTCGCGGTCACGGTCGTCGACAAGACCACGTGGAGCACTCTCGGGGGCGTGTCGATCACCGTCTCCTGGGGGGATGGATCCTCTACGGTAGGACAGCCCGTGCTCTCCACCCTCCACCACACCTACTCGGTGGCGGGGACCTACTCCGTGACAGACTCCGCAACCGGAACCGGCGGATTCCAGACCTACCGCTCCAACGTCACCCAGACGGTGCAGGTGACCGCCTCGGGGTCAGGCTCCGGGTCCGGTAGCGGGGGGTCCGGCGGCGGCTCCTGCAACACACCGACGCAGGGATGCGCCTACTTCTCCTACTCGGCTTTCAGCGTGAGCAGCTCGGGGACCACTGCCACATTCCAGGACCTCTCGACTGCAGCGAACCTGAAGATCTCCACGGTCACCTGGAACTTCGGCGACGGGGCGACCGCGGCGGGGACCGTAGGAGGGGCCGTAACTCACACGTACGCCTCCCTGGGCACCTACAACGTCACGGAGGTCATCTCGGCCGCCGGGCTGGCCCAGAACGGCTCCGGGGTCACCTGGACGCAGTCCTACTCGCGCAACGTGACCCTGACGAGCTCCGGGTGCGGCAGCACGTGCCAAGGCGGCCAAGGAGGCGCGCCCGTGGCCCTGCAGCCCCTGGCCCTCCTCCTGGGGCTGACTGGGCTGGGCGTCATCATCTCGGCCTTCGTGGGAGGTTGGTGGAAGGCCGCTCCGATCGGGTTCTTCGTCCTCATCGGACTCCTCGGCTACATCCTGGCGGGAGGAGCCCTCTGATGGATGACGGGCCGAAGCCCGACCACATCGACATCCCGCTCAGCCCAGAGCTCTGGGCCGTCATGCACCAAGGGCCGGTCCCGGACACGAACGCGGGCGTCGCGGTCCTCGAGCAGCGCGCTTTGGACGAGCTTCGCAGTCGCCATCGTTTCAGCGAGCAGGAGGTCGACTTCGTCGCCCAGAGCCCTGTCTTCAAGCAGTCCGCCCGGGAAGGCTACCTCGAAGCCTCCGACCGGATGCGCCGGAAGCACCGGCTCCCAAGCAAGATCCGCATCTTCTACCCCCACCCGGGGACGAGACCGAAGACCGGATTCTGGAGCAGCTGAAGCATGAAGGGGATCGCATCGGTCGTCGCGATGGTCGTCGTCGGAGTCGTCCTCTTCTTCCTCGTCTTCACCGCTGAGGGAGTCCCCTCGGCCCCGCAACTCACCTCCAACACTACGCTGAACCCCTCCTCGGGGGCGCAGGTCTTCTCCTGGACGGCCTCCGCGACCGTCAACGGCGTCCAGCCGATCAACTCCATCGACGAGCAGGGGGCGTGGTACACCTACTCCGTCTACCAGAACGGCCACCCGGTCACCGTCAACCAGCGCCTTTCGATGGGCGTCGTCTCCCAGTCTGGATCCACGTTCACCCTCCAGGCCCAACCGACCGTGGGCCTCCCCTCGCTCTGTGCCGCCTCCGCCTGCGGTGGAAGCATCGAGAACGTCTCCATCCAGTCCTGGGTCATCATCCCCACTTGGACCGGCGTACAGGTCGGAGCGGCCACGAACGTCACCTTCTCCACGGTCTCGGCCTACACGACCACCCATGCGACCAACGGAACCCCCCTCGGGGCCTTCCTGTTCGCCTCTTTGGGCCTCACAGCGCTCCTGGTGGCCGTTGAGGCGACCATCTTCCTCGCGGCCTTCGGGAAGAGCCCGCACGTCATCGTGGTCGCCGCCGGGGGCTGGATCCTCTTCCTCGTCCTCCTCGTGGTCTCATGGACGGTGCCCTGAGACGCGGGCGCGGGCTCCGCGGCGCCCCGACATCCGCACGACGGTACGTCCTCGCCGCTGGCGTCCTGATCGCGCTGCTGGCCACGGGAATACCTCCAGCGCAGGCTTCCACCGCATCCTCCCACGCGGAGATTCACCCACTCGTCAACCCGACGAACGTCAGCTACGTCTCCACGGTCGATGGGCTCACGTTGAGTTACCTTGAGTACCTGCCGGTCGGATTCAACAACGCCACGACGTACCCACTGGCGGTCTATCTCCACGGGGCGGGTACCGGCACGACCCAGAACGTCAGCGGCGGGGTTGGAGGATCCACGCTGCCAGGCGTCCTTTCGAACAACTCCTCGGCCTACGGGTTCATCCTCATCTCGCTCAACACCCGAACGAGCCAGGACTTCTACGTCAACACGCCGTGCGGGGGACCTCAGCAGACGGACATCACGGACGCGATCAAGAGCGTCGAGCGCCGCCACTCGATCTCGAACGTCTACCTCATCGGCTTCAGCGCGGGGTCTAACGGGGCGCTCGACTACGCCGGGCACGACCTGATCCCCAACGTGAAGGGCGTGGCGACGACCGGCACCATCTCGGACTTCTTCGAGACCTTCGCGTACAACAACGCGACTGGAGGGGCGCTCCACTTCTCCTCGTTCGCCTCCCAGGAGTGCAACCACTACCCCTCTCCTCAGAATACCTCGGTCGCCCGGACGGTGACCTACATGAGCGTCTTCCGATTCCACCCCGAGAACTACTCTGGGGAGAAGGTCTTCATCGGCTCGGGAGCCCGCGATACCGAGGCCCCGAACAACTACTCCGCCTGGCCCTTCTACGCGAACGTCAACTCTACCATCCTGACGGGCTCGGCGCACTACGTCGGCACGCTCGGAGAGCCGGCGAACACGACCCAGCCGCTCTGGAACTACACGGGCGGAACGAACCTCGTGGACGTCTGGAACAAGGTGGCCCTCCACTCGAACGTCCAGATCCCTTACGCCAAGGTCTTCGACTTCTGGACTGGCGCGCTGACGGCCGGATTCTACCAGGACAACGTCATCCCGGCTTCAAACTCCAGTTGGGCCGTTCTCACGGGTGTCCCCATCACCACGACCCCGACCATCCCGACCCACCCGGGTATTCCCGCGATGGGCGCCTTCGGGACGAACTCGATCACCTCCTGCGCCACCTCGACCGGCCTCACGACCGCCTCGGGCCACGTCGCCACGCTGCCGGGCGACACGCTCCTTGTGATGATCGGGCTCGCGCAGGGGTCCTCGCAGACGGTCTCCTCGGTGAAGGACGCGGCCGGTGATACGTTCCACTTCATCAGCGCCGTCACGAACAGCGGGAACGCCCGGGAGGAACTCTGGGTAGCGAACGGTTCCGCAGGGAACGGGAACAACCAGCTCACGGTCGGCGTCTCCGCCTCGGTGAGGTTCTGCGTCTCCTACATGGACTTCGCGTGGAACTCGGCGAACACCTACGCCATCTACGACGCGCACGGCACGGGTTCGACTGCCACGAACACGAGTTGTACGGACGCGGTGACCACGACGCGAGCTGATGAGCTGGTCGTCCTCGGCTGCTTCATCAAGGCCAGCGTGACGGCGGCCGGCCAAGCGCCCACGACCGCCAACTCTACGAACGCCGCGACCGCGGGATCCGCGGCGATCGGAGTCGAGGTCGCCGCGACGACCGGGACGTATCACCCGGTCCTCACCTTCACCTCGAACGCCTGGGCCGGAATCGCGGTGGCCGTCCGCCCGATCATCGCCCCCTCGCCCCCGACCTCGATGGAGGGCTACGGGAGCGACACGACGGCGCACCTGTTCTGGCAGAACCCGAACGCCGTCCTGCTGGACGACTGGCTTCACTACGGGACCCACTGCGGTTCCGGGCCGGTGTCCTCGGTCGGGGTCATCGCGACGGCGACGGTTACGGGCCTGAGCGCGGGCGAGACCTACTGCTTCTGGACCGTGGCATCGAACCGCTCGGGGAACTCCTCGATCTCGAACTACGCCCTCGTCACCGTGCCCGACCCCTCGGTCACGCTCCAGGTCGCCATCTCCGTCCACAACACGCAGGCGAGCGGGACGGGGACCTACCAGCAGATGGTCCGGGTGGACTCGGATACCTACACCGCGTACATCAACTCGAACTGGTCGAACGTGCAGTTCGCCTATCCGAACGGGACGGCGATTCAGTCGTGGATCGAGGCGAATGGGACGAACACGGCCACGCAGACGACGGTGTGGGTTCGGCTGTTCAACATCGCCGCTGCCTCTACGCAGGTCGTCTACATGGACATCTACTCGACCGGGACTCATCTCCTGTCTCTCTACGGGCCAGCCGGGGAGGGGCCCTCGCTCTCGGCCACATACGGGTGGAACGATAACGGGGCGCGGGTATTCTCCTTCTACGACAACTTCTCGGGCACCACTCTCGCCTCGACATGGGTCACGTATTATGGAGGGAATGGTGGGGGGGTTTCTCCAACAACGACAGTGAATAATGGTGTTACGATTACAACTGGGAGTGGCTCTAACGCAATCGGCCACTGGCTTGAGAACTCCCACACGGACCCGGCGCCGACCATTACTGAGATGAACGTCACCACTAGCGTTCCTTACAATGGTGGAGTATGTCAAATCAACTCTACTTCGACACTTTCAACTAATGCGACTAATCAAGCGGGGGTTTGTTCGCAATGGCAAGGGACCTCTGCGCTACAGTGGAATCCCGATATCGCTGGAGGGACTTTCACTAACGGGTCTGCTCCAGCTACAAGTCATCCTCAATTCGCCGGAGTTCGATGGAACGATTCTACGGAGTTTGCCATCGAGCGTTATGGCTATCTGTGGACGGGAGGGGCTCGGACACTAGGGCAGGGTTCTCAAGACCTATCTAAGCCAACGACCATCCGGCCCGCCATCGGCATCTTCCCGTGGTCCGCGTCCAACACCATCACCTACCAGTGGGTCCGCGACCGGGTGAACCCTCCGAACAGCGTGATGCCCACGGTCACGTTCCTGACCCCGAGCGCCCCGACCGGGTTCACGGTGACGGCGTTCACTACCTCCACCCTGACGCTCGGCTGGACGAACCCTCCCGGGGCGATGAACGACACGCTCTACTGGGGGACCTCCTGCTCGGCGCTCGTCGCATACGCGGTGGCCCCCATCGTGGGGGGTTCGCTCGGGCTCGTTACCTCCTTCACCGCGACGACCGCGGCCTACGCCACGACGTACTGCTTCGCGCTCTCCGCCACGAACCTGAGCGGGCAGGGAGCCTGGGCCTTCACGAACGGGACGACACTTCCGAACGTCCCGAGTGCCCTCACCTTCTCCAACCCGACGTCCACCGGATTCACCGTGGGCTGGACCAACTCCCTCGGCACCGTCGCGAACGTCTCCATCACCATCGGGACCTCCTGCGCCGTGCCGGCGCTGCGCTCCTCTCTCGGCCTGACGAACGCCTACACGGCATCCGGGCTGTCGACTCCCGCGACCTATTGCGTCTCCGTTAGGGACTGGTCGACGTCTGGGGGCGGAGGCGCGCTCTACGGGAACTACACTCTATCGGGAGATCTCCCCCAGGCGCCCACCGGCCTCAAGGTCACCGGGGTCACGAGCTCCTCGGTTTCCCTGTCCTGGACGCCCCCTCCAGGCACCGTGCTCGCGTCGGACGTCTTCTACGGACTCAGGTGCGACGCCCTCGCGTCCGTCCAGGCGGTCTCCGGCGCGAACTCGACCATCGTCACAACCCTCTCCTCCTCCACGACCTACTGTTTCTCCGTAGCCGCGGTCAACGCTTCCGGCGTGGGAACGCGGTCGGCCGCCGTGATCGCAACGACGGGATCCGCATCCTCGGGCGGGTCAGGGCCCCTTCCGGGACCTGGAGGATCCACCGGGGGTCCGCCCGGGCAGGTCGTCTCTCCGCCTACCCACCTGCCGGCGATCTCGTTCCTCCTCCCGTTCGCCGGCGTCATCCTTGTCGTTGGCGGCCTCCTATGGACACTTCTCAGCGACGGCCTTCGTCGAATCCCGGGTGTCGCCTTATTCCTCGGCGGCTTGCTCCTGGTGCTTCTGTGAGTTGCGTGCCGGAGGAGATCGAGTAGACCACGGGAATCCTCGGGGTTGCCGCCGCGACGCTCCTCGTGCTCGCCTTCGTCGCCTCCGCGGACCTGACACCACCCACCGTAGGCGCTGGACCGATCGGCACCTCCACGGTCGAGCTATCTTCCCCCACGAGCCCGCCGGCCCAGGTCGCTCCTCGACCCGACGGCGCGCCGACGCCGTACTCGCTGTCTGCATGGAACGTCCTCTGCGTTTCGGGAACCGGGACAGGGAGCTGCGCGCCAAGTCCCGTATCCACGATGAAGGCAGCGAGTTTCTACGACCCAATTCAGCAGTACATCTATTACTTCGGTGGAACGAACACCATCGGCGGCAGCACGAACCGATCCTTCGAGTTCTACAACGGGTCTTGGGCTTTGGGGACCACTTACGACCTCCCTCCTCCCACTGCAAATGCTACAGCGGTATGGGACGCGCAGGACGGGTACGGGCTGCTCTTTGGCGGCTGGGTGTCCACGAGCGGCGGCTTCATGCGGAACACGACCTGGCGGTTCATCGGCGGATCGGATGAGGCACAGCCATGGTTGCAGTTGACGCCCGCGACCCACCCAAGCGCGAGGGCAGGGTACTCGATGGTCTACGTCCCCAAGAACGGGAGCTACGGGGGCTACGCCCTACTGTTCGGGGGAAAGGGAATCGGGACCACCTTCCAGAGCGACACCTGGGAGTACAACGCGGGGGCCTGGACGAACATCACCGCTACGGCGGGGACTCCGCCAGCGGCCAGAGCTCAGGCGGGAATCGGCTACGACGCGGTAGACTCCTACGTG
>VFSW01012896.1_pt1 | contig 11638 bp, 14 predicted proteins | sample 5358111 | NCBI WGS metagenome assembly VFSW01 (sample SAMN11554181, study PRJNA540505) | mine drainage metagenome | isolation source: sediment from site ElyBrook_90M | place: USA: Ely Copper Mine, Vershire, VT | collected 2017 | reverse complement strand
CATCAACAGATGGCGGAATATGCGCTCGGAAGGCTCAAGGCGAAGCTTGAATACCCCAATATCGCCTGTAACCTGCTGCCTGAGACCTTCACTTTCGCGGAACTGGAGGCGCTGTACGCGATGATCCTGGAGCGGCCTATCGATCGGCGCAATTTTCGCCGGCGGATTCTTTCGATGGGAATCCTGCGCCGGCTGCCAGCCACGCGCCGCGGCGCCCATCGCCCGGCCGCACTTTATAGTTTCGCCCGGCGCGACCCCCAGGTCGTGGAAATGCTATAGTGGTGCGAGTAACCGGTGAGCATCATGCCTAAGACCAAAAACCCGCCGCCAGGCGTCAAGCGAAGCAAGTCAAAATGGATACTTGCGGCGCTGGCCGCGGCGGTGAGCCTGTCGCTTGGCGCAGCCGCGTGGACGATGCACTCGACGGCTGACCCGGCGGCCGCGACGGCCAAGGATCAGCGCGTGACGCTCGATCCCACCCGCTTCTTCGGGGCGGCGCGCGAGGCCTACGAGGTCGCGGCGAAAAATCCGGCGCTGCTCGCGCAGCTTCATTGCTACTGCGGATGCGACAAGGAAATCGGCCATCAGAACCTGCTCGACTGCTATCGCGACGAGCACGGCGGGCATTGCCCGATCTGCACCGGAGAAGCGCTGGAGGCCGCCAAGCTCGCCGACGAAGGGCTGCCGGTCGATCAGATCCGCCGCGTGCTGCGCGATCATTACGCGCAGGGGAACTGACGCTTGGCGGGTCTGGTATCGGTCTACATCCAGCATTTCACCTATGCTGGCTTGCTGGTGGTTCTGGTGCTCTGCGGGATGGGCCTGCCGATACCCGAGGACGTCGCGCTGCTGGCGGGCGGCTTCCTGGTGCATCGCGGAGTCATCCAGTACCCGATCACGATCCTGGTCGCGCTGGTGGGCGTGGTATCGGGCGACAACCTGCTGTTTTTCCTGGGCCGGCGCTTCGGCACCGGGCTGGTAACTTACCTCGGCATCGGACGGCCGCGCTCGCAGCGCCAGATCGATTGGCTGAAAAAGTTCATGGACCGCCACGGCAATCGGGCGATCTTCTACGCGCGCTTCGTCGCCGGCCTGCGCGCCCTGGTCTATCTTACCGCCGGCTCGCTCGGCCTAAGTCCGTTGCGGTTTTTTCTGTACGATCTGGCGGGCGCAGTCATCTCGGTCCCGATCGTGATCACGCTCGGCTACCTCTTCGGCAACGAGCTGGAGGCCGTGCTGCGCTATATCGGCGGGTTCGAGAAGATCATCTGGGTGGTGCTGGCGCTCTCGCTGGCGGTCATCGCGATGCGGATGCTGATGTTCACGCGCGAACGCGAGGAAACTCCGACCTAGTCGAGGCCCGGTGTGCTCGCGGACCGCTCGCCCGCGCTTCTGCGGCCGGGCGCCGCGTCTGTCGGCGGGCGTAAAACCTATCATGCGATTCAGACTGCCGGCGCTCAATCTCAAAGCCAAGCTGATGGCGCTAATGGTGGTGCTGCTGGGGCTGACCCTCGGCGCTGAGCTGCTGGTCAGCCTCAACACTGAAAACCGCATCGTCGAGGCGACCCAGGACAACGTCAAGGAACTCGCAAGCGCCATCCAGATCAGCGTGCAGGAACTGACCTCGGTCGGCACCTTCGACCGCGATCGCCTGCAGAACTACGTCAACTCGCTGCATAACAACGGACTCGAAGTGTCGATCGCCTCGAGCAAGGACCTGATCATCAACAGCTCCAACCCGGCGCTAATCGGCGAGGCGATCAACCGCGGCGCCGTCCACGTCGTGGCCCAGCAGACCGCGGCGCGCGGTGGCGACCCGCTCCCAGTGCCGGCCTTCACCGTGGGTCCGGCCGGCGAGCAGACCGTCTACCTGATCCCGGTCGAGGTCGAGGACCATCTGCTCGGCGACGTCCAGGTGGTGGCCGCCTTCGCCGATTTCGCCCGCCCGCTCGAGGAGCATCGTATCCATCTGTTGACGGTCGCGCTGGCGATCTTCGCGATCGGTCTGGTTTTCTCCTACGTGCTGGCCGATCGCTACGTCGAGCCGATCCACGCGGTCGCCGCCGCCGCACAGAACATCGCCGCGCGCGGCCTCGAACGGGTGCCCGAGGCGCATCGGCGCGACGAGATCGGGCTGCTCACGCGCAGCTTCAACGAGATGGTCGACCAGTTGCGCCGCGCGCGCGAGCGCGAGGCCGAGCTCAACCGGCTGGAGCGCTTCACCGCGCTGGGCCAGCTCGCCGGCGCGCTGGCGCACGAGATCAAGAATCCGCTGAATTTCATCAGCCTCGCGATCGACCAGCTGCGCGCGCGGTACGCGCCGCAACTGCGCAACGACCAGGAAAACTATCGCCGCCAGCTCGGAATCATGAAGGACGAAATCCATCGCCTCTCCGAGCTGATCCAGAGCTTCCTCAACTACGGCCGCCCGATCGAGGTCCATCCCGCGCCCACCGACGTGCGCGCACTGGTCGGCAACGTACTGGAGCTGTCGGACTCCAAGCTGCGCAGCCAGTCGATCCAGGCGCTCGAGCAAGGGGCCGAGGCGCCGGTGATCCTCAACGTGGACGCCGAAAAACTTCACGCCTGCTTCATCAACGTGGTGGCCAACGCGATCCAGGCGATGCCCGAGGGCGGACTGCTGGAAATCGCTTTCAAGCGCGAGGGCGACGACGAGGTGATAACCTTCTCCGACACCGGCGCGGGCATCGAGCCCGAGGTCGCCAGCCACGTCTTCGAACCGTTTTTCACCACCAAGCGCGACGGCGTCGGCCTCGGCCTGTTCTTCTCGCGCGCGATCGTCGAGCGCCACGGCGGCACTATCAAGATTGGCCCCAACCCGGCCGGACGCGGCACCACGGTGACTTTCATCTTTCCGCTCGGCGCACTAGGTAAACCCACATGAGTCAACCATCGGTACTGGTGGTCGAGGACAACGATCTGGAGCGGCAGATAACCGTCGAGACGCTGCGCGAGGAAGGCTTCCTGGTCGACGAGGCGCCCAACGGCAAACGCGCTATGGAGCAGCTCGCGCTGGGCAGCTTCGACGTGGTGCTGACCGACCTGCTGATGCCCGGGATGACGGGCGAGGAGCTGCTGGCCGCGGTGCGCCAGACCTACCCCGGCAGCCAGGTCGTGCTGCTGACCGCGCACGGCACCATCGAAAGCGCGGTCAAGGCGACCAAGAGCGGCGCCTTCGAATACCTGACCAAGCCGACCGACCGCGATAAGCTGGTGATGACGGTCGGCAAGGCGGCCGAGTTCGCGAGCCTCGCACAGGAGAACATCCTGCTGCGCACGCGGCTCGAGGGTAAATTCCAGATCGAAGGCATCATCGGACAGCATCCCGCGATCGAGGACGTGATCCGCGTGGTGCGCAAGGTCGCACCGTCGTATTCGACGGTGCTGATCCAGGGCGAGAGCGGCACCGGCAAGGAGGTGAGCGCGCGCGCGATCCACAAGCTCTCGCCGCGCGCACTGCGCCCGTTCGTGGCGATCAACTGCTCGGCGATTCCCGACAGCCTGATCGAAAACGAACTGTTCGGGCACGAGCGCGGGGCCTTTACCGGAGCCAACGAGCGGAAGATCGGTCTTATCGAGAGCGCCGACAAGTCGACGCTTTTCCTGGACGAGATCGCCGACCTCAACATCGGCCTGCAGGCGAAACTTTTGCGCGTCCTGCAGGAGCGCGAGCTGCGCCGCGTCGGCAGCAACGAATCGATCCGGGTCGACGTCCGCCTGGTCGCCGCCACCAACCGCGAGCTGTCCGAGGAAGTCGCCCAGGGGCGCTTTCGCGAGGACCTCTACTACCGCATCAACGTCGTCACCATCACGCTGCCGCCGCTGCGCGATCGCCGCTCGGACATCCCGCTGCTGGCGGAAAACGCGCTCAAGCACCGGTTCGCCCATCTGGCGCAAAACCGGGTCAAGGAGATCAGCCGCGAGGCGATGGAGGTGCTGCTCGACTATCCGTGGCCGGGCAACGTGCGCCAACTCGAATCGGCGATCGAGCGCGCGCTGCTGTTGTGCGAAGGCGACCGCATCATGCCCAAGGATTTGCCGCAGGAAGTTCTGGCGCGCAAGATGCCCGCGCGCGCCGCCGCGCGCGCGCGTGGCGAGCGCTTCGAGATTCCCGCCGAAGGAATCAACTTCGAGAATTTCGCGCGCGACCTGATTCTGCAGGCGATGGAACGCGCCGAGTGGGTGAGCGCCAAGGCGGCCAAGATGCTCGGCATGAGCTACCGCACGCTGCAGTACCGCCTGGACAAATTCGGAATCAAGAAACCTGACGGACGCTCGCAGCCCACCGACTTCAAGGCTTGAGCGCCGCGCGCAACTCAGTCCTTACGCTCGAGCAACGCCGCCGTGGGCAGGTAAACCCAGCACCGCAGCTTCGCGCCGTCGGCGCCGATGACCTCGATTTTCACGCGCGCATACAGGCGCGGCACTTCTTCGTAACGATCGAGCACCGCGAAGTCGCGCTCGCCCAGCCCGCTCAGCACCAGGCCCGCGGTCTCGACACCCGCGCGCTCGACGATATAGAAGTAGCGGCCGCGCCGGCGTTCGTAGCCTGCCATCCGCGCCGGCGCCGCGGCGACTTCGCGTCCGAGCAGTGCGGCGCGATGAGCCGCGTCGAGCAACGAGCCGTAGACGAACAGAGCCCCGTCGCTATCCGCGTCCTGCCTACTCATCGCGATTTCCTCCCTCGTCGTATCATGCCGCGGCTGGCGCGAATCCCGCGCGACCGACCGCGTAGCAACCGAACCGAGAATCACGGATGCGTGGTGATGGCCACGCCCGTGATTGAATCGGCGCCGGGGCCGAAGAACCAGAAGATGCGGTAAGCGGCAGGGGTTTTATTTTCAGCGTATGCTTCGAAGATTTCCTCGCCACGCGGGCCGGTGAGCGACTGATATTTGTGCGTATGCAGGGAGGGATGCCGCTGGTTGGTCTGGAGCAGGCCGAGTGCTTTTTGGACCGACTTCAACCGCTTGCGCCGCCCGAGGTCTCTTGCAAGCTCCGCCAAGTCCTTCGCGGCGCGATGCGTGAAGTTGAGCCGGACCTTCATGACGCGCCAGTCGCGCGCACTTGCGTCGCCAGCGGAGGTTTTCCCTACTCGATTTCTTCGTCAGCGTATTTCGCGAACGAGCCCAGGTTGCGGAGCTTCCCTTCCGCGGCCTGAGCAAGCCCTTCGCGTACTTTCTTGAGCGCGACCGGATTGCGGTACAACCACATCTCTCGCACCGGCACCGTGACGGCAGGGTCGAGCAGCACCTGCCCGGCGGAGTTGACGTAGACTCTGAAATGCAGATCCTCCAGCGCAGCGCCCAGTTCTCCGAGACGCTCCTTGATTGTCCCCAGCGCCTTGGCCAGCGATAGCCGCTTTCGTTCGTCGATCCCGCCCTCGCCGACGAACTCGAATTCCTCCTTGAGCGCCCTGGCTTTCCGCGACATAAGCGATACCCGTCCCAAGTCTAGCTCGTCCGCGTAAGTGGGTAAATGGGGTATGCCCATCTACCCATTCTTTTCGTTTTTAACGAGCCGCGCGAAAGTAACCTCGCGTCAGATCATTTCGCCGGGTCGGGCTTCTTGAGGCCCAGGCGCTCGTAGTATTTCGCCGGGACCTTCGAGCGATCCTTGTAGATGATGAAGTTGCAGTGCTCTTTGCCCAACTCGTGCGCCGGCTCGACCACCACGAAAGGCGCGCCGTGGGCCTCGATATCCTGGCGCTCCATCACCGGCTCGTGCGCGCAGTAGACGGGAAAGCTGTCGCGCCCATAGGTCAGGAACTGCTTGCCCTTGACCGTCAACAGGGCGTCGGGGCCCTCGTATTTGCCCTCCAGCACGAGGCGGCCGCCGCTCCCGCACGGATGCATCTGGATTACGACTTTCTCGTCGTCCTCTTCGATGTGCAGCGGCTGCAGATGACCGCGCAGCCCGGCCGCGAACATCTTGACCCGCGCGCGCAGGTCCTGCGGCATCTTGTCCAGGCTGGGTCCCCACCACGCCTTCACTCCCTCATCCATCGCTTCCTCGAGCGCCTTGTCGCCGAAGCGCCGCCCGACGAAGCTGAGCGTGGCGGAGGTCCAGTTGCGGTAAAGGTCGTGCATGCTGAGGAACTCGTTGTACATCCGGCGCGCGAGTTTCTTGGCGCCCTCGCGGTCGTCGCGATCGATGGCTTCGACCAGGCGGTCGACCGTGAGTTTTTCCATCTCGGCGATTTCGTCATTGCTGAGTATCCGCTCGGCCATCGCTGATGCCTCCCGTTGTGCTGCTGTTATAACTGTCGGCTGAGAAACTAGCGCAATTGCATCGAAATCGTGAAGCGCGCCGCGTCGGCGCCATGGGCGGCGCCGGCATTCAATCGCGGCGCAACCACGGCGGCGCGAGACCGGACGCGCGGCATCGCGCGACCGCGTTCGATGCGGATGGGCTCTTTCCGTTGGCAAGTGAAGGAGGGCTGCGCTATAGTCCGTCCGTTTTGGTTCGCGTTTGGCTGGTGCCGGGGAACGCCGCGCGAGGCCCTGGCCGCGACTTCGGTCGGGGGCGACGGTGGATGGAAGAAGATCGCCCGGATTGAAATGCGGCTTATGAGAGTATCTTATTGAGAAGTAGCCGCGCTTATCGTACGGTGGCGCAGGCCGAGGTCTGAAACAGCCGTGGAAACGTCTTCGCATGATGTTCTTTTGGTCGGTGGCGGCGGCGCCGCGTTGCGCGCCGCTATTGCCGTGTCCGAAGTCAACCCCAAGCTCAGCGTCGCGGTGGTCTCCAAAGTTTACCCGATGCGCAGCCACACCGTGTCCGCCGAGGGCGGCGCCGCCGGCGTAATCGGCGACGACGACACGCTCGACGAGCACGCCTACGACACCATCTCGGGCGGCGACTGGCTGAGCGACCAGGACTGCGTCGAGATCTTCGTCAACGAAGTGCCCAAGGAGTTGCTGCGGCTGGAAAACTGGGGATGCCCGTGGAGCCGGCGCGACGACGGCAAGGTCGCAGTGCGCCCGTTCGGCGGGATGAAGAAGATGCGCACGTGGTTCGCCGCCGACAAGACCGGCTTCCACATGCTGCACACGCTTTTCCAGACCTCGTTGCGCTATCCGCTCACGCGCTACGACGAGACCTTCGTGACCAAACTGATGGTCGAGGGCGACCGCGTATGCGGCGTGGTCGCGATCGAGCTCAAGACCGGCAAGGTCCGCGTGATCACGGCCAAGGCGGTGATCATCTGCACCGGCGGCTGCGGCCGGGTGTTTCCGTACACCACCAACGCCAACATCTGCACCGGCGACGGGATGGCGCTCGCCTACGAGGCCGGCGCGCCGCTCAAGGACATGGAGATGGTGCAGTACCATCCCACCGGCCTGCCCTTCACCGGCATCCTGATAACCGAGGCCTCGCGCGCCGAGGGCGGTTTGCTGGTCAACAAGGACGGCTATCGCTACCTGCAGGACTACGATCTCGGCAAGCCGCAGAAGGAGCCCGTCTTTCGCAGCATGGAGCTGGGTCCACGCGATCGCCTATCGCAGGCTTTCGTCAAGGAGATGGAGAAAGGGCGTACGATCAAGGGCCCTTACGGCGACGTGGTCCACCTCGATCTGCGCCATCTGGGCGAGGAAAAGATCAACGCCAAGCTCCCGATGGTGCGCGAGCTGTGCGTGAAATACGAAAACATCGACCCGGTCCATGAGATGATCCCGGTGCGGCCGGTGCAGCATTACATGATGGGCGGTGTGCATACCGACACCAACGGCGCGACCCCGCTCAAGGGACTCTATGCCGCGGGCGAGGCCGCCTGCGTGAGCCTCAACGGCTCCAACCGGCTGGGCTCCAACTCACTGGGTGAGCTGCTGGTGTTCGGCGCGCGCGCTGGCCGGGCGGCGGCCGAGTACGCGAGCCAGACCTCGATGCCGGCGGTGAATCCGGTGCTGGCGCTGGGCGCCGACGAAGAGCGGCGAATCGAGAACCAGTACCTGCGCAAGACCCGCGGGAGCGAGAAAATCTCGGCGCTGCGCGAGGCGATGCAGCATACGATGGAGGCGGGCGCCGGCATCTACCGCACGCGCGCGTCGCTGGCCGATGCGGCGGCCAAAATTGCCGAGATGCAGGAGCGCTACAAGGCGATCTCGATGGAGGACCACAGCCTCGCCTTCAATACGCAACTGATCGCGGCGCTGGAGCTGGGATTCCTGCTCGACGTCGCCGAGACCATCCTGCAATGCGGCCTGCAGCGCGAGGAGTCGCGCGGAGCCCATCAGCGCATCGATTTTCCCGCGCGCGACGACAAGAAATTTCTCGCCCATTCGCTGGTGTCGAGGGGAAACGATGGACGGCCGGTGGTCTCCTATCTGCCGGTACCGATCACGCGCTGGCCGCCGGGCACGCGGGTATACGGAGAGCAATCGACCGAGGGCGGACACGATAGTCATTGAGGTGGCGCGGTACTCGCCCGAGACCGACGCCGAACCGCACTTTCAAAGCTACGAGGTTCCGCTGCGCGGGGACTGGATGGTCCTCGACGCGCTGAACTACATCAAGGACAAGCTCGACGGCTCGCTCACCTATCGCTGGTCGTGCCGGATGGGCATCTGCGGAAGCTGCGGGATGGTGGTCAACGGCTACGAACGGCTGACCTGCGAGACCCTGCTCGCGCAGTTCGCCCCGGGGCCGGTGCGGGTCGAGCCGCTGCGCCATTTTCCGATCGCGCGCGACCTCGTGATCGACATGACCGACTTCCTCGAGAAGCTGACCCGGGTCAAGCCGTGGATCGTGCGCAAGGACAAGACTCCGCCGGCGCGGGAATATCTCCAGAGCCCCGAGCAACTCGCGACTTTCAAGCAATACAGCAACTGCATCAACTGCATGCTGTGCTACTCGGCCTGTCCGGTCTATGGAATCGATCCGCACTTCGTCGGCCCAGCCGCGCTCGCGCTGGCCGAGCGCTACAACCTGGACTCGCGCGACCAGGGCCTCGACGATCGGCTCGACGTGCTCTCGCAACACGACGGTATCTGGGACTGCACGGTGATCGGCGAATGCTCGGAGGTCTGCCCCAAGGAGGTCGACCCCTCGCTGGCGATCCAGGAATTCAAGCTCACCGCCACCAAGGAATGGTACAAATCGTTCCTGATGCCGTGGGGAGGCAAGTGATCCGATGGCCTCGTACCCGCAATTCCAGCCGCGCGAATATCACCGCTCTTTTTCCAACTGGTGGTGGCTCGGGCGTTTCAACTACCTGAAGTTCATCCTGCGCGAGTTCTCCTGCGTCTTCGTCGGCTACTTCCTGATCGTGACGCTGTTCCAGGTCTGCGCGCTGACGCGCGGCCCCGAGGCTTACGCGACGTTCCAGGCACACATGCGGAATCCGCTGGTGATTCTGCTCAACATCATCGCGCTGGCTTTCCTGGTGCTGCACACCATCACCTGGTCCAAGCTGGTGCCCAAAGCGTTCTTCCCGCGCAGCCACGGCCATCCTCTCCCGGAGATGCCGACCGCGCTGCCGAGCTACATCCTGTGGGCCGTCGCCACGATCGTGGTGGCGGCCATCATCCTGGGGGCATAGCAAAATGGCCAAGCGCGCCAATGAACCCGCGGTATGGTTTCTGTTCGGCACGGGCGGCTTCATCGCGGGCTACCTGCTGCCGGTTCACATCCTGTTCTACGGCATCCTGTTCCCGCTCGGGATATTCAGCGACCCGGGCTACCAGGCGACGCTTCACCTGTTCGAGCATCCGCTCGCGCGCTTGTACCTGGTGGTGCTGTGCTTCTTCGGCTTATTTCACGCCGCGCACCGGCTGCGCCTGACGCTGGTCGACTTTCTGCGCGTCAAGCATTTGGAGAACATTTTCGGCGTGGTGCTGTATTCGGCGGCGGCAATAGGCACGCTGTTCGCGATTTACCTGGCGGCCATCGTTTAAGTGCGGCGCGCCTACCGCCCCTTGGTTTCGGGCACCCCAATACCCGCGAGAAAATCGGTGCGCGCCTTCATCGCATCCTCGGCCACCGCCTTGTTGTAGGCATTCATCGTGGTGCGCGCGTCTTCGCTGCACATCACATCGCGCATCTCGGCGCGTTCGATATAAAGTCCCTCGGCCAGCGGCAGGTCGGCGCCCAGGTAGACCGCGCGCTTGATTGCGGCGACCGAGCGCGGCGGCCGCTTGGCCAGCGTCCGCGCCCACCCCATCGCGAACGACATCAACGTGTCCGGCGCGAGCACCCGGTTGACCATCCCCATCCGCTCGGCGTCGCGCGGCGAATAGACGTTGCCGAACAGCATCACCTCGAGCGCTTTCCCGCGCCCGATGAGCCGCGGCAGGCGCTGCGTTCCGCTGCCGCCGGGCAGGATGCCGAGCACCGCCTCGGGCAAGCCGATTTGGTACGGCCCGTCGGCCGCGAGGCGGAAGTCGCACGCCAGGGAAAGCTCGTAGCCGCCACCCATGCAGTCGCCATTGATCGCCGCGATCACCGCCTTGGGCATCAACATGATCCGGTCGAGCATCCGATGGTACCCGAGCTCCATTTCGGGAAAGACGCGGGCGCACTCGGCCGGATCGGCCGCCATCTGCGCCAACTCGTCGACGCTGTAGTGCGTGATGAATTTGCCCTCGATTCCGCCGGTCAGGATGATCGCGCGAAGCTCGGCGTCGGCCTCGGCTTTACCGATAAGCTCGAGCAGTTCGCCGGCGCCCGGGCCGATGAAATAGTTCATCGGCGGATTGCGATAGGTCCATACCTCGACGTGATCGTGGCGTTCGACGGCCCAGTGTTTCATGGCGCACCTCCTCGGCGCTGGCGTAGCTTGCGCGCGCTTCGGCTGTCAAGGCGATTGAGAGTAGAGTACTGGCATGGCGCATGCTCCGACCGAGCGAACGGCCCACGACGAGGCAAAATCATGAAGGTTGATATCGACCTCAAGGCGGGCTTCCTGCAGAACCTCAAGCGCGAGGTGCTGGCGCAGCTTACGCCCGAGGAGCGCGCGGTGATCGAGGTTTCGACCGGCGAAATGGGCAACAAGCCCGACGCGGTCAAGCTCGGATGGCTCAAAATGCGCACCAAGGAAACCTGGACCAAGCAGCGTTATACGCGCGCGCTCGATCGCGTGATGACGCGGCTGAAGGAACTGGTCGCGGCGGAATCGGCGAAGAAGGAATAGCCACCGGCGCAGCATCGGATTAGGAATTCCTCAATCGCGCGCCCGCCGCGCCCGCGGTCGCCTCCCCCTTCCCCGCCCCCCGCCACCCCCGCCCCCCCCCCCCCCGAGACGGGGAGAGGCTTTAAAATCGAACGGATGAAGCAACTTCAGGTGCTACGGCTCGATGCGGGCGACGCGGCGCTTGCCGACTTCGAGGATGCGATGCTCGCCGGGGACGAAGTGGAAATTGATGTCGGTGACGGTCTGGCGATCGACGCGCACGGCGCCCTGCCCCACCAGCCGGCGCGCCTCGTTGGTCGAGGTGGCGAAGCCGAGCTGCTTTAGCAACTCGCAGATCCAAAGCTCCGCGGCGATGCGGAAGACCGGCACGTCCTGCGGAACCTCGCGGCGCTGAAACTTGCTCTCGAAGTACTCGCGCGCGGCTTTGGCGGCGCCGCTATCGGGATACTCGGCGCCGCTCGTCGCGGCGCGCCGCGTCTTGGGTGG
>VFSW01012895.1_pt1 | contig 11638 bp, 10 predicted proteins | sample 5358111 | NCBI WGS metagenome assembly VFSW01 (sample SAMN11554181, study PRJNA540505) | mine drainage metagenome | isolation source: sediment from site ElyBrook_90M | place: USA: Ely Copper Mine, Vershire, VT | collected 2017 | reverse complement strand
CGCGGGATTTGACGCCGAAATAATCCATATAGGGGGCAAAACCGGGGCGGAGGCGGTCTGGGTTGATGTTGAAATCGGCCGGGCGGTAGCGGTTTGCGCCGTAACCGCCTTTCGGGGCGGCGGCGAGGTGGGCGCGCATGGCGGATTGGGCGGGTTCGGAGAGGGTTTCGCCGAAATGGGCGTAGATCGCGCTGATTGCGCTGATCGGGTTTTCGGTGAGGGTTTCATATTGGATATTGACGCGTTTATCGGGGGGGATCGCGCCGCTTTGATCGAGGGCGACGAGTTGGCGGGCCCCTTCGATCCAGCGTGTGGTGACTTGTTCGCCGATTTCGGCGGGATCGATGGCGCGCAGGAACGGGCGGCGCAGCACTTCGGTCATGAAGGCGACCGAGGCGAACACATGCAGCGGGTCGCGATGAACGATGACGAAGCGGGCATCGGGGTAGGTGTGCAGTATGGCGTCCATCGAGAAGGTGTGATCGGGGCATTTGAGCGCCCAGAAGCGGGCATTCACGCCGTGCTGCATGGCTTGCAGCCAGCGTTTATGGAAGGCGAAGGCGTCGGCATGGCCGTGCGCGTCGAGCCATGCGCGGTAGCTCGGCACGCGGAAAGTGGTGTCAAAGCGCAGGCTTTGGAACATATGCGCGGTGATTTCGCTGCATTCCTGCGGGCTGTCGGCATCGATTGGGTGGATGGCCGGGAAATCGGGCGCCATGCCGGCGAAGATGCCGAGTTGTTTGTTGGTTTGGCGGGCGGCTTCACTGGTGGAGGGGTCGAAGCCGGGCAGGCGGGGTGCGGGATAGAGGGTTTGCCAGACGCGCGGGACGAGGATTTCGGGGTCGAGGGCCAACATGCTGTGCAGGAAAGTGGTGCCCGAGCGCGGCAGGCCGAGGATGAACAGCGGGGCGCGGACGGGTGTTGCGCTCATCGCTGGGTTTTGCGCGTGCATGCGCTCGATCATCGCGGCGTTGCGGGCAAGGCGTAACAGATCATAGCGCACGGAAACGCGTCCAAACAACGAGAGGTGGGATTCGCGGGCGAGCGAGTCGGTGAGGCGGGCCAAACCTTCAGCGGCCGGGCCGGTGACCGGGGTTTTGGCGGCGCGCTCGATCGCGTTTGCGGTCAGGCGTGGGAAATTGGCGGGAAGACAGGTTTCGCCCGCCGCGAAAAGAGCGTCCAGCGCCCGGTACCGCCAGGATTTTCCAGCGTGCTGGTCAGGAATGGGGGGTACCGGGGCATTGGCTTGGGTCATGGTTTAGTGGCGCTCGATCAATTCGATTTTATAGCCGTTCGGGTCTTCGATAAAGGCGATCACGGTCTTGCCGAATTTGACCGGGCCGGGTTCACGGCTGATTTTGACGCCAGCGGCGCGCAGCGTCTCGACGGTTGCGTGAATATCCGACACGCCCAGCGCGAAATGGCCGAAGGCGGTGCCTTGGTCGTAATGATTTGTACCATAATTATAGGTAAGTTCGAGCACCGTATGGTTGGATTCGTCGCCATAGCCCACGAACACGAGAGTGTATTTGCCGTCCGGCACGTCGGTCCGGCGGAGTTCCTTCATACCGAGCAGCTTGGTGTAAAAATCGACACTTTGCTGCAAATCATTGACGCGGATCATGGTGTGCAAGAATTTGAATTGGTCGCTCATCGGCGGACTCCTTTGTTTCAATTAGTTTGCCACTCTGCGGCGCTGGGGTCGATACCGAGCAGGAACAACCCTGCTGCGTCGGCGGCAGCGATCATGGTGGTGCGATCCATCAGAATGGTGTTGCCCGCGTCAAATGCCAGCCCGCGCAACCCTGCTGCGATCAGCCCGGCAATGGTGGCGGGGCCGATGGTGGGCAGGTCAGCACGGCGATCCTGGCCGGGTTTGAGCAGCTTGACCAGCACACCGCCCGCGCCGTCGCGCTTCAGGGCGCCAGCGCGGGCAAGCATGGCGTCGGTCCCTTCGATGGCTTCGACGGCGAGGACGAGGCCTTGCTGCACCACGCAGGCCTGGCCAATATCGGCGGCGCCGATGATGCGCAGCACCGCGACGGCACGGGCAATATCGGCACGGGTCACCGCATCGGGTGCAACTTGGGTGAGCAGGCCAGCGGGGCCGAGCGCATCATTGAGGATTTCATGGGCGCCGAGCACGGTGAAGCCCTCTTCGCCGAGCACGCGGATGACGGTGGCGAGGAGCGTATCATCGCCCGCGAAGGCGGCGCGACCGACGCGGGCCAGCAGTTTGGCGCCGAGCGCATCGGGGCGGAGGGCCAATAATGAGGGGCGTTTGACCGGGCCGATCAACACCAGATCGGCGCAGCCATGCTCACGGAACGCGCCCGCAATGGCACCGGCGGCGCCGAGGCGGATGATTTGATGGGGGAACGGCGCCAGCACGGCGGGATCGGCATGACCATCGAGCCCGACGATGAAGACCGGGCGGTCAGCGGCTAGGGCGGCGATGGCGATGCGGGCGGGGAGAATGCCGCCGCCCGCAATGATGCCCAGCGGTTGGGCCATGGGATTACTCGTCGTTGGCGCGGGAGCGCTGGGTGATCAGGCCGCGCGAGCTGGGATGGGTGATGAAGGCGAGCATTTCGGCGATATAGGGATCATCGCCATAGGCGGCGCGGACCGTTTCGATCCGCTCGGCGAGCACGCCGTGATCATCAAACAGCGCATTGAAGCCGTTGCGCACACGGTGCAACGCCGCCCGATCAAGCCCGCGACGCTTGAGGCCCACGATATTCAGGCCAGCCCGGCGCGCGCGCGCGCCGAACACCAGCGAATAGGGCACGACATCGGCCGGGATGCCGGAGACGCCGCCGATCATCGCGCCAGTACCGATGCGCACGAATTGATGAATCGCCGCAGCCCCACCAATGACCGCGCCGGTGCCGATTTCGACATGGCCACCCATCACCACATTGTTGGAGACGATCACGCGGTCATTGATGACGCAATCATGCGCGACATGGACCACCGCCATTAGCAGACAATCGGCACCGATGCGGGTGATGCCCGAACCGGTCGCGGTGCCGCGATGGATCGAGCAATGTTCGCGGATCATGGTGCGGGGGCCGATTTCGGTTTCGGTGGGTTCGCCTTTATATTTCAGGTCTTGCGGGGCGAGGCCGATGGTGGCGAAGGGAAATATTTTTGCGTCAGTGCCGATGCGGGTCACGCCATCGACCGCGGCATGGGAGATGATTTCTACACCCTCGCCGATCACGACATCGGGGCCGATGGTGCAGAACGGGCCGATTTTGGCACCGGCCGCGATGGTCGCGCCGGGCGCTATCAGGGCAGTCGGGTGGATCGACGCTGACGGATCGATCATCGGACCTCGGCCTTGCGGTCGGTGATCATCGCGGCGAATACCGCCTCAGCGACGGTGACGCCATCGACTTTGGCGACGCCCGCAAAGCGCCAGACCGGCCCGCGATTGCGTTGTTTTTCCACGTGAATGCGCAAGCTATCGCCGGGGATGACGGGGCGGCGGAATTTTGCGCCCTCGACCGACATGAAATAGACCACCTTGCCCGCCGCGTCCGGGCCGAGCGTTTCGACCACCAGCACGGCGGCGGTTTGGGCCATCGCCTCGATGATCAGCACGCCGGGCATGACCGGATGGCCGGGAAAATGGCCGTCGAAGAAATGCTCGTTGATCGAGACATTTTTGACGCCGATGGCAGAGCGGTCAGCATGCAAATCGGTGACCCGGTCGATCAGCAGGAACGGAAATCGATGCGGGATCGCGTGCATGATGCCTGCGATATCAATGGTTTTACCGCCGGGCGGGGTCGTGCTGGCGGGGTCTGGTTGGGTGCCGTCCATCATGGGGGTCCGCTATCTGCTGAAGGTGGGGGTGTTCGGTTATCCGCGAGTATTGGAACGCCGGGCGAGTTGGCGCAACAGGGCGACACCACGAAAAAAATCGCGGGCCGGTTGGGCGGGGCTGCCGACATACTCCGCGCCGGCCGGCACATCGGCCATGATGCCGGCTTGACCGCCAATGCGGGCACCACTGCCGACATGAATATGGCCGACGAACCCAGCTTGCCCGGCGATGGTCACGCGATCCCCCAGGCTCGATGAGCCGGAAATGCCGGCTTGCGCGCAAATGACGCAATAGCGACCGATGCGCACATTATGCGCGATTTGCACCTGATTATCGATGCGGGTGCCCGCGCCGATGATGGTGTCCTGGGCGGAGCCACGATCAATCGTGGTGTTAGCACCGATCGAAACGTCATGATCGATGCGCACACAGCCAAGTTGCGGGACCGGCGTAAAACCATTGACCCCGACGGCAAAGCCGAAGCCGTCCTGACCGATCCGGGCGCCGGGGTGAATGGTGATGCGATCACCCAAAATGGCGTAGGCGATGCTGACCTGCGCACCGATGTGACAATCGGAACCGATCACGCAGTGGGCGCCGATGCTAACCTGCGGGCCGATGATGGTATGGGCGCCGATTTTGGCGCCCGCGCCGATGATGGCGAGGGGACCGATTTCGGCGCTTGGATCGATGAGTGCGCTCGGATCGATGATTGCGCTGGGGTGGATGCCGGGATGGGCGAGGGAGCGCGGGTGAAACAGCGCGCAGACCCGCGCCCAGGCGAGATAGGGTTCGCTGGTCACCAGCGGGACCGCGTTGGGCGGGCAGTGGGGTAGATTTTCAGCGGCGAGAATGACAGCGGCGGCGCTGGTTTGGCTCAGCGCGCTGCGATAGCGGCGATTATCGAGGAAGCTGATTTGGTCGGGGCCTGCGCGATCAAGGGCTGCGACGTCGTCGATCGGGAGTCCGAGCACCCGGTCAGGCACCGCGATGCCGAGAGTTTCGCCGATGACCGCGAGGGTAAAGGGGCCGCGCCTGGGGTGGAAATCAGGCGCGGCGATGGTGGTGATGGGGTTGGGTGCCGCTTTGGCGTCCATCGGAGAAAAATTACTTTTTCGGCGGCGCTGCTTGTGCGGCGGCAACCGATTTCGGCACGATTGAGGGCGGCACCGCGACGCTCGGCAGGATTTTGTTAAGCTGGGTCGCGACCTCGGTGGAGATATCGATTTTATTCGAGTTCAGCGCGACCTGCGAGCGGTGCAACACCAAGTTCATGTCATGCGCTTGGGCGACCTGACGGATCACCGCGATCAGGGTGGATTCGATTTTACCCAAGGCAGTGCGCGCCGAAATTTCGATGGCGACGCCCTGATTATGGAATTTCACCTGATCTTTTTCGATCTCGACTTGTAGGGCTTTTTCCTTGCTCACTAGGACGGGCTTGGTCAGTTTGGCTTTTTCCGCCTCGATCGTTTTTTGCTCGGCTTCAATGCGCTTTTGCTCGGCCTGGGCTTCCTTCGCGAGCACGGTGCGGCGCTGCTGGATGATGGTTTCAACCCCGCGTGCAGCGGTGGATTGCTGCATGATTTCCGGCACCGAAAGCACGCCGATGATCGCGGCGGGGGGTGGGGCTTCCTTCGGCAAAGCAGGCAAATTGGGGATCGGCGGCAATTTTGGCTGCGCAGGTTGCTGGGGTGCCACGGGCGATGCCGCGGAGGATGCTGCAACCGGGGCAGCCATGTGGCTGACGGGGGCGGCCGCCTTATGGGGGATGAAGTAGCCAGGGCTTTTGCTTTGCGCATAGGCACTCGAGACGCCAAAGGCGCAGAGGGCAAGAGCGGGTAGGCTGGCGGCGAGCAGGCGGGGCGCGAAGGATTTCACAGAAGACCTCGTTGGATTAGAAATGGGTGCCGAAAGAGACACGGAATTGTTCGACTTGGTCGTATTTGTACTTCTTGATCGGCTCGGCGAACGACAGATCGATCAAGCCGAACGGCGTATTCCAGGCCACGCCAACGCCAACCGAGACGCGCGGCGCCGGGTTGTCATAAACCGGGAGCACCACGCCGTTGACCTTGAGTTGACTGACTTGCGACAGGCTACCGACATCGGCGAAGGCGAAGCCCGACACGCCAAGATCAGGGCTGACCGGCAGCGGGAAGTTCAGAATATTATCCTCGGTATAGATAAAGCGGCCACCCAGACTATCGCCGTAGACGGTGTCATGCGGGCCAGCACCGCCGGTTTGGAAGCCGAGCAGGCTGTTGCCGCCGAGGAAGAAGCGATCCGACAGCGTCGAGTGATAGCCGAACAGGTCATAGAGGTAACCAACATGGGCTTTGAATTCGAGCACATAGCCCTTGCTGCCGAGATAGCGGCGCAGCGGAATATAATAGGCCGCGCGGGTTTCCAGGCGGAGGAATTTGGCGGAGCCGCCGAGCCCGGCATAGCTGGTGGTGAACGAGATTTCGCCGCCGCGGGTCGGGTCCACCGGGTCGTTGGTGTAGTTGAAGGTCAGCGACTGGGTGAGTTGCGACAGCGTGGTCGAGCCTTGCTCGCTCAGAATATAGAGGCTGGCACCGGGCACCACGTTGTAGATGTTGCGGGTGGACAGCGTGTAGGAGAAGGCTTGGCTGACATGGTGATTATAGCGGAAGCCCAGGCGGACATCGCCGCCGATTGAGCGCTCGCTGAACACATAGCTGGTCGTGTTCGAGGTATCGGTGCGGAACAGATCGAACCCGGCGACAAGGTTGCGGCCCATGAAATAGGGGTTGGTCACGCCGAGATTGAACTGGGTGCCTTTTTGCGCGAGCAGGGCGCTGATCGAGGCGTTGATACCGGTGCCGATGAAATCATTCTGACTCAGGCCGATATTGAGCAAGGCGCCGAGATCGGTCGAGTAGCCGCCGCCGAGCGAGAATTGGCCATTGGCTTTTTCTGGCACGTTGACGATGAGGTTCACCTCGTCCGGCTGACCGGCAGGGACTGGTTTGACGCTCAGGCCCTTTTTGGCAAAGAAACCGAGATCTTTGAGATTTTGCTTTGAGGCCTTCACCGCCGTCTGGTTATACGCATCGCCAGGAGCGAGTTCGACTTGGCGGCGGATAATGCCATCCTCGGTCCGGGTATTGCCGACGATATCGACATTACGGACATAAACGCGCGGCCCATTGATCACCCGGAAGGTTAGGGCAATGGTGTGGGCTTTGTGGTTTTCCTTCACGTCCGGCTCGACTTGGGCGAAGGCGAAGCCTTTGTCCTGCACTTGGGTCGAGATGCGTTTGACGGCGGTGCGCAGCGCATCGCCATCGAAAATATCGCCTTTTTCGATGGGCACCAGGGCGCGCAGGCTTTTGCCGGACAGATGCGGCACCGAGGAGACCACCTGCACGCTGCCAACCCGGTAACGCGGACCTTCGGTCATCACGAAGGTGAGGAAGAAGGATTTGCGGTTCGGGGCGAGCTGGGCGGTGGCGCTATCGAGCTTGAAATCGGCATAGCCGTGATGGAAATAAAACCGGGTAATCAGCTCTTCGTCATATTTGATCCGTTCAGGATCGTAGTGATCGGAATCGCTGAGGAAGCGGAACCAGGCATTCTGGCGCGAGGAGACGACTTCGCGGAGTTTGGATTGATCAAAGTGATGATTGCCGATGAAATTGATCCGGCTGATCAGGGTTTCCGGCCCTTGCACGCATTTGAACACCACATTGACGCGGTTTTCCGGCAGGCGGACGATTTCAGGCGTGACTTGCGCATCATAGCGGCCATGTTTCGCGAAATCGCCGAGCACGGCTTTGGTGTCGGCCGCGGCCGCCGCTGTGGTGAACACCGCACCGGGTTGCAGGCTGACCACTTTTTTCAGCGATTTGTCTTTGACCGCCTTGTTGCCCTCGAAATAGACTTGATTGACTACCGGGTTTTCGCGCACCGCGACCACCAGCGTATTGCCCTGGCGGGTAATTTCGGCGTTGCTGAACAGGCCGGTGGCATAGAGCGTTTTCAGGCTGAGATTGATCTGGCTGCTGCTGAATGGATCGCCAGGGGTGAGCAGGATATAGGACAGGATCGTGCTGGTTGCGATGCGGTGATTGCCGACCACGCGAATGGCCGCGATCGTGCCGCCGGTTGGTTGCGCCTGCGCGGGCTGCGGGCGCGGGGCCGCCTGCGCCGGTTGGGTTGCCTGCATGAGCAGGGTGGGAACCATGCAGATCGATGCCATCAAGGCCCATCGTGCTCGCCGCACCATCATCTCCTGTCCTGCTCCTGGCCGTCCATGCGGCTAATGCTGCGTGATGCCGCCGCTGCGGCGTTGCTCGATTTGGGGCCTAGCGGCAACCGAGCGGCTTCGCAAGACCGTGTGGTGAATGAGGACCAGTGCCGGGTGCCTAAATATCGGGTCAACGGCCCGTCCATTTCGCTTCGATCACCCGCGCGCCGACCGGGATTGGGCGTGCATCGGCGGTTTTTTCCTCGTTTTTGCGCAGCGCATTGAGCATCACGAACAGCACGGCGGTGTTGAGCAGGCCGGGCGGAATCCATTGGATCATCCCACCGAGAAGTTGGTCATATTGCGGGCTGATGCCGGGATAAAGCCGACCGCACAGGCTATAAAAATTGTAAAAAACGGTGTTGGAGAGCGCGATGGTCGCCGCCACCAAGATGCTCGGAAACATAGTCAGAAAGCCGGTGACCATGCGGGTGAGATAAGTATGGCGCGATTGCGGGCGCGGGCGTGGGTCCAGCACCACGAACCAAAACAACAGCCCCGAGCCGATCATCGACAGGTTCATGATATTGTAAAGCTGCGCATCGAGCATGGCGGCGAGATCGACGCTGGGGATCAGCCAGACATCGGTCACGGCGAGCATGATCAAGGCGCAGATGACCGGGTAACGCAGCACAGTGAGCGGGCGGCGGATCAGCGGATGGCGCAACACCCGCAGCACGGTTGGCGGCGTGCCCAAGGCCAGCACCTCGCCGGGCCAGCAAAAGGCGATCAGGAATGGCGCAAACACGCCAATCGTCATCTGCTGCAGGCGATTGAGGAAAAACATATGCTGGGCAGCATATTCGAAGCGGGTTTGCAGCACGATATAGATCAGCGCGACGCCGAGATAAAAGGCCACCGGACGCCAAAGGGCCGGGCGATTGATCAGGCTGGTGGCTCGGTAGCCACGCCAATACCAAAGCGGGGCGAGCGTGCAACCCAGATAAATCGGAATATTGAAGGCGAATGGCGCGATCATCGGCAGATCGGCTGGGATCAAGCGGCAGGCCAGATCGAGCGCGATGCCGAGCAGCAAAATCAAAGGCAGGGTGCGTCGGTCGTCGGTGAACATGGCGCTCTTATAGGCGTTGCGCGCCGATCGGGCAAAAAGCCGAGCCTGATTGCTTCGTCAGGATTGATGATCAATCCGATCGGAGGATCGTGCTGGCACGAATCATCGCGATGCCAAGTGGCGCGATCACCAACAGGCGAAAATAGGCTGTTGCCGGTGGGCCACCCAGCACTTCGGCTGAATAAAAGGCTAGATATTGGTTATCCATCAACAGACTGACCCGGGTTTCGGGCGGCGCCGTGAAATCCGTGCGGCGGCGGATTTTGCCCAAAGACACGCCGTTTTGCGCAGCCCATCGGCGCAATACTGGCGAGATCACGATGGCGCGGTATGATGCGAGATAAAGCAATGTCAGCGGCACAAAACAAACCACCGCGACGATCTGCACGGTTTTTGGCATCACGCCGAGATGATAACCAATCCATGAACTAGCGCCGATCGCGAGCCCGAAACCAATCGCGAGCACGGTAAACAACATTGAAAACAATGACGCGATCAGCTGGTCCATTGATGCACTGGCTCCTGGGACGGCGTGGCCGCAATTTAATTGCGTAATGGTAACAGCGTTGCGGTGTGGCGGCAATCGGTCAGGCGAGGGTTTTTAGCCTCCGAAATTTCAGCTAGTCTCTCACGGCAATCATAGAGAGGGTTGGGCGATGGATCAGGCGATGATGCCCCCGAGCGGCGAACATAGCCATTTTTTTCTGGGTGCGGCGAGCGCGGCGAACGAGCGCAAAACCTGGGTTGTGGTCGGGCTGACCAGTGTGATGATGCTGGTTGAAATCATTGGCGGGTCAATATTTCATTCGATCGCGCTGGTGGCGGACGGCATTCATATGAGCACCCATGCCGGGGTCATGCTGCTGGCGGCCTTGGCCTATCGCTATGCGCGCAAGCACGCGGCGGATCGACGCTTTGCCATGGGCACCGGCAAGCTGGGCGATTTGGCGGCTTTTACCAGCGCCATCATCCTCGCGATGTTTTCGGTGCTCATTGGCTATGAGGCGTTGAGCCGGTTTTTTGCGCCCGAGCGGATCGATTACGCGGCAGCGATCCCGATTGCAGTGCTGGGGTTAGGAGTGAACGCGGTCAGCGCCTGGGTGCTGGCGGGGGATCATGATCACGGGCACGGGCACGGGCACGGGCACGGGCACGGTCATGATCACGGGCATCATGATCACGGGCATCATCATCACGGCCATGATCACGACGCCGAACCGGTCGTCGTGGCGAGTGCGGCGGGACGAATTGGCGTGGAAATTTTCGAGGCGGGGGTGCCACCACGCTTTCGGCTGCGGGGCATAGTGCCGGGGGTACAGGTTGCGGTTGAGACCGTGCGCGGTGATCTGGTGCAGTCTTTTGCTCTCGTTGAACGCGCAGATTTTTGGGAATCGGTTGAAGAAATTCCCGAGCCGCATGCGTTTTTGCTGCGGTTGCGCCTGACCGGGACTGCGGGGCACGACGAGACCGGGCTTGATGAAGTTCATGAGTTGGAATTTGCCGAACCCTCGGCGCCAGAGCCGGGTGCGACGAATGCGGCGGTGCATCGGGATTTCAATATGCGTGCGGCTTATGTGCATGTGCTAGCGGATTCGGCCGTGTCCGGGCTGGTGATCGTGGGCTTGCTGATGGCAAAATTTCTCGGCTGGGTCTGGATGGACCCGGTGATGGGGCTGGTGGGTGCGCTGGTGGTGGCGAATTGGGCGGTGGGGCTGGTGCGCGCCGCCGGCGCGATTTTGCTCGACATGACACCCGGCGCCGATATTCCGGAGCAAATCCGCTCGACATTGGAGCGTGACGGTGACCGGGTGAGTGATTTACATGTGTGGCGGGTGGGGCCGGGGCATTTGGCCGCGATTATTGCGCTACGCACCAGCGCCCCCGCGACGCCTGCCGCATATCGGCGTAAGCTATCGGCGGTGAGTGGATTATCGCATGTGACGGTGGAGGTGGAGCCGATTTAGCCAAATCCGGCCTGCTGATGCAGGCCGGAGCATGCGTCAAAGCTTTTCGACTTGGCCGTATTCGAGATCGACCGCGGTGGGGCGTCCGAAAATAACCACCGAGACTTTGACCCGGCTATGTTCTTCGTTGATGTCTTCGATCGTGCCCTGGAAGCTGGTAAACGGCCCATCGGCCACGCGGACCTGTTCGCCGATTTCGAACAGAATGGCGGGGCGGCGATTTTCGGTGCCTTCCTGAACTTGGCGCATCATCCGTTCGGCTTCGGCGTCCGAAATGGGGGTGGGACGGCTTTTGCTGCCGAGGAAGCCGGTCACTTTGGGGATGTCACGCACCAGATGCCAGGCATCATCGGTGAGTTCCATTTTGATCAGCACATAGCCGGGAAAGAACTTGCGCTCGGCATTGACCTTCTGGGCGCGGCGGATTTCTACCACCTCCTCGGTGGGCACCAGCACGCTCTCGATCTGGTCGGTCAGGCCCTTCTGGGCTGCCG
>VFSW01012894.1_pt1 | contig 11639 bp, 8 predicted proteins | sample 5358111 | NCBI WGS metagenome assembly VFSW01 (sample SAMN11554181, study PRJNA540505) | mine drainage metagenome | isolation source: sediment from site ElyBrook_90M | place: USA: Ely Copper Mine, Vershire, VT | collected 2017 | reverse complement strand
CGCCTGCCCGACGGCACCGTCAAGGCGCTGGTCGAAGGCAAAAAGCGCGCGCGCGTGATCCGTTACGTCGCCGACGAGGAATATTTCCAGGTCGAGGCCGAGGAGATCGAGGAAGTCAGCGAGCGTACCACCGAGGTCGAGGCGCTGATGCGCTCGGTGGTCTCGACTTTCGACAACTACGCGCGGCTCAACAAGAAGATTCCGCCCGAGATGGTAACCTCGATCGCGGCCGTCGACGATCCCGCGTTCCTGGCCGACAAGCTGGTCGGACACCTCGGGATCAAGCTCGAAGACAAGCAGGCGCTGCTCGAATCGACCGTCCCGGCCGAGCGGCTGGAGAAGATCCTCGGCTACATGCGCTCGGAACTGGAAATCCTCGAGGTCGAAAAACGCATCCGCTCGCGCGTCAAGAAGCAGATGGAGAAGACGTCCAAGGAGTACTACCTCAACGAGCAGATGCGCGCGATTCAGAAGGAGCTCGGCGAGAAGGACGAATTCAAGAACGAGATTCAGGAACTGGAAGAGAAACTTCGGCAGAAAAAGATGCCCGCCGAGGCCCGCGAGAAGTGCGAGCGCGAGATCAAGAAACTCAAGATGATGTCGCCGATGTCCGCCGAGGCGACCGTCGTGCGCAACTACCTCGATTGGTTTCTTGGGCTGCCGTGGTTCGAGTACACCGAGGACAAACTCGACATCAAGGAAGCCGAGCGCGTGCTCGAGGAAGATCATTACGGCCTGGAGAAGGTCAAACAGCGCATCCTTGAATACCTCGCGGTCGAGACCCTGGTCGGCCAGATGAAGGGGCCCATCCTGTGTTTGGTCGGACCTCCGGGCGTCGGCAAGACCTCGCTGGGCAAGTCGGTGGCGCGCGCGACCGGACGCAAATTCGTGCGCGTGTCGCTTGGCGGCGTGCGCGACGAAGCCGAAATACGCGGCCATCGCCGGACCTACATCGGCGCCCTGCCCGGCAAGGTGATCCAGTCGATTCGCAAGGCCGGATCGTCCAACCCCGTGCTGCTGTTCGACGAAGTGGACAAAATGTCCACCGACTTCCGCGGCGATCCGTCGTCGGCGCTGCTCGAAGTTCTCGATCCCGAGCAGAACTGCACGTTTAACGATCACTACCTCGACTGCGATTACGATTTGTCCAAAGTGCTGTTCATCACGACGGCGAATACGCTCGACCGCATCCCGCGGCCGCTCCAGGACCGGATGGAAGTCATCCGGATTCCCGGCTATACGGAATTGGAGAAGCTCAATATCGCCAAAAAGTACCTGCTGAAGAAGCAGCAGGAGGCCAACGGGCTGCGGCCGGAGAACATCGAGGTCTCCGACGGCGCGATCCAGGGCATCATCCGCCATTACACGCGCGAAGCGGGGGTCAGAAATCTCGAGCGCGAACTCGCCTCGATCTGCCGCAAGGTTGCGGTCGAAGTCGTCAAGACCGACCGTAACGCGCACGTCAAGGTTTCGAGCTCGAGTCTGGGCAAGTACCTCGGCGTTCCGAAGTTCCGCTACGGCACGGCGGAGACCGTACCGCAGGTGGGAGTGGCGACCGGGCTGGCATGGACGGAGCTCGGCGGCGAGCTGCTCAGCGTCGAAGTGACGATCGTTCCGGGACGCGGCAAGCTGACCATCACCGGCCAGCTCGGTGACGTGATGCAGGAATCGGCGCAGGCCGCGCTTTCATATGTGCGTTCGCGGGCGGAAGTGCTCGGCCTCGATCGGGGCTTCTATCATCGCATCGACATTCACATTCACGTTCCCGAAGGCGCCATTCCCAAGGACGGTCCGTCGGCGGGAATCACGCTTGCGACCGCGCTGGTGTCGGCGCTCACGCGCTCGCCGATTCGCAACGACCTTGCGATGACCGGCGAAATCACGCTGCGCGGAAGGGTGCTGCCGATTGGCGGACTCAAGGAGAAGGTGCTCGCGGCGCATCGCGGCGGCATCAAGACGATCCTGATACCCAGGGATAACGCCAAGGACATCGAGGAGATCCCTCCGCAGATCATGAAGGGCATCACCTTGATTCAGGTCGAGCACATGGACGAAGTGCTCAAGCACGCACTGGTGCTGACCGACCCGGATACGTTCTTCAAGCCGGGCAAGGGCGAGAGCGACCTGGCGTTCCTGCGCGAGCCGGAACCGAAGGGTCGAATGACACCAGGGGACGAAGAGGATACCACTGTATCCACGAACTTGTCGTAGGTTCTGAGCGGGGGACGCCGCGCATTCCGGTCGCAACCGGAAGCGCGCGGCTCAAACGTGCGGTCGCGGATATTCGGGAGGACCGCCGAAGGCTACATATGACCAAGGCTGAACTCATAGAGGCGCTGTCGAACAAACTTCCCCTCAACAAGGCCGATGCCGAACGCGCAATTAACATCGTGCTCGACGACGTCATCGCCGCGCTGCGCCAGGGCGAGCGTGTGAACATCTCAGGCTTCGGAACGTTTTCGGTATCGGAACGGCAGGCGCGCACTGGCCGCAATCCAAAGACCGGCGAGTCGATCGAGATTGCGGCCAGCCGGTCGGCCAAGTTCAAGCCCGGCAAGCAATTGAAGGACTCGCTCAACGAAGGCGCCGCCGCCGCGCCGGCGCCGTCGTCGCCGTCGGCAGGTTCGTGACCGGCTCGCGCGGCCTCGATCAAGAAAATTCAAGAGGGCGGGACGTGTGTCAACGACACACGCAGGCGCCCTCTTTTGCCGGGATTTCGGCCGCGGGCGGTTAGCTCAGTGGTAGAGCATCGGCCTTACAAGCCGGGGGTCGCAGGTTCGAAACCTGCACCGCCCACCAATGAAATCAGGCGGGTTCGTGGCTGGGAACCAACCAACGCGAGGTCGTAAAGCGCGTCCCGTCAGCCCGTCGCCTCGCGGATCATCACCAACATCATCTTGAATCGCTCGACCGCTTTCAGGGCGTGGGGCACGCTAGCCGGCATCAGGATCATCTCATCCTTGCCGAGGCGATGCGGCACGCCGCCGATGGTTATCTCGGCCACACCGTCCAGCACCTGGACGAGCGCGTCGAAGGGCGCCGTGTGCTCGCTGAGACCCTGGGCTTTGTCGAAGGCAAATAGCGTCACCGTGCCGGTCTTCTTCTTGACGATCTCCCGGCTCACGACCGCCCCGGCTTGGTAGGCCACCAACTCGAGCGCATTGCCCGCCGTAAATTTCTGGGCTGTCTTTTCGTCTTGGGGGTTCGTCGTCATGCCGTTTCCTCCTGAATCGAACGCTTCATTCTTCGGCCTGCTTTCTGTCTTTGAAAAATCCGAATAGATATTGCGCCACGCGCCGCATCTGGATTTCCTCCGATCCCTCCGTGATGCGATAGCGCCGGTGATGCCGGTAAATGTGCTCGAACGGCTTATGCCGCGAGTACCCGATCGCGCCATGCACCTGCATCGCGCGGTCCGCCGCTTCGCACACCAGCCGGTTCGCCCGGTAGTTGCACATCGCGACCTTGTCGGACAGTTTGAGCGCGACCTCGGGCTTGGACATTTGATCCATCTGCCACGCGGTCTTGTGGATGAGGTTGCGGATCATTTCGGCTTCGGTGTGCAGCTCGACCAGCGGCCATTGAATCGCCTGGTTGCTCGCCAGCGCTTTTCCGAACGGCTTGCGGCCCTTGGCGTATTTCACGCTCTCGTTGATGCAATATTGCGCCGCACCCAGCGAACTCGCCGCCTGGCGAATCCGATTCTCGTGGACGAAATGCTGCGCCACCGCCAGCCCGTTTTCCGGATCGCCAAGCATCGAGTCGGCCGGCACCGCGACGTCGGTCAGCGAGACGCGCGGGTGATCGGTGGGCATGTTGAACGTCCACAAATACTCTTCGATCTTGAAGCCTGCGCTTTTGGTCGGAACGATGAAGCAAGTGATGCCGCGCGGGCTGCCGTCCTTGCCGCTGGTCCGCGCGAACACGAAATCATGCGTGGCGACGTGCAGCCCGGTATTCCACATCTTGGCGCCGGTGATTCGCCATTGATCGCCGTCGCGAACTCCGCGCGTCTCCATCCAGGTCGCGTCGGAACCGTGCCTGGGTTCGGTGAGTCCGAACGCGATGCGCATCGAACCGTCCAGCAGCTTGGGGATAAATTCCTTTTTCTGCTGCTCGTTGCCGAAGTCGCGAAACATCAGCACCGTCGGCAGATTGCCGACGATCGAACTTTCGTTCTGCAAATCGTTGTGCAGCCCGAGTCCCTTGGCCGCCAGGTACTCGCGGATGATCGCCATCGCGAGGTTGGTGCCGTCCCGTCCGCCGTATTCCCGAGGCAGCGCGTAGCGATAGTGCCACGCCTTGTCGGCGCGCCGGTGCATCTCGCCCAGCAGCGCTTCCCACTCATGGCGCGGCAGTCCGTCGCGTTCGAAGTCGGTGCGCGCCCATTCGCGGCGATGATCGAAAAAACGGATGTTGTCGTTCTCGCGTTCGAGCGGCTTGATCTCTTTTTCGATGAACGCATCCAGCTCGGCCAGGTAGGCGGTGATATCGGCGGGAATATTAAAGTCCACGGCGTTTCTCCTCAGGCGATTGCATTATGAGCGAGGCCTAACAGAGTGCGGTTTCGAACGGAAGCGCAATCCCGCGCTCAAAAGGTGTGCACGGATGCGATCAGGCCGGCGCGATTGGCAACGATTTGGCTCAAGGCGTCTCTCCGGCGCTCGGCGAAAGTTCTTCCAATGTCTTGCCGCGAGTCTCGGGGACGAACCACAGCACGATCACGACGCCAAGGATCGGGCCGGCTGCAAAGAGTGACGCCGCGTTGCCCAAACCGCCGAGCCGCCCCGAGAGCAGCCCGATAACGACCGGCGACAGCATCCAGCAGATCTGCCCGATCACTTGCACGCACAGACCATATCCGGTTGCTCGAATCGAGGTCGGAAACAACTCGGTCGAGAGCGCCGAAGTCGCGGTGCGCGCCGCCTGATACGCAAACATCGTGACGACTTCTCCCGCAAGGACCGCGCCGTAACTGTCGCTGGTGAACAGCACGTACATCGCCGCCGCCGCCATCAGGTAGAAGAAACTGGTGGTAAACTTTCGTCCCAGCCGGTCCATCATAAATCCGCTCAACAGGCTGCCGGCCGTGCCCATCGCATAGGCGAGGATTATCGCCGCAGCAACCTGGTGCGATGTCCAATGACGATCGCGGCGCGCGTAAAGGCTGAAGTAGGTGACCGTCGGGCCGCCGATCAATCCGATCGAGTTCCACAACCCGGCCATGATTAGCAGGCGCGCGCGATACGGACCGGCAAACGGCGCCAGGGAATTGCGAATCGAGGTCCAGAATTCGGGACGCGCGTTGCCGGCCGCAGCCCGCGCCCGCTCGAGCGCATTGAAGCGCGCAGTCTCGCGCAGTCCGCGCCTCAAAAAAAAGATCATCACCAGCGGCGCGATCCCGAGCAGGTACATGCCGCGCCATCCCCATCGCGACTCCGCCATGATCGCGTAGGTAAGCGCGGCGGCGGTCACCCCGAGAAACGCAACCATGTGCAGCGCCGCGATCGCGCGCCCGCGGGTGGCGTCGGGAAACTCCTCGCTGATCATCGTGACCGCAACCCCGAACTCGGCCGCGAGAAATATCTGCGAGGTGCTTTGAAAAATCGTGAACGACTTCACCCCGGTCGAAAGCGCCGTGAACAAAGTGAAAATCGTGTAACAAAGTACGGTCGTGGAGATGATCGGCTTTCGGCCGTAACGATCGGCGAGGATTACCACGAAGAACGACAGCATCCCGCCCAGCCGCACGATCGTCGCCATCAGCCCGATCGCCGGGTCGGCCAGGTGAAAGGTCCGCGCGATTTCGGGCGTCGCCAGGTGGAAGATCGTGATGTCGTAGCCTTCGAAAATCGTTGCCGACATCAGCATCGCGAACAGCGCCGCCAGGTAGCGGCGCGGCCGCGCGATCCACGGGGCTAATTTCGGTGGTTGTAACGGGCGGTTTGGAGGAGCGGCCTGCATCGCGGATGCTTGCGCGCGCAAGGCGCACGTCGATTCGCTAAAGGTCTCAGATCATGAATCTCCCGGCAAGCCGGGTTTCCCGGTCTGTGACAACGACACGGGCTCGCTCGCATTGTTGCCGCGCGCCAGGCTGCCCGGCAATCACGCTCGAGGCAGAGCGCGATCTATTTCGACCTGCCGAAGAGTTTGATGTGTTGCGGGCTATGGGCCGCATTGTCTTGTAGTTAGAGTGTGCCCTCGAACTTGCCCCGCTCGTGTGGAGCGAACTCGACGGAGATTGTGCAGGTTGCGCCGTTCGGCGCTATTGTGGCGCACGTGCTGGCGCTCACGTTGAATGGCGGAGTGGCTGCAGGAGCCGTCGTGAACGAGATCGGCGCCGGGCTGAGATTGACCAGGGTAACGCTCTGAGAGGAACTTACGGTGTCAACCGGCACTTGGCTGAAGCTTAGCGATTGTGGATGCGCCTTCATCTTCGGTGCGACGCCGTGGCCCTTCAGTTTGACTGAGTGCGATCCGAACTCGGCGTTGCTGTTCACCTGCAGCAGCCCAAGCTGTTTGCCTTTCGCGGCTGGAGAGAATGCGACTTCGATCGTGCACGAGGCGCCGGGTTGCAGGTCTCCCGGGCAATTGCTCGAGGTCACGGCAAATCCGCTACTCACTGCCGGCTGCCCCAAGCTCACTGGCATGGCGGTAGCATGGTTGACAACCTTTATCTTCGACGGCTTGCCCTGATGGCCCACGACCTCGCTCGGGAACGAAATTGACTTGGGGCTGGCGTCCAGCGTCGCCGCAACCGGAGTCGGAGAGGCGGTCGGCGTCGCCGTCACAGTGGGCGTGGCTGTGATGGTCGCGGTCGGCGTTGGCGTCGCAGTAGGCGTGGCGGTGACGGTCGGGGTCGGGGTCGGCGTCGGTCTTCCATCGGGAAACAATCCGAACACAGCGAGTTGGGTCTGCGTTCCCATATAAACCGCGCCATTGGCTACCGTCGGAACGGTAAACTTCACTGCCGGTCCGGGGTCATCCGAGCTGAACTGGTTGCTGTCGTATAGCTCAGTATTCAGGTTGGTCGCATCGAACGCATAGAGAATCGCAGGGCCACTTGAACCATATGCCGAACTGTTGATCGCCCACAGGATGCCGCCGGTTGTGCCATTGGCGGAGATAACCGGCGACGCGCCAGGGAATCCAAAGGTGAAGGTTCCCGCGATCGATGCGGGCGGTGTCTGGATCAGCCCACTAGCGACGACGAACATCTTCGGCTGGTCGGAGACACCGATCGTGTAGATCATGTTCTGCAGACCGCTCTTGACCGTTCCCTGCCAGTAGGCGGGCGTGCTGAACATTCCGCCGACTTCGCTGGCCAGTTCCTGCACTATCTGGTCGGGAACGGGTGAGGCATTGAATCCACCCATGTCGTCGCGATTGACAACATAAAGCGTGCCTTGCTTGCCGGCGCTGACCATCAGATGAGGATTTGGCCCGGGCTGATCAGGCAGCAACAGGTTGCCACCCGAGTCCAGGTCAAGGTCGTTTTCATCGAGCGTTAGCTGGTTGGACGGCGTAAAGAAATCGCTGACGGACAATGTTCCGCCGCCGGGCGACAACCTGAGGTAGCTGTCGCCGTAATCGACTCGGGACGCGCGAACATCGAAAGTTCCGTTGCCGGTGATCGCGATCAAATCACCGTTGGTATCGACGCCGGGACCGCATCCGGATTGCCAGATGCCGCCTTCGGAGCCGTTGGGGGTAGTGTTGTACACAACTACCTGCGCCAATGTCGTCTCGTCATAGCCGAGAATCCATCCGTGGTACGGCCCAATGTCGCAATGCGACGCGAAGCTCAGATAAACCACGCCGTTCGCGAGCGTCAGCGCCGGGCGATCCTGGTGATAGAGCGGATCGAAAGAAATTTGCCCGCCAACGCTGGCCGCTCCGGTTCCTGCCACCGTCGCCTCAATCGTTACCGGGCTGTGCGCCTGCTCATGGCCGGTCGTGATATCAAGCGCGTGAAGTTGCTGCTGATAACTGTCCGGGCCCAGCTTGACCTTGGAGACGACGTAGAGGGTTCCCGTAGCCGGGTCGATCACGGGCGTAGCGGTGATCCCAATCCAGGGGGTAAGGTCGCCGCATCCGAGATCGGACGCCGGCACCGGGGTAATTCCATCCGCCGGATCGATGAAGCTTGTATGCCAGAGCGCAGGACCCTCCGCGTCCGCGTCAAATGCGTACACACTGTCGTTCTCCGTCGCGACGTACACGACGTTATGCGTTCCCTGGCTCGGGATCTGCACCGTTGGCGCGTAGAGCGGCTCCGCATAAACCTGCCCGTCAACAGCGTCGGTGAACTGCAAGCCAAAGTTCGACGCGGTGACCGTCGCCGGAGTAAGCATGCTCTCCGCAAGGTTTCGCCCAGTGCGAAAATTATCGTTGCGGTATAGGAGTGTCCCGGTGAACCCGGGTTCCAACGCGCGGACGGAAATGCCCCGCTGCGCCGAGCGCAATCGGCTCGGCGTGGCCGCCGCGTGGCCGATTACGTTGGCGCCTGAGATAGCGGCGACGAGCGCCGCCCCCAGAATCAGCCCCCACAACGATCGCTCTGTCACTTTCCCCGCCGCTTGTTCCCGTGCGCAAGCATTTTACTGACGTACGTGCAGTACGTCCATGATCAGGCGTCGATGCTTGCATAGCTCGGCGTGCTCGGCGCCAAAAGTCTGCCGATCCAATGGAGCGGCAGGCGCGCGGTATCTGGATGGGCGCGAATCGGTCGGATACGATCGCGCGATGGCTATCAAGCGAGTCTGCGTCTATTGCGCGTCGAGTCGTCAGTGCGACGCCGCCTATCACGACGCCGCCGCGCGCCTGGGCCGCACGTTGGCGCGCAACCAGGTGACGCTGGTCTATGGCGGCGGCAGCGTCGGCTCGATGGGTCATCTTGCGGATGCGGCGATTGCCGAAGGCGGCCGCGTGATCGGCGTCCTGCCGCGTTTCATGTACGACCTCGAATGGGGTCATCGCGGCCTGAGCGAGCTGCTGATCGTAAATGACCTGCACGAGCGCAAGCGCCTGATGATCGACGAAGTCGACGCCGTAATCGCGCTGCCGGGTGGATGCGGCACGCTCGAGGAGCTGTTCGAAGCGATCACGTGGAAGCGGCTTGGATTGTTCGGCGGCGCGATCGTGCTGGTCAACACTTTGGGCTTCTACGCGCAGTGCGTGGCGTTGCTGGAGAGCTGCATCGAGCGGCGTTTCATGGACGAGCGTCATCGTGCGATGTGGTCGCTGGTCGACCGGCCCGAGGAGGTGCTCGACGCGATCGCCGGCGCGCCGCCCTGGCCGCATGAAAATCGCAATTTCGCCGCGCGGTGAAGCGCTAGCGTTCGATTTTACGGACGGCCGCGGTCTGGTCGCGGGAGAGATCGGCTTTGAGGAACTCCTCGGTGCCGGGCGTGCCGAGTTCGAACTCCGGCGTGTGATGAATCTTGATCGTCACGTCCGCGGTCCGGCAATCGAGCATATGGCCGCCGGCCGAGCGGTCGGCAGTGATGAAATGCAAATGATAGCCGGGCACGTTGACGCCGCGCAGATAGTCCGGCGTGAAGAATCCGACGATGGTTCCTTCGACGCCGTGAAACTCGAAGACCGGTTCTTCGCGCACTGCCTGTTCCAGGCCGACTGATTTGTCCTGTTTGGCGACTGCTCGAGTCTTCACGTAGTCGAAGCGCCCCTCGATCCTGAGCGCATGGAAGATGTTCTGCGACGGCAGCATCGTCGCGACCGCCGCGAGCATTTCGGCCTGATCGCAAGGGCGATCGAGCCGCGCGCTCTCGTCGGCCTTGAAAAAGCTCACAGTTGCAAAGGGCGTACGCGTCGAATCCTCGACCGGATGCGCGTGGCCGTCGGCGCGCACCTGGAAGACCTTGCCGTCGAGTTCGATCATCTCGCCGTCGAGTCCGTCGAAGGTGCCCAGGCCGAAATCGCCGTGAGTCTTCAGCTCGCCCATCGTCATGTCGCCGGTGGACGCACCTTCCATCAGGGCATTTACGGTCGAGGTTTGAAATACGGTCTGATCTTCGTCGCCGAGCAGCCGCTCGAGCGCCTGCACGATGATCGCGGACAGGCTTTGTCCGGTCTGTTTTCGCCGCGCGCCGAGCTGGCGCGCGAGCGCTGCTGGCAGATGGACGCGAAGGGTGAGCCGTTGAGTCATGGGGAGAAAACTATTTGGAGTTGGCTACGGGTTGTACGTTTTCGCCGTCGCGGGCTGCTTGGCCCAGGTTGACTGCTACTTTGTCGGTCTGGTTGATACCGCTGATGACCTCGACCATCTGCCCGTTGTCGTAGCCCAGCCGCACCTCGGCGAGGTGCAACTGGTTATTGCGGACTACGGGCACATAGACCTTGCCGTCGCGGAACACGAGTGCGTCGTCGGGGACCATCGGGGATCCGGCGCCCATTTTGACCGTGAACTCGGCGGTCGCGTACATGCCGGGATAGAGCGCCTGGTTTTCGTTGGCGAGATCGACCTCGACCAGCATCGTGCGCGTGTCGGGGGACAGCGCTTCGGGATGGCGGGTGATGGAGCCGGTGAATTTTTGCCCGGAGTAGCCGGCGGCCGTAATCGTCGCGGCATCGCCGTTCTTGATGAACGGCGCGATGTTCTGGGGCACGTACGTGAACACGCGCAAGGGAGCGTACCGGGAGACAGCGACGATCGCTCCCGCGCCGGGTGTGCCGGGAGTCGTGCTCGCGGGCACGAGATGGCCGGGATCGATGTAGCGCGCGGTGACGACGCCGTCGAAGGGCGCCGTGATCGTCTCGTAGGCCTGGTTGGCGATATCCTGTTCGAGGGTGGCTTTAGCCTGGAGCATCGCGGCGTGGGATTCATCGGCCGCCTGCGGCGCGATGACGGCTGCACGCAGGAGGGCCTGATTGCGCTTGTCGGTGACGACGGCGAGGTTGTAGTTGGCGCGGGCGTTGGCGACCTGCTGATCGAGCTCGGGCGACGTAAGGACGGCGATCAGTTGGCCCTTGCGCACGCGATCGCCCTTATCGACCTTGATTTCCTTCAGGTAGCCGGGAACTTTTGCGTATATTTCGGTCTCGTCGAAACCGCGAATGGTGGCGGGCAGCTTCAGATCGCGCGTGGGCGGAGCGAGCGACACGTCGGCGACCAGCACGTGCGGACCGGCTTCGTTTTCCCGCTCGAGTGCCGACGTCTGGCGGCCGATCCATAGCTCGCGGGCGAGCACCAGGCCGGCGGTCGCGACCAGAACTATCACAATGGCGGCGACCCATCCGGCAAAGAAAGCCTTCCCGGGGGCGGGCACGCTGAAATTTTTCGGATCGTCTTCCATCTCAGACATATCCTATGCGCCGGGCAGGTTGATTGCTTCGATCTCGGCGTCGCGTTGATGTTTGCCGACCAGGCTGCGGCTGAAGATCGAATACACGGCCGGCACAACGAACAAGGTCATCATCGTCGCCGCGAACAGTCCGCCGATTACGGCGCGCCCGAGCGGGGCATTCTGCTCGGAGCCCGAGCCGAGCGAAAGCGCCATCGGCAGCATCCCGAGAATCATCGCGAGCGCGGTCCTGATGATCGGGCGGAAGCGAATGCTGCCGGCCTCGATGGCCGCTGCGAGCGGACTGTAGCCTTCCTCGCGCAGCTCGTTGGCGAA
>VFSW01012893.1_pt1 | contig 11639 bp, 10 predicted proteins | sample 5358111 | NCBI WGS metagenome assembly VFSW01 (sample SAMN11554181, study PRJNA540505) | mine drainage metagenome | isolation source: sediment from site ElyBrook_90M | place: USA: Ely Copper Mine, Vershire, VT | collected 2017 | reverse complement strand
AAAACAGTGGAAACACCTCGGAAAATGACCGCCTAAATCTTAAAAAGCGTCCCCAAATTACCGCCAAAATGTCAGCAACAAATGAAAGTTAAACTGGAGGAGACAGACCTTGAAAAACAACGAAACGCATGAAATACTTGCTTCCGAGGACTGACCCTTTCATGATTATCGATGTTGAATTTTACGTGTTTGCAGGAACGCCACAAGACCGTCCATGTCCGCCTGCGTGAGGTTCGCGGCATAGGCCGGCATATTCACGCCTCCGTTGGAAATTCTCAAAATCATCTGGCTTTTCGGCAGCCTGCTTGCCACATCGGTCAAATCCGGACCGCGGCGGCCACCGTCGTTTCCAATCAAATGGCAGTTCAGACAGCCTTTGGAATGAAACAATTGCGCGCCGATAAAGACCGGTCCATTGGTCGCCCCCACGACCGTCGGCGCCAGCGGTTTGGCTTTGAAATTGGGCGACCACGGTGATTGTACGCCCTCCACCCACAACGTGGCGATCATCACGACCGTCATTAAAACGGCGGCGATGGCCCACGGGCGTCTGCCCGGGCTGCGTTCGCCGCGATTGGAAATAAACGGCAGCGCAATTAAGACAATTCCCGCCAGCAGCGGGCCCAAGACCATGAAATAACTTTCGCTTCCGTGCGGCAGTAGGGCGAGGACCGCAAAATACCACAGTAAATACCAGTCCGGGCGGGGACTGGCCGCAATAATGCTGGGATCGGGCGGTTTTCCCAATTGTGGCGCGCCAAAAAACAAAGCCAGCGCCGCGAGGGCCACAATCATTCCGACGCAAAAGACAGTATCGCGCCACGCCGCGTCGGGCCAGAATGGCTGTCCGGTTTTTTCAATCAGTTCCTTGTATTCCTGACGGTAGGTGTTGGGATCCACCGGTTTGCCGGCTTTGGGCGGCTCCGAAATTCCATGGCGCAAAACCAGCCAAAGATGCAGCCCGACAAAGGCAAAAATGAAAGCGGGCATGATGACCACGTGAATCGCGACGAACCGGGTCAAAGTCGCGCCGCCGACGGTGTCGCCGCCCAGCGTAAAATGCGCGAGCCACTTTCCGATGAGCGGGACGCGGCCGGCTTGTTCCGCTCCGACGACCACGGACCAGACGGCGTTTTGGTCCCACCGCAAAAGCTGTCCGGTAAAACCCATGACCAGTGTGAATCCCAAAAGCAGCACCCCGGTCGCCCAGTTGAGTTCCCGTGGAAATTTGTAGGAACCGAACAAAAAAACCTGCGCCATGTGCAGGCCGACCATCAAGACCATGGCCGACGCGCCGTAGTAATGGAGGCCGCGCAGAAAATGTCCAAACGGCGCCTCATCGCTAATGAATTGAAGCGTCGGATAGGCCTCGCTGGCCGAAGGGATGTAAGAAAAGGCCAGCGCAATTCCACTGATCACTTGAATCATGAAGGCGCAGAGAGTGGCGCTGCCGAAAACATACCACCATTTCGCGTCGGGTGGCACCAGATGGCGCGCCATCTCGCCGATCGCTTTAGGAACGCCTGTGCGGTCGTCGACCCAATGGCTGACCCGATTGAAAATTCGCTTCAACATCATTATTTGGTGATGGGAATGGACGCGGTTCGAATCTGCACATCACCGTTTTTCACGCGCACGGGATAGCGCGGCAGGGGCAGCGGCGGCGGCCCGGCGGCGACGGCGCCGTCCTGGTAATACACGCCGCCGTGGCACGGGCACATGAACAAATTGGCTTGCGCGAGCCAGCGAACGGGACAACCCAGATGTGTGCAATTGATGGAAAAGGCGATGAAAGTGTCGGCGTTCACCCGGCGCAACCACGCCGCGCTGCGCGCGGTCACGCCCGCCCACGGCAAAGGCGAGGCGTCCTCGTATTGCACTGCCGTCGTTTCGCCAATCTTGAAGGAGTCGACCTTTCCCACGGAACGCCAGATTTCGTGTCTGCGCGCAAAAAATGGCGCGAGGATAAAACCGACGATTGGCACCGCCAGGATCAAGGCGCCCACGCCGCCAGCGACGAGGCTCAATCGCTGTAGAAAACGGCGTCGCGTGATCTCCTCCGGCGTGGGCGCGGGCCTTTGGCAAGATTGAGTATTGCTATTGTTGCTTTCGTTCATGGCGAATTTCGCCGATCCAGCCAGCCAGCGCGGCGATGAAAAGGCCGACCCCGGCAAGCAAGACGATCCACGAGGTGATCAAGCCCCAGAAGATCAAGGCCGTTCCCATCGCCAATCCGGCGGGGAAATACGTGGGGCGCGGAAGAGGCTCAACCGGGAGCGTCTCCCAGCCTGCGCGCGTGGCCGGCGTTTCGTTGTTCATTATGTTTTTTCCGCCGCGGGGCTCGCGGCCTGCGCGAACCAGCGCGAAATTTGGGCGAGAATGGCGGTCAAATAGATCAAACACATGGGCACCCACATGAGCAGCCCTCCAATTTGCTGGTCTCGCTCCGGCGAGAAACCCCAGCTATTACGAATGGTCGGCAACATCCCGAGCCGGTCGTTTGGCTGCATCGTGTAAATCGAACAAACCGTGACAGGCGAGAATGTAATGATGATCCCGAGCACACTGCAGGCCACGCACACGCTGAACAAATAAAATATCGCGCGGGGCGGCGAAAGGCGCTCTTCTTCGCGCGGCGCCAGAATCTGCCGCCAGAAGACGCCGCCGAGCACGAGCAGCGAAACGGTTTGCAGCGCATGGACCGGACGCGAGGCAACCGCCGCGTTGCACAGCGCCGGCGCGTGCCAGAACCACATCGCGCCGACGCCGGCGAGCCAGCCGGCGAGAGGATGCGCGAAGACGCGCGGCCACACCGCAAGTGAAAGCGATTGCGGCAGGCCCAGCAACAGGAAAGCCGGCACGATCAGCAGCAGCAGAATGTGCTGAACCATGTGCGCGCTGAACAAATAGCCATCGGCCAGCGTGTTGAGCGGCGAAAGCAGCGTCAGCAGAAGCACGGTTAGCGCCGCCGCGAACCAACCGATGCGGCGATGGTCGCGAAACGCGGCGACATAGATCACCAACGCGCAGGCGCCGGCCACCAGAAGCGCTGGATTCCATGTCCAGCCCGAGCGAATGAATTGCGCTGTGGTCATGGGAGATGAGGCAGGAGGTAAACGGACGAAAACACCAATACCCAGACGGCATCAACGAAATGCCAGTAAAGCCCGACCGCCTTGAGCGCGGGCGAATACCTCTGCTTGAAGTCGCCGGTCAGAGCCAAACCGAGCACGATAATCAGCGCGATCAAGCCGACACAGACGTGCAAGCCGTGGAAACCGGTGAGCGTGAAAAATGTCGTGGCGAACAAATTCGAACTTACGCGCGCGCCGCTCTGGAACAAGCCCCGATACTCAAGTCCCTGGCCGATGATAAAGACGCCGCCGAGCAGGATCGTCGCCGCCAGCCAGCCGGCCATCGCGCGTTGCCTGCCTTTATGCAGGCTGGCTTCCGAACGCCAAATCGTGAAGCTGCTCGCCAACAGGCAGAGGCTGAAAAGGCCGGTCTTTAGCAGGTTTAGATTGTGCGCGCCCGGTCCGGGCTGCGGCGTCGCGTTGTAAAAAAGATACGCGAGAATCAGCACGCCGAAAAAGCCCGATTCTGATATGATGAATGTGACGACGGCGGTCTTGTTCTTCTCCGGGGACGTGGTTTCCGCCTGCCATTTCGTGCCGACAATCGGATCGGGGCGATCAGGGTTCGAGTCGTCCCAGAGGGGGCGCCGGCTGCGGATGGGCGGCAGCTCGTGGAAGTTTTCATGCGGCGGTGGCGAGGCGGCCGCCCATTCCAGCGTCCATGCGTTCCAAGGATTGTCGCCGGCGGGTCTGCCGCGCAGGAGGCTGGCGGCCAGATTCCACACTAACAACAGCGCCGCGGCGGCCATGAAAAACGCGCCGATAGTCGAAACCATGTTCATCCAGCCCCAGCCCGGCAGATCGGGATAGGTATAAATGCGGCGCGGCATGCCGGCCAATCCGAGAAAATGCTGGATGATGAACGTCAAATTAAAACCGATGGTCATCAGCCAGAAAGTCCATTTCCCGAGTCGCTCCGAAAGCATTCGGCCGCTCATTTTCGGAAACCAGTAATGCAACGCGCCAAGAATGGCGAAGACGATCAAGCCGACAAAAACGAAGTGGAAGTGCGCGACCAGATAATAGCTGTTCTTGGTCTGCCAATCGAGCGCGGCGACCGCGTGGCTGACCCCCGTCAGCCCCGCGAAGAGAAACTGGACCAGCGCGGCGATGCAAAAGAGCATCGGCGTGTTCAATCGGATCCGCCCGCCAACCATGGTCGCGCTCCACGCGAGCACTTTGACGCCGGTCGGGATTGCAATGAGCAGGCTTGAGGCGACAAAAAACAGATACACCGCATGTCCAAGCCCGACGGTAAACATGTGATGCGCCCAGACGAGAAGGCTCAGGAAGACGATGGCGACCGTCGAGCCGGCGACGAATTCGTAGCCGAAGATGGGCTTGCGCGAAAAAACCGGGATCACTTCCGACAAGATCCCGAACGCCGGAATCGCGACGATATAGACCTCAGGATGTCCAAACGCCCAGAAGATGTTCTGCCACATGATCGCCGATCCGCCTGGCTGGAGGAAGAAATGCGTGTCGAGGCGCCGGTCGATGAGCAACATCACCAAGCCCGCGTTGAGGACCGGCAGCGCGAGGATGACGAGGAAGGAATTGATGAAAATCATCCAGGAGAAAAGCGGAAGACGGCGCAGCGTCATGTGCGGCGCGCGCCGGCTGAGCACGGTGACAATAAAATTGATCGACACGCTGACGGATCCAATTCCAAGGACGACCAGCGCCACCGCCCAGTAGTCCACACCCAGTTGCGAAGAGTAAGGGGTCTCGTTCAGCGGCGCATAAGCGAACCAGCCGACCGCCGGCGCGCCGCCCGCCAGAAAGCTGAAATGCAGCAGGATGCCGCCCAGAGGGACGAGCCAGAAGCCAAACGCATTCAGGCGCGGAAACGCCATGTCGCGCGCCCCGATTTGGAGCGGCACAATGTAGTTGGCCAAACCGAAGAGCGCCGGCATCGCAACGAGAAAAATCATCGTGGTCCCATGCATCGTGAAAAGCATGTTATAGGTGTCCGGAGGGACGAGGGTGTTGTTTGGCACGGCGAGTTGGACACGCATGAACATCGCCTCGATGCCGCCGATCACGAAAAAAAACAGCCCTGTGACCATGTACAAAATGCCAATGCGCTTGTGATCGACTGTGGAGAGCCATGACATCTTCCAGTGCTCCCGTTGTTCGGCTGTCAGGAGGCCGGCGCGACCGAGGACTGTAGCGATCTCGTTCATTTCAATGTCTCGAAATAATCCACCAGCTGCGTGACCTGTTCGTCAGTAAATTTGAAGTCCGGCATTTTCACTCCAGGCTTAACCCGCTGGGGGTCTGCCAGCCAGCGCCGGAGATTTTCTGGCGTGTTGTCGGCGATCCCGGAGCCAAGTTGCCGGCGGCTCGCGAAATGTGTAAGATCAGGCCCGACCCGCGCCTGCGCTGAAGTGCCGTTGATCGCGTGACAACTTGCGCAGGTCGTCTTTTGGAAAAGCGCAAATCCCTTCACGGCTGAACTATTGGCCGTCGTAGCGGCGGGCTGAAGTTGCGCTTTTTCCCATGCGTCGAACTCCGCTTGCGGCTCGGCAACGACGAGGAAATGCATCCAGGCATGCTGGGTGCCGCAGAATTCCGAGCAGATGCCGAGATATGTCCCGGGCCTGTCGGCTTGCAGCCAGATGTGATTCGGATGCCCCGGAACGGCCGTTATTTTTCGCGCCAGTTCCGGCACCCAGAATTCGTGCAACACATCAGAGGATTCAAGCCGGATGGAGAGCGCCTTTCCCACTGGAATGTGAAATTCATTGGCAACCACCACACCCGACTTTGGGTAGCGCGCCTCCCACCACCATTGATGGCCGGTCACGACAAGGTCCGGTTCCGGCGCGGGCGGAGGGTCGGACAAGGTCATCGTGCGCGCGGTGAGCGCAAAAAGCGCCACAACAATCAGGCACGGAATCGCCGTCCAGACGATCTCGACCGTCCTGTTGCCCGCAAGCTGATGCGGGTCCGGTTCGCCTTCGCGCCAGCGGAAGCGCATGAGGGCGAAAACGATGATTCCGGCGACGATGACGAAAATGATCGCAAAGATGACGCCCGCCACGATGCCCAGATCAAAGATCGAACGGGCTTGAGGCGAGCCGGGATTCAACACCCGCAGGACCGGGCCGTAAGCCAGAAATAACGATGCGCTATTATGCGTCATTGAATCGGAGCGCCGTTGCCTGTGATATTCTCGAGTGTGCGGGCGACATTTCCCTTTTTTAGTTCATATTTTGTAACTGTTCCGCACCTCACACGCCATGCGCCTGTTCAGATCCTTTTCCTTTGAACGGCAAGCAGGATGAGGGTTGGGGGGATTGGAAACAATGAAAAATAATTTAATTTCGCGCGGGTCTCAGTCCTTGAGATTTGGTAGCCGTAAAGAGAAAGACGTTGCCCGGGCCATCGAAATTCTGCGGGACAAATTTGCCAGCGTGGACGCTTTTGGACCGGGACAAGTCGTGGAATTTCAGGGTTCGGTTGACGCCGAGACACAGGCAATGCAGGCGCGCCGGGCGTTCGAGCTTATGCGGCAATTCCTGAGCTACCTTTGATAACGGACGTCTTCATTTGCGCAGAGGCTGCGCTTTGTGGGCGTTGCTCTGCCGCTAGCAGATGGCATTGGCATCGCTGGCGCGAGCGAGCCATTTCTCGTCCCGGCTGCGTCGCTCTGGCTTCGTTCCGTTCCGATCCGGCTTCGGATTAGGCGTTCAGTGCGTCGGAAATCTCGCGTCAAATTGATGGAGCCAGCAAGCAATGTACATTGCCTTCGTGAATGAGATCACTCCGTTGAAATGTCCGTTATGCAATTCGCCAGAACCAATCCACAGTTATTTGGTTTGCGCCATCGCGCTCGCGCATGGCATTTTGAAGGTATGCGCGTTCTTATTGTCGAAGACGAGGCAAAAACGTCAGCCTATCTGCGGCAAGGGCTTTCGGAGAGTGGTTTCACAGTCGACGTTTGCACTACGGGCGACGAAGGTCTGCGTCAGGCACTCGCGGTGGAGAACGATCTCATCGTCCTTGATGTCATGCTGCCCGTGCGTGACGGTTGGTCGGTGCTCACGGCCTTGCGCAAAGCGGGCAAACAGACGCCGGTGTTGTTTCTGACGGCGCGCGATACCGTTTTCGATAAAGTGAAGGGGCTGGAACTTGGCGCGGACGATTATCTGGTCAAGCCGTTCGACTTCTCTGAATTGCTGGCGCGGGTGCGAACGATTTTGCGGCGCGCCCCGGCGCGGCAGGAGGAAATTTTACGCGTCGCCGATTTGCAACTGGATTTGCCCCGGCACAAAGCCGTCCGCGCGGGAACGCAACTTGAGCTGACGGCCAAAGAATTTGCTTTGCTGGAACTTTTGACCCGCCGCCGCAGCGAGCCGCTTTCCAAGACGCTCATCGCGGAGCAAGTCTGGGACATCCATTTCCACAGCGACCCGAACGTGGTGGAAGTGGCCATCCGCCGTTTGCGCTTGAAAGTAGATGACCCTTTCCCCAAAAAACTGATTCATACCATGCGCGGGGTGGGCTATGTCCTCGAAGAACGCCCAGAATAAAGAAAATGCAACGCGCTCGACAGCCCGGCAATGGTCCATCTCGCGCCGGCTGACGCTGCTCTACGCAGCCACAACGGCGCTGCTGCTGGTGTTTGCAACGGCTTATTTATATTGGACGCAGGTCGAGAATCTCCAACGAGAGGACAATGATTTTCTCGTTGATAAAATTCAAGATTGCCGACGACTGTTGCAGGAACACCCAAACGAAACCCGCGCGTTGGTCAATGAAGCGCAAACCGAAGCGGTCATCAGCCCCATCAAGTATTACATCCGCTTGTTGGATGAACGCGGGCGCATTCTGCTGGAAACGCCGGGCATGACTAACCTGCTGCCAGCAACTTCCTTCCCGCCGCCGATGATGCTGGGTGGCTTGCCGCGCCGTGGGGCGCTTTTGGAAACCGCCACGAGCGAAATGTGTCTGTTGATGTCGGCGCAATCGCGAACGGATGCGACTCGCGCGCCTGTTCTTCAAGTTGCGCTCGACGTTTCCGCCGAGGAATCTCTCATAACAGGCTATCGCTGGAAATTGCTGGCGGTCGTGTTCCTGGGCACATTGTTTTCCGGAGTCGCCGGCATTTTTGTCGCGCGGCGGGGATTGGCGCCACTCCAGAAAATTGCGCTGGCGACCGAGCGCGTCACGGCGAGCCAATTGCATGAGCGCATCGTTGGCGACGACTGGCCGGTGGAACTGGCGTCGTTGGCGCGCAGCTTTGACAGGATGCTCTACCGGCTGGAAGATTCATTCAAGCGCCTCTCGCAATTTTCCGCCGACCTCGCCCATGAATTGCGCACGCCAATCAACAATTTGCGCGGAGAAGCGGGCGTGGCGCTCTCCCAATCCCGCACACCCGAAGAATACCGGCGCACGCTGGAGTCCAGCCTCGAAGAGTACGCGCGATTGACGCGATTGATCGACAACCTGCTGTTTCTGGCGCGGGCGGACAGTCCCACAACCGGCGTGACGCCTGCGGATTTTGACGCCCGACAGTCCGTTGAGACGGTGCGCGAATACTATGATGCCCTTGCTGAAGACCGAGGCGTGAATCTTCACTGCGAAGGACAAGGCCGCGTTCACGCAGACTCGGTGCTATTCCGTCAGGCCGTCAGCAACCTGCTGTCCAACGCGCTGAACCACACGCCGCGCGGCGGACGGGTGCTCGTTCGCGTTTGCGAGCGCGAGAATCATGGGTTGGAAGTTCAGATGAGCGACACCGGTTGCGGCATTTCGCAGGAGCACTTGCCCCACATCTTCGACCGGCTCTATCGCGCAGACCCAGCGCGTTCACAGCACCCGGATAGCTCCGGTTTGGGTCTGGCCATTGTGAAATCCATTATGGCGCTGCACGGCGGCACGGTGGACGTTCACAGCGACGCGGGCAAAGGCGCTCGATTCACGCTCATGTTTCCAAGCGCGCCAACAATCACTCTTCCAACCTGACAAAAATGTCAGCATTGCGTCAGCTTCCGGTAAGCGACGGGCTGTTAAGCTCGGCGGATGAGAACGAGCTTCGATATTTCATTTCCGGGAAAAAAGCGGTTCACAATTTGGCGGACACTTCATACGGTATGGCTGCTGGCTGCCGGCATGACCTGCCGCGCGGAAACGAATTTCGTAACGGCTCAATCGCAAATCGTCACGAATCAATTTGAAGCTTACGCTCAAGTCGAACCCATCGCAGTGTTGGTGGTGCGAGCGGGCGAACCCGGAATTGTCGCCGGTTTGAAAGTACTTCCGGGCGATTCCATCCACGCTGGGGAGACATTGGCGGAACTCGGCGGACCTGAAATCGCCGCGCTGCTGGCGCAAGGCGAAGGCGCCGTGAACAGTGCGCGGACAAATTTAATCGGCGCGCAAAAATCTCTGGCGATTCAGCGGCAGCAATTAGCTTCCCACCTCAGCACGCAGCAAACAATTCTTCAAGCCGAAAGCGCAACGGCCCAAGCGCAGGGCAATCTCGACACGGCTCAAGCCCGACAACAAACCGCGCGGCAATTCACGCGCTTGGATTCGCCGGTGAATGGCATCGTCGTGGCGGTCAATGCGTCCGATGGTGAGCGTGTTGACGTCGGACAGACCGTTTGCACGTTGCAGCCAGCCAATCGGCTTTGGTTGAAAGGCGCTTATTTCGGAGCCGATGCCGCCGCAATTCAAGTCGGCATGACCGGACAATTTTCCCCCGCGGACGGCGGTGAAACAATTCCCGTCAGGGTCTCCGCGGTTTTCGGCTCACTTAACTCCGATGGCGGTGAGTCAGTCGGTTTGATCGCCGGGACTGCCGCACCCGGCTGGCTTAATGGCGAGTTCGGCGCCGTGATATTGAGCGGGCCGGCGCGCTCGTTGGTGGCCGTCCCGACGCGCGCGCTCATTTTGGATCAGGGAAAGTGGTGGGTGCTGGTTCACACAGCCAAAGGCAATCAATCCCAACTCGTGACGCCCGGACCGGCGCGCGGCTGGCAAACCTTCATCGAGCGCGGCCTGGAGCCGGGCGCGCAAGTGGTGGTGGAAAACGCCTACCTCGAATTTCACAGCGGCATTTCCAAAAACTACACGCCGCCGGATTGATTTTATGCCCGGCGAACAAGGCATCCGGCATTTGCTGTTGCGTCCGCTGCTTTGGGCGCTGATCTTTGGCGCGCTGATTGCCGGCGGCATTTATTCCTATCTGAAAATTCCCGTTGAAGTGCTGCCGCGCTTCAATTTTCCGCAGATCAGCGTCATTACCCATGAGCCGGGCGCCACCGCGACCGAGATGGAGACCCTCGTCACCTGGCCGCTGGAAGGGCAGATTCTGACCTTGCCAAATCTGGTCAGTGTGCGCTCCGTCATGGGCAACGGCACCGTCGAGAACGATGTTCGTTTCCTCGAAGGCACCGACGCACAACAAGACCTGCTGGCGGTCAACAGCGCCATTGACCGCGCGCGCGGCCAGCTTCCCGCGGCGGCCCAGCCGCTGGCACAAATCATGGGCAACGCCATCAACGAAGTGGCCGATTACACGGCGCAGATTCCCGCCAATGTGGACCCGGCGGAATTGCAACGCGCCGTGCTCGCAAATGTCGCGCCCGCGCTCCGCGCGTTGGCGGGTGTGCAACTGGTGGAAATCTACGGGGCGGGCGACGAGGCGTTGTGGGTGCAGCCCGACCTTGCCGCCCTGCATCGTTATCAAGTGCCGGTCACCGCGATTACCGGGGCCATCAAAGACCAGTTGCTGTTGAGTCCGGGCGGCTATGTGTCGCAAGGCCATCAGGACGTGCTTATCGAAGCGCGCAACCTGCCGGCGCATATCGCGGAACTGGAACAAATTCCCGTGCCGGGGACGAACGGCCCGATTCCGTTGCGGGATCTGGCGCGAATCGTCCGTTCTCCCGTGCCCACCCACAACGCCGTTTTGCTTGATGGCCGGCCAAGTGTGGCGCTCACCATTTTCAAGCAACCCGGCGCTTCCACCGCGCCGGTCACAAAAGCCGTGCAGGCCGCGCTGGACGAGACTTTGAATCAGTTGCCCCCCGGCGTACATTGGGTGCGCACCTACAATCAGGGACATCTGGTCCAGGTGGTCGGTGCGGACCTGGGGCGGAATTTGATTCTCGGCGGCGCGCTTGCCGTGGCGGTGTTGTTCTGGGTGTTGGGTGCGGGGCGCGGCATCTGGGCGCTGGCGTTCAGCATCCCGCTGTCATTGCTGCTCGGCATCGCCGGACTTTACGCCGTCGGCCAAAGCCTCAACCTGATGACCCTGGGCGCGTTGACCGTCGCGGTCGGGCTGCTGGCCGACGACGCCATCATCGTGCTCGAAAGTGTGTATCATCGCTGGGAACAGGGCGATGAACATTGGGCCGGAATTTGGCGGGGCGTGAAAGACATCGCCGGTCCGGATGTGACGGGCACGCTGACCACCGTGTCGGTGTTTGTGCCGATGCTGTTTGTGGGCGGGCTGGGCGGACTTTTTTTCATTCCGTTCTCGCTGGC
>VFSW01012892.1_pt1 | contig 11640 bp, 12 predicted proteins | sample 5358111 | NCBI WGS metagenome assembly VFSW01 (sample SAMN11554181, study PRJNA540505) | mine drainage metagenome | isolation source: sediment from site ElyBrook_90M | place: USA: Ely Copper Mine, Vershire, VT | collected 2017 | reverse complement strand
CGACCCCCTGCGCCCAAGGCAGGTGCGCTACCAGGCTGCGCTACGCCCCGACTTTCTATCACTCTCATTTTAAACCACTTCCTGAACTCCTGCAAGAGCCAGCATTGCCAGCATTGCCGACCGTGCCAAAACCGTGACAGAACTTCCCTGAAAGCCCAAACCGTGCCAAAACCCCACACCCATGTTTCCAAGCGCTTAGACAAGATTAAAACGGCCGCGGTCGCTCGCATCGGGTGAGGATCGAGCAAGGGAAAGAGGTGCGCGGGCCAGCCCTCCCGGAAATCCTTGATTTCATTGAACACCGTTCTTTTTTCGCGCCCGCGCTTTTTGAGCAGGCAAAAAACTCGCTGAACGAGCTGAATAGGAATATTCAGCTCGTCGCTCCGAGATCAATCGTGGCGCGAATGAACGGGCGGGGTTGCGAAGGTTAGAAGCTGCGCAGGAGGAAATCTCGTGTGCTCGCCAGCACTTTCTCTCGCATCGTGCGACCCGGCAGCAGTCGAGCAATTGCAACTGCCCCGATCATCGTGGAAAAAATCGCAAAGAAAGCGCGTTCTTTGTCCGCGGTCTGCCGACCGGGCATGAACGGTACCATTCGGCGCTTGTAATTCACCAGCTCCGCCACAATCTGCGGCTTCATTCCTTTATTTGCGCGCGCTAGTTCCGGCGAAAGCGCCGCCAGGGGGCACCCGCGCTCGGGATGATCACAGAGGTCCAGGCTCAGGTACGTTCTTACAATCGCCTTCCATGCCTCTCCCCGCGGCAACTGTTCAGCTGCATGTGCAAAAACCTCCGTGCGTCAGGCCGGCATCTTTCATAACAGCCGAAACCGCGGCGCCGCTTAAGCCTTCTGCCCGGACGCGGCGCGAGGCGTCTTTCACGATCTTTTGATGGATCTCGAGTTTGTGTTCTGGCGCGTAACGCATGGTTATAGGATGCTGCGAATCATCTGAAGGTGCAACCTCGGGGCCCCCTTTGCAGGTGACAAAGAAGAATCCGAATCGATAGGATTACTAATATCATCCTATGAAACGAAAGGAGAACTTCATGGCCCATCCGATTTCGGTTATAGGCGCAGCAGGCGGAGCGCAAGGCTCGACCGGACGCAAAATAACAAGCCTGCTACTCGAACAAGGCATCCCGGTTCGCGCGTTAGTCCACAAGCTCGATTCGAGGTCCGATGGACTCCGTCAACAAGGTGCGGAAGTGGTGGAGGGCGACCTCCTGAAACCCGCTTCCTTCCAGGCGGCGATGCGCGATGTGAAACGGGCCTACTTTACCTACCCCGTAGTCGACGGTCTGCTTGAGGCCGCTACGATCTTCGCCGCAGCCGCTCGCGATGCCGCACTGGAACTTGTGATCAATAATTCGCAGTTTCAGGGCAGGCCTGATCATCCCGCGTTTCGAGATTTATCGCGCGCCGCCAGCTTCCGCAATCTGCAGCATCGACTGGCCGATTCGCATCTTCGACTGGGCGGAGGTGGGCGCTGTCCATCTCCAGGCGCCGCCCTATTATGAAAACGTGCGCGCTCTTGTCAGCCGGAGCGTCGCCGAGCAAAGTACTGTCTTCCTGCCGTGGGGCGAGGATACGACCGTCATTCCGCTTGTCGGCGCGGAAGACGTGTCCCGAGTCGCCGCAACTCTGTTGGCCAATCCGATCGGGCCTGCTCAGAGCGCGTACGCTCTGGTCGGCGAGACTCCGTCGGTGAGGGAGATCACTGAGGCCCTAGGAAGAGCGATCAGACGGCCCATTCGATACGCGGCCATCACGGACGAGCAGTGGGCCGATGCGGCGAAGGAACAGCTAGGCCCTCACGCGCTCGATCATCTTTCACATCTTTGGCAGACCTTCCGGAATGGCGAAGAACGCTACCAGACCACCGACTCGATCCGCGTAGTCACTGGCAGGAATCCACAGACGTTAGAAGAATTCTTCCGGGAGAATGCCGGATTCTTCGCCGGCCGTACCCAGGAGGCCTGAAATGTCATCAGAAACTCTCTTCCAAATTCAACTTGTTTTGGGTTATGTCGCGTGGCTGCTCTGCTTCAGCGTTTACCTTTGGCCCAGGGTCAAGGTCATGGATCGATTCGCGGCACAGCGTGCAATCGCGACACTGCAAAGTTTTCGATTCTTTGGGCTGGTCCTTATCCTTCCAGGAGTCGTAGGCCCGAATATGCCCGCTGGCTTCGCCACCTTCGCCGCCTACGGTGACTTCGCCACCGGAGTTCTGGCCATGCTGGCACTCCTCACCGCAAGGATACGTCCGTTGTTTTGGTCTTTCGTCGTCGCATTCAATGTCGTGGGCGCAACCGACATCATCGTCGACTATTACCACGCCGTTCAGTCCGGCCTTCCGGCGATCGCGGGGCAACTGGGCAGCGCCTATGCGATCGCGATTATCTACCTACCCTTGCTGATGATCACGCACGCCGTCGCATTCTATTTCTTACTGCGTCCGCAAAAGGAGAACCGATATGCATGATCTTTTAGAAACAGTCGCCGGCGCCGGCGTCGACGGCGGCCAGACCCCGCCTGCCGAAGCCCGATCTGCACAAGCGTGGTTCGCGGCTGGTGAGCGCATCGGCTACGCTCCCCGATCTCGCGCCCTGGTTGCGAGCGAAGACGCGTCCCTCAGGGTTTTCTTGCGCCGGGAGGGAGATCCTGCGCACCCCGTTTCCTTCCTACCTGGATTTCCCGATGGCTCATTCGGGTGGGCGAAGGTTCGATCATATTTGCCGAACGCAACGGAGATGCCGAAACTCTTCCTCGATTATGTCGGCATGGGCGACAGCGACAAGCCCAAGGACTACGATTATTCGACGGCCGAGCGCGCCGATCTTGTCGAAGCGATCTGGTCGGGGTTGGGTGTCCACTCAACGACGCTGGTCGCGTTCGACTTTTCCTCGCTGGTCGTTCTGGAGCTCTTGCGACGCCGGCTTGAGCACTCCGAACGCGGCGAACCTGCGGGCGGGCCGGACATCCGCGGTGTCTTCATTTTCAATGGCGGGCTCTTCACGGACGGGCACACTCATCCGTGGTACACCACGCCGATGTTGCGCCGCCTCCCCAACCGAGCCCGCCGCGGCGTGGGCCGGCCGTTCGCCCTTTTCAAGAGGATGCCGGGAGTGAGGAAGATGTGGTCCAGGGGCTATGACGTAACAGACGCCGAAATCCGCGAACTCTACAGCGCCATGGACCGGCACGATGGCCTGTTCTACCTCGCCGCCGCGGCAGGCTTCGTGGCCGATCACAAAGCGCAAGGCGATCGGCTCGATTTCGGTCACATCTATAAGGCTTACCGCGATCAGTTCCCGTTCCTGGTGGGCGGCAGCGACGAGGATCCATTTGAACACCGGCAGGTCGACCTCGCGCTGGAACGATTGGGCAAGTTCGGCCTCCGGATCGAGCGGTTGCCAGGCGGTTTGGTAAGCGAGAGCATTGGCCTTTTCTGGCGCTGCCGGCAAGCCCGAGAATTCCGGACCCGCAATCCATTTCGCGCAGCTTTGTTCGCCTGGTCGAGACCAGGTAGCCAATTCCATGCGGTATCGCTGACTGAATTTAATGTCTCCGTTACAGTCAGGCCAATAGGCCCCGCAGGATTTGGAGAGCCTCGGCAGATTCAGGACGGATCGTGTAGTCCGCATTCACATCAGCTCCACGAATGATTCCGCCTTGATCGATGAGATACCTTGCGGGCATCGGCAATCGGTATTCTGCCTCGTCGTGGAACCGATCCAAGGTCACACCCCAGGAATTGTAAAGGTCGCGCAAGCTGATGTAGAGCTGAATCTTCCCTTTTGGCTTGCCGAGTGCCCTTGTAAACCACAAAAGGTACGCGAAGCCTTGGGATGAGCATATATATCTCGCACTTCGATGGGTGTCAATTTACACCAAAGATTAATCGTACGAAGAAGAACTGCGACTGCGCTCCGGAACATGAACCCAGGAATTACGGCCAGTGAGGAGCGCCACCTCTTGGGCTGTTCGTGGTCTGTTTGGGCGTTCTCCTGCCCTTGCAGCTTGCCTGATCGGCGAAGTTTATGACGACAAAGCCTAACCTTCTAAAACAACCTTATCGAATTTCCTGTGGCGCTGTCTGGGGCGGCATACAACCCGTCAGCCTCGACGCCTGCACGAATGGCATAAACGCCACGTTATATTCGATCGCCAGCGGAGGTGAGCGCGGCGGCGATATTTACTACATGATCGTATGTTCTAACGACTTGCGCACGCGCATGCTGGTGGCCGATGTGCGAGGGTCCCGCGCGTTTAGATGAATGCTGTTTTGTTTTGCTCCGGCGAAGAGCACTGGAAGTCCGGTCTCGACCAATAGTGCCCTGGCTTTTGTCCATGGCGAGAGTGGCGTTGTGTTTTGGCGCTCGTGTTGCCGGCTAGTTGCGCTGCTACTGGCGGGCTAGGCCGGCGCCCGTCTTGTGTCTTCAATTCGCTCTTGCTGTTTACGGCGGTTACTTGGAGGAGCCTCGGAATCATGATGGTGGCCGTCTGGGGTCTACTCGATAGCGGCGACCTAAAAATGCTGCACGCCCCCGCACACTTCTGATAAGCTCAGCCAACGAGATGGCTGTGTTTACGTTCATTGCCGCAGGCGTCCTCCAGTTGGCCGCAAACGGTGATAATGCTGACCGCCACCGCCTTCGGCGGATTTGCAGGCGCATGGATTGGTCGCACGAGGCCACCCAAAATCGTCCGGGGCCGTCACGTTGATCAACGCTTTCTCCATCACGGCGCTCACTTTTGTGCGAGCTCACAAATGAAGCGCCCGACCTTCCCGTCTAAAGCTCTGTTTAGCGGCCGTCAACGGAAAAGCCAAAAGCATATTGTCCGACCCTCCGCCCAAGATTCCGCGATAGCCGGAAATGAGGTAGAGCATCCCGCTAGCGAGAGATCCGGAACTCACCTCGATGGCGCCGCGCGCCGTATCGAAAGCCCCCACGATGCGGCCGTCGGCCGCAACGTAGGCGCGCTCGTGGCCGTCGGGGGTTCCGGCGAAAATCACGCCGGGGATGGCGAAGGGCGCAGCGGACTGGGCGTTGAAACAGGGCGCGCCGTTGGTCCAACTGCAACCCACTTTAGGAGACGGAAGATACCAGATATCCTTACCGGTGGCCTGATCTAAAGCACTTGAGCAACGCACCACAGCATCGCTCGATCTACAAAATTTGTCGTTACCGGTCTTGTCGACAAGTTCCTGCAATTCCCGAAGCACATCCCGAAGAGCCTGATCGGATGATGGCGTCATAAGTCCATATCGGCAACTTGCGGACAAGGTTGATCCGCCAACGACTGTTGTCGGAGCGGATGGCCTGGGGCTCGCCGAAGTATTGCTTTATCGGTCAGCGCTGTAAACCCCTCTCCTCGAAAAGACGCTAAACGTGAAAGCGAACTGCTCCTGATTGGACTCCATAGCTTGAGTAGGCACCGCGAGGCGTGATCGGTGACGGCAGGAAATAACAGTAGCGCTGGTTGCCGAGTTTGAACTCGCCCTTGTAGCCAGCACAGCACAGCGAGTTCGGCGTGGCGCCCTCGGACAGCGGAGTGCTTTCGGTGCGCGTGCGAGCGCCTGGCGCGTCACCAGCCCATGCCGGTCGAGGATGGCGTGGATGGTGCTGCGGAGTTGGAACCTTCACTTCGCTCACAGTCGACTGAGGAGGTGCTCCCGGATCTTGCAGGCGATTCAGTGCGATTTCTCGCGCTTGGCGGCTAAGACGGCCGCTTCGATCTGCTCGGACAGTTGAGCCCATCCAGTCCGCATTCCTCATGGCGCTCGCAGATCTTCCAGCCGGTTCGCGCGAGATCTGAAACTTGCGATACGGCGCGGCCATGCTCTCGCCTGGAGCGCGGTCCAACACTACAGCCGGAGTTTCAATCTGGTGCATCGAGCTGTAGCAGCCGCTTAGAACCGCAGTTTTATCTGAAGGAAGATCCGTCGATCATCGCCGTACATCGCATCCATCGGCCCGGCCGCAGAAGCCATCCAGTTCGATTGGCCAAAAAGAGGGGAACTCAAGTCGCCCACGGGGAGACCGGGGTTGAAGCCATTGAGCGCGTTTCGGGCGATGAGGGCCACAACCAAATTGAAACGGTACCCAGTGGAGGCATCATGCACTCTGCCCTCGGCCGCCGATCCGGTTGGCTCTGTGACGATCATCTGGCTCTCCGCGGCCGCGTTCTTGATCTTTTTTGCGTGAGTTCTGCCTTCAGTCGAACCGAAACCGAAAGTCCGGCTGATTCGCATGTTCAAAGTCAGGAACATCGGACCAGTCCCATAGTTCCGCGGAATCAGTGTGGCGCCCAACGCCGGATTGGCTTGGAAGAGTCCGTACGGCGTCGCCACCACGCCCGGAGCCGCAACGGAAGCCAGCGATGGCCGCGCATTGAACAGCAGGTCCCCATACGGGCTCGTGCCGGTGTTTAAATCAAACGGCGCTCCGGAACGTGCAATAAGAAACGGGCTGAACTGGATCCCGAACGGTCCCAAATAAGTTGCTCCAACTACTAAGCTATGCGCCATGTTGTACGCCGAGCGTCCATAGTCGGCGTTCGCGTTATAGGGATTGGAAACGAACCAGTTCGGGCCGTCCGTGTTGCTCATGGCGTGCGTCCAGGCATAGTAACCAAAGATACTCAGTCCATTGCTGAGGCGCCGTGAGAGGTTGATCAGCAACTGGCGCTGGTTGAAAATGCCGGCCGATTCGTACTGGTAAATATCATTGGGACCGTAGGGGCGCAAGCCTTTTTGTGGCTGACCTGCAGGGTAAGTTCCCGCCAACGGCGCGTTGATGTCGCGCGATCTCAGCAGGTGGTCTCCGTGGGATTCGATGAACGTCGCCGATAGGATTGTATTCCGGCTCAACTCCCGCTCGACGCTGAGCGCAACCTGCATCAACGCGGGCGCACGAAGGTTCGGATCCAATTGTTTTTGAATCCCGATCACTCCCAAGCCGGTCAACGAAGACGCAGACGGCGTCCCTGGAAAGAAGGAAGGATGCTGCACGACATACTGCTGCTGCAACGCACCTCCGAAGCGCATCGCATCGAGCGCGATCGCCGGCGCAATCCGGTCGTAAAAGATGCCTCCGCCGGCACGGATAACGGTCTTCCCGTGCCTGCCCGGCGACCAGGCGAGACCAAGGCGCGGCGCGATATCGCGAAAATCGGGCACATTCGATTGAATTTCGTAACGAAGCCCTCCCGTCAATGTGAGATTGGGCCGCAGCTTCCAATCGTCCTGGATGAAAAGCCCGGCATCAGCTTCCGATAAAGCAGCGTACGGAACTCCGCTGTTCAGTATGAACTGGGAAGGTCCACCGCCGAGAGTACGAATCTGGCTCGCCGTGTATCCGGCGTTCTGGAGCAACAGCGTCCTTCGATAACTTTCCAGCGACGTGATCGTGGTGTCGATCGGAACGCCGCCCGGCCCGAGGACAGGCTGGTTCATGGCGTTCAATTCCGGCGCGGTCCCTCCGGCGAAGATATAGGTGCCTCCGAAATTCCGATATGAAGTATCTTGCAATTTATTCTCTCGTACGCGGACGCCGAGCTTAATCTGATGCTTGCCACGTTCGATCGACGCATAGTTGTGCAACTCGTACGCGCCGGATACGTTTGAAGAGGGCCCGATCGACGAACCTCCGCCGGTGAATGAATCCAGCACCCGTAAGGAGGTCTGGCCATATGCTGTTTGATAATTCATTTGATCGCGGTTGAATTGGAAACCGGTATCGAGTACGGTATTCGGTCCCAATACGGCAGTTTCCGTTATCTGCACGGTGTGGTGTCCGGTGTGCAGATCATAGCCCGCTGAAGGCAGCGCAAATTGTCCGATGCCGTCGTTGGCGACGTTCGTTCCGAGCCAGCTATAGCGAACGGTCAAAGTGTTCGTGTTGTTGAGCTGAATGTCCAGGCGCGGGTCAAGCATCGTGCTGCTGAACGGCGCCATTACCGCCTGGCTGACCGCGGAGGGCTGCAATGCCGGCGTAAGGGCTGTCGCGCTCACAACCGCATTGTCCTGGACATCGCGGCGCTCGAAATCCATGAACCAGGACACCTTCTTTCCGAGCGCGCCGCCTATGTTTCCGTCTTCCTGTTGCGAACGATAGGGCGGCTTGATGGTGGACAGCGGATTCCGCGAATTCATCGAGGCGTCGCTGGCGCGGTACGACAGCGACCCGTGCACCGCATTCGAGCCTGGCTTGGTGAAGACTTCAATTCGTCCATAGCCTAGCGTGTCGTACTCAGCCGAAAAAGGATCCTGATTAATACGCACCTCGCGTATCGAGTCCTTCGGGGGAAGCCTGCCACCGCTGAAACCGTCGAGAAATAACTGGCTGGTCATGGCCCCGGCGCCCGGGCCGGCGATGGCCTTCAGATCCGTGAGCAGATCGTCCGGGTCGTCCGGCAGTGCGTCCAAATCTTCTCCTTTTAGAACAATGGCGTTCGCATTATCCGATGGCTCGACACTCAACGAGTCGGCCTGCGAACTCACCGTGACCTGATTTTCGATGGGGGGCAACGAAAGCTGGAGGTTCAACTCCACGCTGATACCCGCGCTCACTTCCATATCCTGACTTTCAAAAGGCGCAAAACCTTGCTGACTGGCATGCAGCGTGTAACGCCCAGGAACGACGCCCGTGATTTGGTATTCGCCCTGCTCATTCGATACGGCAGAGTAAGTCGTGGCTCCTGAGCCGGCCGCAGTTATTGACGTGCCGCTGACCGCGGCGCCCGATGGGTCCCTCACCACTCCATGCAGCGCCCCTGTCTGCTGCGCGAGGGGCTCGGTCTGCGGATACAGTAAAGCGAACCCCGCTGCCAAAGGAATAATTAAACAAAGGAATCCCCGCTTCAACATGCTACGTTCTTCCGGTAACCGTAGTAGCTGCGGTACCACTCGACGAACCGCGAGAGTCCTACCTCAATCGTCGTGGAAGGCCGGAAACCGGTATCCCGCTCAAGGTCCGCCGTGTCGGCATAAGTGCACGGCACGTCGCCCGGCTGCATCGGAAGGTATTGTTTGATTGCGGTTTTTCCGAGGTGCCGTTCCAGCGTTCTAATGAAGTCCAAGAGCCGGACGGGCTGACAATTGCCTATGTTATAGATCTGGTACAACGCCTCACTGAGCGACTCCTCCGGATGGAGGGCTGAGTAAGTCTGGCGGGGCGGATTATTTAAGACCCGCACCACTCCCTCCACAATGTCGTCGATGTAGGTGAAATCCCGGCTCATATCGCCGTGGTTATAAACAGGAATTGGACGTCCGGCCTCAATTGCGTCAACGAACTTGAAGTAGGCCATGTCAGGGCGGCCCCAGGGGCCGTAGACAGTGAAGAAGCGCAAACCGGTCACCGGCAGCCCGTACGTGTGACTGTAGGAATGTGCAAGCAACTCGTTGGATTTCTTCGTCGCGGCATACAGCGACACCGGGTGATCCACGCTATCCCGCGTGGAGAACGGCGCCTTTCGATTCGCGCCGTACACGGAACTCGATGAGGCGAACACCAGATGCCCCACTCCCTGCTGCGCGCACGCCTCGGCAATATTTACGAAACCGGCAAGGTTGGCCTTCACATAGGCGTGAGGATTCTCGATGGAGTAACGGACGCCCGCCTGCCCGGCCAAGTGCACGACGCACTCGAATCGCTGCGATGCGAACAGCCGCTCTACTGCAGCTGTATCGGATACATCGAGCCGATGAAATCCAAAACCTGCAAGCAAGCGCAAGCGTTCCAGCCGCGCTAACTTCAAAGACACATCGTAATAATCATTGAGGTTGTCTACGCCTTCCACGTCGTGGCCTTCGCGAAGCAACCGTTGCGCAAGGTGAAATCCAATGAAACCGGCCACGCCTGTGACTAAAATCTTCATGCTGCAAACTCCAGGCCGCCCTCATTTGAGCCGTGCAGCGAAATATTCAATCCCAAAACAGCAGCCGGGGAATTGACGCCGGCATAATGGACCACAGTGAAATGGCCCGGCTCAAGGCGGGAAGCGCGCACCAGCGATGCCGGGAGACCGGGAAGGCTGGCGAAAACGTTGTCCACCTGGCTCGGTGTGCCGGTCACCGCCACCGTGCTCAGTGGGAGCAGTTCAGGCCGCGGCAGCCCCTTGATCAAGGCGCCACAGGAGGCGGAGCAGGCGGCTACGTTCTCAGCGCCGTTGAGCCACCGGGATGCCGTGGCGTCTTCTATCTCTGGCGCCAGTACCACACGAACGCCTATGGAGCCGGACTTCGGTTTCGGAAGACGGGCTCCGCTGTACCCGGTGGCGTTCAAGACTCGAAGACGCACGTCCGCGCCGGCGATTGGATGTTCGAGTACACTTACTCCCAAGTTGTTCTGCTGAATCGTGTGAAATGAGTCCGGTCCCAGCCCAAGCGCGGACAGGAGCAACGCCCGACCCATGCCGTTGTGCGTGACAACGAGAACGTTCGCTCCAACGTGTTTACTCACTACTTCTGCGGCGAAATCACGCGCACGGTCGAAGGCCTCACGGACAGGAAATCGCGTCACGCCCCGTTCATCTGGGAGCGAAAACCGGGCTGGCAAATGGATCCAGTCGCTATATTCATCGGGATAGGTCTCGCACACCTCTGAGTACCGGCGGCCCTCCCATCCGAACAGGCTGATCTCAGCCAGTGCCGGATGAGTGTTCACCGGCGCCGCTCCCTTTTGTGCGGCCATCACCGCGGCTGTGGTTTCCACCGCGCGCGCCAGCGGACTTGTATATACCGCGTCGAACGTGATACCGGCCAGTGCCTCGCCGGCCTGCCTGGCGTCGTGAAGACCCTTTTCCGTAAGGCGTGAGTCGTCCGAGGATCCCTGAAATCTTGCTTGCCGGTTATACGTGCTTACCGCGTGGCGCAGTATCCAAAGCCGGGTCTGAGTATCGCTATGTTTACGCATCGAGCATCACCATTCCTTCCCTTAGCGCGTCGGAGTAGCGGCGACGCTTCCGATACGCCTGTGCGTACTTACCGTTTCGCTCCATCAGTTCTTCGTGCGTTCCGCGCTCCGCGATCCGTCCGTACGCCATGTAGAGGATCACATCGGCTTCCCGCGCGGCGTCCAGGTCGTGGGTTATAAGAATCGTTGTCCGGCCCGGCCATAAGCCACGCAGTCCTTTCTCTACTTCGCGCGCTCCCGCTTCATCCAAGCCGGCACAGGGTTCGTCGAGCAGCATGATCGGCGCGTTCCGGATGGCTGCCCTCGCAATCGCGATTCGTTGCCGCTGTCCGCCGGATACCGTTGCTCCGCGCTCGCCGATTTGTGTATCGTACCGATTGGACATCCTCGATATAAACTCCTGTGCGTTGGCGATTCGTGCTGCCTCTTCGATTGCCGCCATGTCCGCAGGCGGCGCGCCGAGGGCGATGTTCTCCCGCACAGTTGCGGCGAACAAGACACTCTCCTGCATGACGATGCTGATCTGCCGACGCAAGGATTCGATGGTGAAGCTGTCAATCGGTGCACCGTCGATGAGGATGCGGCCCGCCTGAGGATCGTGGAAACGCAGCAATAGCCCCGCTAAGGTGGATTTCCCACTGCCGGATTCACCCACGATGGCCGCCTGTTCGCCGGGTTGTAATTCGAAGCTCACGTTATCGAGCACGGTCTTTCCGT
>VFSW01012891.1_pt1 | contig 11640 bp, 12 predicted proteins | sample 5358111 | NCBI WGS metagenome assembly VFSW01 (sample SAMN11554181, study PRJNA540505) | mine drainage metagenome | isolation source: sediment from site ElyBrook_90M | place: USA: Ely Copper Mine, Vershire, VT | collected 2017 | reverse complement strand
TCTTCGACATTCGCGCTGAAAACCTCGGCAACCTGCTCCTTGGTCATATGAATGACGGGCATGACCATGTGCGAGGGGCGCTGGCCGGCAAGTTGAATGATCCACTCGCCCAGGTCGGTCTCGTTCACCTCAATGCCGGCCTTTTCCAGATGCTCGTTGAGATGAATCTCCTCCGAAGCCATGGACTTCGACTTGACGATTCTCTTGACGCCGCGCTCCTGCGCGAGGCGGAGAATGTAGTCCTTCACCGCCTGCGGATCGCTGGTGCGGAAAACCTTGGTGCCGCGCGACTCGGCAACGCTCGCGAACTTCTCTGCCAGCTCGTCAAAGTGCGAAGCGGCGGAAGACTTGATCTCGGCAATCTGGCTGCGCACGGCTTCGAAGTCGATGCCCTCATAGGCCTTGGCGCGGCTGCCTCGATAGGCCTCGGAGAATCGGCCCAGCGCTCCGGAAAGATTTGGATTGGCGAGTGCATCGAGAATGGACTGCTTGAATTCCTTGTTCACGCCGCCACCTCAAGATCGTCCACCAGAACAATGATCAGCCGCTCGGGACCGTGTACGCCGATGGTCAGCACGCGCTCGATGTCGGCGGTGCGGCTGGGCCCGGTAATGAACGAAAGATACGCTGACTGGCGCGGATCGACTCGGTTGAGCAGCGCGGGAAGATCCGGCAAAATCGCCGCGCTGGAGACCAGAGCAATGTGCAACAGCGGCAGTGTGGAAACCAAGCGATTGTCCACCGCGTCGGCACGCTGCACCAACGTGCCCGTGTTGGCCAGCGCCCAATCCATCTGGCTGATGCCGACCTTGGCCTCGGCCGCCAGTTCGCGCGTAACATCGAACGTCAGGCCCGGTACTGCGCTTTCCAGCTGCTGTTTCGCAGCGTCGCCGATCATTGGACTTTCGGCCCACACGGCACGCGAGTTGGGCTTGTCGTCCACGCCCTCCTGGTGCAACAGGCGAACGATCAGCTCCATCGCCAACTCCTTGGTTGCAACTCTGTGAACCTGCGCACTGACGGCTTCCGCGGGGGTCTAAAAATATTCAACGCTTGCGGATACCTCAATTATTGCGTTCATACTGCCCTCTTCTCGGCGGCCGGCCTAAGCCGGCCGCCGCATCAATTGCTCCGTGCATCGCACCACAGTGAGGAGACTGCGGCTGCCACCTAGTGAACCACTAGCTGCGTGAATGGATACACATACGCAATCATGAAGATGAAGGCTCCAACCAGCGCAGCCAGTGCCAGTGAGTGCCAGAAGACGTAGCGCAGAATATCGCCCTCATGTCCGTACCACTGGGTAGCGGTGGAAGCCACCACGATGCTTTGCGCGTCGATCATCTTGCCCATCACTCCACCCGCACTGTTGGCCGACGCCATCAGCACGGGAGAAACATTAACCTGTTGCGCGGTGATCTTCTGCAAGCTGCCAAAGAGCACGTTGGAAGATGTGTCCGAACCGGTGAGCGCCACGCCCAGCCAGCCCAGCAGCGTGCCAAAGAACGGATAGAAATGCCCGGTGCGAGCAAATGCCAGTCCCATCGTGGCATCCAGGCCGGAGTAGCGTGTGAGCATTCCCACTCCCAGCATGGCCGCGATCGTCAGCAGCGAAAATCGCACTTTAACGATGGTCTTGAGGAAGACCGAAAATATCTTTCCCAGTCCCTGCCCCATGATGAGTCCAGAGAGGATGGCAGCCAGCAGAATTCCAGTTCCGGTCGCGCTCAGCCAGTTCAGCCCGAATACCGCAGGTTCCTTCGTCGGCTTCGGCACTACCGGCTGCACGCGTTCGACAAGATTGTGCAGAGTTGTTATCGGAAACTGCGGGTTGGTGATCTGGCTCGGCTTCGTGGCCCAGCTTGCGGTGGATGGGAAAACCTTCTCCGGCGTGTTCATCCACACTTTGCCGGTCTGCGTGCCCCACACAAAGACGATGACGCTGAGGACTGCCCACGGAATCCACGCCTGGGTGATCTCCTTCCGCGTGTAGCTCTGCTTCACCTCGCCGCGGGCACGTTCTGCCGTTTCTTCCTCCTCTTGGCCGTCGAATTTCCAGATCTTCTTGGGATGCCAGATCAGCAGAAATCCAATCAGGCAGATCATGGAGACAACCGACGCCACGACATTGACGACCCACGGGCCGTGCATATTCGAAACCAGAATTTGCGGAATCGTAAACGAGATGCCTGCGACAAGGATCGCGGGCCACACTTCAACCATGCCGCTGAAGCCTGCAAAGGCCCATATCAGCCAGAACGGAACCAGAATGCAGAATGGTGCCAGAATTCTTCCCGTCATCGCGGCAAGGACCATCTCGCTCATTCCGGTGACCTTGGAGAGCGCGATGATCGGCGTACCCAACGCACCGAAGGCGACCGGCGCAGTGTTGGCGATCAGCGACAGCCCCGAAGCCTGCAGCGGCTTGAAACCCAGTCCGATCAGCAGCGCGGCAGTCACCGCCACGAGAGTGCCGAAGCCGGCCGCACCTTCAAAAAACGCGCCAAAGCAGAAGGCGATGAGCAGCAACTGCAGGAGGCGGTCCTTGGTGATGCCGGTCAGGCTGTGCTGCAGTACGGTGAAGCGGCCTGAGTCAACCGTCAACTGATACATGAAGATGACATTGAGAACGATCCAGCCGATCGGAAACAGGCCATAGCCAGCGCCGTAGACGGCAGTGGAGGCCGCCAACCGCGCCGGCATGTGGAATCCAAAGATCGCGGTCAGCAACGCGGCCGCTAATCCGGCCAGCGCGGCGTAGTGCGCCTTGACGTGGCCGAAAGCCAGCGTCCCCAGCAGCACTGCGACGGGAATTGCTGCAACCAGCGCTGAAAGAAGCCAGTGTCCAGTCGGGTTGTAGTTTTGCTGCCAGGCCGTTGAGAGCAGCGGCAGCCTGAGGATGACGATTGCGGCGATCACACCGGCTGCAACCACCAGCGCAGATGCGAGGTAGTTGGGGCTAGGCTGAGAGGTTGGTGTGGGGGGCTTGCTTGCGGGTGCGGAAACAGTGTGCGAACTCAAGTAGTACCTCCATCGCAGGCCATTGGATAGGGCGGGTTAGTTTTCAACCTTTTTCCCTTGCGCTGCGGTCGCGCGCGCACTCATTTGGCGGCTGAGTGGAGACACATTACTACAGGTCAGCTTGTCAGACAAGCTGATAATGCGATTGACCGGATGATTTTTTTTGCCTATTCTGGCTCTATTGAAAAGACTATTGGCTGATATCGATCCGGTGCCCCGCGCTACTTTGAGCGAACAAGTAGCAAAACGCCTTGCTGCCCGAATCACCGCGGGTGACTGGCAACCTGGTGCCAAACTCCCCTCCGAAGCAGAGCTCTGCAAAGCCTTCAGTGTCGGCCGTTCCAGCCTGCGCGAGGCGCTCACTTCCCTGGCCTTCATCGGTTTGATTCGCGTCCGTGCGGGCGGCGGAAGCTATGTTGCCGATCAGCCTTCGGCCTACTTCACCAGCCCCTGGCTGAATAGCGGGCTGCTCACCAGCGCAAAGGCTTTGGGCGAATTCGTCGAGGCTCGTCTGATCCTTGAGACCGAGCTTGCTGCTCTGTGCGCCGAACGTATTACCCAAAAAGAATTAGAGCAGATGGAAGCCCTGGTGGATCGAATGAAACAATCGATCCATGACAACGCCGATGAGTTCTGGAAGCTTGACTTGTCCTTCCACCTCTCCATGGGAATCGCCGCAAAGAACGACGTCCTCAACAATATCCTCAAGGGCGTGCGCGAGCAGATGATGGATCTGATTAGCAAGAGCCTGCTCCTAAAAGAAGGAATGGAACAGGCTGTGATTCAGCACAGCAAGGTTCTGGAAGCAATCCGGCATCACAATCCCGCCAAGGCGCGCGAGGCAATGCGAAATCACCTGCAATCCTTCCAGCGCGGCTACAAAGTTCTCTTCGAACAACACATGCTGAATCAATAGGTTGAGCGCTGTCTTGTTTTTGCCTGAGGGCAATTGAACGCACCGCTGAGCCCAGGGCAGCTTTCACGCCCTTAGTTGACCTTAATTCTCCATAGATTCCAGAACTGCAGTAATCTGCGCGTTTCGTCTTATCGAAAAACCAAATCCAGCACTGCATAGTGAAGGTGCCACAAAGCCACAAACAAAGGCTCCGCCGCCACTTCTATGCATTGGACAAGACGTGAGTTTCTGCGCTCGGGTTTGACCGGCGCCGCAGTTCTTTCGCTCAGCCAAAACGAATTCGCCTCGATCCTGCCGCTTCACCACGAAAGCCGTGACGGGGTAAGCGACGCGATGCTGCTCGACGAATTGCAGCGCGCCTCCTTCGATTTCTTTTGGAACGAAGCCGACCCGACCAGCGGACTGGTGCGTGACCGGGCCAATGCCGACGGCGGCGATATCCGCCGAATGAGCAGCATTGCGGCTACCGGCTTTGGCCTTACCGCAATGTGCATTGCACATCGGCGCAAGTACATGCGCGAGGACGAGATTGTAAAACGCGTGCGCCGCACCCTTCGCTTCCTCGCCTACGATGCTCCCCACGTCCACGGTTTTCTGTTTCACTACACGGACCTGCGCGATGGCAAGCGCTTTAATGGGTCGGAAATATCGCCCATCGACATGGCCATCCTGCTCTGTGGTGTGCTGACCTGTCGCGAGTATTTCCAGGACGACGAAATTTCGATGGATGCGACTCGCATATACGAGCGAGTCGAGTGGCCATGGGCACTGGATGGCGGTGATACTCTCGCACTGTCGTGGACGCCGGAATTCGGATTTACTTCGCTGCGCTGGGACTCGTTCAGCGAATGCATATTGCTCTACCTGCTGGCAATCGGATCTCCTACATACCCCATCTCCCCTCTCTGCTGGCGCGCGGTCGAACGTCCTTTTCTCGTCTATCAGAACTATCGCTTCATCTCCTCCCCCGCGCCTCTGTTCGTACACCAGTTTCCCCATGCCTGGTTCGATTTTCGGTACAAGAAGGATGAGTACACCGACTATTTTGAGAATTCCGTGGCGGCGGTCCGTGCGCATCGGCAATTCTGCCTGAACCTGAAGCCGCAGTTCGCTAGCTACTCTGAGAATTTGTGGGGCATTACGGCTTCGGATTCCTGTGGTGGGTATGTCGCCTGGGGCGGTCCGCCCTTGCAAGGTCCCGTCGATGGCACCATCGTCCCTGCCGCCGCCGCAGGCTCATTGCCATTTTTGTTTCGGGAATCCATGGCCGTGCTGCGGAACCTGCGCCATCAATACGGCGAACAGGTATGGAAGCGCTATGGCTTCGTCGATGCGTTCAATCCCCTGACCGGGTGGGTGGACAGCGATGTGGTCGGAATCGACGCGGGGATCAGTATGCTGATGGCGGAAAATGCGCAGAGCCAATTTGTATGGGAGACCTTCATGCAAAACCGCGAAGCACATAGAGCCATGCAGAAGTGCGGTTTCCACTCTCGTTTTCATGTGTAGTACAGCCGGAAGAGAGGGCTTGCGGCTAAACCGGAATCTTCGAAACCCATCCTATGGCTTGCACGTATGCGATGCTCAATTCGGCCTCGCCAAGGTTCAAACTTTTCGCAAGAGCCTCACATTCCTCCCATTCAGAGCGCTCATAACTGATCACCACTTCGAGAAGTTTGTGAAGGCGCCCCTGCTTGCCTGCCAGTGCGGCGCTCACGGTAACGGGAATCTCAAGCCGGTTCGCAATCGAAGGCGAATCGAGAATTACCGCCATCAGCGACAGCAGTCCTAAAAGAAAGCCTTCATATTCGCTACACGCCGCGCATGGCGCAATCAGTTCCATCAGCTTTGCCCGCAGCAGGGCACAACGAAGAAGTTCCCGTGGTTTGTCGTCGGCTGACATAACCGTGCCCGTCAACAACGCCCAACGGCGGGTGTTGCGCTCTCCCATCAGCGCAAACGCATGACGGATCGATTGAACGCTGGAGCGGAGACAGAATTCCACCGAGTTGACAAATCTCAACAGCCGGAAACACAGAGCTGCATCCTCCTTGATAATCGACTCCAGTTCCGAGTACTTGAGATTTTCGTTCACGGTCGCCTGCAACAGACGCAGATTGCTGATCCGCGAGGGGCATAATTCCTTGGTTGCCATCACCTGTGGCTTGCAGAAATAGAAGCCCTGAAACAGTTCGAAGCCAAGAGCGCGGGCAATTTCAAATTCATCCCTGGTCTCAACTCGCTCCGCAAGCAGTTTCGTTCCAGGGCTAATTCGCTCCAGGACAAATGCCACAAGCGCTGGAGTAATCGTGTGCATTTCAATCTTGACGATATCCGCCAACGGAAGAAATGCATTGCAGGCTTCGCCGGGAACGAAGTCATCCAGCGCAATCGTATAGCCGGATGTCTTCAGTCTCACACAGGCTTTCAGTACATCCGGATCAGGTGAAATCGTCTCAAGAACTTCCAGAACCGTACGGGCCGGCTGGAGCACGTTGATGAAATCGCTAAGGAGCGTTTCACGCGTGCAATTCACAAAGGCCTTCGATTCCCCGCACAGGGCCTCGATGCCGAAAAGATAGGCGCTGTCAAACACCTGCATCGTTGCCTGACTGGCATCCTCGAAGACTGCGCGCTCTCTATTGTTCGCATCACGGTACAGCAGTTCATAGCCAATGCACTGCGACTGACCATCCAGAATTGCCTGTCTCGCGATAAATCGGTTGTTGAGTTCCATAAACTCCACAGCACTGCCCAGTGTTGAAGACATCGGCAGAACGCTCGCATTCCATCAATAAGGAACTGCGCCTACAGCACTGGAAACCCAATCCTCCCGTTAAAGTTTCGCTCTGCTCTGGCCGATATCTCTCCAAGAAGCATTCGACTTGTGAGGAATACAAATGGCCCTATTGAACTGGAGCAGAGAATATTCGGTCGAGGTTCAATCGATCGATAGGGAGCATCAAAAACTGTTCGGCATGTTGAACGAACTGCACGATGCCATGAAGGTTGGCAAGGGGAGTGAGATCGCCCCGGCAGTCCTGAAGCGGCTTGTGGCGTACACGTGCGAGCACTTTGCCAACGAGGAAGGCATGATGGTCCGGACCCGCTATCCGGATTATGCCAGGCACAAAGTCGAGCACGATAAGCTGACTAGCGAAGTCGCAAACATCGTGCATGATTTTGACGAGGGGAAAGTTGTACTGAGCATGAAGCTGCTGGATTTTCTACGCGCCTGGCTTCAATCGCACATTCTTGGCTGCGACAAAAAATACAGCAGCCATTTGCAAGCCGCGGGCATCCACTAGGAGCACGGGCGGTCGCCCTCCTTCCTAGCACTTCCCCCCGTCAGCAGCGTTAGGTTTCAGTTCACCCGCTGCGGGGATCGCAACGCGGTCTCCGCAGCCAGCATTGTGTCATTCGACAATGCAGCGGTCTCCGCCACCATCGGGGCGTTCTTCGAAAGTCGAACCGTAACCGTGTCCCCGGTGACTTCGACCTTTGGGTGCATCTCCTGAGCGCAATGCGCGCACAGCCAAATGTACTCTGTCTTTCGCTCTTTCCCGCCAGCCTTATTGCCGAGGTTGATATCTAAACGGAACAGCTTCCCCGCATCGTGATGACGGGTAGTGTGGCACCAGCTATTGGCACATTTCGCGACCATGACACATCCTGCTTTGGCGGGTAGATTCCTCCAACCCTAAAGCAAAACCGTGCCCGAAACTGTTCATTATGACCAGATCAGCTGTGAGATTGCTCACAGCTAAGTTCCCCCCTGCAAGATTCTCCGCCCGTCGCCATCGCCACAGCGAAACAGAACATCACAAAGCTGTCGGCTTCACCTTTGTTCACAGGAGATGACGCTTTATGCCGCAGAAGATTGCCAGTCCTTCACGACGGGAGTTCTTTCAAAAAACAGCCGCCGCAACCTTTGCCGCCGTGCTCGCCGGCGCCACGGCAGACGCGCAGACCTCTGCCGAATCCGACGCCAACTTGATGATGATGACCATCTTCCTGCGGCATGACGAAACCAAAACACTGGACGAGATCAACGCGCATTTGGACAAGACGGGATTTCGGCAGAACTTCCCGCCACAGGGAGTTGAGGTGATTTCGTGGTACGTAATGATGGGGATTGGACAGGTCGTCACCTTGCGCTTTCCCGCCGCCAAAGTTCGCGACATCAATCTCCAGATCGAACACGGCGCCTGGGGCGCATTCCGCACCGAGTTCTATCCAACTTACGACTACCGTCCAGTGTGGGAGGCGTCGAAGAAGAATAGCCATTGAGTGAAAATGAACCAACACATTCCGGTGGCCCACCAGCATCCCGAAAGCAGAACACCATGTGGAAATTTCTGCGCTATGTCACGAACAACGAAGCCCAGTCGCGCCACGAAGAAATCTTCGACGCGATCTTTTGGACGATAGAAACCATCGCCTTGATCGTCGGCATAGGAATTCTTCTGGACCAGCACGACGCCAAGTGGATACCATTTCTCGTCATTGAATACTGCTGGGCGATGGACAACTTGCGCCACAATCGCCCCTAGCCGCACCTCAGTTCAGGGAATGCTCCTAAGCTGCTGTCGCTATTCTTGCCCTGGTCCGCGGCTCCCGGTCAGCACCGATCGCTATATCCATCGCGCTCTCGATCGAATCCACAGTTCCTCGGATTCCCGAGTAACCTCGCTCAATCCGCAACACCGGGAGATTCACGGCTTTACTCTGCCGCCCAAAGATCTCGATGCAAAACATGAATGATCGCTGAATCAATTCCACATGAAACACACAAATAGCAGGGATGCTCCAAAACACATCTTTGTATGTCTTCAGGATTTCCGAGTTGTACTCCTGCACCATCCGCAACCACGCCTCGCACGGCGCAAACATTGCCTCGATTACTGTATCGGACAGTAGTTCGAGGTCACCTGGACAGTCCTGATGGCCAACCTCATGGATCAGACCGTACAGGGACTGCCCTGTTTCTTTTTCATCGCTCAGATTGCTCATCACGTTCACCTGATGAATGCGGGAGTTTCTCGGCATGACACCACCCTTTTTGTATGGCTCGATTTTGGTACGGCTCGTTTCGCCGGTGTTTGTCAGAGATACCACGCAAGCCTTGCAGCCTCAAGTTGCAAAACGCACAAATCGAATGAATTTGCTTTATGTCTATCATTAGCGTTCCTTATAACTCGCTGAACCCTAATCCTGACAAGCACGTGCATGACTGGCATAACCTGCTATCGATGGCTGGATTAGGAGCGTCCTCCACCGTACGGCGGCATAAGCAGAGCAGCATCGCTGTAAGTAGGGTGTAAGTAAAAAACGTAAGCAGGAAGTAAGAAAAGCCCCGAAGACGAGTCTCCGGGGCAAAGGGTAAACGGGGGAACGTTAGTCGCTGGTGTAGTAGTCCACGGCGACGGGGCTTTCAAATAGGGAGTAGTCGCGGGTAACGACGGTGATACCGCTCTCGGTGACGAAGTACTTCTGGCGGTCGGCCTCGGTGTCGTAGCCGATGACAGTTCCTTCCGGGAGCTGGACATCGCGATCAATGATGGTTTTGCGGATGCGGCAGTGGCGGCCAATACTGACGTGGCTGAACAGGATGCTGGAATCGACCTCGGCGTAGGAGTTCACGCGCACATCGGGAGAGAGCACGCTGGTGCGCACCGAACCGCCGGAGATGATGCATCCCTGGCTGATGACCGAGTCAACCGCGGTGCCGGTGCGGCCCGGCTCGGCAAAGACGAACTTTGCCGGCGGGTACTGCCGCTGATAACCGCGGATAGGCCAGCTCTGATCGTAGAGGTTGAAGACCGGAGAGACCGAGGCCACGTCCATGTTGGCTTCGTAGTAGGCCTCAAGGGTGCCCACATCGCGCCAATACAGGGCTTCCTTGTGGTTCTCATCGACAAAGTTGAACGAGTACACTTTGTAGTCATCAACCATGCGCGGAAGGACGTTATAGCCGAAGTCGTGGCGCGACTCGATGTCCTCGGCGTCCTTGAGCAGGGCGGGGATGAGCACGTCGGTATTGAAGAGGTAGATGCCCATCGAGGCCGAAATCATCTTCGGGTTATAGGGCGAACGCAGGTCCGTAGTCTTGGGCTTCTCCTGGAATCCGGTGACCCGGCCATCGCGGGCCAGCTCAACCACTCCGTACTGACGCGACTCGCTGGGGTCGATCAGGATGGTCGCAAGCGTAACGTCGGCACCGGATTGCTGGTGCTGCTCCAGCATGAGCTCGTAGTTCATCTTATAGATGTGGTCGCCGGAGAGAATAATCACGTACTTGGAACGCTCGCTGCCGATCGAGTAAATGTTCTGGTAAACGGCATCGGCCGTTCCCTTGTACCAGTCCTCGCTGACCCGCTTCATCGGCGGCAGAATTTCGATGAACTCACCGAGTTCGCTGGCGACAATCTGCCAGGATTCGCGGATATGACGATTAAGCGAGAGCGCCTTGTACTGCGTCAGGATATAGACCTTGCGCAGATTCGAGTTGATGCAGTTGGAGAGGGTTACGTCGATGATGCGGTAGATGCCACCGAACGTGACGGCCGGTTTGGCGCGGTCGCGGGTAAGCGGGTAAAGCCGCTCGCCTGCACCGCCCGCTAGCAAGACTCCCAGAGTATCCTTCATCTTCTATCCTGAGTGAAGAGTTTTCAGCTGAAGAGTGCACAAGTGCAGCACAAAGCATGGGCTGCCGGACGGAGCAAAAAATTGCAAGAATAAAAAGATGCGATCACAACAAAGAACTAGAGGATGGTAGCACAGGAAGCCGCCAACGTCCGGGGCTGAAACATGCTTCGAGGCTCAGGCCGCTTTCGAGCCGGGCTTCGGCTCGACGGAGATCCGGAGCGACTTAAGAAAACGCGCATCCTGGGCGCTGATGCGCAACTCTGGTTCGCCCTGGCGCGAGGTGGCGGCAACGGAGGGCTCGGCTTCCCGCCGATTAAAGCCGACCGTGGCCTCTACCACCACGAAAATGTCATAGCCATCGCTCTTGATGCGCGTAATGACTTCACCAATCTGCTCGGAGCTGGAGATGGAGTCATTAATGGCTTCGCCGAGTTGCTTCATAAGTCTTTCGAGTTTTTGGTCCACGCTGATTCTCCACAGGAGCCTTACGAGTTTGATGCCGCACGGAGGGGATGGAGTTTTCGCCCCGCGCCGTGAGATGCAAAAAGCCAGGCGGAATTCTCTGTGATCCATACTACCTGTGCCGCGTTTAGCTGTCACAATGCCGGCAGCACAATGTTGGGCAGCACAATAAATGCGGCGTTACAATAAAGTCATGAGTAACACACGAGCGTCGCTGGGCGGGATGTTGGGCGCGGGCGCCGGAACAGCCTTCCGCAGATTACGCGGTGAACCGGGGCGCAACCGGCGAATCTTTCGCGGTCTCCGCTCCGGCGCAGCGGTCTTTTTCCAGACCGTGGTGGGCACGCTCCATGTATTGTTTTTAGAAGTCAGTGGATTGATCTTCCTTAGCTTTACGGTCATGATCGTCGCTGCTTTCATCCGCGAATACAGAAAATATGCGATGCACCAGGTCGGAATGGAGCGCGTGATACTGGCGGGAGCCGTTAGCACGATGTTCTTGTACTTTGGGTTGAGTTCCTTCTGGCGGGCACGCCGGAAACGATCAGGAGTCTAAACCAAACGAGGCCCGCCAATGGCAGACAACGCAGGAG
>VFSW01012890.1_pt1 | contig 11640 bp, 7 predicted proteins | sample 5358111 | NCBI WGS metagenome assembly VFSW01 (sample SAMN11554181, study PRJNA540505) | mine drainage metagenome | isolation source: sediment from site ElyBrook_90M | place: USA: Ely Copper Mine, Vershire, VT | collected 2017 | reverse complement strand
GATGGAAGCGGCGTGCAGAGGGGCTCGAGACGAGGGGGGCCTTGCGGCGGGCATAGTCCCTTCGCTGACTCCGCTCAGGCGAACGGATACTGCGATTTCGTGGTCGCGACCGGCCTGGGGAGGTCGAGGAACTTCGTCGTCGCCTACTCAGGGGATGCGGTGATCATCCTAGGGGGCGGTGCGGGGACGCTGATCGAGGCCGCCGCGGCATACCAGGCCGCGAAGCCGATCGTGGCCGTCAAAGGGACGGGCGGCGTCGCCGACGCGTGGGCCGGGAGGTACGTAGACGGGAGGCGGACCGTGATGATTCTCGGGGGGTCGAGTCCTGAAGACTCGGTCAAGAAGGCGATGCGCGAGCTGTCCCGCCACGGGAAGATCCCAGGGAAGGCCGTGAAGAAGCCGCCTGCTCGAAGCGCCCGCTGAGCTAGCTCGACGAGACGAGGGACGCGAGATATTCGGCGGTCCGCCGCGCGCCGGCGTAGTGGGCCGGCACGGTCCTCTTGCCCAGGTATTTCGGTATCAGTTCAGCGAGCCTGTCGCGGTCGTCGAAGGTGAACCCGAGCTCCGCCGCGTTCCTCTCCTGCTCAGCGTGGTTTCTTATCGGGATGGCGATTATCGGGGTGCCGCTGCTCGCGGACTCGTCTATGGTGCTCTTCCCAGCGGTGGAGATCACGAGGTCGGAGGCCGCGATCACGTTCTGGTTGTCGCGGACGAGCCCGAGCTCGCGCACGTTCCCCGCTTCTACGTCCGGGATGCCGAGCCCTGCCGTCGCCAGGACCTCGGAGTGCGTGCACGCTTTCCTGAATGCCTCGAGAGACCTCTCGAGGAGGAACGGCTTCATCCCGCTCCCGCTTGAGCTCAGGAGGACGACGCTGGAGTTGAGGGGGAGGCCGTGCTCAGCCCTCGCCTCTTCGCGCGTCTTCGTGACGTCCCTCGTCACGGGCGTCATGTAGTGGATGTTCCCGCTGTCGGTGCCAAAGCTCGGGATGAGCAGGTTGGAGACGGTCCTCTGGAGGTTGGCGTACCACTCGCCCACGCGCGCCTCTACCCTCTTGGCGATGGCGCCCCTCGCGAAGCCGAGCTGGAGCTCGTCGGAGATCAGTGCGTGGGCGATCCCCCTCCGGATTGCAATGGATACCGAGGAGAACTCTTCGTCACCGACAATCATCGTTGGAGAGAGCGAGGTGACGAGCTCAGCCATCTTCCTGCTGGTCGACCTGTATCCGAACCAGTAGCGGAGATACCAAAGGGTGGCCATCTTCATCTCTCCCCCTGATTCTGCTGGGATTGGCTCGCTGACGACGTCGTGGACCTTGAAGCCGTAGGATTCGAGGAACTTGACGGCGGGACCGCCTGTGGCGAACTCGGGCTCCAAGGACATCTCCCTAAGCTTGAGCCCTATCGCGACCGAGCGGGAGGCGTGCCCGAACCCGATGGGGCTCACCCCGTATAGAATCGTTGCCAACCAGCGGAACTCGCTGGCTATCAGTAGTTAAGGCCCAACGCATTCTTTCCAGTTTGAGCCCATTGGTATGGGTTGGCGCATATTAGGCGAATCCCATTGCATTTCGAGTCTTGCAAGGCCCAGATGATAATCATTCTGGATCTGGATCTGTATCTCCATCTCAATCCCCGGACTCGCCTGAAGCCGAAACAGAACCGCCTGTTCTTCGTGGCGAGCTCCAAGTGGGACGCGAAGACGCAGCAAAGGTAGACAATCCATCGCCAGAGAAAAGGAGATGGCGCTTCATGCTGGGAAACAAATATGGCGAGTTATTGAGAGGAGTTCCAAAATCAGAGGAATGGAAGCGCAAGGCGAGTCTTTCGAAGCTGGGGGTAAGGAACCCGATGAAGAACCCCATCTATGCGAAAAAGATGGCCGATAGCAAGAGAGGCAAACCAAACCCAAAGCACAAGGAGTATTGGAGACTGCACAAGGAAGAGCAACTGAAGAAGATGATGGTTGGAGAGCACAAGAAGCCCAACAAGCTCGAACTAAAGCTGATTGAGTTGCTTAACAGAAATGGGCTCCAATTTCGTTATGTCGGAAACTGGGAGCTCTTGGTGGGCGGCAAATGTCCCGACTTTGCAAGCACGAATGACAGGAAGCAACTCATAGAGCTTTTCGGGGACTATTGGCATACTGTAAAAGCAAGGGAGACAGCAGAAGAGCGGGCAGCACACTTCAAGCATTTTGGATATGAAACACTGATACTTTGGGAACATGAGATGACAAACGAGGGTCAGGTTCTGCAAAAGATTCGCGCCTTTGCAGACCGTCGCTGAGTGGCTCGCTCCTTTTGCCTTCTTGTCAATAGGGCGTGATATGCAGGCGCTTATACCTCGAGTAAGACGTTAGACATTGAGTATGACCGATTCAGTAACTGCGTACTGCGTGCGATGCAAGGCGAAGAGAGAGATGAAGGATCCTAAGGAAATCATCATGAAGAACGGGAAAAAGGCTCGACAAGGCATTTGTCCTGTCTGCCAGACCAAACTATTCAGAATCGGTGGTTGAGGCCGGACAAGGGTCCTCGTCTCACACCTCCACCCCTTTTTTTCAGCGCGTCACTCGAGATAGAATGAGGGCTTGAACGGGAGGGCGTCCTTGGCCTTGTTTGCAGGGTCCTCGATCTTCTTCCCCCCTGCCTTGAACACGCGGACCTCGATCCCCACCTCGTTCGAGAGGAATGCCGCGCCGTCGCTCAGGACCGCGAACTCGTCGAACTTCCCGAGCGAGGCGAGCCTGGCGACCAGTTCTTGTCCGAGCTCGTATTGCAGCTTGATCACCCTCTCTGGCTTTATGCCTGAGGAGGCGTACTTCTTGATCACGTCGCCCCTGTTGCACTTCCCTCCCTTCTCCGCGTTCGCCAGCTCGAGGAAGTACTGAGAGGCCGCGTCGGACGCGACGTAGATCGTGAGGCTGGTCTTCCGCTCCTTGATTATCTTGAGCAGGTTCCTGGCGTCCTCGATGACCTTCGCGACCAGCAGCTCCGAGACCTCGGCCGCCTCGTCAAGCGGGAAGTCCACCACCGAAGGCCAGTCCGCCGTCGTGATGAGGCCCTTGTTGCCCATCCTGGTGTTGAGCTCCTCCGCGGCGAACGGGATGAAGGGCGCGACCAAACGGACCCAGGTCTCGAAGACCGTCTTGAGCGTGTCGCGCCTCGGCTTCTCGGCCCTCCTCAGGTACCAGCGGATGTCGTTCCAGACGTCGAGGAGCGCCACGGATAGCGCCTTCCGGATCTTCATCTCCTCCAGGGACTTGGTCGCTACGTCGATCCGCCCGTGGACGACAGAGAGCAGCCAGCGGTCTGAAAGCTCAAGCTCCCGCTCAGTCGAGGCAGCGAGCGCCTTCTCGATGAACGGGAAGAGCGAATCGATCTTTGCACTGATGTCCTCGGCGTTCTTGGCCTTCCAGTCGGCGTCGTCCATCCCGTCGGCTGCTAGGGCGAGGGTGGCCCGCAGTCCGTCCGCCCCGTATCGCTCGAGCGCGTGCCTCCACGTTATGAAGACGTTCCTGGACTTGCTCATCTTCTGGCCCTCTATTTGGATCATCCCGTTGACGCTGAATCCCCGCGGCCAGTGCTTCTGCTCGAAGAGCGCGACGTGGTGGAAGGCGAAGAAGGTGAGGTGGTTCGGGATCAGCTCCTTCGCGGAGTTCCTCAGGTCTACTGGGTACCAGTAGGAGAACTCGTTCCTCATCGCCTTCAGGACCTTCAGCTCTATGCCGGAGAGCTTCGAGACGTGCGCCTCGGAGCCCTTCCCCAGGAGCAGGTAGTCGAAGACCTCAGGGAGGAGCTGGTCGAACTTCACCTTTTCCGAGTTGACGAACTGACATATCGTGTAGAACGCCATGTAGATGGTCGAGTCCGAGAGGGTCTCGACTATCCACTCCTTGTCCCAGGGGAGCTTCGTCCCCATCCCTGACTTTCGCGCGCAAGGCCAGTTGCGCAGCCAGTCGATGGTCGAGAAGTACCACTCCAGTGACTGCTCCGGGTAGACGTTGGCCGCCCTGATCAAGGACTTGGTCCGCTCCTTCCACTCCGGGTCGGAGTAGTTCAGGAACCACTGGTTCTCGAGTATCTTGACGTAGCACCTTGTGCCGCACTTGCAGACCACCCTCTGGGGGAGCTCCTGCATGACGTTGAGCAGGCCTCTCCTCGTCATCTCCTCGACGACCTTCGGCTTGGCGTCGCTGACCTTCAGCCCCTTGAAGCCGTCGCAGTTCTCCTTCATCACGCCGCGGTGGAACTCGGCCTTGTACAGCTCGGCGGTCGCATCCTCGAGCTTGGGGTCGTTCGAGTCCCTGATCCCGCGCTTCTTGACCTCGTCCTCGGCGGGGATCTCCGAGTAGCCCTGGACCGAGACTATCGAGATGGGCTTGAGCGCCCTCGCGAGTCTCAGGACCGCAGGCGGCGATTTCACCCTTTCCTCCTGCACGTCGACGAGGCCCATGTAGTCATACGGCGCGTGCGCAGGGACGCTGTAGACCACGCCGGTCACCAGCTCAGTGTCCACGAAGGTCGCGGGCAGGACTGGGAGGCTCTTCCCAGTGATCGGCGCCTTGACGGTCAACCCCAGGAGCTCTGACCCGCTGAACTCGCCGGTGATCTTCGCGTTGTGGAGCTGCTCCTTGAGCTTCGTGACCGCGGACAGGCTGACGACCCAGGCCTCCCCGTCGACGTCCGCTTCCACGTACTTCCCCTGCGGGTGGACCCAGACGTTGGTCGCCCCGAAGATCGTCTCCGGGCGGAGGGTGCCGGCGACCAGCCACCGCTTCTTCCCGCCCTCCACCTCCAACATGACCAGGTTTACCTCCTCAGGGGAGACGCCCTCTCCCGCCATCCGGTCGTGGTCGCCGGTCGGGCTCTCGTCGTGGCTGCACCAAACGACCGGGTGCGTCCCTTGGACGACGTAGCCCAGCTCACGCAGCCTCAGATACTGCCAGTCGATGAACTTCTTGAACGCGGGGTCGACGGTCCTGAACTCCCTCCTCCAGTCTATCGCGAACCCCGTGTCCTTGACGGCCTCGCGGCTCACCCTCGTGTAGTAGGACGCCAGGTACTCGGGGTCGACGAACCTCTCCACCTCCTTCTCGGGGACGCCGTCGATCTCGAGGAAGGCCCTCCGCACGCCCTCGTCGCCCTGCGAGAGGCGGTAGCTCATCCCCGGGATGCTCTCCCCGGTCCAGTGCCACGCCCAGGGGAAGAGGACGTTGTAGCCCTGCATCCTCTTGAAGCGCGCGTAGATGTCGACGCGCGTCGCGGTGAAGCAGTGACCGATGTGGAGCGGCCCGTTCATGTACGGGAACGGGAAGGTGACGAAGGCCTTCTTCCTGCCAGGGACCGCCTCCGACTCGAAGATGTGCTTTTCATTCCATACCTTGAGCCAGTGCTTTTCGTATTGCGCCAAGCCGCCGCGTCTACCTCGCGATGGTCCCTGAGATCGCCTTCGTCAGGAGGCTCTTCGCGGGTTCGATCTCGATCGTCTTCGGGCCGCCTCCCTGAGCGAAATCCTTCGTGCCGCCTCCGGAGCCGCCGCAGGCTTTCGCGACCTCCCTCACGAGCGCGTCCGCCGCCACGCCTGCTTCCTTGGCCTTCGGGCCGACGAAGCAGATGATCCTTGTCGAGCTGCCGCGGGGCGCGATGCTCACATACACTAGGGAGGGTTCTTCCTTGACTAGCTTCGCGCCCTGGCTAACAATCAGTTCTTCGCCCACGTCTATATCGTGGGAGACATAAAGCATGGCCTTGCCGTTCGTGCCCTTCAACTCGATTGCCGAGGCGATGAGCTTGGAGGCGGAGGCTTCTATCAGCTTCTCGCCCAGAAGCTTCTCCCTCTTCGACGTCTCGTCGAGATCCTGCTTCATCGAGGTGAGGACCTTCATGATGTTCTCGCGCTGCGTGTTTAGGAAAGACGAGACCTGGTCGACGGTCGAGTCCATCTGCTGGACGTATCCGACCGCGGGGTAGCCTGCGACGAAGACCAACCTCTCCACGCCGTCCTGGATCCTCTCAGTCCTCATGACCTTGATGAATCCGACCTGGCCCGTCGTGTTTGTGTGCGTCCCTCCGCACGCCTCGACGTCCCAGTCGGCGATGTTGACAATTCTGAGCGTCCTGGAAGGGACGACTCCTCCCTGGAAGAGCCTGAACCCGTACTTCGCCTCGGCCTCCTTGCGCGGAAGGTAGGAGACGACGACGGGGAAGTCCTTCATCACCATGTCGTTCGCGGTGTCCTCGATCCTCCTGACGTCCTCGTCGGTGAGCTTGGCAAAGTGCGTGATGTCCAGCCTCCCGTAGTCCTCCTCCTTGAACGCGGAGTGCTGCCACACCCAGGGGCCGAGCACGTGCCTGGAGGCGCCGTTCAGGAGGTGCGTCGCTGTGTGTATGCGCCGTATCTTCTGCCTCCTCGTGGAGTTGACGTTCCCGACGACCCTCGAGCCCTCGGCGGGCGGGCCGCCCTCGAGCTTGTGTATCACGACCGCGCCGATCTTCTCGACGTCGAGGATCTTCTTCCCACCGAGCGTCCCATGGTCGGGCTCCTGCCCGCCCCCCCTGGGGTAGAACGCCGTCTGGTCAAGCGCGACATAGCCCTCGGGGAACACCCTCAGTACCTTGGCCTCGAAGTCGAACTTCTCCCCGTCCTCGTAGTAGAGCGCGCGGGTGTCCGGGAGACCTGAGATGTCGAACTGGTCCTTCTTCTGCTCCAGCTTCTGCGAGACGTGCTTCGCGACCACGCGCTGGTAAAAGTCCTCCGGGACGGATATCTTCACTCCCGCGTCGACGAGCTGCTCGGGCGTGATGCCCTCCGACTCGTATAGCGTGACGAGGTCGTCCTTCCCCAGCTCCTTCTTCGAGCTAGCAAGAGCGCTTACGGTCCTTGAGATGCGCTGCATCGAAGTCCCGTAGCGTGAGGTCTCGACCGTGAGCACCTTCGCGACGTCCTCGCGGTGTGACTCGAGCTCCGGGTACATCTTGGAGAGGTGGTCGATGTGCCAGCTCACGACCTCGGCCATGTCGACCTTCCACCCGTTCTGGTTGATGAACGCCTCCGCCCTCCTGAAGAGGACGCGAAGGTTGTATCCCCCGCCCACGTTGCTCGGGGCGAGGCCGTCGGCGATCGCGAAGAGGAGCGTCCGCGTGTGGTCGGCTATCGCGTACATCGACTCGATGGGGCCAAGCTGCTTCGAGATTACCTCGGGCTCGACGTTGAGGCTCTTCGCGATGACCTTCCTCGCCTCCGCCAGGGTCGGGTACTCGTCGAGGTTCATCGCGCCCGCCAGACGGGAGTATCTCTCGAAGAGCTCCTCATCGTAGCGGATGTCGCACCTCTCCTTCATCAGCGCGAGGACAGGGGCGAAAGCCGTGTCGTAGTACGTGGGGGTGCCCTGGGTCATCCAGGAGAGCCTCTCGAGCCCGGCCCCCATGTCGACGACCTTCTCGCCCATCTCGGTGTACTTCGCCGGGTCGCCCTCGAACGCGGTGAAGACCGCGTTGCCCAGCTCCAGGCCCCTCACGAAGTACTCGAGGGAGTAGCCGAAGGCGCCCGCTCCCACCCACACGCTCTCGACGAAGGATATCTCCTCCTCTGGGATCCCGAACTCCTTCGTGAGGAGCTCAAAGTCGAGGTCGATGCACTTGTCCTTCCAGTACCCCTCCTTGTTGGCTATCGCGGTCTGCCCTATCATGCAGAAGGAGGTGCCATGCTTCCCGCTGACCCCCACGCTCGGGATGTCGTTGAACCTGAGGCACATCTGGGGGACGACCAGAGGGTTGTAGGGGAGCTCGAAGACGACCTTCCCCGCCTCTATCCTTTGGAAATCGACTATCGAGGCCACGGTGAAGAAGAGGTCAGGCCTCCACCTGCTCACGACGGGGTAGCGCGGCACGCTGGTGTGCCCGTTCTTGACGAAGAACTTCTCGACGGTCTTCCACGAGGAGATGTAGTCGAGCCTCTTCTTGGTAGGCGGGTCGCCTATGAAGGTGTAGGGGGAGCAGGTCGAGTCGTCGCAGACCTTCCGCTCCGCTCTCATGGTCCAGAAGTGCTTGCCGCAGCTCGTGCACTTCTTCCTCACGAACCCCTTCCTTTCGAAGAGCTCTACGCGATAATACTTCTCGTATTCGCTGGAGAACCTCTCCTGAAGTATCTCCTTCGGGCTCTTCATCTGTCTCTGCCTCGCTGCCTTGTCACGAAGGTATTAAACAGATGCAGGGGGGTCGAGCCCTGTCCGGAGCCCCACGAGGCGGGCGGGACACCGCGATGCGTCTTGCAGCAAAAAACGGTTCCATGAAGTCGTCTGACGGGGGGATTAAATATTAAAGCCGGTTATCTTCAGAAATGAGGGCTGTAAAGGCGGTTAAATTCAGTTACGCGCCGACGGAAGAAACCCGAGACCTCCTCGAAACCTTCCGTGCGATGGTCAACGACGCCATACGCGTCGCCCTAGATGAGAGCATAAGAGGGCGTCTGAAGCTCCGCGATAGGATCTACGCTCAGTTTAGGCAGAGATACGGCGTCGTCTCATGCTACCCATACTCGGTCGCGGAGGTTGCATGGAGCATCGTGAAGAAGCACAGAAGGTGGCATAGGAGACCCTACGCAAAGAGGCTCATGCTGAAGATGGATGCTGCCAACTATTCGCTCAATCATGGCATTCTGAGCATGCCTAATCGGAAAGGTCGACGAATTCTTGTCTCCGTTCGATCCGGCCGCTTTCAGCGTGGCTTCTTGAACGACGACGCTTTGAAGGAGGGCTCGATCACGATGACCGAGTCTAAGGTCATTGTCGCCTTCTCGAAAGAAATGGAGACCGTCCGGCCGGTCGTAAAAATCGGATATGACCTGAACGAGAAGTCCTTGGTGCGTTCAGACGGGATTAGATATGACCTCTCTGAGGTCGCTCGACTTCACACAGAGTACGGGGTCAGACGCAGAGAGTTCTACGCAAGACATTCCGGCGACAGAAGACTCAAGCAGAAGTTCGCTGGCTCAAGAAGAGAGAGGGAGCGGACGAAGCAAATCCTCCACCGAATCTCAAAGGAGATCGTCGAGACCGCAAGGAAAGGGAAGGAGGCGATAGTCCTCGAAAGACTGAAAGGAATCAGATTTGCTCACCAAAAAGGGAATGGTGAAGGCAGATCGAAGAGACGCAGAATCGCCCTCTGGCCATTCAGACAGCTTCAGGGCTGTGTCGACTACAAAGCCGGATGGGTAGGCGTTCCAGTCGAGTATGTCAACGCCTCAAGGACATCACAAACCTGCACCAAATGCGGATTCGTAAATAAAAAGCTGAAGCTGACACAAAGGAGTTGGCTGTGCCCAAACTGCGGGTGCCAACTCGACCGCGAGCTCAATGCGGCAGTAAACATCGAGAGGCGCGGGAAGACACCATGTCTGGGTGAGGTTCGCCCAGGAGCGCGGGGCACAGATGAAGCCGTGAAGGGGAACGAGATGACGACTCCAATCCTCCGAGCAGAAGCCCTGAAACTAGGTGGTTAGGCTATGTCCCTGCAACCTAGCAGAACCCAAAAACTATAAAAGCGGTAGATGGATGGCGAGTTTGAATTTCGAAATGACGGATTCGTACATGTATGCCGCATTAGTGCTTCACAAGGCGGGGAAGAAGGTGGACGAGGCGGGATTGACGAGCGTGGTAAAGGCGGCCGGGGTCGACGTCGACCAGGTCAAGGTAAAGGCGCTTGCTTCCGCGCTTAGCGAGATCAACATCGACGAGGCCCTCAAGAACGCCGCGACGATGGCGGTAGCAGCGGCACCGGCGGCTGCAGCCCCTGCCGCAAAGGCCGAAGAGAAGCCAAAGGTAGAGGAGAAGAAGGAAGAAGAGGCGCTCGCAGGACTGGCCTCGCTCTTCGGCTAGACTCCCGGACCAAGAATCTCAACGCGCGTGCACTCAAGGTTCTCAGACCCACCGGGAGGTCTGGAAAGCAGCTTCCAAGTCGGGCGGCTGATTCTGGGCCTGCAGTGCCCCTAATGGTTTCGAATCGACTAGGCAGACGGAGCTGCCGGAGCCTGTCCGTACCCCTTCTCTTTGGCCTTGGCCAGCACCGCGTTCGCCTCAGCCTCGGCCTTGCCAAGTATCACCGGCGCGCTCTCCGCGGTTATCTCGCCGGCCTCCACCGCGACGGCCAGCGCCTCACGGTAGGCCTTTGCTATTATCTCGGGGCCTGTCTCCTTGGTCACGTATCCGATGTATACCGCAAGTCCCTTGGAAGACGCGTAGCCCTGGAGGAGGCTCTCGCGATACTTGTCGAGGTCTATCGCCACCGCCTCTGCCCCGTAGATCAGGCCGTTCTCTAGTGCGAGCGCTATGGCGAGCCCGGCACGGATGGGTTTGATTCCGAGCCTGGAAAGGAGGCTGGCGAGCTTCGGGGAGATCTGGGCGCCGGGCTTGGCGACGACCGAGTCCTCCACGACCTGGATGCTGCCGGCCTCTATCTTCGTCTTGATGCCCGCCTCCCTGAACTCGCTCAGGACGGGTCCCGCCTGCTGCCCCGTGTTCCCGGCGGGCACGACGATGTTAGTGGGAGCGATGTCCCCCGCCCTCGCGGCGAGGTTGACCCTGTTCTTCTCGAGGAGCAGATAGAGCTTGAACGGGTCGAGCTTGGAGAACATCAGCGCGTTCTGCCCTTCGAGGTGCTTCAGGAGCTCGTCCGCGTTCTTGATCCCGGAGCGCTTGAGCCCGAGTATCGCGAGCTTGTTCTTGACCACGACGATCTCTGCCTGCCCCCTCAAGACCTTCCTCACGGCCATGAGCTGGGCAGACCTGACCTTCGAGAGCTTGGTGACGCACAGCACCGGGTAGTCCTTCGCGAGCTTGGCGATCCGCGCGACCATCGCGACCTTTTCGGCGCTGGGCTCTCGCTTTTGGCCCTGGACCTGCTGGCTCAACTCTCCTCGACCTTGACCTTTGCGAGCTTCCCCATGCTCGTCTTCACCGCTACCGTCCGGATGTTCTTGTCGCCGTTGGGGAGCTTCTTCTGGACGGCCTGGATCATGGCTACGATGTTATCGGCAATCTCGGGGTCGGAGAGCTTCTTGTCGCCCACCCTTCCGCTCACGCCGAGGGACCCTCTGCTCCTCACGCGGACTGCGCCCCTCGTCCTGTTGATCATTGCCTCGATCTGCGCGTTCGGCGGGACCGGCTGCGGAATCTTCCCCCGGGGGCCCAGGTACTGGCCGAGTATCCTGCCGATCCTCGGCATCAGCGCGGTGTCTGCCAGGAAGAAGTCGTATTGTCTCGCCAGGTTCTTCGCCTCCTTCTTGTTCCCCGCGTAGCTCTCAAGCTGGGCGGGCTCGATGGCCCCGTCGACCTTCGCGTTCTTCGCCCTCAGGAGCAGGTCGCCTGACCCCACGAAGCAGACCGAGGCGCGGTGCGACCCCGGATGCGGGAGATACACCATCTCGTTGATGTTCAAGTCCGTCTTCTTCGGGTCGACGTCCCTGAAGGTCAAGAAAGCCTCCACCGACTCTGGGAACTTCCTCTCCTTCGAGTCTTTCCCCTTCTTGACCAATTCTGCTATCTGGACGTTTGAAAGCAATCCGCTACCCCTGGAATCGTGACGAGCCTCTAAATTCTTCTTAAAAGAGTTTCGGGTTGCCAGGGGTCTACCGAGCGGTCTG
>VFSW01012889.1_pt1 | contig 11640 bp, 5 predicted proteins | sample 5358111 | NCBI WGS metagenome assembly VFSW01 (sample SAMN11554181, study PRJNA540505) | mine drainage metagenome | isolation source: sediment from site ElyBrook_90M | place: USA: Ely Copper Mine, Vershire, VT | collected 2017 | reverse complement strand
AGCAGCTTAACGGCTTGTTCGCCTATCTCCTCCAGCGGCTGCGCCACGGTGGTAAGCGGAGGTTGTGAAAATTTGAATGAGTCCATATCATCAAAGCACACCAGCGATACATCTTCGGGTATGCGCAGGTTAAGTTTGTGCATGGCTTGCAGGCAGTTTACGGCTACATAATTATTTATGGCGAACAAGGCTTTCATGTTGTACGGCGGGGCAAGCATTTTTCTTACGGCTTCTTCGGTGGTTTTTTCAACATCGTAATAAGATACGGCGCGTATGGCGTTCCGATGGGGTATGTTATATTTTTCAAGCGCCTTTTTAAAACCGTTCACCCTTTCTGACAGAGAACTGATGTGTGTGGGCGAAATGTTGAGCAGTCCTATTTTGGTTATGCCCCGCTCTACCAGGTGCTCCACCATGTCGTAGGCGCCTTTGGTATTGTCAACACCCACGTACGATGCGCCTTTCAGGCCGGGCTTTCTGTCTATGAACACGATGGGGAAGGATTCTTTGAGCAGCTGCCGGAACTGTTTTGTTTCCTTTTGGGTGGTGGCGAGTATTATACCCTCCGCCCTCTGCCTGTCTTTGAGCAGGTCTATCAGGTTTTGCTCCTTGCTGCCTACCTCGTCGGAGCTGCAAACGAGCAGCTGGTAGCCGAGGCGGGTTACCTCGCGCTCCACGGTACGCGATATTTTGGCATAAAAGTGGTTCGAGATATCGGCAACCACAAGCCCTATGATATTGCTTTTGCCGGTGCGCAAACCTCTTGCCATCTGGTTGGGATGGTAGTTGAGCTCCCTTGCCTTATTCATTACTTTCTTCTGGGTGTCCTTGTTGATACCCCACTGATCGCCCTTGCCGTTGAGGACAAGCGATACAAGCGCTTTGGAAACTTTCAGCGCCTCCGAAATGTCTTTAAGTGAAACCCTGTTCATGTGGTATGACGGCTAAAACTATTTAGACAAAGATATATAATCTTTCAACTCGAAGGTTTTTTTATTGATTGCGCCATACAGGGGTTTGCACTTTCCATTGTTCCCGCTGTTTATTGCTACAAATGCTGCGGCATTTCAGGCTTCCGTGCTGCGGTTTAGTATGCGGCGCAGTGTGTTCAGGGCATCCTTTACATCCTTTACCCCCGACACGGTAAGAGAGAGTTTTGCTTCAGCCGATGCCGGCGTGGCGGCGGCTTCCTTCATGCGGCATAGCTGCGGATGGGTTTTCACATATTCCACCACCGAGGCAAATACGGGTGAGGTGTAATATGGCGAATCATGCTTTGAAACGAAGAAGCAGATAAGCGTTTTGCTTTTATACACAATGCGTTCTATGCCGAGTTCTGCAGCTATCAGGCGCAGGCGTACAATATCGGTAAGCTTTTGCACTATGGGCGGTATATTACCGAAACGGTCCTTCATTTCGTTTTCAAATTTCAGCACTGCCGTCTCGTCGGCAGCATCGTCCAGTTCGCGGTACAGGCGCAGGCGCTCCTCGCCGCTTTGCACGTAGTCGTCGGGTATCAGGGCTTCGGCGTCGGTTTCAAGCTGGCAGTCCTTTACAAATTTGCCGTGCTGCAGGGTGCAGGGTATTCCCGCCGATGCCGTTTCGGATATGTTATAGTTTGCGGCTTGTATTTCGGGCATCTCTTCTTTAAGTTCTTCAATGGCTTCGTTGAGCACCTTGTAATACATTTCCACGCCCATTTCGCTGATAAAACCGCTTTGTTCGGCGCCGAGCAGGTCGCCTGCCCCGCGAATGTCGAGGTCGCGCATGGCAATGCTGAAGCCGCTTCCGAGGTCGGAGAAACGCTCTATGGTTTCCAGTCTTTTCCTGGCCTCGTCGGTCAGTTCGGTTTGCGGGGGCGATACCATATAGCAGAATGCTTTTTTGGTGGAGCGTCCGACCCTGCCGCGAAGCTGGTGCAGGTCGCTCAAGCCGAAAAGGTGGGCGTCGTTGATGATGATGGTGTTGAGGTTGGGTATATCGAGCCCCGATTCTACTATGGCGGTGGACACAAGCACATCGAGTTCGCCCTGTACGAACCGCATCATGATGCTCTCCAGCTCATTGCCGTTCAGTTGCCCGTGCGCCACGGCAATCCTCGCTTTGGGGCACAGGCTTTGTATGATTTCGGCAATATGGCCAATTGTTTGTATGCGGTTGTGTATGACGAAGACCTGGCCCCCGCGCCCAAGCTCGAAGTTTATGGCTTTCTTTATAACGGTGTCGTTGAAGGTGCACAGTTCGGTCTGCACCGGGTAGCGGTTCGGGGGCGGGGTGTTTATCACCGACAGGTCGCGCACTCCTATGAGCGAAAACTGCAGGGTGCGTGGTATGGGCGTTGCGGTAAGGGTGAGTATATCGAGGCTGGTCCTCATGTTCTTCAGTTTATCTTTAACGCCCACGCCGAATTTTTGTTCCTCGTCCACTATGAGCAGGCCGAGGTCTTTGAAGGTTACGTCCTTGTTTGCCAGCTGGTGTGTTCCTATGATGATGTCGATTTTCCGCTCTGCCAGTTTTTTCATTATCTCCTTTTTCTGCGATGCGGTACGGAACCTGTTCAGGTAATCTATGGTGCAGGGGAACCCTTTGAGTCTGTCGCTGAAGGTGTGGTAGTGCTGCAGGGCGAGTATGGTGGTGGGGGCAAGCACGGCAACCTGTTTATTGTCGGCCACCGCCTTAAATGCCGCGCGGATGGCTATCTCTGTTTTACCGAAGCCCACGTCGCCGCATATAAGCCTGTCCATGGGGTGAGGCGATTCCATATCTTTTTTTACATCGGCAGTGGCTTTAACCTGGTCGGCGGTATCTTCGTATATGAAGGAAGCTTCCAGTTCGGTCTGCATGAAGGTGTCGGGCGAAAAGGCGAACCCCGGGAGCGCCTTTCTTCGTGCATACAGTTTCACCAGGTCGAAGGCTATCAGTTTGAGCCTTCCTCTGGTCTTCTGCTTCATGGTTTTCCACGATGCGGAACCCAGTTTGTCGAGTTTGGGCACGTGGCTCTCCTTGCCTGTGTAGCGCATTACGCGGTGCAGGGAGTGGATGCTTACATAGAGCAGGTCGTTGTCCTTGTACATGATCCGCATGGCCTCCTGCCTGTTGCCGTTCACCTCTATCTTTTCAAGGCCTGCGAAACGCCCGATGCCGTGGTCCACGTGCGTAACGTAGTCGCCCGGTTTCAGGTCGCGCAGTTCGCGTATGGTGAGCGCTTCCTTGCTTTTGTAAAATTTGTCCTGCAGCTTGTAGCGGTGGTAGCGCCCGAAGATGCCGTGATCGGTATAAACGGAAATCTTTATATCGCGGTCGGTGAAACCCTCGTGCACCGAGAGAGATACCGGCAGCAGGGCTTCTTCCAGTTCAAAATGGTGCTCCGATTTTAATTTCACTTCGGCAAAGATGTCCTGCAGGCGCTTAACCTGCTGACGGGTGTCGGTGAAGATAAAATTGCGGTACCCGTTCTTTATGCTTTCATTCAGTTCGTCGAAGAAGAGCTGGAAATTTTTTCCGAACGATTTCTGGGGTACGGTGTTGAAAACGAGCGACTGTGTAACCTGCGCCGGCGGCAGCCCCCAAGCGATGCGCTTCATCTTTGAGCTCTCTTCTTCAAAGGTACGGGCGTCGAGGAAATTCCGTCCGGGTGTTTCGCTTTCGGCCCGGAGCCTGTCCCTTTCCCCGGCTATGGCACCAGGAGCAAGGGCGGCGTCTTTTATCCAAAGCGTGGTTTCGGCAGCCGATGCCAGATAGGCGAGGAAGCTCTGTGCGGAGCGCTCCAGGGTTTCAATGTGTATGGAGGGGGTTACCGATACGGAATCAAGTGTTGCTATGGAAAGCTGCGTAATGGCATCGAAGGTGCGGATGGACTCCACCTTGTCGCCGGAAAATTCAATACGGTATGGGTTGTCGTTGGAGAATGAAAAAATATCGAGTATGCCTCCCCTGCGCGAATACTGCCCCGGTTCGTTTACAAAATCGGTTCTGGCAAAGCGGTACTGGGCAAGCAGTTCGGCAACAAATTCCATGGAAAGGCTGTCGCCGGTTGAAAAGGTAAGTGTGCTGTCGTCAATGGCTTTGCGGGCCGGCACCAACTCGCACAGGGCTTGCGCTGCGGTTACAATAATGGCTCCTTTGCCGCTGCCTGCGGCGCGCAGTACTTCAGTCTTTCCGAGCAGAATGGGGTTAAGGCTGTCTTTAGAATGCCTCTCGCTGCCGGCAGGGTAATAGAGCACGCCCTTGCCCTGCAGCAGGTTTTCCAGATCGTTGTAAAAATAAATGGCTTCTTCGGTGGAATTGAGTACAAAAAGGTGGTTTCCGCCGGCATCGGTAAGCACACTTGCCGCAATAAATGCCGGAGCCGATCCGCATAGCTTTTCCAGGCCTATGGTGGATGTCTCCCGGCTCCGGAGGGCGCGGGCTAAGGCCTTCACGTTTTCGTGCTGCCTAAAGTAATCCAGTATGGCTGACTCGGAAATCAGAAATTACAGTTTTGCCAAAGGCCTGCCTTTGGTAAATTTGAAAAAAAATATGTGCATCCGGCCTCAAAGATAGGGAAGATAGGAAGGCGCGCCAAAACCTCTTTAAAGTTTTAGAAAATGCTTAAAAAGCGGGCTCCGCCTAATACTCGTCCTCGTTAAAAAGGAAATCCTCTTTGGTGGGATAATCGGGCCATATCTCTTCTATGCTTTCAAAAACTTCCTCCTCATCCTCAATTTCCTGAAGATTTTCAACAACTTCTATCGGGGCGCCGGAACGGATAGCGTAATCTATTAGTTCACTTTTTGTGGCAGGCCAGGGGGCATCTTCCAAGTATGATGCTAGTTCTAATGTCCAATACATTTGGGTTAAACCTTTATATTTTCCGCAAAAGTAGAATTTTTGGTATCATATCCAACAAAGAAAGCAGGAAATGTTAAAAACAGGTTATCAACAATTTGAAAAATTGTAAATAACGGCTCATTATTTGAATTTAATATGTTAAAAAGTGCATTTAATGTGTTAAAATATGGCTGTAAAGTGCGTTTCTGCCAAAATTAGCATTTAACGATATTTAACAAATTAATAAAATAAGCATGCTGAAAAGTAAAAATTACACGAACATATAGTAACCCATTATTACCTGTGAGGCCTGCAGGGGCACATAATTTTGAAAAGACTGTAGTGGATCATTTTGAATAATGGTTTATTCTGCCCCACTGCCGAAAAGCCTGTAAATGCTAAATGATAGTGAGCTTTTCGTAATTTTGTGGCGCCGCAAAATACATTGCCCCAAGCGGGAAAGAAATATGAACTACGGAAAGCTTACACCTGCAATACTGGAATCGCTGAAGCAAATTGCAGGCGCCGGTTTTGTATTTACCGACCCTGAAACGATGCGGCAATACGGGCACGATGAAACGGAGGATCTTAATTTCCCGCCCCATGCAGTAGTTAAGCCACGTACCGCGGAAGAAATATCGGCGGTGCTTAAGCTGTGCAACCGTGAAAAAATACCCGTAACGCCCCGGGGAGCCGGAACAGGATTAAGCGGCGGTGCATTGCCCGTGTACGGAGGCGTACTGCTTTCAATGGAAAGGTTCAACGCTATCCTTAATATAGACGAAAACAATTTGCAGGCAACGGTGGAACCGGGTGTAATCAACGAGGTATTCGGCAATGCGGCAGCCGCCAGAGGTTTATACTACCCGCCCGATCCGGCAAGTAAAGGCAGCTGCTTTCTGGGTGGCAATATTGCCGAAAATTCCGGAGGTCCTAAGGCGGTAAAGTATGGCGTTACAAAAGACTATGTGCTTAACCTTGAAGTGGTGCTGCCCACAGGCGAAATAATTTGGACCGGAGCCAATGTACTTAAAAACTCTACCGGGTATAATCTCACACAACTGATGACAGGCAGCGAGGGCACCCTTGGCATCATCACCAAAATAGTCTTCCGTCTTACTTCCCTGCCAAAACAGAACATGCTTATGCTGGTGCCATTCCACTCGGCCCTGGAAGCATGCGAAGCTGTTTCCTCCATCTTTAAGGCGGGAGTAACCCCGTCGGCATTGGAGTTTTTGGAAAAAGACGCTATTGACTGGGCCATGAAATACGCCGATACCTCTATGGTAAACAAACAGCTTTTGGAGATAAGCCGCCGGAACGACATAGAAGCCCACCTGCTCATTGAGGTGGATGGCAACGACGCGGAAGTGCTGATAAAGGATTGCGAAAGGATAGCCGGTGTAATTGATAGGTTTAAAACCGCCGACACCCTGTTTGCCGATACAGCCGAACAAAAGAACGCCTTATGGAAGATGCGCAGAAGCGTGGGCGAGGCGGTAAAGTCGCACTCGGTGTATAAGGAAGAGGACACGGTGGTGCCCCGTGCCGAGCTGCCCAAACTGCTTGCCGGAGTAAAGGAACTGGGCAGGCGATACGGATTCCATTCTGTTTGCTACGGCCATGCCGGCGACGGCAATCTGCACGTAAATATTATAAAAGCGGGCATGAGCGATGAAGACTGGAAGAACAGGATTCCGCTTGCCATACGCGAAATATTCAAACTCTGCGTTAGCCTGCATGGCACCCTTTCGGGCGAACACGGCATAGGATGGGTGCAAAAAGATTATATGGATATAGCCTTTCCGGAAATAACGCGCTCGATACAAAAACAAATCAAGGCAGTTTTTGATCCCAACGGAATACTAAACCCGGGTAAGATCTGGTCATGAAGAAACTATTTTCATCGCACGGGTTCAAGAATTTTATCGGGCATTTTGTCGAAGGGCTTCTTGTAATTGCGCCTTTTGCAATTACTGTGGCAGTGATATTTAAAATAATGGGCATGCTAAGCTCTACGCTTGGCTTTATACCCAAAATAGTTAATCCGCTGCTCGACCCGCTTATCATTATAGCCGCCTGCATAGTTATAATTTATCTCACCGGCAGGCTTTCATCATCCATATTGTTTACGCCCATGTACTCGCGTTTTGAAAAGGATCTTGAAAAGGTGCCTCTGGTGCGGCAGCTCTATTCGGCGGTGAAAGACCTGCTGAACGCCTTTATGGGGAGCAAGCGGAAATTCAACCGTCCGGTGCTTGTTACCCTCGATAAGGTGAACAACATAAAGCAGATAGGCTTCATTACGCAGGAAGACCTTACGGATATAACCGCCGATAAGGATATGATAGCCGTTTATCTTCCTTTCTCCTATGGCTTCAACGGCAAATTGCTTATTGTGCCCCGTGAGAGCGTTTCGCCCATAAAGGCCTCTTCGGCGCAGATGATGAAATTTGTGGTTTCGGGCGGCGTTACCGGTTTGAAGGAGGACGGGGAGCCGGAAAGTAAAAAAACAAATACGGATGAGGGAAAAGAAATCTGATCCCATACCATTATTGCTGATTGTTGCAGGAGCAGTATTGTTCCTGCCTTTTCTGGGCAGGGTTCATCTGTTCGACTGGGATGAGATAAACTTTGCCGAATGCGCCCGCGAAATGGTTACGGCCAAACAATATCTGCTTGTAACGCTCAACTATTTGCCTTTTTGGGAAAAACCCCCGCTGTTCATCTGGATGCAGGCCTTGAGCATGAAGCTGTTCGGGATTGGCGATTATGCGGCGCGCCTGCCTAATGCACTCTGCGGCATAGTTACGCTGCTTATGCTTTACCATGCGGGAAAGTCAATTGTGGACAGGAGCTTTGGCATTTTTTGGGTGCTGGCTTATGCCGGATCTATCCTGCCTTTCTTTTATTTTAAATCAGGGATAATTGACCCCTGGTTCAATCTCTTTATTTTTTCTTCCATCTATTTTTTTGTTGTTTATAAACTGAAGCAGGACAAAGTAATGCCGGGCAGTGCGCTCAAATGGCTATTGTTATCTGCTGCCTTCCTTGGTTTTGCCACTCTGACAAAAGGGCCTGTCGCCATACTTATTTTTTCCCTTACAGCTTTGGTATATAATTTTGTTGCAAAAGGCAAAAGACAGTACAATTTTGGTCATATCGGAATTTTTTTCGTCGTTTTAACGCTCACAGGCTGCTCCTGGTTTATTACAGAGATAGCTACCGGACATGAGAATATAATAATAGAGTTCATACAATATCAGATCCGGTTATTTAAAACCGACGATGCAGGACACGGAGGCCCTTTTTACTATCATTTTATAGTGCTGCTCTTCGGCTGCTTTCCTGCATCTGTTCTGGCCATACAGGGTATGGTGATTAAAAAGGGCAGCGATGGCAAACTTATAGAAACAAGCCGCTGGATGGCCATGCTTTTTTGGGTTGTGATTATCCTGTTTTCCATAGTTAAAACCAAGATCATCCACTATTCTTCTCTCTGCTACTACCCCTTATCATTTTTTGCCGCATTTGCTTTGTATCAGATTAAATTGAAACAGTCGGACTGGAAAAAATGGTTAACCGCGGCGATAATGAGCATCGGCATACTTATAGGTTCTGCAATGGTTCTGATGCCCGTTGCAGGCATGAATACGGCATGGATAATAAAGAGCGGGATATTAAAAGATCCCTTTGCAGCAGATAACCTTTTGGCTGATGTGCACTGGTCATATACATATTGCCTCATCGGATTATTTTTTACCGCCGGCATCATAATTGCGCCATTGCTGTTTCGGCGCGGGCTTTTTAGTGCGGGCATTATAACACTTTTCGGAACAACCATTATTTCCACTTACGCCATGCTTTTCTTTTTCGTGCCAAAGATAGAGCAGTACACCCAGCAGGCTGCGGTTGAGTTTTACGAAGGCTTGCAGGGGAAAAACGTTTACGTGGCCACTTTGGGATATAAGAGCTATGCACAATATTATTATGCACGCACACAATCCGGTCAAAACGTAAGCGACTCGCTTACAGGCCGGCTGCTGGATGGTAAAACTGACAAGCAGGCATATTTTTCATGCAAGGTGGATGTTGCCGCCGATTATAAAAAAGATCATCCCCTGATAAAGGAATTGTACCGCAAAAACGGTTTTGTCTTCTTTTTAAGGGAGCCTGATGCAAACTGATTAAACTCGGGCGGGAGAGCACTTTTACGGGGCGGTATCAATAAACCTCACTTGTCCTTTACGTTGTAATTTATTTCGAAACCGGGCTGGCTCAAGTTTTGAATTTTTATAGAATCTTTACACTCCGTTACCTTTACCCGTCCGGTATCCAGGTTTTTTTGGTGAATGAGGTAATCGGATACGGCCTTGCTCCGCTTTTGCCGTAATTCATGCACTTTGACTTCAACATATTTTTCGCCCACCAGCATGCGGCACTTGTCCTGCACCTGAATCAATTCGTTGCCCGTAAGGTGAAGCTTTGCATTAAGGTAGTTATTGAACAGGGTATCATCGGAAGAAATCTTGTTCATGGCGCGGTTTTCTTTTTTCCTCTGTCTGTGCGTTAAGGTGCTGTCCTTCATGTGGCGCTTGGTATCGCGGTAATACATGGCTTTGGCAAAGGCCAGGCCCAGGTCATCGGCTTCGGCGTCGCTGTCGGCAACCTGGGTAATTTCCACAGCCATTTCTTTTTTCTTTTTCAATACTTTCTGAACATCGTTTAACTTGGATTGCTGTTTGTCGTTGAGTTTGTCCTGTAAATAATTTATGTCAATGCGTTTCATGTCTTCAGGGTCGCGATTAAAAAGATCGGCCAGGTGCTTAAAAGGCGATTCCACTGCTTTTACCACCAGGTTGGTAAGCAGGCGTCCCATAAGCTTCCCTATCTTATAGTCAGGGTCGTCAAGGTTTCCGCTTGCGGGAATGTTTATGGTTATATCGCCCTTATCGTTTTTAAGGAGGGATACGGCAAAGCGGATGGGCAGGTGGTAGGGCGGGTTGTCATTTACTTTATTTCCCATTTCAATACCTGTAATGTGTATGGAGTTGGAGCTTTTAAGGTACCTGTTTATAACCGAATCGTTGCTGTGGTAGTCCATGTACCCATCCTCAAAAGGCACACCTGTGTAATATTCCATGTAGGGATTGATATCGGAAAGGCGGAACTTGCTTATTTTATAGTCGAACAGCATATTTTTCAGGCGGAACCCCAGGGCAGCCTGTAAATCGAATTTGCCTGTGTTGTTCAATTCAGCCGAGGTTCTGAAACGTACATTGCTGCTTGCATTGCTTATTTCATCGGTGGACAGATCGAGGTGTGATATGTTGAAGTGAAAATCACGGTGCAGGGTGTAGTCGCTGTATAAAAACTGCCCGTCCTTTATAACCAAGCTGTCGGTATGAAAATCAGTATTGAAGAAATCGCCGGCGAGCATGCTTAGGGAGGACGACAGCAGGGTAAATATATTTGAGTAGTCGGGCCCGCTGCTGCCGCCGCTTTTACCTTTTGCCGGAGAGGAGGAATGATTGCTCAATATCATGTTGCTGATATTATTCCCTTCGGTATAATAGTCGAACAGCACGAATGGTTTGTGCAGCGTAATGTTCCGGATATAATACATTTTTTGCTTTACGTTTATAGTATCAATGTTTATTGCAAGTTTGTCGAATGCGAATACCTTACGGTCAGCCGAATCCGTTATAGCTATGTTGCTAAGAGTAATGGAACCGGAAGAGGCTAAGTTGGCGGGTTGGTCCAGTATTCCGTGAAGCCGCAGTTTGGCCGAAAGCAAGCCGTTGAGCGAATTTACGTTAAGATAGGCTTTCAAAGGGGCATAGTACTGGCTTATATCACAATTATCTATGGTAAGTGTGGAGTGGTATTTTAAAGTGCTTCGGTTTATATCCATGTTTAAACTTACCAGCCCCCCCTGGCCAAATTCAAAGTCAAGATGCGGTTGAACTACAGGCTTATTCCAGCGTACTTCCGGAAGGAGGAAGTTGAAGTTTTTAATTTTGAGCACATGGTGCATCAGGGCATTGGTATATACCATTTTTGCATCACGAATTATTACGCTGTCAACCACATAGGGGAATGGCGCCGTTTTGGCAGTATCTGCGTGTCGGGTGGTATCGGCATGGCCGGCGCTGTCGGATGAGAAGCGTTGCAGCAGATCGTCGTAATTGAACTTATTTCCATTTTGTACAATATTTATGTCAGGCTTGTCTATTTTTATTTTTTCCACCGTGTACTTGTTTTCAAAAAGCTTCCGTATGTCTATCTTTACAAACACATAATGGCAGCCGAAGAACTGGCTTTTGCCGTCAGGTTCATAAATTTTAATGTCCTTGATGAATATACCGCCCTTGCTCATTATTACGTTCACCTTGCCAACGGTTACCTTCCTGCCCAGCCACTTCATACTGTTGTTTTCGAGTACATAGTTGGCTATGGGGGAGATGTTTAAAAACTTGAGGCTGTCCACCTTCCCGCTTACTTTTTTATTCTTCCTGTCGAAGTGCAGTTCGGCCTTAAACACGAATCTGCCGCTGTCGCCAAGCTTGGCATTGGCATGAAACACCACCCCTTCGTTAAGGTCCGATAGTTCGCTTGTTACAAGGTTCAGTTTTGTAATATCATAATGAAACTGCCGCGGGGTGGAATAATCGTTAAAGGAAATATTGCCATTCACTATGGCAATGCTGTCGGCATGATAGTTGGTGTGTAAAGCATCAATAGCCATTGCCTTGGCGCTTGAGGCTATAATGGTAAATATGTTGGAATAGTCAATGGTGTCCTTCTTCGTTGTTTTGGCATCCGGCGCCT
>VFSW01012888.1_pt1 | contig 11640 bp, 10 predicted proteins | sample 5358111 | NCBI WGS metagenome assembly VFSW01 (sample SAMN11554181, study PRJNA540505) | mine drainage metagenome | isolation source: sediment from site ElyBrook_90M | place: USA: Ely Copper Mine, Vershire, VT | collected 2017 | reverse complement strand
CAAGTGGGTCACTTTTGGAAAGCAGACCCGGATCAATTCTCGAAAGTGCCGAAGGGAACGAGATGCCACAGTTGCCGAAGCAGGGGAATGGCACAACCTATTCACACAATGGAATACTGTACTGTTTGCAACCGTGAGGTTCACGGTGATTTTCAAGTGTCTTCACAAGAATCAAAAGGTCCAGACCAACCCTTCATGGTCATCATTGAGGGCACACCTGATCGAGACTTCAACGTTTGCGATCTGTGCAACGACACGATCTGTTTTGATTGTTCCATCGACAAAGATTCCGGATACTGCAACGCTTGTTATGCAAGGGTCTATGGGGACAACACTGCCCATCAGCCATGAAACACAAGCGAAGCGCATATTTCCGTGCATCTATGCCGATGCGTTCGAGAAAAAGAGATTTGTCTTTGTTGCTGATGTAGATTGTGACCGCGAAGCCGATATCAGGAAAGCGTACACGGATATGTACAGGATGGAACTTGAAGACGTTAAATTTCTCCAGATTTCTCCTGTAAGCCGCCTGTACCACAACGGAGTCGAAAAGCAATATTGCATTCAGCTTGTCGAAAAATAAACCGCCTTTCCCTGCTACGCAACAGAAAGGATCAAAAATGACGGCACTCGAACAGGTCGCCCAGCTCAAACAGCAGGCAATCGAATTGCTCCTCAACGAGCGGGAGCATATCGATTCAGAATTGAACCAGCTCGGGTACGGGCAAGAAAATGCCCCATCCGGTAAGAGACGGGGCAGAAGGCCGAAGGCGGTCATTGAGGCGGAAGACCTTGCGCTTGCCGCTTCCCATTCCTGAAGGATTCGATCAGCTTCGCCTTCACGCCATTTCGGGTACGCTTCCAGTAGTCCACATCGACTTCCTTCTCACGGCGCTTGAAAAGCTCATCGAACCAGGCATCAATACCCTGCATGTACTTGACGCTATCGCTGCCCGTGCTAGGCTCTGGATAGGTCTTTTGCATCTCTGTTGGTTTCGACCCCTCGGGCGTGCGCTGAGGGGTTTTTGCTTGTCCGACGCCGTACCAGCCGGAAAGGCGCTCAGCAGCATCCTTCGGTCCGCATCCTTCCATCAAGGCGACAAAGTGGATGACGGCACCGCCCTTCTTCCCGCCATTATTCTCATTGCAGGACGCAGAGCAGCAGCGCCAGTAGTTTTTCGTGAGTTTGATCGAAAAGCACCGGGACCGGTCGCCTTGCTTGTGCGTCGGCAGCGGACAGGTGCAGGTTGCATACTCTCCCTTATGAGTGAGCTGCAAGTGGTATCGCCCCGTCGCCACATCTGCGAGAGGGATTTGTTTAATGGCTTCAAAGTTCAGCATCTTTTCTCCTCATGCGTGCTCTCTGCCCTCGGCAGAAGCGCCGCTGACAGTGATCCATGTGGATTGGTAAGACGGAACTAGACCCGGTCATGCAGTGTGCCGGGCATCATTCCAAGCAGGTGTATGTCGTGTCTGGCCGATCAGGACTGACGGCCGAGTTCGTTATGTTAAGCAGGAAGCCGTATTTATCGCCTGACTCAGGAGCGACCGCGGCTGTCCATCTGCCCAGAGCATAGCGGGCCCACAGAAAAGCGCAATGCCGGAGGCAAAAGACAGTCGCACTTGCACTATTCAGCTGGTTCGCTATAGTGACAGGGTCGAGTACAGCATTGCGGAGCGCGCCTTTCCACATCGCTTCAGGAAACCACCAGCATCGTCCATGACCACCAAGACAATCCGAAAGCGTGTAGCGGGAATCCGCAAAGGTTTCCTGTTCATGTGTGCCTACAAAGGCTGTGGCTGGATAAGCGACCGGAATTCGCGATATTGCGTCGATCACGACAAGAGGCGACGCTCTGAGAACGACTCTTCCAGACGACCGCAGCCCCGTACAAAACATCCCCGCTGACCTTCGAATTCGCGAACCTCCCGGCCGGTCCTTGCTGTTCAGCAGCAGGATCGGCCAGGACGTTTGAAAGCGTCCCCGCAGTTCATTCCCAATTCAATCAAGGAGAAGTCACATGGAGCAACTGTACGCTCATGCGGGAGCGTCGAAGCTTTCGCGCGATCAACTCGCAACCATCCTGCCTCCGGAACCTACGGAGACATTCAAACCAATCTCTCACGCGGATTTGATTCATAACGTGATTGACGGGCTTTCCTATCGGCACATCAACGTAGTTCGCGACGAATATGCCGTCTCTGATGATGGCATGAAGCTCTTCGGCGTTCTTGATCTGGAAACCACCTTTGACGAGGCGCGTTTCTCGCTCGGAATCCGCAACGCGAATGACAAGTCTATGCGTCTTGCGCTCACTGTGGGCTTTCGGGTCTTTGTGTGCGACAACATGGCGTTCTACGGCGATTTCACGCCGGTGCTCGCCAAGCACTCGAAGCATTTCAATCTGCAAGATGCGCTGGCCGTTGGCATCGACCGAATTCAGCGCAATTTCGAGCCAATGCGCCGCCAGGTGGACTCTTGGAGGAGCCTCCAGCTCACCGACGATGCAGCAAAGCTTGTGATCTATCGTGCGTTCATCGAGGATCTTCTTGAAGCGCCGAAGCATCTTGCCCGCCTCGTCCATGAGCACTATTTCGACCCGAAGTATCCGGAATTCTCGCCACGAACGTTCTGGAGTCTCTCGAACGCGTTTACGTCCGCATTCAAGGAATTGGACCCGGTACCACAGTTCAGAGCGACCGCGAAACTCGGAGCCTTTCTGGCCTCGACTGACTCAACCAATTGCGTAGCGCTGGCCAAAGCCAGTTGATGACCATTGACGCGGGTACGGCAGTCCGTGCCCGACTCCTCAACCCATCCAGCAACGAAAGGAGAACCTCAAATGATTACCACATCGGAGTATCGTGATCTTCCGCTCGAAAGCCTCACAGAGTCAGCAAACAACCCACGCCGCAGATTCGATGAAGCGGCACTCAATGAGTTAGCCGACAGCATCAGGACACAGGGGATCCTCGCGCCCCTGGTCGTGCGCCCTGTCGGCCAGCATTTCGAGATCGTTGCAGGGGCCAGACGCTTGCGGGCCGCTCAGATAGTTGGGCTCGAAACCGCGCCGGTTCGCATCGTCGAACTCAGCGATGCCCAGGCTCTTGAAGCCAGCATCGTTGAAAACCTGCAACGACGGGACGTACATCCGCTCGACGAAGCACAGGGCTTTGTCGCCCTGATGCGACTCGAAGGGCCGCAGTACAGTATCGAACAGATCAGCGCCAAATGCGGGAAGACTTCCGCATACGTCGCTGCCCGCCTCCGGTTGACGGAACTTGCAGCCGAAGTCGTCGAAGCCTTTGCTAAAGACGAGATCGGCGTTGGACATGCTCTCTTGCTGGCCAAGCTCCAGCCGGAGCAGCAGCTAGAAGCCCTCAACGCCTGCTATCAGGAACAATACGGCAATGGCAACAAGGCGAAACGCATCCTGCTCCCAGTTCGCCACCTTCAGCAATGGATTGAGCACAACATCTTCCTGGAACTCGTCTCTGCACCGTTTTCCAAAGACGACGCCGAACTCGTTCCGGAGGCTGGCGCTTGCCTCAACTGCTCGAAGCGGACCGGACATAACAAGCTCTTGTTCGACGGCATTGAGCCACAAAACGATTCATGCTCCGATCCGCGATGCTACGCGGCGAAGATCGAGGCGCACGTGCGCCAGACAATCGCTGCAAAACCCAAGATGATTCAAATCAGCACCACCTACGGCGTGCAAAAGGAGGGCAGTGCCGCCGTTCCACGCAACCGCTACATTGAAATCAGGCAGGAGAAGCCGTCCAAGAGGGAGCAGCAGAATTGGCCGGAGTACAAGACCTGCAAGTTCACCTCGGAAGCCATCGTCACCGAAGGCAGTGAAAAGGGGGAGATCCGGCGTGTATGCGCCAATCCCGAGTGCCCAATTCACCATGGCCGCAAGCCAAAACCCGCAACTGATGCCGCAATCAAGGCGGAACAGGAGAAACGCCGGCGCGAGGAAGCCATAGCCCAGGTCACAGGCTTGCGCGTCCTCAGTGCCATTACCGACGCTGTCCCGGTTCGTTTGATGAAACGGGATCTGCTCTTTGTAGTCGAGCGGCTCAGCGCCATCCTGGACGACCGCCGTCTCGCCATCATCCTCAGACAGCACAACCTCGGCAAGCCAAACGGAGCCACCGACGCCCCGGCCAAGCTGCTCTCAGCATTTTCTCGCAAGGCAGATGAGAGCACCCTGGGCCGTCTATTGGTCGAGCTGGCCGTTCTCCAGGCAGCCGCTTCGCCCAACGAAGCCAGCAAAGCTCTGCGCGAGGCCGCCGAGTTCTACAAGGTGGACGTGGGAGCCATCACAGCCAAGGTCAAGCAGGAATTCGCCACGAAGGACAAGGCAAAGGCCGCGAAGACTGCCACGCCGAAGCCAGCCGTGAAGGGCACAAAGAAGCCCGTTGCGGCCTGAAACAAGCATCGAAATCATTGGAGCCGGCATTCTGCAGGCTCCTTTTTTGCGGCGTTTGCAGCCGCATGTGCCGGTCTACGTTCCCGATCAAAAGCTCTGGTTCGATCCATCCCTCCATCTTGTGTCTCTTCAAACATCTGGTCGCAGGCGACTAGCGCGTGATTTGAATTGTGCGGATCAATTGCAATCGCACGGCAGTCCCCGCCCAAGATGCTATTCCAGATTGTTCCACCGTCTAAACTCTTGGAAACACCGCCGCCATTGGTGGCGGCGAGATAGATAGTCGTGGGCGTGTTCGGGTCAGCTGCCACCTGAAGGCCGTTGAAGGTGCCGATTCCTTGGTCGGCCTTTCCCCAAGTCACGCCCCCGTCCTGGCTGCGGAGCAGATCAGTGCCGAACGCTCCAACGAAAGTCGATGGCGCTCCCGGCATCTGTAGGAATAGTGATGCGTTACTCACTGAAGTGGTAATTAAGCTCCAGGAGTGCCCGCCGTCGCTGCTTGCCTCAAGGCCGTTGGAGGTCGTGGCGTAGACATTGAGGGGGTTGGCAGCATCGACAATGACATCCCCAACATAACCGGCTATCGGGATCCTGCTCCACGTGCTTCCCCCGTCGCTACTTGAGTACAGCCAAAACACCGTCGAATTTTGGATGGTTGCGATCGTAAAAATAGTCTCTTGACTCGCCGGGGCAACGGCAAACCGTGTCATGAGCATGCCTGAGATTGTGCCGGTGTTAACCCATGTCGCCCCACTGTCATGTGAGACGAAAAAACCATTACTCCCCGTGCAATACACTGTTCCCTCGGTCTTCGGATCGACTTCGATATCTGTGGAACAGGAGGCTGTAAGCTGTGACCAGTTGCTACCGCCGTCGGAGGAGCGTAGTACGTATGTCTGGCTCGACGTGAAGGCGATTAGATATACGGTTGAGTCGTTGAGCGGGTCGATTGCAATGTGATAGATCTCTTCGATGCCGGAAGGAAGGGCAATTGGAGTCCAGGTAATACCGCGGTCCACGGAGGTTAACAGTGGCGTGCTTCCAAGACCGCCTGCATAGACGGCGCCGGTCTTTGGGGCAACGGCAATGGTATAAAGCTCAGCGATGTTGGTATCGATACTGTTACTGCTATTGCTAACCGCCTGCCAAGTTTGTGCGCTATCCGAGCTTTTCCAAAGAGGTGCCGGCGCTCCTGCTGCCCAAGAGTAGGCATAGAGTGTTCCAGGAGCAGTCGGATCGGCCGCCAATGCAGTAAATGATCCCCCGTTTGGACCTGTCAACTGAAAAGCCGCTGTCGGTGGTGCGGCGGTAAGGTTCAGAGTTTTGCTACCGGATTTCGTCGAATCCGCAGACGACACCGCGGTTATTCTAACTGAGGCAGTACCGTTAGAGGGTGCGGTATAAGACGCGGCATTCTGCGCAGTGGAAGCGATGGTGCCAAGGCTCGCAGTCCAAGTTACGCTAGCGTCGAAATTGCCGCTGCCGGAAACGGTTGCCGTGCATTGGCTCGTTCCGCCGTCAGGGACCGAAGTCGGGTTGCATGAGACGCTCACGCCAGTGATCGTGAAGGAGGGAGTCACTGTCACGCTGGCGGCTCCAGATTTGGTCGAATCCTGTGTGCTTGTTGCGGTGATCGTTGCTTTACCCGAGGCAGGGATGGATGAAGGGGCAGTATAAACACCAGAGCTGGTGATCGGTCCCGAGTCAGCCGACCACGTTACTGCGGAACTGTAGCTGCCAGTACCCGAAACCGTAGCTGAGCATTGGCTGGTCTGGCCTGTCTGGATGCTGGTGGGAGTGCATGTGACGGTCACCGAGGTGATCGTAGGGTTGGAGGGAGGAGTTCCTCCTCCATTGGAGCCACCGCCGCTACACGCAGAAGCGAATAGGAATGGAACACTCAGAAAAAGCGCATACACCAAACGAAGGTCATCGTTCGCTGAATTCCGACACGACTGGAAGGTCATCTTTCATTCCCCCATGAACCTGCAAGACTTGTGATCTCAAGCGGTAACGGGCAAACCGGCCCTCAATGAACCAAAAGGGGAGAGAACCTGATGATGGAGTGATTCAGTTGGCTTAACGGGTACATCGATGTCGTGCGACGCGCAAGAAACCCTCGCGATCAGCTCATGTGCGGCAGTTCGCAACGAGCCAATTCCCCCACGTCAAACGCCACCCATGATACACAACTCTGCAAGGCATACACGACCAGGTTCAGTACCTCTCAGCACTTGTCAACCAAGTCGCGCAGCCGAATTCCTAGCGAAATGGCAATGCGGTGCAGCTTCATGATGCTGATGTTCCGTATGCCTCGCTCTACCCCGGATATGAACGTCCAATGAAGCCCAGCCCTCTCCGCCAGTTGTTCCTGCGTTAAGCCCAGCGATTCCCGCCGGTTACGGATTGTCTGTCCCAAAGATTTTCTGGGATCGGTGATTGGAGCGTCCACTCACCGATGTTTTCGGTTTCACCCTGGCGAGTACATAGTATATAGTCTATATCGGCGTCAAATCTACGATTCAAAATAAATTTATGCTCGTGATTGTCGAGTTCGGCCCATGCCGAGTCGCTGGGATGGAGGTTACATTTTAGAGCCTGCCCTTCGGCTGGGGCCACGGCTGCATGGCCCGACGCGCTGCATCTGTCTGAGAGAATTTAAGAGGATACGGTGGTCAAATTGTTTCGTACGCGTTTTATTGCCAAGACTGGAGTGCAAATCGATGCGCAAGATATCGATGTTGTGTCTGTTCAGCATTTTTTTGCTCAATGCATGCAACGATCCGAAGTCGGCTTCTAAGGGGAACTTCAAGCACGTCATCAATCAGCATCTCCAGACCGAAGGGAGAAGTTGCATTGAGTTCAGCGGCACACTACCTTCCGACGTTCTCACTACGATGCTGCAAAACAGGGTAATCGGCCCGCCATACTTGGCCCTTGAGAGTGCAGGACTTCTTCGCTCGTCAGACATTCAGATTGACCAACCGTTCGTAAAGGGTCCTGGAAGACGGTTTGAGCTTACAGACCTGGGCAAGAAATACGCGATGCCTGCCCCATACGGACACGACGTCATATGGCTTTGCTACGCACAGAAGTCTGTCCATTCCGTTGGGAACTGGACGGAACCATCAGGCGGTACAACGGAGGTGAGATTCAGCTATCAGCTTGATGATCTGGCTGATTGGGCACGGCGTCCTGACGTCCAAAGTGCCTATGGTTTGATCCAAACGGACCTGAACGGGGCGTTTGACGGTTCGAAGCCAGCGCTCGAAAAGATTCTGTTGCAGCGGACCAATCAGGGCTGGGAGGTATGGCACCCGTGAACACTGGAAGGGCGAATTCATAGTGAGCCACTGCGCTGCCAACATATGCGCAACGCCTTATCGCTCAGCCGGAAACGATCCAGTCATCATGGTCTTGAGGCGGGGTTTCATCGGTAGAAGAACAGCATTCCCGACAAGAAAGATCGATTTGGTGGAACCGAGATTCCCAACCCGATTCGCTCTACCCGCGATTGAACCGCCCCATGGGGGCATTTCGATTTGTCTGATGTGGGCCAAGACGTCTTAATATGTTTTGATTCTGTTACTTATGGACGCTTCCATAACCCGTAGGTCGGTAGTTCGATCCTACCCTCCGCCAGCAAGCCCATCCTGGAGGGCCTGCTGGAGTGCTTCACCATCAACCGGCTGGATATCGCGCCGGCGCTGCACCGCTGCCTGGCGGCCACCAACATCATCGAGAGCCCGCACGCCGGAGTACGCATCCAGACCCGTCGCGTCACCCACTGGCAAAACGGCAAGATGGTGATCCGCTGGCTGCCCTCGGCCTTCCTGCGAACGGAAAAACAGTTCAACAAGATCATGGGCTACCGCGATCTCTGGGCCCTGGAAGCCATCCTCAACCCTGGCCAGACTGACACTTTCAACTACGAGCGGGACATGCTCGTTGTTGGCAACTGCAGTGGAGGACTCTAAGGGAGAAACTTGCAGGACTGCTCCGAGAAAGATGGTCGGATTCCTAAACAGTGTCGCGCCAAAAGGTGTATATTCTCGCCGATTGCCCCGGCCGTTCCTCTTCAACATCGCGGTATTCACAAGAATCGGCTGTCTTCCGCACGGGTGACAACGTCTTCAACAGCAGGGGCCGGCGCTGGGTCGAACATTCATAGACCCGCAGCCAGCTTGGCATCGGACCTGCAAATATCAGGCACACTTCGCATCGACGAACACGATCCTGAGTAAATGAAAGCGTTGACGTGTAGTAGCCAAACCCCGCCTTTAGGCACTGCGGCAAAATACATTTTAAGAGCACTACGAATGAATCGTTCGCCTTGAGCGGTTCGAGGAACGGCACCGAAAGTTTTCGGGAAATGCCTTCTGAACCCGCAAGAAGAGGTCGAATCGGACGGACCATTTCGGGATCACGAACAAGATCAAATGCAACGCAGTTCAGATTCTCAAACGCAGTGGTGTCGTCCGAGTCGATGCTGAAGTCGATCGCGGTTTCTCGGCCCGCGTTGCAGTATCCCGTATACTGCCAGGTGATTTCGAGATCCTCGCCTTCGATTCGCGCCGTGTGGTGGGCCTCTTGAATGACAAGGGTCCGATTCACACGCCGCTTGAGGTTCGCGATGTTCAGAGAATCGATGCTGTGACCTTCGATCTCGGTCGTAGCAGCAATGAGGGCGAGGCGCTTCTTGCGGGCGTATAGGCCAGCGATGATTGAAAGGCACACGAAAAGCACGCTCATGAAGACAAGCCAAGCGCGGGATTGTACGACAGCAAGGACGCTGGTTGCCGTCCCTACAATGGTTGCCAGAGCAAGGAGGGACTCAAGAGAAAATTTCATGTGTGTGCGTGCAAACCTGCAATGCAACTTACTGGCTTGCGATAAACCCGATCTTTGAATTGGGGGATTGCCGTCAACCACCGCCCCCGCCGCCACCACCTTTCAAGGCTTTCGGATGGTTCATTATGGGCCTCCCTTCTGGCGCCGTAAGAGCCGCCTATACTCAATCAACAATACTACTCATACAATGGCTATGTAAAGAGTGTAGACGCAAAAGGGTCGAATAGCGAACACTCTCGGACATGGAAGAAGGAATTCCCAATCTGCTCCTGAAGGCTTTGGGTCAGAGAATTAGAGAGTTGCGGACGGAGCAGGGCTATTCGCAGGAGGCTTTTGCCGACAAATGCGGCGTCCACCGGACGTTTATGGGGACAATCGAGCGCGGAGAGAGCAACTTGAGCTTCCAAAATATCCACAAGGTGGCCACCACCTTGGGTGTGACCTTGTCCGATCTCTTTTTCAATCTTGAGAGAAGGGCACAAGAACGACCTGGGCAAGCGGATGCAAACAAAGTTAGGAGACGGGCAGGGGAATCGAAGAGCCGTTAGCCATCCGCATGGCTGACGAAAGCACTCTCGGACACTCTTGGAGTCGCAGCGCAATGACAAATGGCGCGCCCTGTTCGATGCGCAGGACGCCGTTGGTAAGCAGCGCGATACTCTCATCGCGCAGATTGAGGGCAAACTCAGCCAGCAGGTAACAACACGGCCTGTCTTTTTGCTGCGCTGGAGCTTGCAGTAGGCGCCCAGGCGAGGATACGCAGGAGGGAAGTTCGGATGCACAGCACACCAAACGGTGAAAAGGCTCCATCGAATCACGAAATCATCTTCTACTCCACACCGGATGGAACCGTGCGCGTCGAGGTTCTGTTTGAAGGTGAAACTTTCTGGCTGAGTCAAAAGAAGATGGCGGAACTCTTCGGTGTCGAGAGCCACACCATCAATTACCATCTCCAGGAGATTTTCAAGTCCTCTGAACTCAATAGCCTGGCAACTACTCGAAAAATTCGAGTAGTTCAAACCGAGGGTAAGCGGGAGGTCTCCCGCGAGGTGGACTTCTACAATCTTGACGCGATCATCGCCGTCGGCTATCGCGTCAACAGCCGGGAAGCAACGCAGTTTCGCATCTGGGCGACACAAGTCTTGCGCGAGTACCTCATCAAAGGATTCGTGCTCGACGATGACCGCCTGAAGCAGGGAAAGCGGCTCGGCAAGGACTACTTTGATGAACTGCTGGAGCGGATTCGATCCATTCGCGCCAGCGAACGGCGCTTCTATCTCAAGATCACGGACATTTACGAACAATGCAGCATCGACTACAACCCGAATGCCGAGATCACCCAAACATTCTTCAAGACCGTGCAGAACAAATTGCACTGGGCTATCACCGGCAAGACCGCGGCAGAACTGATTGCCGAACGCGCTCAGGCAGACCAACCCAACATGGGCCTCAGGACGTGGAAAAACGCCCCGAAAGGCCGAATTCAGAAGGCCGATGTTTCCATTGCCAAGAATTATCTGGAAGAGGGCGAAATCAAGGCGCTCGAACGCATCGTCAGTATGTATCTGGATTATGCGGAGAACCAGGCCGCGCGGCAGATTCCGATGAGCATGGCCGACTGGGTTGAGAAGCTCGATGCCTTTTTGAAGTTCAATGAGTACGACGTGCTCAAAAACGCCGGCAAGGTTTCGCACGAGGTTGCAAAGGAATTGGCTGAGCAGCAGTACGAATCTTACAGGATTGTCCAGGACCGCACCTTCGAGAGCGATTTTGAGCGCGTATCCAAAAAACTTCTAGCGCTGAAGCCGACTCCTACAAAAAAGAAGAGACCCGAACAGCACTGAGTTGATTGAGGGAAGCAATGATCGAACCGACAATTATTTGTCCGAAATGCGAAACAGAGATCCGGCAATCCACACGCACAGTTCTTGACGTGCGCGGTAGGTCCTCTAAGATGAAAGCATCCAGTAATGGATAGCCGGAGGATACACCGAAGAATATAGAACCCTTTAGCGGTGGCATCCACGGAGAAATCTGTAGGTGCTCCGGCTAAAGGGTTTTTTCGTAAAAGGTCGATTCGGCCACCAGTAAAGAAACTTTACACCCACCTGTAAAATTCCTTTACTGGTACCTGTAAAGAAACTTTACTCAAATAAGAAGAATGGAATCAGAAAAATGGAATAAGAGCGGATTACTGAAAAAATACATACGGAACTCGCCAATGAAATGGAAGATGGGTTTTGCGATGATCCCAACTCAGATTCTCATGGATGAGCGATTGTCCCGTTCGTGCCTGATCTTCGGCGCTAGGTAAGAGTGATCCACTTGTACTTGTCAGAAGTGACCCAGGGCA
>VFSW01012887.1_pt1 | contig 11640 bp, 6 predicted proteins | sample 5358111 | NCBI WGS metagenome assembly VFSW01 (sample SAMN11554181, study PRJNA540505) | mine drainage metagenome | isolation source: sediment from site ElyBrook_90M | place: USA: Ely Copper Mine, Vershire, VT | collected 2017 | reverse complement strand
GTATCCGAACGGCCAAAACCATCTGTACCCAAGGTGACATAGCGGCGAGGTACGAAAGCGCGGATCTGTTCGGTGAAGGTCTTGATGTAGTCGGTGGCGGCAACAACAGGGCCGGCAGTTTTTTCCAGGCATTGTTCCACATACGATTTGCGCTGTGGCTGATCGGGGTGATGCCTGTTCCAGCGCACTGTGGCCTGGCCATCGCGGGCCAGTTCATTGATGCTGGGGGCACTCCAGACGTTGCTTGAGATGCTCCAATCTTTTTCGAGGAGTTCGGCCGCTGCGATCACCTCGCGCAGGATCGTTCCAGACCCAATCAGTTGGACTACGGGCCCTTTGGATTTTGCCCCCTTCTGCAGCAAATACATCCCCTTGAGAATGCCTTCCTGTGCTCCTTCAGGCATGGCAGGGTGGCCATAGTTCTCGTTCATGGTGGTAATGTAGTAGAAAATGTTTTCGTGATTCTGGTACATCCGACGCAGCCCATCCTGAATGATTACGGCCACCTCGTAGGCAAAGGTAGGGTCATAGGAGACACAGTTGGGAATGAACGACGCGTGTACCTGACTGTGACCATCCTGATGCTGTAAACCTTCGCCATTGAGCGTGGTTCGACCGGCAGTGCCTCCGATCAGAAAACCCCGGCAACGCATGTCTCCGGCAGCCCAGGCCAGATCGCCGACACGCTGGAAGCCGAACATTGAGTAGAAGACATAGAAGGGGATGGTTGTGACACCGTGGCTGGAGTATGCCGAGGCGGCAGCAATCCAGGAAGAAAAGGCACCGGCCTCGTTGATTCCTTCCTGCAGGATCTGTCCATTGATGTCTTCGCGATAATACATGAGCTGGTCATGGTCTTGGGGTTCGTACAGTTGGCCTACCGAAGAATAGATACCAAGGCTGCGGAACATGCCTTCCATGCCAAAAGTGCGGGATTCATCGGGAACGATCGGCACAATCAACTTGCCGATTTCCTTGTCACGGGTCAAAGCAGTCAATACCCTCACGAAAGCCATGGTGGTGGACAATTGCCGTTCTTCACTGCTTTGTAGCAAGGCCTGGAACGCAGACAGTTCAGGGACTTTGAGTGGAGGAACCTTGCTGTGCCGAACAGGGAGATATCCTCCGAGTTGTTCACGCTGAGCCTTGAGATATCGGATTTCCGGGCTATCTTCGGGGGGGCGATAAAACGGTGTTTCAGCAATCACTTCATCTGAAATGGGGATCTGGAAGCGGTCGCGAAATTGTTTGAGAGCGTTTTCCCCCATTTTCTTTTGCTGGTGTGTGATGTTCTGTCCTTCCCCGGATTCCCCCATGCCATAACCCTTGATGGTTTTGGCCAGAATCACCGTAGGCTGACCGGTGTGCTGCACTGCTTGAAGATAGGCGTTATAGACTTTGAACGGATCGTGGCCGCCACGGTTAAGCCGCCAGATCTCGTCATCGGACATGTTGGCGACAAGACGCGCGAGTTCGGGGTACTTGCCAAAAAAATGCTTGCGCACATAGGCCCCATCATGAGCCTTCATGCTTTGATATTCACCGTCCACTGCTTCCATCATCCGTTGCAATAACAGACCGCTGCGATCCTTGGCAATCAGGGCATCCCACTGCCCGCCCCAGATGACTTTGATGACGTTCCAACCGGCTCCGCGAAAATCTGCTTCAAGTTCCTGGATGATCTTGCCGTTGCCACGAACCGGGCCATCCAGTCGTTGCAGATTGCAATTAACCACAAAAATCAGGTTGTCCAGACGCTCACGTGTGGCGAGTGAGATGGCGCCCAGGGACTCGGGTTCATCCATTTCCCCGTCACCCATGAATGCCCAGACCTTACGGTTGTCCACCTTGGCAAGGCCACGGTTTTGCAAATACTTCATAAAGCGGGCCTGATAGATGGCCATCAGAGGCCCCAGGCCCATGGACACGGTGGGCATTTGCCAGAAATTGGGCATTAGCCAGGGGTGGGGGTAGCTGGGCAATCCGCCTCCGTCCACTTCCTGGCGGAACTTGCTTAATTGTTCTTCGGTGATCCGGCCTTCCAGAAAGGCACGGGCGTAGATTCCCGGTGCAGAATGGCCCTGGATATAGAGCAGGTCGCCGCCATGATCTGTCGTAGGGGCGTGGAAAAAATGGTCAAAACCAACGTCGTAGAGAGTAGCGGCCGACTGAAAACTGGCGATATGTCCCCCGAGCTCGCTGGAAGACCGGTTGGCTCTTACGACCATGGCCATGGCATTCCACCGAATGAGCGAGCGAATGCGATGCTCCATTTCCGGATTGCCGGGCATGGGAACCTCGAGTGCCGGGGGAATGGTATTGATGTACGCAGTATTGGCGCTGTAGGGGAGGTAAGCGCCAGAGCGGCGAGCTTTGTCGATTAACTGTTCTAGAATGTAATGGGCGCGTTCGGGGCCTTCAAGTTCCAGGACGCTTTCCAGAGCATCCAGCCATTCCTGGGTTTCTTGTTTATCGTTATCGGGCAGTGCGGACATTCGAATACCTCGCGATCAGCGGTTGTTGATATGAACGGGCAACCGGGATCACCGGCCACAATGCTAATATTAAAGCTTATGGAGGCACTTGGCGAGAGTATGGTATGACGGAAGCTCGTGAGCACCTGATGAATCCTTCTGCGGCCCAAGAAGGTATCCTCTCGGTTAATGTGGGTTCTTCCAGCCTCAAGTTTGCACTCTATCCGGTGACGGCCGATGGTGTTCAGACCGCTGTTCAGGTGGGGACTTTGGAAGGGTTGCAGCAAGGCGAATCTGCCTTTGATGCTGCACTGGATGAACTGATCAGGCGGTTGACCTGCTCCGGATCGATGGTGCGCCTGCGTGCTGTGGCGCATCGGGTGGTTCACGGGGGGGCCCATTTTCAAGCCAGTGTGCGTGTCACGGAAGCAATTCTGCAGGACTTGGCACGCTTAAATCCACTGGCGCCGTTGCATCAACCTCACAATTTGGCAGGAATCCGCCGGTTTCAGAGCGCGTTGCCCGAAGTGCCACAGATCGCCTGTTTCGACACTGCCTTCCATGCCGGGATACCCGAGCGAGAGTCCCGTTTTGCCCTGCCCGAGGCGCTGTTTCAGGAAGGGATTCGTCGCTATGGGTTTCACGGGTTGTCCTACCAGCATGTCCGAGATACATTGCAAGTCCACAGCACGCGTGCAGGGGGGCGCCTGCTCATGGCGCATCTGGGCAATGGTGCCAGTCTGTGTGCTGCGCTTCAGGGGCGCAGCGTAGCCACCACCATGGGGTTTACCACATTGGATGGCTTGGTGATGGGTACGCGCTGTGGTGCCCTTGACCCCGGGGTTGTACTCTATCTGTTGAACCAGGGTTGGAGTGCGGATCGTCTTGAAACGCTGCTTTACCGGCAGTCGGGATTGCGCGGCGTTTCGGGTTTGTCCTCCGATCTGCGCGTTTTGCGTACTGCTGCCGATAGCCGGGCGCAGTGCGCAATTGATTTATTTACTGCACGAGTGGTGCGTGAAGCGGGGGCCATGGCGGCCGTCCTGGGCGGACTGGATGTTCTGGTATTTACGGGAGGGATCGGCGAGCACGATGCACTGCTGCGCAGCGACGTTGCGCAGCGTCTGGGTCATCTGGGGGTTGCGCTTCATCCCGAAAACAATCTGGCGGCCCACGGGGACCGCGTACGCCCCATTCACGCCATGGATAGCGCGGCGGAAGTCTGGGTCGTGCCAGCAGACGAGGGGCACGCTGCCGCGAAGGAAGCGTTCAACCTTCTGTAATCAAGGCGGAATTGCCGTCCAGGAGCCTGACTTGCCGCCGGATTTTTCCAGGAGGCGAATGTCGCTCATGATCATCCCCCGGTCCACAGATTTGCACATGTCATAAATCGTCAGCAAACCGACTTGGACTGCGGCCAGCGCTTCCATTTCGACCCCGGTACGGCCCACGGTTTCCGCGGTGACAGTGCAGGTGATGGAAGAATCGGCGAGGTCCAGCGCAAATTCAACCGCAACCCGGGTGAGCGGGATGGGGTGGCAGAGCGGGATCAGGTCGGCCGCCCGTTTGGCGGCTTGAATGGCTGCCAGCCGGGCGATGCCTAGCACATCCCCCTTTTTAGCAGCACCGTGTTTGACCATGCCCAGGGTTTCTGGTTGCATGACAATTCGGCCTGAGGCGCGCGCCACCCGGTGAGTCTCGGCTTTACCAGCCACGTCTACCATATGGGCCTGGCCGGCACTATCGAAATGGGTCAGTGTGGGGTTCATGACAAGAGTTCAGCGCTCTGTAACAATAGAGTAGGAGATTATAGGGGAAACGGAACGATGTGCCACTCGGGTTATCATAGCAAGATGCGTCGACTTCTTGTATTTCTTGTGACCTGCTGCATGGTTGGCGGTTCTGTCGCCTATGAACTGCCTGATCTGGGTGACAGCTCGTCAACGGTGTTTTCCAGCCAGGATGAAAAAGCCCTGGGGCGTGAGATCATGCTCGAAATTCGTAGCGACCGGGTCTATTTTGATGATCCTGAGAGCGTTGATTTTCTGAATAGCGTTGGTAACCGGTTGCTCGCCGTGAGCGATGACCTGGGGGGCCAGCAGTTTGAATTTTTCTTGATCCAGGACGCAAGTCTGAATGCGTTTGCACTGCCCGGAGGATTCATCGGGGTGCATACGGGCCTCATGATGGCGGCTGAAAACGAATCCGAGCTGGCTTCGGTCCTGGCGCACGAAATCTCCCATGTCACGCAACACCATATTGCGCGCATGATTGAAGCGCAAAGTAAAAACATGCCCCTGACACTGGCAGCCATGGCGGCAGCCATTCTGGCGGCCCGCAGCAATCCTGATGCCAGCATGGGGGCCGTTATGGGGGCTCAGGCCGGGATGGTTCAGGCACAACTTGACTTCACCAGGGAAAACGAACGCGAAGCAGACCGGTTGGGCATACAACGTTTGATCAAGTCGGGATATGATCCGCGCGCCATGGCCAGTTTCTTTGGCAAGTTGCAACGCTATGGCCGGTTTTATGAAGGCACTTCACCGGCTTATCTTAAAACGCACCCACTGACCACGGAGCGTCTTGCCGAAATTCAGGACCGGTTGCAAGACGTTCCTTATCGCCAGGTTCAGGATGGCCCAAATTTTCAATTGATTCGTGCTCGGATTGCCGCGCTGACGGGAACTCCACGTGAAGCAATGCACTATTTCGATGGGCGTTCGCTCGATATCAAGCGACCGGAAGACAGGCCGCTGTTTTATGGCAAGGCCGTTGCGCAATGGCGTGATGGCAAGCTGGATGCTGCCGCCAGTACCCTTGCGTTGGTGCGTACGTTGTACCATCCGAACGTGCTGTTCGACAGTCTTGGTGCCCAGATCGTGCACGACCAGGGAAATCTGTCTGAAGCCATCGACCTGTACCGTACCGCCTTGCATCATTATCCGGATCAGCGTGCGCTCAATTATGGGTATATCAAGACCCTGCTTGATGCGCATCGGGACCAGGAGGGCCTGGAAGCCATCAACAACAGGTTGTCACTGTCGCGCAGTGACTACCATCTGTATGACCTGCAGGCCAGAGCTTATGCGCATCTTGGCAAACAACTTCTAAGCCATGAAGCTTTGGCGGAATCATACCTGCGTCAGGGTAATCTGACCGCAGCCCTGGATCAATTGCAAATTGCCGTGAAAAGCGACGATGGTGATTTTTATCAGAATTCCAGTGTTGAGGCGCGTATCCGAGAAATCAAGAAAGAGCTCAAAGCACAAAACGGCAAAAAATCAGATCGTTCAAATCTGAGCGGGTCTCTGACAACTCCTTGATTAAACGCGTTTTTGCAATCGTTCCAATTGAACTTGAAGTTCTTTGAGGGTGCGCGTAAAACGTTCCATCCGCGCCTGCTCCTGGGCCACCACGGCTGCTGGTGCGCGGTCAACGAACCCTGAGTTGTCCAGCTTGGCACGGGATTTTGTCAGATCTTCTTCCAGCTTGGCGATCTGCCGGTTGAGTCGATCTGCTTCGGCGACAACATCAATTTCGATTTTTAGCATCAGCTGGATATCGCCGACAACAGCGACGGGGGCATCCGCGTCAGGCAAACCTGCCGGCTGTGTCGTGACTTCCGCAAGGCGGGCCAGAAACTGGAGATAACCTTCCAGTCCGGCCAGTTTTCCAGTATTGCCGCTTATCAAGAGCGGCAGGCGTTCGCCTGGTCCCACATTCATTTCGCTACGCAGGGTGCGACAGGCATTGACCAGATCCTTGAGCAACGTCATCGCGTCGGTTGCTACCGGATCGCGTTTTTCTGGGTCAGGTTGGGGATAAGGTTGCAGCATCACACTGGGTCCGGATTTTCCAGCAAGGGGCGCGACCTTTTGCCACAACTCTTCGGTGATGAAAGGAATAATCGGATGCGCCAGGCGTAACGTGGCTTCAAGAACGCGTACCAGGGTTCGGCGTGTGCCGCGCTGGGTGGCAGGATCCGTCTGTGCCAGCTGGGTCTTGGCCAGTTCTACATACCAGTCGCAATATTCGTCCCATAAAAATTCGTAGAGGGCCCGTGCAGCCAGGTCAAAGCGGTATGTCTTAAATGCTTCATGTACTGAAGCTTCTGCATCCTGCAGACGGCTGATAATCCAGCGGTCAGCGGTGGATAACGAAACGGGCAGGGTCGGGTCCAGGCCACAGTCCTGCCCTTCGACATTCATCAGGACGTAGCGCGTGGCATTCCATAATTTATTGCAGAAGTTGCGATAACCTTCGCAACGCTGCAAATCAAACTTGATGTCACGCCCGTGCGTCGCAAGGCTGGCAAAAGTGAAACGCAACGCATCGGCGCCGAAACTCGGGATGCCATCCGGATATTCCTTACGAGTGCCCTTTTCAATGGAGGCTGCCTGCTTTGGATCCATCAGGTTGCTGGTACGTTTCATAACCAGGGTTTCCAGATCAATGCCGTCAATGAGATCGATGGGGTCGAGGATATTGCCTTTGGATTTGCTCATTTTCTGGCCGTGAGCATCGCGCACCAGACCGGTGACGTACACTTCCCGGAAGGGCACCTGGCCGGTGAAATGGGTGGTCATCATGACCATCCGGGCTACCCAGAAAAAGATGATGTCAAACCCGGTGACCAACACGCTGGAAGGCAGGAATGTGTTCAATTCCGGCGTTTTCTCAGGCCAGCCCAAAGTGGAGAATGGCCAGAGTGCGGACGAGAACCAGGTATCAAGAACATCTTCATCCTGGGTTAGCGGTTTTCCACCAGCCAAGAGAGATGCTTCGGCTTTGGATTCAGCCACATAGACCCGGCCCTCGTGGTCATACCACGCAGGGATGCGGTGGCCCCACCATAGTTGACGGGAAATGCACCAGTCCTGGATATTGTCCAGCCAGTGATTGTACGTACTGGTCCAGTTTTCCGGAACGAAACAGATCTTGCCTTCTTGAACCACCTGCAATGCTTCATGCGCCATTCCTTCCATCGAGACAAACCACTGGTCGGAGAGCATGGGTTCGATAACTTGCCGGGTACGGTCCCCGCGGGGCACCATCAGTTTATGCGGCTTGACGCTGTCCAGAAGTCCTTGGGATTCCAGATCTTCCAGTATCCGGGCACGCGCTTCAAAGCGGTCCAGTCCCCGATAGACTTCAGGTGCGTTGTCGTTAATGTGGGCATCCAGCGTGAAAATGGAAAGGGGCTCAAGCTGGTGACGCGTGCCGACTTGGTAGTCATTGAAATCGTGGGCGGGTGTGATTTTTAAGCACCCCGTACCAAACGTGGGGTCGACATAAGTATCGCCAATGATCGGAATGCTGCGCCCGGTCAATGGAAGCAGTACCCGTTGTCCGATCAGGTGCCGGTAGCGTGTATCGTCGGGATGAACGGCCACAGCCATGTCACCCAGCAAAGTTTCCGGGCGGGTAGTGGCAATGACCAGATAGCCTGGGCCGGCAGCGAGGGGGTAGCGGATCTGCCAGAGTTTGCCGTCTTCTTCTTCAGACACTACCTCCAGGTCAGAAACAGCGGTTTGCAACACAGGATCCCAGTTGACCAGGCGTTTGCCCCGATAGATCAGGCCTTCTTGATAGAGTTGCACAAACACCCTGGTTACAGCCTGGCTTAACCCTTCGTCCATGGTGAAACGTTCCCGGGTCCAGTCACAGGAGCTACCCAGGCGCCGCATTTGACGGGTGATGGCAGAGCCTGACTGTTCTTTCCAGTGCCACACTTGTTCCAGGAAGGCCTCACGGCCCAGGGTGCGACGATCCAGTTGTTGCGTTTCCAACTGGCGTTCCACCACGATCTGAGTGGCAATGCCGGCGTGATCCGTACCGGCCTGCCAGAGAGCATTGTCTCCCATCATGCGCCGATAGCGCATCAGACTGTCCATCAGGGTGTGTTGAAACGCATGCCCCATGTGCAGCGTACCTGTGACATTGGGCGGAGGCAGCAGGATGCAGTACGGGCTGGCATTGGCTTGCATCGATGCTTTGAAATATCCGCGCGATTCCCACTCTGGATACCAGCGTGCTTCGATGGGGTGAGGCTCAAAACTTTTGGTGAGTTCCATGCGTTCAGATCTTTGACTGGCTCAAATCATGGGAATGGATTTCAAATCCGCGATCCCGGTAAAAAGCAAACCGTTCCCGGGCCTGTTTGCGATCCTGTTCGTTCAGACTCACAATTTCAATCAGACGCTCGAAACGGGAAAAATATTCCGGGCGTTCCGGATGCAGGTTGATCAGGATTTGGTCAGAACATGGCAGTCGGTCAGAGGCGTCAATAATGACAGGTGTTTCATTCGCCAGGGCATGATCCGATTTGCAGTGGGGAATAAACCCCTCTACCGGATGGGCCCACAGGCCCTGGTCCAGACGTGAGGCGGCAGCATCGTCAACAACCCGAATCCACACATTCAGGCCACGATTCCAGGCCTTGTTGACGAGCTGAATGGCTACGGGCAACTTGTCCTGAACATGGGTATAGAAATCGATTCGAGTCACGATGCCATTAATGTCCGCTGCGCTGGATAAGATAACGACAAAATAGTTTTACCGGGCGCCCGGTGGCGCCTTTGTCCTTTCCGCCCTTGTACGCTACTCCGGCAATATCCAGGTGAGCCCAGCGCATCTTGCGGGTAAAGCGGGCCAAAAAACAGGCGGCGGTGATGCTTCCACCGGCGCGACCGGCTACATTGGCCATGTCGGCAAAATTGGTTTTAAGGCCTTCCTGGTATTCTTCCCACAATGGCATCGGCCAGGCCCGGTCTCCTGTGTACTCTCCCGCAACGCGCAGTTTTTCAGACAATTTGTCATCGTTGGCAAACAGTCCGGCAGCTTCGTTGCCCAAGGCAATCACACAGGCACCAGTCAGCGTGGCGACATCAATGATGGTATCGGGTTCAAACTTTTCAGCATAGGTGAGGGCATCGCACAGAATAAGGCGCCCCTCGGCATCCGTGTTGAGGATTTCGATCGTTTGGCCGGACATGCTGCGGACAATGTCTCCCGGACGTGTGGCATTCCCGTCGGGCATGTTTTCACAGGTGGGAATGACCCCGATCAGATGGATGGGGAGCTTCATTTCAGCCACGGCGCGCATCGTACCGAAAACACTGGCTGCACCACACATGTCAAACTTCATTTCATCCATTTCTGGAGCTGGTTTCAGGGAAATCCCACCGGTATCGAAAGTGATCCCTTTTCCCACCAGAACCACTGGCTTCTGACTTTTTGCTGCGCCGTTATAATGCATGACAATGAGCTTGGGTGGGTGGCGACTGCCCGCCGCAACTGCGAGCAGGGCGCCCATGCCCAGTTTTTCCATATCCGATTGTTCCAGTACCTCGATTTTGAGCTTCCATTGTTTGCCCATGGCTTTGGCGCTTTCTGCCAGATATGTGGGGGTGCAGAGATTGGGAGGAAGGTTGCCCAGATCGCGGGTTATTGCCAACCCATTGGCGATCGCTTGGGATTGTGAGATGAGTGTATTGAGCGTGACTGGTTTTATTTTCTCTGGAGCCGGGATGCTGATTTGCTTCAGTGTGCATGCCGGGTCTTGCTCGTCGGCAATCCGGGTGATGCGATAGCCGGTTTCGCGGGCGATGAAAATGAGTTGTTGGAGTTTCCATTCGACATCGCGGCCCGCCACCGGTATTTCGCAGAGGCAAAACAGCGCGTCATCTGTGCCGGTGCCGTCCAGCGCCAGCACACTGGAACGCACCAGGGTACGATAATCCCGATCACTGAGGTTTTTCTCCTTGCCGGTCCCTATCAGGAGGACCCGCTCCCCCAAAATTCCAGGAACACCATGAATCAGCAGGGTCTTTCCTATTTTGGCGGAAAGGTCGCCTTGTTTAAGCAACCGGGATAGGTGCTGGCTACTGGCGATATCCAGAGCTTTGGCGCTGGGGGACAGACGCTGCCCTTCGGAGACCCCGACGACGATACATCCGGTACGGACTTTCTCGGGGGATTGGGCTTTTATGCTAAATTCCACAGTATCTCTCCAGACGATTTGCTTAACATTGCGAAAATAAACGGAAATTATCCGGGCAAAGCCCATTAAAAGTCAAAACAAGCGTCCTCATTCATGATATTCAGTCGTTCGCTTCGCAAGGAATTCAGCCGGACCGCGGTCATGGCCCTGATGGTTTTGCTGTCCATTCTGCTTACCGTCACAGTGGTCAAATTGCTCGGCATGGCTGCTGGCGGCGCGCTGTCTGCTGATGCGGTGGCTGCCATGGTGGCTTTTGGCGCACTGACTTACCTCCCGGTCATATTGTCTGCGGCTGTTTTTACCGCACTGTTGATGACTTTGACGCGTTGCTACCGCGATTCCGAGATGATTATCTGGCTTAGCTCTGGCGTAAGTCTGTCACGATTCATGCGTCCGGTCCTGGCTTTTGCTTTACCCATGACCCTTGTGGTGGCTCTCATGAGCCTGGTGGTCTCTCCCTGGGCCATCGGCAAGCGAGCCGAGTACCAGAGCCGCCTCGACAGTCGGGACGAGACCTCACAGATTACGCCCGGGGTGTTTCGAGAGTCTCGCCAATCGGACCAGGTATTTTTTGTCGATGCCATCAGTGAGAGCAAAGACAAGGTTTCCAATGTCTTCGTGCAATCGGTTCAGGATCACAAACTGGGAGTCATTGCAGCCAACAAGGGGTTTGTGGCCGTCCATCCCAATGGGGATCGATTTATCGTGCTCCAGCAGGGGCGGCGCTACGAAGGCGAACCCGGAACTGCCGATTATTCATTGATCGATTTTGATCAGGCTGAACTCAGGGTGGATCAGAAGGGGGTCAGCAACAACGCCATCTCAGTCAAGTCGATGAACATAGGGCAACTCTTTCATAATCCCACGCTGGATGGATGGGGTGAAATTCATTGGCGACTGGGATTGCCTATCAGCCTTTTGGTGCTGGCCGTGTTTGCAATTCCGCTGTCCTATGTAAACACACGCGGTGGACGCTCTTCCAACATGATTTTCGCCTTGCTGACCTACATGGTGTATTACAACACCATGAGCATCGCGCAAGCATGGGTTGTGCAGGGCCGTCTTTCGCCCTGGGTTGGCATTTTGCCGGTGCACCTGTTGTTTTTGATATCGGGATTATTGCTGTTACAGCATCGGCAATGGCTCTGGTCGCCGCGCTGGATG
>VFSW01012886.1_pt1 | contig 11640 bp, 22 predicted proteins | sample 5358111 | NCBI WGS metagenome assembly VFSW01 (sample SAMN11554181, study PRJNA540505) | mine drainage metagenome | isolation source: sediment from site ElyBrook_90M | place: USA: Ely Copper Mine, Vershire, VT | collected 2017 | reverse complement strand
GGGCAGATTAAGGATGATATTATCTCACCTGATACAAAATGGGTATAAAAGTGGGTAAAAAAGTGGTATATAATTGTATATTAGGTAGTTAGGAGTTATTTAGGTAAGGATGTTTAATTTTAGCGGGAAAGGAGGCAAATTGATTGAGGTGGGGGTTGGTGTATAAGCGGGTGGAGGGCGTATATGTGTATAAGTATAAGTGAATGGGATAATTTGTATATTTGCGTTTTTTAAAGGAAATGGGAACAAGGAATAGGGATATGAAGGTATATGTATGTATAGTTGATAACAAGGTGAAGGATGAAGTCTATACGAGTAAGAAGGATGCGTGTAATTCATTAGGGGTAAGTCATCATTCGGCGTGGAATTGGAAGAAGAATGCGTGGTTGTTGCGGAGTAAGCATGAGGTAGTGGTTATAGAGATAAGGGAGGCTACTGTTATACGGCAGCGTAGAGGGCGAGCGAAGGGGTGGAGGGAGCGGGAGGATAAGAAAGTAAATGGTATGGATTTGTAACCTAATTATGTAAATTTACGTACTAATTAATAAAAGCGTATGACAATACATGAGATGCGGGAGAGCTTCAAGATACTGTTGAGGCGTAATGACGTACCGCAGATAGCGTTGCGGGCAGGGTTAAGTCGTTCATCGGTTCGGAACTTCTATGCAGGGCGTAATGTTTTGTCGAGGGATTCTTGTTTGAAGATACTTGCGGCGACATCGGATTTGTATGAAGACAGGGAGAGTATAAGTGCGAGGCTGTCGGAGAAGTGCGAGAAGATAATTAAGGGTTGATACGTTGGTATCTTTCAATCTGGTTCACTATCCACTCGAAGGTGTCGAAGTCTTTACGCATGAGTTGGTAGAATACTAATTTGTAGAGCATACTTTTGTATTGTATCCTGTCTCCTAAGTCAGTATGGTGTTTCCTGCATAGGGCTATGAGGTTCTCGATTCTGTTTCTGGAATCATCTCCTCCCATTCCTTTTGCATCAATATGATGAATATCTACTGCCGGTGCCTGGCAGATGGCGCATGGGATGAAGTCGCCCTCATAGTAACCGTAGAAGTCCATGTAAAGTTTCTTGTAGTTCATGGGGCAAAAGTAGAGATTATTCGTATATATAAATCACATTGTTAATAACTTTATCGTACTATATTTGTAACCTTTTATATATTTGCATCGTTAAACCAATAAAAACAGCACTATGAACATAGAAGAAAAAGCGGTAGAGTTAGGCAAGAAACTACTTACAGGAGATAGGAAGGAGATAGCCAGGATGACAGGTATATCGGTTTCTACTGTCTATGCCTGTCTGGAAGGGCGTAAGACCAAGCCGTTAGGTGAGGATAAGGTACTACTTGTGATGGAGGCAGCCATCAAGATAATAGAAGACCGGAGCAAAAGGAAGGAATTATTAACCAACAAAATAGATAAACTATGATACACACAGCCACCGTCTTTGCAGCCGCAGTGTTTATAGTAGTGGGGTTCGCTATCCTACTATGGCTTACATTCAAGAACGATAGTAATAACGAAGATTTTGAAGACTACTATGATTAAGATAGTTTTAATAAAGGAGACTGATGGTGAATCGGTACGCTATGGTGTTATGAGGGATGATTATATCATTGATGGTATGACACATGACTTGGACACGGCGAAGAAAAAGTTTGATGAGTATAAAAGAAATATGGTTAAACTTAACGCAGTACAGGTTGAGGTACTGGAAACATTTGAGCTATGAACTGCTGTGATATAACACCTATCAGGAGCCGCAAACAGGACAATCGTCCCAAGCCTAAGCCGCTCACTAAAGAAGAGAGGAAGCAGAGGGATAGAAAAAATAGAGGACGTTCTCTTGCAGAGATAGAACAGATAATTAAGGAAATGAGAAAAAACAAAACAGCCTAACTATCCATAGCAGTAAATAAAAAATGAGTTCTCATATTATAGCGGTAGCAATATGCAAAGGGTTATATATCTTGTTTGGTATTGTTATTTTAGTTAAGATATTCATTGAACTATATTTTAGACACAGGCATAATAACAATTAATACAAACTGAAATATGAAAGTATCAGAGTTAATAACTAAGTTACAAGAAATGCCACAAGAAAGTTATGTGGTGCTTCAAGAATCAGAAATTTCTAATGGTGGAATTATCGGTGAGGTAAGATTATTAAAAGGCGTTAAAATTAAATTGAATAATGGAACAGGAACAGAACCAGAAACGCAAATTGTATCACTTATTAAAAAAAATTATCCTAAATAATGGAACTAACTATCTCTATACTATCAATAACAGTTGTGTTCTTATCAATGCTATTTGTTATTATTAGGTTGATGTGGGTTAATGCAAAGCTGAAACGAATAATAATGGAACAGGCACAACATATAGAGAATGTTTGGCTTGAAAAACCTTGACTGTATGGCTGAAAGGATAAAACGGTATGAACAAGTAACCAATAAACCTTTATAATATGAAAACTTGCAAAAGAGCATTACACAAACTTTCTCCATTAACGGATAAAGAAATCAATGGTGTTAAAATGAAAAACGGCACTATTGATAAATCCACTATCATAGGCAGGAAAGGAGATAGTGTTTGTACTAAATGCGGCAAAGTATTCAGGAAACCACACCAATCAAATGCGACTAATTGAAAGAAAGTTCCGGTCAAAGACAGAAGCCATGCTGTTTGGATTCGTACTGTGTATTATTACGGCTGGCATAGTGGTAATAGCAATTTCATTTGTAACCAATTAAAACCAAAATAAAATGAAACAGTTAAAAGAAGTAATCGAAGTGCCAGACGAGGGATTTGTATCTCTCTTGAACCAAAATGTTCTCGTAATGTGCGGGAACTACTTCTACTTTGGTAAATTAGTAGGGGTAAACGAAACGTGCATTAAGATTGAAAAATGCCACCAAGTATTTGAAACAGGCGCATTTACCGAAAAATCATTCAAAGATAAACAGTTCATTGCCGAAGAATGGTATGTGCAGTTAAACGCAATAGAATCATTCGGAAAATCTCCTAAAAACTAATGACTTATGTTTAAAGCAAAAAAATATAGGTATATGCGGTCAGGGTCAAGGTCAAGGTCAGTGTCATGGTCAGTGTCATGGGGAGGGTCAGGGTCAGGGTCAAGACCCTGGTCAAGGTCAGGGTCAGGGTCATGGTCAGGGTCAGGGTCAGGGTCAAGACCCTGGTCAAGGTCAGGGTTAAGGTCAAAATAAATAATTCTTAAAATCAAAATCATCATGAGTGGATTCATTAACAATTCAAACAGGACTTTCCTTTCAGTAATGGATGGGAAAATAGTGCGCCGTGTAAAGGAAGGATTTGAAGGGGCTGTGTCCCGACAAAAGACTAAAGGCGACAAAGCTACCGTATGGGAAGTGCGGTACGATGCCGTAAAGGGCATGATTACGGATATTAAAACCAAAGAAGTTGAAGGCTTTGGTAAAATGTGGAACATCAGTATTGATGTGGAGGGACAGGATGCTTTGGATGTTATTCCTTGCGAACTGTCTATGGGGTACACATCTAATCCGGCTAACTGCTTTCTTTGCTGCATTGAGAATGTGGATTTGAGCAAGCCCGTTACATTCGCTGCAAGGGAGAATACTCGTATCGTGGACGGTGTGGAGTTCAAAAGCACAAGCCTGTTCCTGAACCAGGATGGCAAAGCGGCTAAGTGGGCGCACACCAAAGACAATCCAAACGGTATGCCCCCAAAGGAGGAAATCACCGTCAATGGAAAGAAGCAATGGGACAGCACTAAGAAGATGGCATGGTTTGAGGAATTGATTGCCACCAAGATTCTACCCAAACTGAATGCCGTTACAACACAGGAAGTACACGAAGCAGAAGCGGTTGAGCCAAATGAAGGACAAGATGACCTTCCGTTCTAACCTGTTTATAACTTTTAATTTTAATTTAATGTAGTGGATATAATATAAGTATATTTGCAACCGACCGAACTGCGACTTATGAAACTAACATTTAAAAAATTCCCTGTCTTACCAACTGCCAACGTTTGCGATGTCGCAGTCGTGTGTCCGTTGTCGGAAGGTGGACAGGGGACATTATTTTATATACATGGAAGGTAAAAAGTCATTTATGCTCTACTGTGATATGGGTAGCACCTTCGATGCTTTACCAAATGAGATAGCCGGTCAGCTTATTAAATTGATTTTTGATTACGTTCGGGACAAGAACCCGGTGCCGGAAGATTTGCTATTGAATGTAGCTTTTGAACCAATTAAGAACCAGCTTAAAAGAGACCTTCAGAAGTGGAATAAGTTTATCGAAAAGCAGCGGGTTAATGGAGAAAAGGGCGGCAGACCAAAGAAACCCAAAGAAACCCAAGAAACCCAAGCCTTTATTTCAAAACCCAAAAAAGCCGTTAATGTAACTGTTACTGATACTGTAATTAATAATAACCCCCCTAACCCCCCAGAGGGGGAACTTTCCTCCCGCTATGGTAAGTTCATCTCAACCTTCAATAGCATAACGGGGAAAAAGTTTAGGGGCGACAAGAAAAGTAAAGGGATGCTCAACGGAAGATTAAGCGAAGGGTACACCCCTAACCAAATCGTAGATGCCATAAAGAATTGTTTTGCCGACCAATTTCATAGGGAGAACCCGCATTATCTTACACCGGAATTTATATTGCGCCCGGACAAACTGCAAAAGTATTACCAAGCCAATAGCAAATCGGTTACAGAAACAGAAACAAGAGTTGTAACAGCAAATGACATGAGATGAGTACGGTAAAAGAAATAGCTACAAGGTATTACGAAGCCGGGTTATCTTTAGTTCCAATAGCTGATGATGGAACGAAGAAACCGCCTAAAGGTGTTTTGTGGAAGCACAGGCAGTCCCAACTTATAAAACCTAATGGAGAATTTGAAGGTGTAAATAATATTGCGGTATTGGGCGGTAAAATATCTAACGTGATATGTATTGATTTTGATTTGAAGTACGATGCCACAGGAACACTTTGGGAAAAATGGAAAGAGATTGTAAACAATACAGATTTAGAAATATTAAAAAAAGTTCTGGTTCAGAGAACTCCATCTGGGGGATATCATGTAGTTTATAAATGCTCACGTATTGGAGGCAATACTAAACTTGCAAATAATAAAAAAAATGAAGTCCTGATTGAGACAAGAGGGGAGGGTGGGTATTTCTTAGTTGCTCCATCAAAAGGCTATGAATTATTGCAGGGTGATTTTACCAATATACAAACCTTAACGGATGAGCAGAATGAAATAGTCATTACGGCAAGTTGTAGTTTCAATGAGGTATTTACGGAAGAACCAATGCCTCATGTTGGTAAAGAATTTACAAGTGGGGAATCTCCTTTTGATGATTACAATAAAAATGGGGATGTGGAGGCTTTGTTGGTTTCTCATGGATGGGTGTATAAGAAAAACGCAAGTGGAAACAGAATGTATTTAAGACCTGGAGGTACACAGGAATATTCAGCAGGGTATCATACGGAAATGAGATTGTTCCGTGTATTCACAAGTTCAACAGCCTTTGAAATAAACAAAACATACCGTCCAGTAAGTGTTTATAAAATACTTAATGGCATAAAAGATGGGAAGGAATTGTATAAGCGTCTGAAAGAAGAAGGGTATGGGATTTCGGCAGCCAAATCTATTCCAGAAAAAAAAGAAGAAAATGATTTTAGTAAATATATAATCACGGTAAGCGACACAGAAGAATATTTAGCATCTGTAAGGAATGGTACTTTCGTGGTGGGTGAATCCACAGGCTTACCAACCTTAGATGATTACTTCCGGTTAAAGAGAGCTAATTTTAATATAGTAAATGGTACGGATGGTTCAGGGAAAAGTGTTGTACTATGGTACTTGCAATTACTTAGCTCAAAACTTTATGGATACAGGCATATAATTTATTCAGGAGAAAACAAAGGGGCTTTTACACAAAGAAAACTAATAGAATTTTATTGGTGCAAGAAGATTATTGACATGACCAATAATGAGTATAAAGAGGCGTATGATTTTGTAATGGCTCATTTTACAATAATAAATCCAGAGTATCTTTATTCGTATAAAAAACTAATTGACATTGCCGATTGGTTATTGGGGAAAGGGAAATATTATTCCTTGTTGGCAGACCCCTACAATGCTTTATCCATTGACCTAACCGATAACAGTAAATTAAATACCCACGAATATCACTATCAGGCTGCAAGCGAAATGAGGGTATTTGCAAAGAGAAATGATTTGGTATGGTGGCTGAACTGCCATGCAGTAACAAACGCACTTAGGCAAAAAGATAGTCATGGCTATCCATCCGCTCCACACAAAGCCGATACGGAAGGAGGTGGTAAGTTTGCAAATAGGGCAGATGACTTTCTGACTATTCACAGGATAACACAGCATCCAGAGCGTTGGATGGAAACCCAAATCCATGTAAGAAAAGTAAAAGAGATAGAAACAGGAGGGCAGCCCACTCCGCAGAAAGAACCTGTAATAATAAAAATGGTTCGGGGGTTCTGTGGATTTGAAGACATTAATGGCTACAACCCTATTTTAAAAACCACATCCACGACAGAAAAAAACAACTACTATGAACCAACCGAATCATACGAAGCCCCTTTTTAATTATTGGAAATACCAAACACCTAACTACCAACATCGTGTTTGGATGAACGGATGTGAGTTCACGATGAAAGGGAAAAAGTACAGAATAGTTTGCGGTACGATATTGTGTAAGGACGGGAAGTGTTATGATGCTATACGGTTCGAGGAAGTGCCGCCGCCACAGGAAAGTGATTACCCTATTCAGGTTTTTCTAATGTCAGAGCAAGAGTTTTTCAGTAAAGTAAATAGTTCACAATTTTAAAATCAACAAACAATGGGTACTTGCGAGCTATGTAAAATCTATAACGAGCATACACACAACCGTACAGAGGTAATGGTGCTGAAATTATGCGAAAGCTGCCTGCACAGGCTTACTATCGGGGAACTAAAAAAGATAGCGGGGGAGGACTTTGAGGAAGTGCTAATTGAAATCTGTAAATACCTTTGACGCTATTATATGCGATTTAAGACACTTTCATATCGGAGTAATAGGGTAGTTCAACTTTAGGAAGATAATGCGTCCTATAACTCAAGAAAATGCAGAGCAGGTAAATTAAAGCAACAATACACAGTATAAAATCAATTTATTATTTTGTTTAAGGTGGGGGAGCACCTAAATATGAAGGATGTAACATCGGAAAAAACTATTGAATAAAAATGAAAACAGAAACGCCCTGGTTTTATGACACCCCCTGGAACGCCCCTGCACCGGCGCAGCCTGTATCTCCGTGTCCTAATCGCCCCTGCCCTCAAAGAGGATGGCAGCGTGTTATATATTGCCGTATGCACCCGAATTGCCCATGCTGCAATCTCTCCATACCTTTGAATAGCGATATAGGATTTACATTGCTAATATCCGCAGGACTGATATTATTTATTAAGTTTCTAAACAAATAATAAAATCAATATGGAATACAAAACAATACCATTGGAACTAAGACAAAAAGCTGTAATAGCCATTACAGTACATCCATCTGTAAATTTATCAATTGGATATAAAGACGATAAAGCATATATTTTTATAGGAGACCGACCGATTGGAGATTTAATGAATAAAGATGAAGTAGAACACTTTGTTAACAAAGTTAGAGAAATAAAGACAGGGATTATTTATGATAAGTTCAAAGAAGTGTTGCAATGAGTGAAGAAATGACCATAGCCGAATACAAAGCCTATAAGTGCAAATCCAAGAATAAAAGCAAGACGAAAGATGCTGCATTCCGATTTTGGGAAAACTGCCTTAGGGAAAAAGGATTCACCAAAGTACAAGACCACAAACTACTTCAACACAATGAATATGGATATGAGTTCAAATTCTCAAAGGATAGGAAGTTCAGGGCGGATATGGTATTCGCAACAAATAAATATCTTTGGCTTGTGGAATATCATGGATTAGTATTGCGTAATAACAAAGCTGTTAAGTCAGGGCATCAAACTCCCTCTGGATTCACTAAGGATTGTGAGAAGGCTAATTTGGCAACTATAATAGGCTATCGCTGCTTATCTTATACGGCGTTAAACTATAAGGAATTTGAACATGATTTAGAAAAAATAGTATGATTATATTGTTCGTAGAGGCACGAGAACATATTGATATAAATAAGATGAGGAAAGCAGAGTTCTGCTTTGCCAAAAATCTATCTAATCCTCTTATTGATAAGATTATCATTAACAAGGATTATCCATTTGACAAAGTAGTGAAGGGAGATATTAAGGACTTCCCCGATGATATTTGTATAGTTGCCCCTGATGATGTATATGCAAATGATACTCTTAAATACCTCTACCATATAGATTGGGATAAAGGCATAACGCTGGAAATAGGTAACGTAACAATTTTTAAGGGGCAAAACAGTAAGGATAATTGGATATTCAACCCGTCAGATATTGTTTTTGAAGGTAACATACAGCAAGGTAATATAACATCACATAGGATGGAGGTCATAAAGACTAAGCCGATACCTAAGATAGGGCATATTGGTATGTATAAGTACCTGAAACAGGAACATCCTTTTGTTGAATATAAATTCATTAATTGGACGGAATACTGCCATAATTGGAAAATGAACGCCATTAAGAAAAAAGAATTTGAGGAAGCCTGTATTAATATGGCGATGTGGGCTGACATACTGTCCATACAGACACAGACCGATAACATAATAAAATTGCCGTTGATACAGCATATTAAAAAGATAAAAAAGGAAATAAAGATATACCAATGGACAGGCGATGTAAGGGAAGAGATACCATTATGTTTTATGGAAATAGCAAAGGATACAGTATCGCTTTTCTCCAATGATAATGATACTCAAATAATGAGAGGTAAAGGATTCAAGAGTGAATACTTAAATATAGGTTATCCAGATGACATATTCTATCCCAAAGGATATAAGGCTAAGTCAGAGCCGATAGTATTTATGGGTAATAACTATGGAGACAAAGCAGGAAAGCCTCACTTTCCTCTAAGCCATGTAAGACGTGATATGGTGAACTATCTTAAAGGTATATATGGAACCGACTTCGGCGTTTATGGTAACGGATGGAACGGTATAGAGACAGCAGATATTAAAGACCAACATATAGAAGCAGCAACGTATAGGAATGCCAAGATAGCCATTAACTACTCTCACTTCTTTTATAGCCGGTATAGCAGCGACAGGATATTCAGGATAATGGGTAGCGGGTGCTTCTGCCTCTCTCATAAGTACCCCGATATTGAAAAGGACTTCGTTATAGGTAAACATCTGGACATATTCACTACATTTGATGAACTGAAACAAAAGATAGATTACTACATGGAACATGATGAAGAGAGGGCGACAATAGCCAAGCAGGGGGCTGATTATGTATATAACAACTGCACATGGACACACAGGATTACGCAACTTTTAAAAATGAATATATGATGGTAACTATATACAATAAGGGACAAAAGAATGTTAAAAAGATTTAATAAAAACACATTGTATTATATTAATTTGCATTATATTTGCGCCATGTTAAAAGCATATAAATACTATTTACGACCTAATAATGCTCAAAAAGAATTATTAAACAAGCACTTAGGAGCATGTAGATTTCTTTTTAACTTAGGACTTGAAACCCGCAATTATGCTTATTCCTCTCATAGAAAAGCATTAAACTATTATGACCTTGCACATCAACTAACGGACTTAAAAAAAGAGTGTGTTTGGTTAAAAGAGGTAAGTAATCAGGCATTGCAACAGTCCCTTATGGACTTAGACGCTGCCTTTACTAATTTCTTCAAACGTAAAGGCAAGTACCTTAACTTCAAAAAGAAAATAGGCAAACAGAGTTACCGGATACCTAATGAAATTTATACTGATTTTGAAGACGGAAGGGTATATATACCTAAGTTCAGGCATGGTATAAAGGTAAGTTTTGACAGGGAATTTACCGGACAGATACGAAGGGCGACAGTAAGTAGGACACCAACCAACAAATACTTTATATCTATCCTTGTAGAAAACAGTGCGCCATTACCTAAAAAGAAACCTATACAGGAACAAACGACCATAGGGATAGATTTAGGCATTACTTCATTCATAACTACCAGCGAAGGGCTTAAAATAGAAAGCCCTAAATTTCTTAAAAAAGACCTTTCACACTTAAAGTTCTTGCAACGTCAGGCAAGTAAGAAGGTGAAAGGAAGTAAAAATCGTAAAAAAGCAAACATTAAAATAGCTATACAACATGAGCGGATAACCAATAAACGTAATTACTTTTTACATTGTCTCTCAAAGCAGTTAGTCAATAACCACGACACTATTGCATTGGAGACGTTAAAAGTATCGGGTATGATAAAGAACCACAACCTTGCACAAGCTATAAGCGATTGTAGTTGGAGTGAGTTTGTACGGCAAATAGAATACAAAGCTGAATGGAGCGGTAAGAATGTTATCCGTATAGGAACATTTGAGTCGAGCAGTAAGCTTTGTTCCGTTTGCGGGAATACCCAAAAGTTAGAATTAAGCGATAGGTATTGGACTTGTTTAAAATGCGGAACGTTCCATGACAGAGATGTGAACGCTGCAAAGAACATAAAAGCCATTGCCTTAAAAGACCTTAGCGGTGGGTATCACCGTAAAAAGTCTGTTGAGCTGCCTACCCTTGTGGGAGCGTTGAAACAGAAATGTAGAACTAAGGGACAAGTCCCTTATTGTATATAGTTACCTATATGATACAAATAATAATCATAACTCTAATTGGATGGATTTCAGGATTCATCACAGGGATTATAGTAATGAGGAGACCAAAATAGAATTATGAGCAAGCCAAAAGTAATATGCCAGATGATATGTCATTATGGCAAGAAGTATATGGATGCGGCAATACAGTCCGTAGAGCCATTTGTGGATAAGATAATAGTGCTTTATTCGGAGAAACCCTCACAGGGGCATCCTACCGATTTAGTTTGCCCCGATACAAGGGAAGAACTGAAAGCGATTTCAGACCTACATCCTAAATGTGAGTGGGTAGAATGTGCAAACGCAGGCAGCGAAGGCGACCATAGGGGGCTTATGTTGCAATTCATTAACGGCTATGATGTACAGGTTATATGCGATACAGATGAAGTATTTGACCCTATTGACTTACCCAGATGTATTGAGGAAGTATATAAAGGCGATAAGACGCATTATAACGTATCAGGGTTTATGCACTTCTGGAAGAACCATAAGTGGTACTGTGATGACGGATTTCAGCCTAACAGGTTCGTCAATTTAAACAATACAGGACATTCGGAACAGACCATAAACTGCAAGATATATCACTTCAGCTACTGTCAGCCGCTTGATATTATTAAGTACAAGTTGCAAATAAGCGGACACCATGACGAGTTCAGAAGCGATTGGTTAGAGATATATGAAAAGTGGACACCGGAAAACCAATTACATAAACTACATCCTGTATCTTTACAGGTGTGGGAAGAGGCAAAACCGTATAATTTAAAACTGCCGTATGGCTTATAACATAGATAAATATCCGTTGCATT